>Ga0184612_10001139_pt1 | contig 12842 bp, 11 predicted proteins | sample PLM3_60_coex_FD_133163 | JGI IMG/M metagenome (GOLD analysis project Ga0184612, IMG submission 133163) | Groundwater sediment microbial communities from an aquifer in East River, Colorado, USA - PLM3_60_coex | ecosystem: Environmental > Terrestrial > Soil > Riparian zone | place: USA: East...
AAAGCAGTAGTCCGACCGGCGCTGTTTTGATAGCCCCTGGGCCTGTTCGATCTAGGCTCTGCCGATGGCGAGCGCCGAGCTGAGCCGCCGCGGCGAGTGGGAGCCTCGCCTCGATCGCGAGTCGGTACGCAGCATAGAGCGGCCGCTCGGGCACGGCATCTAGCAGCCACCCGACCTCCTCCGTTGTCCACCCGAGACGCTGACGGGCCAGCGTCGCCAGGGCCTTGGCGATCTTGCTATTGCTGCTCGGATGCTCGGCGCAGATCCATTGATGCAGAACCATCGCGGCCAGCTTGCGTCGCACCGCCGGCCAAGTCTCCAGCTCCGGGAGTGCGAAGACGACCCGATCAAGTCGGACGACGCCGTCGGGCCGCAGAAGCACGTAGTCGGTTTCAAGATCCTCGGCAAACAGCGCCCTCACTTCAGGCTCGATGCCCGCCACGAGGCCGTCCAGGGCCTGCAGCGCGGGTGCCCGTGCGCTCGGACCCGCCATCAGCCGCCGACCAGTGGGACGAGCCTCACGAACGCCACCTCGGGATCGGCGGCCAGGTCGATGACCTCGTCGAGGTCCTCGATCTGGCGGTCCCGGACGAGCACGACGAAGCCGTTGCGCGCGAACGCGGCGCAGGCCAGGACGGCCTGCTTCTCCCAGTCCAGCTTGCGGTGTTGTCTGAGCCGGTAGCCGTTGACGGTCGCCTGGGTGCCGGTCGGCTGCACAAGTCCGTTGAACACGTCGGATGCCGTCGCGTTGAACCGGGCCACCTCCTCGCGCACCCTCAGCCGCACGAGCTCCCGCGCGGTGATGGTGTCCGGCAGGTTCGGCAGCACCCAGACGTCATAGGAACGGCCGGCCGTGGTCTCGTCGCGAACTGTCACGCTCGCCATCTGTGGCTCCTCGCCGTCTTCGCCCGCATCATGTCAGCGCCGGTCGACGGACGGCCATACCCACGTCCGAAATCCGCCAGCCAGTGCCGCCCACACCGGGCAGTATCGGTGGCGTGGAGAGCATGATGCACCTGGACTTCGAGCGGTGTTACCGGGCAGTCGACAGCCGGGACGCACGATTCGACGGCTGGTTCGTCACCGCCGTAACGTCGACTCGGATCTATTGCCGCCCGTCCTGCCCGGCGATCACGCCGAAGCGCAGCAACGTGAAGTTCCTGCCGGCGGCGGCGGCCGCGCAGCGCGAGGGCTTCCGGGCGTGCCTGCGCTGCCGCCCGGACGCCGCGCCCGGCTCGCCGGACTGGAACTACCGGGCCGACGTCGTCGGCCGTGCGATGCGGCTCATCGCGGACGGCATCGTCGACCGGGACGGCGTCCCCGGCCTGGCCGCGCGCCTGGGCTACACGGTTCGCCACCTGAACCGCATGCTCAACGCGGAGCTGGGGGCCGGCCCGCTGGCGCTTGCCCGGGCTCAGCGGGCGCAGACCGCGCGCATACTCATCGAGACGACCGGCCTCGGGCTGGCCGACGTCGCGTTCGCCGCCGGGTTCGGCAGCGTACGGCAGTTCAACGACACGATCCGCGAGATCTACGGCCGCTCTCCGTCCGCGCTGCGCGAGGCGCGCCGCGGCGCCGCGAGCTCGGCGGTCGGGCTGGGCACGGTCACGCTCCGCTTGGCCTACCGCGAGCCGCTGCACCATGGTGCCCTGCTGGAGTTCCTCGCCGCGCGCACGATTCCCGGCGTCGACGAGGTCCGCGATGGAGCGTACCGTCGAGCGCTGCGGTTGCCGCACGGCAAAGCCGGAGTCGAGATCGCGCTCCTGCCCGGCTATGCGCAGACGACCCTGCGGCTGTCCGACGTCCGCGACCTCTCGCCCGCCGTCGCCCGTTGCCGCAGGCTGCTGGACCTCGACGCCGACCCCGTCGCCATCGACAATTTGCTCGGCACGGATCCCGCGCTGGCGCCGAGCGTCGCCAAGGAGGCGGGCGTCCGGGTGCCGCGTGCTGTCGACGGCTTCGAGATGGCCGTGCGCGCCGTCGTCGGTCAGCAGATCTCCGTCGCCGGCGCACGCAAGATCCTCGCCCGCCTGGTCACCCCCCCACCTCGCGCCGATCTCGCCTCCGTGGCCATCCCCCAACCTGGCGCCGATCATGAACCTGGGGTCATGATCGGCGCGATTTCGCAACCCCAACTTCATGATCACCGCGATCTTGGCGGGTTTCCGACGGCCGAGGAACTGGCGGTCGCCCCAGACGCTGCGCTGGCGATGCCGGCGGCGCGGCGACGGACGCTGCGGGCACTCGCGGAGGCCGTCGCTAGTGGTCGACTTCATCTCGATCCCGGCGCCGACCGACCCGAGACCGAGGCACGCCTGCTGGAGATCCCCGGCATCGGGCCCTGGACGGCGCAGTATGTCGCGCTTCGCGCGCTTGGCGATCCCGACGTGCTGCTTCCGACCGACCTCGGCGTGCGACGGGGCGCCGCGTCTCTTGGCCTGCCCGGCGACGCGAACGCACTCGCCGCGCACGCGGCCGAGCACTGGGCCCCATGGCGCTCGTACGCCACAATCCGACTTTGGAGGCACGCATGAGCACGTTCTCTTCCACAATGGACACACCGATCGGCCCGTTCACGATTGTCACAAACGTCGAGGGCAGCGTGCTGGCGGCCGGCTGGACACGTACGACGGATGAACTACTGCCTCTCGTTCATGCGAGCCTCCGCGCGGGTCCGCGGCTCCGGCGGGACCTCGGCCCGGCGACCCAGGCCGTACGGGCATACCTCAAGGGTGACCTCGACGCGGTGAGCGCCGTGGCAGTGCGGCAGCAAAGCGACGGCGCGTTCCTCTCCGCCGCGTGGGAGGTCCTCCGCAAGGTCGAGCCGGGCGGGCCGATCACCTATGCGGAGTTCGCTGCTCGTACCGGCCGGCCGTCCGCAAGCCGGGCCGCCGCGCAGGCGTGCGCGCGCAACGCGGCGGCACTCTTCGTTCCGTGCCATCGCATCATCCGCTCGGACGGCAGCCTCGGGGGCTTCCGGTGGGGGCTCGATGTCAAGCGGTGGCTGCTCGCTCACGAGGCGGCAGTGTGAACGCCCGATAACTCAGCGGCGGACGTCAGACCGACGGGTTACCGTCGTACCATGCATCCCCGTAGCCGCCAGTTGCGCAACCTCTGGCGGATACGGGGATATGTTCGTCCATACGCGTGGCAGTACGTCTTCATGATCCTGACAGGGTGCGTCGGCACCGCGGTCGCGATCGCGATACCGCTGCTCGCCCAGCGGGTGGTGGCCGACCTGGAGTCGCGGCACGATGCCCGCAACCTCTTGGAACTCGGCGCGCTGGCACTGGCGTTCGGGCTCGTCGAGGCCGTGCTGATCTTCTACCGGCGGTGGGTCCAGTCGAGCACGGCGCTGGGCATGGAAACCACGATCCGTAACGACCTCTACGCGCACCTGCAGCGGCTTCCGGTCGAGTTCCATGACCGCTGGCAATCTGGGCAGTTGCTCTCGCGCGCTACGTCCGATCTTGCGGTAATTCGCCGCTTTCTATCCTTCGGCCTGATCTTTCTCGTCATCAACGTCGCGACGGCGGTCACGGTCATCGCGCTGCTCCTGCGGCTGTATTGGCCCCTCGGGCTCGTCGTGACCGTCGGCGCGGTGCCGCTGTTCGTCTTCAGCATGCAGTTCACCAGCCGCTACAACGCCGCCTCGCGCAAGATGCAGGACGAGCAGGGCGACGTCGCGACGCTGGTCGAGGAGACCGCGGGCGGCATCCGGGTGATCAAGGCCTTCGGTCGGCGGGATCACATGGCGGACCAGTTCGACGGGTACGCCAGGCGATTACACGACACCGCCGTGGGCAAGGTGCGGATGGTCGCGGCGACCTGGGCGAAGTTCGACGCCGTTCCCAACGTGACGCTCGGGATCATCCTGGTGTCTGGTGCGGTCGCGGTTGCCGCCGGGCGGATCAGGATCGACGAACTCGTCGCCTTCGTCCTCCTCGAGCTCATGCTGATCTGGCCGATCGACGCCCTTGGGTGGATCATCGCGAACGCGCAGGAGGCGATGACAGCCGCCGACCGCGTCTACGAAGTGCTCGACACCCCGCCGTCCATCGTGGACCGGCCAGGGGCGGCGACGCTCGTCCGCCAAGAGGTGCGCGGAGCCGTTCGCTTCGAAGGCGTCCAGTTCACCTATCCCGGCGCCATGGGTCCCATCCTGCGTGGGGTCGACCTGGCCGTGCGCCCAGGGGAGACCCTGGCGATCGTCGGGGCGACAGGCTGCGGCAAGACGACCCTCGTCTCACTGGTGCCGCGCCTGATCGACGTGACGGCCGGGCGGATCACGCTCGACGGGAGCGACATTCGCGACGTCACGCTCGACTCGTTGCGCTCGGTCGTGGGCGTCGCCTTCGAGGAGGCGACGCTGTTCTCGATGAGCGTGCGGGAGAACCTTACGCTCGGCCGGCCCGGGGCGACCGACGACGAGATCGCTGAGGCGCTCTCGGTGGCCCAGGCGGAGTTCGTGCAGGGCCTGCCGTGGGGGCTCTCGACCCGGGTCGGCGAGCAAGGGCTGTCGCTCTCCGGCGGCCAGCGTCAGCGCCTCGCGCTGGCTCGCGCCGTCCTAGGAAAACCGAGACTGCTTGTGCTCGACGATCCGCTCTCAGCGCTCGACGTGCACACGGAGGCCCTCGTTGAGGAGGCCCTCGCCCGGGTCCTGCGCGGCACCACCGCGATCATCGTGGTCCACCGACCGAGCACGGTAGCGCTCGCCGACCGGGTGGCCCTGCTGGCCGACGGCGTCATTGCGGCCGTCGGCACCCATTCGGAGCTGCTCGCCACCGTGCCCGCGTACCGGGACGTCCTGTCCGCCGAGGTCGACAAGGAGGTGAGTACGGCATGAGCATCGATGTCGAGCAGTGGCGCGGTCTCGCCTCAGACGCCGACGGAGAGCGGACAGCGGCAGAGGCGCCGGACGAGAAGTCGACCATCCGCCTGCGCGCCTCGAGCCGGGCGCTGCTCGCGACGCTGCTCCGTCCGCACCGGCGCCTGCTCGTCCTCATGATCGTCCTCCTGCTGGTGCAGAACGCAGCCGGCATGGCTGGGCCGTACCTGGTCATGCTCGGCATCGACGAAGGCATCGACCCGTTGATCGCCGACAACGACGCGTCCGTGTTGATCGGAGTGGGGATCGCGTTCGCGGTGGCGGCCGTCGCGGAGTACGTGGGCAAGCGCGGCTTCCTCACCTTCTCCGGCCGCATCGGCCAGGCGGTCCTGCTCGATCTTCGCAAGCGGGTGTACGAGCACTTCCAGCGACTGTCAATCGGCTTCCACGAGCGGTACACGTCGGGCCGCATGGTGGCGCGGCTGACCTCGGACATGGACTCGATCTCCGAGCTCGTGGATGGCGGCATCGACGACCTGGTGCTCGCCGGCCTCTCCGTAGTGTCAGTCGCGGCGATCCTGCTCTGGCTGGACCCACCGCTGGCGCTGGTCACGCTGCTGTCGTTCCCGTTCCTGCTCTGGCTGTCGAACTGGTTCCGGCACGCCTCCGCGAGGGCCTACCGGCGCACCCGGGAGACCGTAGCCCTCGTGATCGTCCACTTTGTTGAGTCGCTCGGTGGCGTGCGAGCAGTGCACGCTTTCCGCCGCGAGCCGCGCAACCAGGAGATCTTCGAGGCGGTCAATGACGACTACCGGGCGGCGAACCTGTCCGCGTTCCGGTTGATCGCCAAGTTCTCGCCGGGCATCAAGGTGATCGGCAACGTCACGATCGCGATCGTGCTGACCTACGGTGGCTACCGGGTGCTGCACGGGCAGATCCAGGTGGGCGTGCTGGCGGCTTTCCTGCTGTACCTGCGCCGGTTCTTCGAGCCCATGCAGGAGCTGAGCCAGTTCTACAACGCGCTCCAGTCCGCCACGGCCGCGCTTGAGAAGCTCTCCGGCGTCCTGCAGGAGGAGCCGGATGTACCCGATCCGGAGCGGGCAGTCCCCCTCACCGACGTGGGTAGCCCCGCCCGCGGTGAGATCCGCTTCGAGCAGGTGGTGTTCGGCTACCGGCCCGATCGCGTCGTGCTTCCGGCGCTCGATCTGGAGATTCCGGCCGGCCAGACGATCGCGCTCGTCGGCGCGACCGGGGCCGGCAAGTCGACAATCGCCAAGCTGGTGGCGCGCTTCTACGACCCGACCCATGGCGACGTGAGACTGGACGGTGTGGATCTTCGCGAGGTTTCGGATGAGGAGCTGCGCCGGGCGGTCGTCATGGTCACCCAGGAGAACTTCCTCTTCTCCGGCACGATCGCGGAGAATATCGCCCTCGGCAAACCCAGCGCGAGCCGCGACGAGGTCGTGGCGGCGACCGCCGCCATCGGCGCCGACGAGTTCATCGCGGCGCTACCGGACGGCTACGACACCGATGTGCGCAAGCGGGGCGGCCGGCTCTCGTCGGGTCAGCGCCAACTGGTCGCATTCGCGCGCGCGTTCCTCGCCGATCCGGCGGTGCTCATCCTCGATGAGGCCACGTCCTCGTTGGACATACCGTCGGAGCGGCTGGTGCAGCGGGCGCTGCGCACGATCCTGGCCGACCGGACCGCGCTGGTGATCGCACATCGGCTCTCCACTGTGGAAATCGCCGACCGGGTGCTCGTGGTCGAGGATGGCCGCATCGTCGAGGACGGCACCCCGGACGCGCTGGTCGCGGGCGGTGGGAGATACGCCACGCTGCACCAGCAGTGGCGCGACAGCCTCGTGTGAAGGGACGGGGCCCCCCGAGCGGCCCGCCGACAGCGCCTGCTGGTAAGACTCTCGTCGTGGCAGACGGCGTGGTGGTGGGTGGATTCCCGGGCGGGCTGCGGCCCTCGGACGAGGGTGCGTGGCGGCTCACCGAGGTCGGTGAGCTGGTCGGCACGGCCGGCCCGGCGACCGATCTCTTCATAGATCCCGCTGGTGGTCTGCCAAAACTCAGCGCGCCCAGCCTGTTAGGACCGCCGCCAGAGGGTGATTTCCAGCTCCGCGCGCGGGTGAGCGTCGACTTCGCCGCGACCTACGACGCCGGTGTCTTGTTGCTGTGGTCCGACGACCGAACCTGGGCCAAGCTCTGTTTCGAGTACTCCCCGCAGCGGCAGCCCATGATCGTATCGGTCGTCACGCGTGGCCTCTCCGACGACGCGAACAGCTTCCCGGTCGACGCGTCCGCGGTGTGGCTGCGCGTCGCGCGGCGCGGCCCGGCGTACGCGTTCCACGCCTCCACCGACGGGGTCCAATGGCACCTCGTCCGCCACTTCGGCCTGGGCACCGCGGCGCCTGAGGTCGGGTTCGCGGTCCAGTCCCCCACCGGCGACGGCTGCACCGCCACCTTCGCCGAGATCGCGGTGACCCCAGACCGGCTAGCCGAGCTTCGCGACGGCACCTGACGGCCGGGCCAATGAATTCGCTGGTAGCCGGGCGAGGGCATCATTAGCCTCGGAGCATGGATGACACGGTGAGCGCCGCCCACCGCGTTCCGGAGAAACCGTCGCTGGACGGGCTCGAGGAGCGGTGGTCGCGCAGATGGCAGGAGGAGGGCACGTACGCGTTCGATCGTTCAAAGGAGCGGGCGGACGTATACGCGATCGACACGCCTCCGCCCACCGTATCCGGCACGCTTCACATCGGACACGTCTTCTCCTACACGCACACCGACATCCTGGCGCGCTTTCAGCGCATGCGGGGCCGGGAGGTGTTCTACCCGATCGGGTGGGACGACAACGGTCTGCCAACCGAGCGCCGGGTGCAGAACCACTACGGCGTGCGCTGCGATCCCTCGCTTCCGTACGACCCACAGTTCACGCCGCCCGCGAGGCCGCACCCGAAGCGACCGGTCAGCATCTCGCGGCGCAACTTCACCGAGCTGTGTGCGCGCCAGGTGATCGAGGACGAGAGGCTCTACGAGCAGCTGTGGCGGCGCCTCGGCCTAAGCGTGGACTGGTCGCACCGGTACACGACGAACAGCGAAGAGGCGCGCATCGCCTCTCAGCGGGCATTCCTGCGCAACCTCGCCCGGGGCGAGGCCTACACCGCCGACGCACCGACGCTGTGGGACGTGACGTTCCAGACCGCCGTCGCCCAGGCCGAGCTGGAGGACCGGGAGCGACCGGGCGAGTACCACCGGCTGCGGTTCGCAGGACCCGACCGGCTCGCGATCGAGGTCGACACGACCCGCCCCGAACTCCTGCCGGCGTGCGTGGCGCTGGTCTGCCATCCGGATGACCACCGCTATGCGGCCCTGGTAGGCACTCTCGCCCGTACCCCGGTATTCAAGGCGGAGGTGCCGATCCACGCGCATCCGCTGGCAGACCCGACCAAGGGCACGGGCATCGCGATGATATGCACGTTCGGTGACACGACCGACGTGACGTGGTGGCGGGACCTGAAGCTGGACACGCGGGTCGTCGTCGGGCGGGACGGCCGCCTCGCCACCGGGGCGCCTCTCGGAGTGGACGCGGCGGCCTACGCGGAACTGGCCGGAATGTCCGTGCCCGATGCCCGCGGCCGCGTCGTCGAACTACTCGCCGCCGACGGAGCCCTGGTCGGCGAGCCGCGCGCCATCACGCATCCGGTCAAGTTCTACGAGAACGGGGAGGCACCGCTCGAGATCGTGGCCACCCGGCAGTGGTACATCAGGAACGGTGGCCGTGACCTCGATGTCCGACAAGAGCTGGTCGAGCTTGGTGCCTCGCTGCGGTGGGTTCCGGCGCACATGAGGCACCGGTACGAGCACTGGGTGAACGGGCTCACCGGCGATTGGCTGATAAGCCGGCAGCGCTTTTGGGGCGTGTCGTTCCCGGTGTGGTATCCCCTGGGCGCGGACGGCCAACCGGACTATTCCCAGCCGATCACGCCGGACCAGTCACGCCTGCCGGTCGACCCCTCGTGGGATGTGCCGGATGGTTACACGGAGGCGCAGCGAGGCCGGCCCGGTGGCTTCGTAGAGGACCCGGATGTGATGGACACATGGGCCACCTCCTCGCTGTCACCCCAGATCGTCGGCGGCTGGGAACGCGACCCCGATCTCCTGGCCCGGGTGTTTCCGATGGACCTGCGGCCCCAGTCCCACGAGATCATCCGGACGTGGCTATTCGCCTCGGTCGTCCGCTCGCGCGCGGAACACGGGGTGTTGCCCTGGCATACGGCGGTGATTTCGGGATGGATTCTCGATCCGGATCGCAAGAAGATGTCCAAGTCCAAGGGCAATGCGATGACCCCGATCGGCCTTCTGGAGAAGTACGGATCTGACGCCGTGCGGTACTGGGCGGCGAGCGGGCGACCCGGGGTTGACCTGGCCTTTGACGAAAGCCAGATGAAGGTCGGCCGGCGGCTGGCTACGAAATTGCTCAACGCGTCGCGGCTGGTACTCAATGTGCAGCGCCCGGGCGAGCTGGCCGCGGTTTCCGAACCCATCGACCGCTCCATGCTGGCTGGACTTTCCAATCTGGTCGGCGCGGCCACGAGGGCATTTGAGGAGTACGACTACACCGGCGCCCTGGCCGCCACCGAGGCCTTCTTCTGGGAGTTCTGCGACGACTACATCGAACTGGTGAAGGAGCGAGCGTACGGCAACGCGCCGGCAGGGCCCTCAGCGAGGGCCGCCCTCGCCAACGCACTCGAGGTGCAGCTCCGCCTCTTCGCGCCGTTCCTGCCGTTCGTCACCGAGGAGATCTGGTCGTGGTGGAGTGGCGAGTCGGTGCACCGCAGCTCGTGGCCGACAGTCGGGTCGCTCGCCGACGCGGACGGAGATGCCGGCGTGTTTCCGCTGGTCGCCGACGCGCTGTCTCAGGTGCGGCGGGCCAAGTCCGAGCGCAGCCTCTCCATGCGCGCGGAGGTTTCCGTCGCGACAGTGAACGCGCCGACCGCCTTGCTCGACCGGCTGGCCATGGCCGAAACCGACTTCCGATCGGCCGGCCGGATCGGCGAACTTGTCCTTTCTTCGACCTCTAACGGCGACCTCGTCATTCGCTGCGAGTTCTAAAGTATCTTCGCTGGCACCCCGTTCCCGTCTCGTGGGAGCGGGGTGGCGGTTTTCACTATGGAGTGCGCGAATGTGTACTGGACCCCAAGGTTTGTGCTGGCTTAGGGTAGGACGCAGCGCTTGCTAGGGGCTAGCGACTGTCCACGATGGAGGATCTGTGTCCGCGACGAGCGGTGCAGTGAGCGGCCGGCGAGGCCGCCGGACCGGCCTGTAAGTCCACACTTTCGCCGTCGCACCGGAGCAGAGATGACAACTGAATCGTCCACCGCCCGTACGCTCCTCAGAGGCTGGCCCCCGGGCCAGAACCGGCCGCTCGCTGGCCCCAACTCCGACTTACCCGTGGCCATGACGGTCCAGATCACGCTGCGCGGCGAGGACGCGCTGAGCGCGGCGGCTCGGCTAGTGGCCGAGGTCGGCGCGATACCCGACGCAGAGGTCACCGTGAGCACGGCGAGAACCGCCGAGGAGCGGACCCAGCTGCCGGAGGGCGGACTGGCCACCACGCCGCGCGACGAGCGCGACGCTGAGCCGCCCGGTGCGGAACGGTCCCCGCCGCTGCGCATTCTCGCGGGCGAGCACGTGGCCGTCCTCGAAGGCCGGCGCTTGACGCTCCCACGACGGGAATATGACCTCCTCGTGTTCCTGTCGACCCACCCACGACGCGTCTTCACGAGGCAGCAGCTGCTTCGGACCGTGTGGGGATACGAGTTTGACTGCGGCGGACGCACGATCGACGTGCATGTCCGCCGCTTGCGACAGAAGCTCGACGGTCGCGGCCCGACCATCGCGACCGTGCGCGGTGTCGGCTACCGCCTCGACCATCCCGAGCGTGTGCAGGTGGTGGGCTCGGCCGAGCATTGACAGCGCTTGGCTAAACGGGCACAAAGCGTGCAGGCATCCGTATTAGCCAAGTGCGTCATAAAGGACCGATCGAACGTAGAGAGACGTCATTGCACATCGGTCGAACCGCGGATGAGGACGAACTACTACCCACAATGCTGTCAAATCTTTTGGATGTCGCATTGGCTTATGCTGTGGGGCCTTGCAATGACCGACGAGATTTCTTTGCGAATAAACGCCTCCGCTCTGTTCGCCAACCCGGTCGCCCGCGAATGGTGGGCACGCCAAGCGACAACATGGGCAGCCTGACACTCGACGCACCCGACAGACGATTTGTACGCACTGTATCCCGAAGAATACGAGCGAGTACTTGCGACCTGTCGTTCAAGCGAATCCGACCACCAAAAAACGGGATGCCAGAGCACGTCGACATGGTCGGCCGGACCGGAACTGGCCCGCACGACGCTAACGCACCGCCGAGGTCGCGCTAAGGACGGTCGAAATCTCCTGCCTTGATGAGGCCGACAAAGGCCGCGAATTCGGCACGGCTGATGACCAGCGGAGGAATGTGAGGACTCTTCGAATCGCGCAGCGCGACAACCTCCTCACTAAAAGCGACCTCAACGCAGTTGCCGTCGAACTGACTGCGGGATCCCTTCCGCCAAGTGCCTTCGGCCCAGCCGAGTGCGGACATTCCGCTTCCTCCTCATAGATTTCCATTCGGACCGTTAGAGCGTGGTGGATGCGAGGCGCGAGATCAAGCCCACGGACTCGTCCTCGCTCAGGGCCAGGTTACTTAGATGTGAAAAAAGTGCACTACAGCGATGTACGTCGTCCGTTTGGTCGAGAAAAATCTGGCCGCCAATGAACTCCGCGTATCCGACGTCCGGCTGATGTACTCGATCTTCAAACTCCAGGATCGAGAATGGCCCAACGAGACCCGGATGGACGCCCACACCCTCCGAAATCACCTGAAGGGTGACGTTTGGGAGACTGGCGCGGTCGACGAGGTGCTGCAGTTGACGTTGCATTAGCTCGGAGGTCCCGACGGGACGACGCAGGGTTGACTCCTCGATGATCGCGTGAAATATCAGCGAGGGCTCGGCCACCAACCGCCGCTGTCGCGTGATTCGAACCTCGGCACGACGCTGCCTGTCGTCCGCCGTCCAATCGCCGAGCTCTTGCAGGGCGCGCTCCAGGTAGTACTCCTTGGTTTGGAGCAACCCGGGGATGATCGTCGGCTCGTAGTTGCGGACCACCTTGGCCTCCGACTCCAGACCGATGTAGTCGGCGTAGCGACTCGAAACGACGTCAGCGAATGACTGCCACCAACCGCGCTGACGGGCGTCCCGGGCCAGCTGAACGAGTGCCTCGGCGTCGGGACCGTCAACGCCGTACATGGCGAGAAGGGCGCGTACGTTCACGGGCTTCGCGCCGATCCGGGCGGTCTCAATCCGGGACAGCGTTGAGGTGGCGATGTCGGTCCGCGACGCGACCTGTTCCAGGGTCAGACCAGCGTGCTCGCGCAGCTGGCGCAGCTGGCTCGCCAGGCGGCGGCGGCGCACAGATGGAGCGGCCACGGAGACACTTTGCAGTCCTTCGCCGCATTTTCCAACGTCCCACACCGGCCAGATTCCAAAATGCAACATTGCATGAATCGAAATTCATGCCGACACTGGAGTCTGTGAGCGCCCAACGGGCCGGGGGACAGGTCCAGCACTCACACCGGGAGGCCGAGATGGGGTACGAGGTCGACTGGGCAACGGCGGTGGCATCGGCGGCACCGCAGGTCTTCGCCCTGGTGGCGGATTGGGACAACGACGATGACGGTACGGCGGACGGCGGCCAGGCGACCGGATCACTGCCGTCTGCCCCACGAACGATCGCCTGGGGCCTGCAGTTTCCGACGCACGCGGTCGTCTGGTTCGCCGACCAGACCGCCGGGTACGGGTGCGCGACGTTCGCCTCCGCGGAGAGGGCATTGGTCCGGCTCAGCATGGTCTTCGACCTGCGCCTGGTCTGGGCGAGCGCCCACAGCGGGGTGAATTGACGG
>Ga0184612_10001140_pt1 | contig 12838 bp, 10 predicted proteins | sample PLM3_60_coex_FD_133163 | JGI IMG/M metagenome (GOLD analysis project Ga0184612, IMG submission 133163) | Groundwater sediment microbial communities from an aquifer in East River, Colorado, USA - PLM3_60_coex | ecosystem: Environmental > Terrestrial > Soil > Riparian zone | place: USA: East...
CCCTTTTCCATCTGCGTCTGCTTCCGCTCTTGCGCTTTTTCGCGAGCGCTCTCCGGTTGCTTCACCGCCTGCTCAGGGCTTGACTGCCTGCCGCCCTTTGTTTCCTTTGTCTCAGACGGTTCGCTGGGGCTTGCGGACTTTTCCTCAGCCTTTGCTCTGGGACTTTCCACTGCTGCTCCGCTCTTACCCTTTTCCATCTGCGTCTGCTTCCGCTCTTGCACTTTTTCAGCAGGGCTCTTCGGTTGCTCCACCGCCTTTACGACCAATGGTTTCACCGGCTCACCCTTGTTGATCACAGACTGATTCTGCTCCTTGACTAGCGACCTTGCTTGTTTCAGTTCCTTCACCGCTATCCTGTTGACTTGCTGCGGCGGCAGCCTGGCGGGCTCGATAGTCTTTACCACCGGCGCAAAACTCGCCCTTTCAGGTTTTATGTCTGGCCTGCCGATGTTTATCTTCTCGGTCAAGAACGGGTTCTCTCTGACATTGACCGCTTCGCGCCGTCCGGTCACGAAGGTATTATGGTTGATGACCGTAACACTGTTGTTCACCTGGACATTCCTGTAAGTGATATTTGTGATATTGATCTCCCTTATGTTGCGCTTTCTTATGTCCACGCTGTTCGGACCGTAGTTGCCATAACCGTAGTACACTTCCCTCGGGGCGAGCGGCACCCACGCCACGTGATTAGCAGTCCTGACCCACCCCACGTATCCGGGCCCCCAGTAGACTTGGCGTCGCTGGGGCGGAACCCAAAACCATCCGATACGGGGAGCATGAGCCCATCTGCCATAATGATAAGGTGTCCATCCCCAGGGCTCAGAGCCTACCCATACATAATCTCGGCCTCTCCACATCCATCTCCCCGCCCGGTAGGGCGCCCAGTCCGTTGATACCGACCGGGGTGTCCATACGTAACCGTATTCTGGGACCTGTACCCACCTTCCACTGTCATCTAAATCACTGGAGTAGACCCTCAGTTCTTCGGGAAGATATCGGTAACTGTCTCCTCGCAATGCGAACCGCCGGTCGCGTTCCGTATTCCAGTTTTGCCAGACATCGGGCCGTCCGACAGGCGCGAGTTCCGCTTCTCTCCCTTCACCGAGGGTCAGAGTCCTGCCCGCGTTGACCCGCGTATTGCCGTCCCTTCCTTCCGCGTCCACCCAACCCCTGAACACCGAGACGTCGGTATACTGGTCAGGGACATCTACTCTGAAGACTGATCTGTCGTAGGAGCGCAAGGATGATACGGGCGTGTCGAATTGAATGACGTTGCCGCGCGGTGCATTGTAATCGACGTACATATGCCCTTCGGAGAGATAAAATTGGGAAGAAGTCCTCTCCAGGGTCAGTATCTGCAGCGCTGAATTCTGGTCCAGCCTCACCGCGGTCCCGGTATTGAGCTGGAACTCCATCCTTCCTCCCTCCGGCACCCATAACTCGTCGCCTTCATCGAGAGGCGTGTTTACAGCAGCAGGGACCCAGTCACCCGCCTCGGTCGTTCTCATCTGGACATCGCCTTCCAAAAAACTAATACGCACAGAACCGAGGTCCAGTGCATGGGCGTATCTGGGCAGTAGAAGTACCGCCAGCACCAATAAAATAACTTTTACTGTCTTCATCTGGGACTCCTTTTGAAAGGCCGCTTGTTTAGATAAACGCAATTCGATGCATATCGTGCACTGAACCGGGAATGATTGCTGTCTAATACTGGACGGTCTCAATAAGAATTATCGCGAGGCTAAGGGAGGGAGGTGCACAGCCGTCTTAGGCAATCTGAGCGAGGTAATTCAAACCAACCCTTTGTATTCCTAAGACTGTTAGGCAACTTGCGTAAATCTGAGACGATTCGCTGTCTGGCCAAAATTGCCCATCCCGGTTAAGACATCGACATGACCTAATCCGGCCTGAGTTCAGGGGCGCCTGTAGCCAATTCCCTACGACGCAGCGCTTCGCGCGTAGTGCGCGCGAGTTCTTTATTTCTGAATCAGAAATACCATCAGGAATGTGACGATCGTCGTACCTCCGTTTATGACCAATTGCCACGTGTCGCTGAACTTGAATATCGGGCCTGTGACGCCCCAGACTATGATGATCAAAGTGGCGATGATGAATGCCGCCGGATGGCCTGAGGCTCGCGCCCTCCACTTGGCAAAGCGGGAAAAAGGCGATGAAGAATAAATTACGCTGTCATCGGCTTTCGGGCTTCGGGTCTTTTGTTTATTACCCGGCGGCAGAGAGTTGATTTAAAAACTATTCTCTGCCCCTAACTGTTATCATTAGCCAGTCAGATAACTCCCCGACTATAGTTTACCGGCAATGGCTTTGGCCGCCGTCACTACCGCTTCACCGGTTTTTCGGCGCGCCTTACCGACTTTTTCCTGAATATTACCTGCTACGCGTTCAGCCTTGCCTTTGGCTTCGAGTTTGGGATTGCCGATCAATTTTCCCGCCTTGTTCTTGATTGCTCCCTCGATTTGTTTGCCTTTGCCTTTGATCTCAGCTTTGTTCCACATACTTGTCTCCTTTCAGTCTTCGAATCCTTGAGCATAGATCGGGTTATTTATGTTGATGATGACATTTCATTTATCAGTCAGGTTGAAATAAATTGCTGTCCAATACTGGACGTCTTGAAATATATCTACGGCCGTCGTTGAGACGCTTCGCCGCCATCCGCGAAGCGCACCGAAAGCGGCGCCGGTGGATTTGCAGGGTTAAATCCAGTTAAGGATTCTCCCTTCGCGATCGAGTCGCCTGCCAGGTAATCATTAATGTTCTGTTCCATTTGCGCCGGAAACTCCGGCACAGGCCCTACTAAGTTTTCGCGGTACACTCTGAGCATGAGTTCTTTGAACACCGGCAGCGCAACCCTGCCGCCGGTTTCTTTGGGTCCGAGCGAACGGTTATCGTCAAAGCCTATACGGACGGCGACGGTGATTCCTTCGGGGCCGTAAGTCGAGCCGACAAAGAGCGCATCTCTGAACTCGTTTGTCGTCCCGGTCTTGCCCATGACCGCGATTGGGAAAACGCTGGAGCCAAGCGTATGAGCCGTGCCGGTGGGAATACGCACGACACCGCGCAGGCCTTCCTGAATAAGCGCGAGCGCGGAGTCGTTGACATCGACCGCAGACCGCTCCATATCGTTATCGGCCGCCACCTCGCCCGAATCGCGGACGATTTTTCGGATCACATACGGGTCGGCTAAGATCCCCGACGCCATGGTGCGGTACGCATTGGCCAGCTCCAGCAAATTCACTTCGGACGCGCCCAACGCCGTCGTGGCATAGGGCTGCAATCGCGTCTTGACCCCTAGACTTCGTGACGTTCCCAGGACACTGGCAATCCCAATCTGCCCTGTGAGCCAAATCGCGACGGCGTTTCTGGATTCCGCGAGCGCCTCCCGGAGCGGGATCATACCCTTGAATTGTTCATCGTAGTTTGAGATCCATTTCGGACTTCGCTCCGCACCATCGGGAACGCTGATCGGTTGATCGGGAACCATGGTCTCAAGATTAAAAGTTCCCTGCCGAAAAGCAGCGAGGTAGGCAAAGGGTTTCATTGTCGACCCAGGCTGCCGCAGCGACTTGGTGACGCGGTTAAAGTCGCTGTATGCGGCAGAGCGGTCTTGGTAGAACTGACGACCGCCCGTCTCAGCGAGGATGCTCGCATCGCGGTTCCGCAGCACGACGACAGAGCCTTGGATTATCCCTTTGGCACTCGGGTGTCGCTTCTCGTAAAGCTCGAGGCTCTGCTCCAGTGCTTCGTTCGCAATTTTCTGAACCCGGGCATCCACCGTCGAGTAAACCTGGATACGTCCCTGCAGCAGATCCTCAACGCCGAGGTCGGCGCCGCGGTCTTTGAGCTCCTGAAGGATATTGCCAAAAACAGCCGGCGCCATGAGCAACTTGTCCTTGCGCGGCGCGATAACGTGGATCGGGCGCTGCTCGGCTGCACTCACCCCGTCCCGGGAAATAAAACCGTTCCCTGCCATAAGCGCCAAGGTTTGGTTTCTGCGGCGCAGGACTCTCTCCGTTTCCTTCGCATTGGGGGCGTAGTAACGAGGCGACTTGGCGATGCCTGCGAGTAGCGCTGCCTTGTCGGCATCATCTGCGGTGAACGTGGCCAGCGGCCGGCCAAAATAATATTCCGCCGCCGTCGCAAACCCGTACTGACCATTTCCCATGTAAATGTAACTGGCGTAGCGGGCGAGAATTTCTTCCTTAGCGTTGCGTTTCGAACCGAAGCGATTCTGCATCTTTTCTTCGATCCACAACGAGAGGCGAATCTCCTCCAGCTTGCGAACTAACATGTTGACGCTCCGCGCGCCGACCAGGCTTGATAGCGAGCGAGGAAAGATTCCGGCATAGCGGAGCTCGTTGCTGTTTTCTTTGGTCGTTAGGTTTTTGAGAAAATAACCCCGCACGAGCTGTTGGGTGATCGTCGATCCGCCGTGCGGGAGAAGCACCGGACTCTCAACTTCGTCTTGCCGTCCGAGTCCTATGAGGCGTGCCGCCAGAGCCCGAATCCTGACTTTGCCCAGCACGCGAGGAATTACCGAATAGTCAACGCCGCTATGTGAGAAGAAGTGTTTGTCTTCGGCGGCGAGGATTGCATCGCGAACAATCGGCGGGATGTCCTCATACTTGGTGATCTTCCGGTACTCTTTTGCCAGTTCAATGAGCGGCTGGCCGTTGGCATCGTAGACTGTGCCGATGGTAGGAAACTCAAATCGGGCGAATGCTTCTATGTCAGGCAAATCACTTCGGTCAAAATAGACGTGATAAAATCCGATTGACACGAGAGCGGCCATAATCGCTGTTGCGCAAATTACATGCTTACGGACGCCTCTCCTCCAACGCAGCCTACCTAAGCGGGTACTACGGATTCTCCGAGCGGCCGCCAGTGCACTCACTCGCATACGTTTGAACCAAGTTTGAATATGAGTCGCCCGGTCCCAGCGGGTGTGTGGATGGGTCCCCGGCAAATTCGCGCGCCGGCCGCAGTGAAAGCTATGACCCCTAAACCCAGCAGTCCGGCGGTTAGAGCAACAAAAAGAAACATCAGCGACCAATACAACATAGCCTGTACTCTGTGATCTCCGATTATCTGTTACACTTCAGGTAGGTTGGAAACCCATCGCGACTCCTCGTCGCCGCGACTTCACCGTTCGCGCTGAGCTAAGTCAACTTCCCCACATGGATCGCGGAGAGCGAGCTGAAAAGTCCAAAAACATTCAGAAGCCACAGAACTACGCCGATGACCACAACCCCATTCAAAATCGACTTAATAGATCCTGCCATCGGTATGTAGCGATTAACCAACCCGAGGAGAACACCCACTACGATCAAGACCACTACGAGTTGAACTAAAGGCATAAAGCACCTCCCTATTTCCGAGACCGGCGCCTTTAGGGCCGTTCCCGGTTATGTATTGTTAGTGAGCCGATTTGCGGTTTGAGCTCACCGCCGCCGTAATAAACCGACGACCGATCATGAGGCCAAGTGACAATGCACCCGCCTGCAGCAAAATCATGACGATGATCAAAATGGTTGCGCGCATATCGCTCTCCTGTAAGGACATTAGAAGCTGAGTATGCGCAAGCCTTGTGCCACAACTTGAATTGAGGGGAAGGCTAAGTATTCGGATAGATTTCTTACGCGTCAGGATAAGTAATCAGAGAAAGCTCGTCGAAAGCGTCGAAACTTTCGACTAAACGGTCGGATGAGTGAACGGTGCGGTGAACTAACCTGCAGCAAGCTGCGGGGTATCAGAACTCGGCGATGAGCTTTGTGTTAAAGGGTCACACCCGAATGTTTTTATCGGGGGTCTAGTTCCGAACCCACCTGTGGTGAGCTCAGTCGAACCGCCGCTTAAAGCATGCGGGAATGACGGACTTCGGATAGGCAATTTACCTAACGCAGCAAGCTGCAGAGAATTAAACCCGCAGACATTAAAACAGATTAATGCAGGTATTTTACTCGTGGAAAAGTGCCGGTCACCGGTTTCACTTTTGAGAGATGCGCCTTTCAAAATCTCCACCAAATCCGTCATCGGCGTTTAAATGTTGTCCACTGTTTGATCGCTAGCTCTTCTTCGCTATTAAAATCGAATCGGGATCAAAAGGAAGCGGGCTGCTGCGGAAGGGACCTCTTATACGTGAGAACCCGGCTTGGCGCAGCCATCCGAGAATCTCGTCCAGAGCGTAACAACGTCCTTGGGGCGTGTGCAAAAGAAGCGAAACGGAAAAGAGCGTCCCCCACTCGGGAGCGGTCCTATCCCGACTCATGAAAACATCGCGCAGGATCAAATGCCCCCGAGGGTTCAGACAGCGATGGAGTTTGGTAAGTAGGGAGCGGTTTTCAGCGACCCCATGCGCGTGTAAGACATTGGAGACGAATACGGTATCGAATCCCCGTGGCAGAGCATCCCGTGAAAAATCCAGTCCGATGACCCGCACTCTTTTCGCCATACCCGAGTCTCTGACAGCCCGACGCGCCAGAGGAAGAATATTAGGATGCTCAACAAGAGTTGCCCGAAGGCGAGGATAAAGACGACAAAAAGCGGCGGCAAAAGTTCCAAGCCCGCCGCCGACGTCCAGCAGAGTCCGGCAGCCGGTCAGAGGTAATTTTTCGATCAGGTAAGGCGCGATCTGCTCAGCATGGAGATGCAGACCGCGGAGTAAGCGCTTTGCCTTCGCGCGATCCGAGATGAAAGGCTTCTGGGTCCTTGGTCTCTTTCCGGTTATGAGGCTGGAAGCGAGCCCACCCCAGATGTCCCAAGCGTCATAATCGGGCAGAAGAAAAGTTGCTCCGGCCCCACTAAGATAACGCGAAGAAAAACGGACATTGGCAAATTTTTCTCCACGTTTCCTCATCAAGCCCATGGCGCAGAGTGCGTTGAGAAAAATCTCCCACCCCACTGCGTGGCCGCCAAAATGAGCAGCCGCCGCTCTGGGATTTTTTTCCAGCTTGCCAATCCAACCGAACAAATCAATATGGGCCGCGGTGATAAGGATGCACGAGCGCCAATAACTGCTTTCGCTTCGAAGTCTTTCAAGGTTCCACCTTTTACTCGCCATTGCTTGCCGTTGACCTCAGGTGGCGGTCCAACGCCCGCTCGCGGCCATTTTGTAGAGTCCCTCATACCCATCGACCATCCGCTCCACAGAGAAACGTTCCTCGACCCACTTCCTGCAGCGCGCGCGATCCAGCGTCTCGATTCGATCGATCATCTCAACCATCTCATCCTCATTGTCGAGCAGATAGCCGGTCTCACCGTGCTTGATCAACTCAGGCATGGAGCCACGCGGGTAGGCCACCACCGGAGTTCCCGCAGCCATGGCTTCGATTACGACCATGCCGAACGGCTCATCCCACTGCAGTGGAAAAAGGAACCCTTTGGCCTTGCTCATCAGTTGCACGATCTCGTGATAGGGCAGCCGCTCGATGTAGCGGATCTTATCTCCGTCAATGTGGGGCTTAACCTCCTTGAGAAAATACTCCTCGCTCCACGGCAGGTGAGTGGTGACATGGCCGACAATGAGCAGCCTCGCTCCAGCTTTCTTAGCAATGCGGATCGCCTCGGCAATGCCCTTTCCGGGCGTCATGCGGCCGACGATTATGAAGAAATCTTCCGGCTTATCGTTAAAAACTATCTCGTTCATATCGACACCGTTATAAACAACCGGGATCGAATCGTCTCCTAACATTTTCCTTTGAGCCTGGCTTACACATACCGGAAGGCAGTGCGGGAAGTGTGTTCGATAATATTCGTGGAGTTCTTTCTCTATATAACCGTAAGTGACCAACGTAGGCGTTGTGGTAAAAGCGGAGAAATAGGGAGCCAGCGTAGGCCAGTGAGCATGAATTAGATCGAAACGTTCGGCCTGGCGATAAAGGTCGTAGGTGTGGCGTGTCTCAAACTCCTTTTCCAGATAAAAGGTCGAAAGGGGATCATCCTGGCAGGCAATGGGTAAGACAGACTGGAGAGTGCAGTCAACCTTCGAGTCCCCCGAAGCAAAAAGTTCCACCTGATGTCCGCGCCGGCTGAGCTGCTGGCAAAGATAATAGACAACACGCTCCGTTCCTCCATGCGTCTTCGGCGGAACGGAGATGTACACGCTTGTAATCTGAGCGATCTTCATGCCAAGACCTCGGAACGATTATATACGACAGAACTCGTCGCGAGAAAACCTTTAGAAATGCCTGGTCGAAATGCTTGCCTCGAATCGAATGTCGGAAATTCAAGCAGCGAGAATGTTGTTGCGCAAGGCGAACTGCGCGGGAGTGAAGGCGAAGCTGAAGCGAGATTCAAGGAAAACGGTAAAAACAAAATGAAAGGAATGCGATGATTGAAAAAAAGATAGCCATCATCGCCGAACGAAAAGGCGATGATGGCATTCAGCACTATTCACGCCGGCCCCGCTCATAGGACCGTTGCCGCAATTGCTTTTGGTCTTTCTCCGGACACTAGATTTGTCAGACTCGTTTGGAGCGCGGCAATCGCGAAAGGCTTGGAAATGAAATCATCGCAGCCTGCCGCAAGGCATCGCTGCCGTGCCGCGTGGTCGGGAAACGCGGTCGCCGCAAGTATGGGTATGCTCCTGTAAATACGATGGTTTTTTAAAATCGTCGCGAGCTCGAAGCCGTTCATATCCGGCATTCGTATGTCCATGAGAATGATTCCCGGTGTTTCGCGCTCAAGTTTGTCCAGCGCGTTCCGGCCACTCTCGGCAAGGATTGGGTTCCATCCGCATGCAGTGAGAACCGTTCCGAGCATCTCGCGCAGATCACAATAATCTTCGACAATCAGTATCTTCCTTGACATCAACAGCTGTCCTCCGAACCAGACGTTACCCATCGTGAGATGAGGCTGGAGCCGGTCTTTTTTGTCTAGAAACTTATGCTGACTCTGATGTAATTTCAGTCTAAAATTGAACCATTCTAAAAGATTGTGCGGCAACACGCGTACAACGCCGCTCGCGGCGATCTGAGCTACTAACGGGTGGAGCCGCGCTTAAATCACCCTCTGCTCCCTGGGAATTTTCTTCGAACGTTTTAGCTCCTCTCTTTGGAAAAGAGGAGAGAAGGGAGATTTGTGGACGACGGGTGGCGGGGGGATTATGCAGAGAACTTCTGGTCAGGACACTAGTGTGCAAGCCTCCTCCAGCTGTTTTCGAGCTATGACCCGTTCGCCTGGCAGACAACCACGCGGTCTCGCCCCGCCTGCTTGGCGGTGTACATGGCATTGTCAGCCGCTTGGAGTAATTCAGCAGCCGTGGAATTGTGTTCAGACGCTGTTACAATACCGGCCGATATTGTTATCGTGTCTCGCGGTGGGCCACTGTGCCGAATCTGCAGGTCTTTGACCAGAATGCGAATTTGTTCCAAGCGTCGCTCGGCATCGGCCAGCGATGAATCGGGGAGAACGATGACAAACTCATCGCCGCCATAGCGGCACGCGATATCGCTCTTGCGCAGTTTCTCCCGCAGCACGTGCGCCAACTGGCGTAACAGCGAGTCGCCGGCATCGTGGCCGAAGGTATCATTGAATGGCTTGAAGTTATCGAGGTCGAGCATCACGACGCAGAGCGGCGAATTGCCGCGCCGCGCTCGATGCAGCTCGCGCCCTAGATTCTCTTCCAAATAGCGCCGATTGCACAGCCCGGTTAGCGGATCATGAGTAGCCTGTTCGCGCAGCTCCTCTCTTAGTTTCAAATTATACAAAGACAGCTTGATCGTTTCGCCCACAGCCACGGCCAGTTGTTGCCTCGTGATCGAACCCATATCTTTTCGCGCCGCGCCGGTGAGACACAACAGTCCGATTGTTCCGCTCTGGACTATCAAAGGCACGCACAGATCGCCTGCCTGTGCTTCACGTTCAAAGTGTCGACACAGCACATCCTTTTGAGGATCGCTAACTTCATGCAATTTACCGCGCCGTAACGCCCAACAGTCCTCAAACGAAAAACTGGACTTTAGTGCTGTCTGATCGCCCCAACGCGCGACCGTCTCCAAATGTTGATCCTCGCCATACAAAATGGCTAAACTACCCATCTGCCCCGCGAATAGTTCGACGGCCACGTGAGCAATCACCTGATAGGCCTCGGCCTGGGTTGTGCAGGATTGAAGCAGATCATTTAGGCCGATGAGCAACTTCATTTCCTCATCGCGCCTTCGCAGTTCAGCCACCGAAGCCAGCAGCTCGTTATTGACTGTCCGTATACCTTCCTCGGCGTGTTTGCGGGCGGTGATATCGCGGACGTTGCATTGGATCACGCGCCAGCCATTGACCAGGTAGAAATTGCTGACGAACTCCACCTGGATGTGTTGTCCGCCTTTGGTTTCCAACGGCAGATTCTCGTAACGGACGTATTCCTTTTCCTGCAAGTGGCGCATGGCGTCCTGGCTCGCGGCAATATCTTTGACCGGACCGATCTCCCAGAGCGCCTTGCCGATAAACTCGCTGTGAGAATATCCCAGCATGTCTTGCAGGAATGGGTTGGCGTCGGTGATCCGTCCCGTATCTGCATCCAACAGAAGTATGCCATCCTTGGCCGTCTCGAAGAGTCGCCGGTAGCGAACTTCGGAAATCTCCAACTTCTCTTGCTCCCCATTGCTCCTAATACCTTTGTCGGTCTTATCGTCCATTGCAGGACCCCTTCCTCGCCGGTACGCTGCCTAACGAGAGGAAGCCAACTTGATGCTTAGCATTTGTGCGTGGCGTTTTATTCATACGTCGACGGATTTTGGAAAACTCTGTTTATCAACCCCTTCTGTAATGCTACCAGAGTTGCCAATGAGCTTTAAGCTTTATTTAAGCTTTATTAAAGACAATCTTTCACCTTGTATGGTAAGCTCTGTCAGGCGGAGTTCTGTCTAAAATTGGACAATTTTTAAAAACAATTGTGCGGCGGCTAAGTTTTTGCCCTACAGAGAAATCAGTGAATTTCCTAGTGAAGAAGCGTTTCGAACGCATGAACACAGGGTTCTTGGGGCCGTGGAGATTAGGCAGTGTTGATGAGCTGGCCGGCACACGGGCGTAGGCGCTCGAGCTAACCGAATTTGACTGATCCAAGTTGCCGTAAACCAAGAAGAATTTACCGGCCGGGAGGGCTCATCGCAGAAACCTTCAGTTCCTCGCCTGGGGCGCAGCACATTCGAGAGCTTTGAGATGGTCGCTCAGATGTTCCTGAAACCATGTATCCCTCGGCCATCGCCACTTCAAATGAGGGAGATCCTCGCCGCGATAACAGCAGCCATTTGTCTTACTCTGGGAGAATATGAACTGCCAGTAGCTGAGCTTGCCCTCTTCGTCTCCATAAACACGAGTACGCGTGAAAACGTCTTTCACCAGCGCTGCAACCCCGTTGAAGGAATCTTGCGCCAAGAGTCCAATCGGAAGCAATTGCTTTTCCAGAAAATCGACCTTCATGGTGACCTCCACGTTCCTTTCGTTAACTGGTGAGGCGAGGTCTCACTTCTCTTTCCCGTTTCATCTTTGGCAAAGCACCGATCGAGGAATGCGCCAATCGGACCGCGCGCCTGCTGTCGCAATATCCCCGCGAGCTCGCCTTTATTGAGCCAGATCCCCTCACACTTTTCACAGCGTTCTAAATCGAATCCCATAAACCGGTACTGGGCAAATTTTCCTGAACACTTCGGACAACTTGCCATCTGCGCCTCCCGCCGAGCTGCTTCGACCTTCCGATGCTCGGTTTTCATATCACTGACCAGCTCATGTTCTTTCACAGCGAAATAGCTATCCTCATTGGCGCGCTCGTCAAACTGCGGTTTTTCTCCAGGCCGGTTCGTTTCGCGCTTCATATTTCGCTCTCCTGATTTTATTGAATCACTACAGCTCGACGCCCGATTCATCTCCCGACCAATGGCTATTCCCGCTCAGCGTTGGTCTGATTGCTTTCGTTACCGGATGGGTCCGCAGAGCGCTTTTTTCCTTTCATGCTAACGATGCTTCGCACTTTTAGGATCGCCTGCAAGGCTGGCCTGTCGACCACTTCTTTTTCCAGCAGCAGCTTGGCCAATTCCTCCAGCGCGGCGCGGTGCGCAAGCAAGATGTCCCGCGCCTTAGTATGCGCTTCCGACAATATTTGCTTTAGTTCGCTATCGATGAGCCGGGCGGTTTCCTCGCTGTACTCTTTGGGGCTCTGGGTGGGCACCATCAGAAACGTGGCATGCCGCGGTCCTTCGAGGGCCGCCAAACCGAGCTTCTCGCTCATGCCGAATTGGGTGATCATCGTGCGGGCAATCTCGGTGGCTCGCTGCAGATCGTTCTGCGCGCCGGTTGAGATGTCGCCGAAGACGATCTCCTCCGCGACTCTACCGCCCAAAAGAACATCGATGCGCGCAAGGAGTTCAGAACGTGTCATGAGATAGCGATCTTCCGTCGGCAATTGCGTCGTATAACCCAAGGCTGCGACGCCCCGGGGAATAATAGAAATCTTGGAAACGGGGTCAGCGCCAGGCACGAGCTCCGCCACGAGCGCGTGACCGGACTCGTGATAGGCGACGATTTTTTTCTCCTTGGGATTGATGACATGACTCTTCTTTTGTAGTCCCGCGACCACCCGTTCGATCGCCTCGTCAAATTCCGCCATCTCTATGGACTCTTTGTCTTGGCGCGCAGCCAACAAAGCAGCCTCGTTGACGATGTTGGCGAGATCGGCGCCGACGAAGCCCGGCGTTTTGGCTGCCACCACAGCGAGGTCGAGATCAGCCGAAAGCTTCACCTTTTTCGCGTGCAATTGGAGAATTTTCGTGCGTCCCTTGATATCGGGACGATCCACCAGGATCTGCCGATCGAATCGGCCGGGACGGAG
>Ga0184612_10001141_pt1 | contig 12837 bp, 9 predicted proteins | sample PLM3_60_coex_FD_133163 | JGI IMG/M metagenome (GOLD analysis project Ga0184612, IMG submission 133163) | Groundwater sediment microbial communities from an aquifer in East River, Colorado, USA - PLM3_60_coex | ecosystem: Environmental > Terrestrial > Soil > Riparian zone | place: USA: East...
CCGTTCTTGCCGTGAGTGAGAGCGCACCCACGGCAGCCGTTCCGGTGGTACCGGGGCTCATCGGCTTGACCGTGCTGGCGCGCGGCGGGTACGCGACGGTCTACCGGGCCACCCAGACGTCGGTGCAGCGTGAGGTGGCCGTCAAGGTCGAGAACAGGACCCTCGAGAGCGAAAGGGACCAACGGCGCTTCCTGCGCGAGGCTCGGGCCGCGGGTCGGATGTCGAGCCACCCCCACGTGGTCGATCTCTTCGACGTGGGCGTGACACCCGACGGGCATCCATATATGATCATGGAACTCTGCGACGGCACGTACGCCGATCGCATGAAGGACAACCCGCTCACGCATGTCGAGGCCCGTGACGTCGGCGCGAAGATCGCCGACGCGCTCGCCGACGCGCACGCGCTCGGCGTCCTGCACCGTGACGTCAAGCCCGCCAATCTCCTCATCACTCGCTTCGGCGAGCCCGCCCTCGCTGACTTCGGGCTCGCCGTCCTCGCCGAGACGCGCGAGTCGTCCATCACGCTCGAGCTCACCCCGGCGTACGCCGCTCCGGAGATGTTCCACCACGGCCGGCCCGTGCCCGAGTCCGATGTGTACGCCCTCTCCGCCACGCTCTACGCGTTGATGCGAGGCCGCCCGCCACGCTGGCACGAGGGGTACAACCCGACGCTCATGTCGCTGGTCGACATGTTCGCCGAGCCGGTGCCGGACCTTGCCAACGTGCCGGCCGATCTGACCGCGCTGCTGCGACGCGGGATGGCTAACGAACCGGCCGATCGCCCGAGCGCCGCGGAGCTGCGCGACGAGCTCGACGGCGTCGTCCGTGACCCCGATCCCACGATGATCATGCGTTCGGTCGTGCCGTTCGGGTCATCGCGCGTGCCGCCCCTCCCTCGCCAGACGGCCGCGGATGAGCCGACCGAGGCCTCCGGGGGTCCGGACTACCCGACTCGCTCCCCGCTAACGATGGACGGGCCCACCTTCCCCCGCCCCTCGTCGCCCAGCACATCCCCGCCGATCTAGGAGTTGTCCTCGTGAGTTGATCTCCAATCACGAGGACAACTCCTAGATCGACGGCAGTGGGGCTAGATGACAGTGGGGTTGGTTAGTAGGACTTGTCCTGGCCGAGGACGTGTTGGGCCACGAAGTTGAGGATCATCTCTCGGCTTACCGGTGCGATCCGGCCGGCGCGGACGCCGCCGAGCAGCGTCGCGACGCCGTAATCCGTGGTCATGCCGTTGCCGCCGTGTGCCTGGATCGCGGTGTCCACGGCCAACGTCGCCGCCTCCGACGACGCGTACCTCGCGAGGTTCGCGGCGACTCCGGCCTCGACGTCACGACCGGCGTCGTACAGCGACGCCGCCTTGGCCATCATCAGCCGCGCCAGCTCGACCTGGATAGCGGCGTGCGCCAGCGGGTGCGCCACGCCCTGGTGCGTGCCGATCGGCCGCCCCCACACCGATCTACTGGCCACATAGGAGGATGCTCGGTCCAGCGCGTAACGCGCGGTGCCTACGCCCATTGCTGCCGCGGTGATCCGCTCGGGGTTGAGCCCGGCGAAGAGCGCCGGAAGCCCCGCGTCTGGGTCCTCTCCGATCAGCGCGTCGCCCGGTACCCGTACCTCGTCGAGGTAGACCAGCCACTGGTTCTCCGGTGCGACGATCTCCATCTCGAGCTTGGACTTCGTCATCCCGGGCGCGCCGGTCGGCACCATGAAGAGAGCCGGCTTGAGCTTTCCAGTCGCGGCGTCCTCGGTACGGGCGACAACGAGCACATATCCCGCCTCGTCGACACCCGAGATGAAGCATTTACGCCCGCTGATGACCCAGTCGTCGCCGTCGCGCCGGGCAACGGTGGCCAGACGGTGGAAGTTGGAGCCCGCCTCGGGTTCGGTGATCGCGAAGACAACCTTGAGCGTGCCATCCGCGATGCCGGGAAGAAGCCGCGCGCGCTGCGACGTCGTACCGTGCTTCGTGATGATGGTCGCGGCGATGGCCGGGGAGACGAGGAGCAGGAGCAGTGGACACCCGGCCGCGGCCAGCTCCTCACACACGATCGCGAGCTCGGTGATGCCGCCTCCGCCGCCGCCGTACTCTGTCGGCACGTTGACGCCGATGTAACCGAGCTTGCCCGCCTCGGCCCACAGCTCGTCGGTGTGCTCGCCCGCCTTGGCCTTTTGCACGAAGTACGAGTGCCCGTACCGCCTGCCCAGCGCCGCCACGGCGTCGCGCAGCTGATCCTGCTCCGGCGTTTGGTCGAAGTTCATGACGGCTCCTCAGTGGTAATGCGGTCTTCCGGGGTGATGACGGCGAGCACGGCGCCCGCCTCGACCTGGGTGCCGAGTTCGACCGGTAACTCGGTGACCACCCCGCTCTCCGGCGCGTGGACGGGGTGCTCCAGCTTCATCGCCTCGAGCGTCAGGAGCAGGTCGCCGGCCCCGACCCTCTGACCGAGTGCAACCACGAGTCGGCCGATCGCCCCCGGCATCGGGGCCACCAGCGATCCCGCCTGGCGCTCGGGTACGGGCAGCGGGAACCGCCGCAGCTCTGTCAGCGCGACCGAACCGTCGGCGGAGTCCACATAGGATGTCTCGCCCACAGTGTGAACTCGAAACGTGCGCAGCACACCCGCGACCTCCAGGGCGACCTCGTCCGGGGACGCCCGGACCAGCGTCACCTCACCCATCACGGTCGGGCCTTCGTCCGGCTCGCCGTCCGAGCCGGCGGCGCTCGCGTCCGCGGCGCCTACGTCCGCGGCGCCTACGTCGGCGGCGCCCGCGTCGGTGGCGTGCCCATCGGTGCGGGCGGCCCAGTGGGCCAGTCCGCCGTCCCGGTCGAGTCGATACTCGACCTCGATGCGGTCCGTCAGCGTAGCGAACGCCGCGCTCTGCGGTGCGGAGGCGACGTTGCGCCAGCCCGCCGGGAGGCCGCCCCACGTAGCGGAGGAACGCCGGGCGGCCGCCCGCGCGAGCGCGGCCGCAAGTCCGGACAACCGCTGCTGGGCGGCCGAGAGCAGCGGGGCGAACACTTCGGGATGGCGGGCGAGGAACGCGGTGTCCGTGCCGCCGTGGAGGAACTCGGGCGTACGCAGGATCCGGGTGAGCAGATCCCGGTTGGTGACGACACCGTGTAGTTCGGCTCGGGCCAGCGCGGTCGCGAGTGATCGGGCGGCCTCGTCGCGCGTCGGTGCCCAGGCGATGACCTTCGCCAGCATTGGGTCATAGTGGACGGTGACCACGGAGCCGTCCTCGACACCACTGTCGACGCGCACACCCGGTTCGGTCAGGGCCAGGAACGCCGGGCCGGCCACGTCGAAACGGTGCAGCGTCCCCGTAGACGGCCGCCAGCCGTGTGCCGGATCCTCCGCGTAGAGGCGGACCTCGATGGCGTGGCCATGCATCGGCGGGGCCTGCGTGAACGGCAGCGGCCGTCCCTCGGCGACAATCAGTTGTAGCCGCACCAGGTCGAGTCCCAGCACGCACTCGGTAACGGGGTGCTCCACCTGGAGGCGCGTATTCATCTCCAGGAAGTGGAACCGACCGTCGGGCGACAACAGGAACTCGACGGTACCGGCGCCGACATATCCCACCGCCCGCGCAGCCGCCACGGCCGCCTCGCAGAGCTCCTCGCGTAGCCGGTCGTCCACCGCCGGCGACGGCGACTCCTCGACTATCTTCTGGTGCCGGCGCTGGATCGAACACTCCCGCTCGCCGAGCGCGACGACCGTGCCGTGGGTGTCGGCGATGATCTGCACCTCGACGTGGCGCCCCGCCTCGACATAGCGTTCGCAGAACACGGTCCCGTCGCCAAAGGCGGCTGCGGCCTCACGTCTCGCCGCCGTGATGGCATCGGGCAGTTCCCCGGCGGCTCGGACTATCCGTATGCCGCGCCCGCCGCCGCCGGCGGACGCCTTCACCAGTACTGGAAAGTCGGTGATCTGGTCCGGCTCCGTCCATGACTCGAACATCGGCACGCCCGCCTCGGCGAGCAGGGCCTTCGCCTCCAGCTTCGAGCCCATTGCGGCGATTGCCTTGGGCGGCGGGCCGACCCACACGAGTCCAGCGTCGATCACGGCGGCGGCGAACTCCGCGTTCTCCGACAGGAAGCCGTAACCGGGGTGAATGCCGTCCGCTTCGGTCCGCCTGGCGGCATCGATGATGAGGTCGCCGCGCAAGTAGGTGTCGCCGGGCGCCGACCCCGGTAGGCGCGCGGCGAGGTCGGCCTCTCGAACGTGCGGAGATGCGGCATCGGCGTCGGCGTAGACCGCGACCGACTCGATCCCGGAAGCTCGACACGTCGCGAAGACCCGTCGGGCGATCTCGCCGCGGTTAGCGACCAGCAGCCTGCGTATCACGTCCGTACCCTCGTCACGTCCGGAAGACCCCGTAACCGGCACTCGTCGGTGGCCCGATAACCAGCGGCGCCTCGCGGGAGACGAGCCACAGGCACAGCCCGAGCACCGTTCGTGTGTCCCGCGGGTCGATGACGCCATCGTCGTAGAGGCGGCCCGACATGGCCAACGCCGCGGACTGCTGCTCGATCTGATGCTCCACCATGGCCCGCATGGAGGCGTCACCCTCCTCGTCGTACTCCTGACCCTTCGCCTCGGCGGCCTGGCGCGCCACAATGGACATCACGCCCGCGAGCTGCTGCGGTCCCATGACGGCAGACTTCGCATTTGGCCATGCGAACAGGAAGCGGGGGTCGTAAGCGCGCCCACACATTCCGTAGTTGCCTGCGCCGTACGACGCTCCTATGTTGACGGTCAGGTGTGGCACCCGAGAGTTGGAGACCGCGTTGATCATCAGGGCGCCGTGCTTGATGATGCCCGCCTGCTCGTACTGGGAACCGACCATGTAACCCGTTGTGTTCTGCAGGAAGAGCAGCGGCACGCCGGCGGAGTCCGCGAGCTGGATGAACTGGGTCGCCTTCTGGGCTTCCTCGGAGAAGAGCACGCCACGGGCGTTGGCCAGCACGCCGATCGGGTATCCGTACACGGCCGCCCACCCGGTGACCAACGCGGTTCCGTACAGCGCCTTGAACTCATCGAACTCCGACCCGTCGACGATCCGCGCGAGCACCTCCCGCGGGTCGTACGGCACGCGGAGGTCGGCGCTGGCGACGCCTAGCAGTTCGTCCGGCACGTGCCGGGGCGCCGGCGCGGTGGGGTCGGGCGGTGGCCCGGACGTGCCCGCGCTGCCTCCGACGCGCGCGACGACATCCCGTGCGATCCGGATTGCGTCCCGCTCGTCGATGGCCACGAAGTCGGCCAATCCAGAGCGAGTCGCGTGCATCAACGCACCGCCCAGCGTCTCGTCGTCGACGACCTCGCCGGTGGCCATCTTCACCAGCGGCGGCCCACCGAGGAAGACCTTGGACTGCCCGCGCACGAAGATTGTGTAGTCCGACATGCCGGGGATATAGGCGCCGCCGGCCGTCGCGTTGCCGAATACCACCGCGATGGTCGGGATCCGCGCGGCGGAGAAACGAGTGAGGTCGCGGAAGACCCGGCCGCCCGGAATGAAGATCTCGGCCTGTGTGGGCAGGTCCGCGCCGCCGGATTCGACCAGGTTCACCATCGGAAGCCGGTTGGTCAGCGCGATCTCCCCCGCCCGCTGCGTCTTCCTGAGGGTGTACGGGTTCACCGCCCCGCCCCGCACCGTCGGGTCGCTCGCGATGACCATGCATGGAGTGCCGGAGACAATGCCGATCCCGGTAACGACGCCGGCACCCACTGGGAACTCCGACCCGTACGCCGCCACCGACGACAGCTCCAGAAACGGCGCGTCGCGGTCGACGAGCAGCTCGATGCGCTCGCGGGCGAGCAGCTTTCCGCGCGCATGGTGGCGGGCCGTGTACTTGTCGCCCCCACCCGCAAGGGCCTTCGCCTGGGCCGCCTCGAGCTCGCCGAGGCGCTCCAGCATCGCCGCGTGGTTGTCGGCGTAGGCGGCCGAGCGTGCGTCGAGATTGCTAGCGAGTACGGGCATCAAGCAACACCTTCGCGATTACCTCGTTCATGATCTCCGTCGCTCCACCGCCGATACTCATGATGCGGGCATCGCGATAGTGGCGCTCCACTTCGGACTCCCGTAGGTAGCCGGCGCCGCCGTGCAGCTGCACCGCGGCGTCCACGACAAAGTCACACGCCTCGGCCGCCGTATTCTTGGCCATCGCGACCTCGGCCGGACTGACGGGCTCGCCCGCGGCCGCGCGGCCGGCCAGGTGCCAGACAAAGGTCCGGGCGACGGTCGTGACGCGGGCCATGTCCGCTAGGCGGTGCCGGACGACCTGCCGGCTCGCTAGCGGCGCCCCGAACGTCTGTCGCTGCCGACACCATTCGATCGTGAGGTCGAGGCATCGTTGCGCAGTCGCGCATGCCTGAGCCGACATCGAGATCCGCTCGCTGGCGAAGTGCCGCATGATCTGAGCGAAGCCGGTCCCCTCGGCGCCGACGAGGTTGGCGACCGGCACGCGAAGGTCCGAAAAGGACAACTCCGCCGTGTCCGAGCAGTGCCAGCCCAGCTTCTCCAGCGCGCGGGTGACGATGAAGCCGGGGGATCCCTTGTCAATCACCAGAAGCGAGACACCGTCATGCCCCGAGCCCGGTGGGCCCGTCCGAACGGCCGTCGTCACGAAGTCGGCCCGTACCCCGCTGGTGATGAAAGTCTTGCACCCGTTGACGACATAGTGCTCACCGTCGCGACGCGCGGTCGTGCGCAGCGCGGCGACATCGGAGCCTCCGTCGGGCTCGGTCACGGCCAGCGCGCCGACAGCCTCGCCGGCGAGCGTCGGCCGGGCGTACCGGTCGATCAGCACGGAATCGCCGCTGGCGATGAGGTGCGGTAGCGCTATGCCGTGCGTGAACAGAGAGGCGATCAGCCCGGACGACCCGCCAGCGAGGATGATCTCCTCGACGACTGTGAGGGAGTCCAGCAGGTTGCCGCCGCCACCACCGACCGCCTCGGGATAGCCCGCGCCGAGCAGGCCGACCTTGGCCGCGGCGGCGTGGAGCGTCCGCGGCACCTCGCCTTCGCGCTCCCAGTCGGCCAGGTGGGGCACGATCTCGCGCTCGGTGAACCGCCGCGTGAGACCGCGCAACTGCACCCGCTCCGGCGTCTCCCATTCCTTCACAGCATCAACCTTTCGCTCGCCGCGCTCGCGCCCTCGCTTCGCTCGCTCCTCGCGCTCACGGCATCACCTTTCGTTCGCGACTGCGGGGCTCGCAAGCTCGCTCCTCGCGCTCACGGCGTACCGTCCGGAACGTCCACAATGCGCGAACGCAGCCACTCGCCGAGCGCCTTCGCCTGCGGATCGAAGCGCACGGACGCCGCCACGCCGTCACCGAGCAGCCCGAGGATCACGAAGTTGAGTGCGTGCAGGTTCGCGAGCTCGTACCGCTCGACGTCGAGCGGCGCGCATTCCGGCAGCAGCCGCTTGAGTTGGCTCACCGTGAGGAAGTCCCGGAGCCAGTCCCACGCCGCGCCGGTGCGCGCCCACACGCCCAGGTTCGCGTCGCCGCCCTTGTCGCCCGACCGGGCTCCGACGACCGTGCCCAGCGGCGCCCTCACCCGCCGCCCCGTCTCAAGATCCGAACTTGGTGGGCTAGCGGGGTGCGCTTTGTCAGTATTTGTCGGGCCGCCAGCGATCCGCTGCCCCACCAAGTTGGGATCTTGGGGGATGGCGACGCGCTCGCCGGAGGGGAGAACGGCCGTGTGGGCCACCGAGTCCCGCGCCACGTACTCGGCCCGGAACACGCCGAACGGGGCCGCGTCGCCGGGTGCGGTGGTCAGCGTGCAGCCAGGGTAGGACGCGAGGGCCAGCTCCACTGCGGCCTGCGAAAATGCTCGTCCCGCCCTGCCGGCGTCGCCGTCCTTGATGTGTACGGTCAGCAGAGCGCACGCGGCCTCCTCGGTGTCGGCGTCGATGTGATCCGTGCGGGCCAGCCGCCACGACAAGCCATCCTTGCCGACAGCGACCTCAAGCTGCTCCCGCACCAGTGCGGCCTTCGCCTCGACATTAAGTCCACAGAGGACGAACGACATGGCGTTGCGGTACCCGCCGAGGGTGTTCACGCCCACCTTGAGCGTTGCTGGCGGCGGCAGCCCTCGTACGCCGGACACCTCAACCCGGTCAGGTCCGACCGCGTCAAGCGCGATCGTGTCGAAGCGCGCCACGACGTCGGGGCCCTGGTACTCGGGAGCCCCGATCTCGTAGAGCAGTTGCGCCGTCACGGTCTCGACGGTGACCGCGCCGCCAGTGCCGGGATGTTTGGTGATGACGCACGAGCCATCCGCCCGCAGCTCCGCCAATGGGAAGCCGGGGTGGCGCGCGCCATCGGACAGTTCCGTGAAGAAGGCGAAGTTCCCGCCCGTGGCCTGGGCGCCGCATTCGAGTATGTGCCCCGCGACGGTCGCTCCGGCCAGCGCGTCGAGGTCGTCGGTTTCCCAGCCGAAGTGGGCGATCCCCGGTCCGACGACGAGCGAGGCGTCGGTCACGCGGCCGGTCACGACGATGTCTGCCCCGCGACGAAGGCACTCCGCGATACCGAAACCACCGAGGTATGCGTTCGCGGTAAGTGCGCCGCCGGGCAGTTCCAGTCCGTCGCCCTCGACGTGTCCAACCTGGACGCTGACGCCAAGGCGATCGGCAAGCCCGCGGAGCGCGTCGGCGAGACCGGCCGGGTTCAGCCCTCCCGCGTTCGTCACGATCTTCACGCCGCGCTCGACGGCGAGCCCTAAGCACTGTTCCATCTGGCGCAGGAACGTCTTCGCGTAGCCCTTCGACGAATCGGCGAGCCGGTCCCGGCCAAGGATCAGCATGGTCAGCTCGGCCAGGTAGTCGCCCGTGAGCACGTCCAGCGGTCCGCCGGTGAGCATCTCCTCCCAGGCGCCGAACCGATCGCCGTAGAAACCGGACGCGTTGCCGACGCGCAGCGGTCGCCGGGCACCATTGCCTACCGGATCCGGCCCCGTCATCCCGCGACTCCGTTCGCGCCGGCCGCAGCGGCGTTGGCTCCGCTCCGCTCGCGTCCGGAGCCCGGCGGCCCTGCGAAGACCTGGGCCACGTCGAGCCACTCGTTCGCCACCGGTCCCGTCGCCACGAGCGCGAGGTCATCGCGGTGGCGCCGTTGCGTGACGAGAAGGCAGAAGTCCAGCGCCGGCCCGGTGATCTGATCGGCCGCCTCCGGCGGACCGAAGGACCACACGCTCCCGTCCGGCGCGCCGAGGCGAAGCGCGACGGGTTCGGTCGGCGCGGGACGGCCGTGCATCACGAAGCCGTTGCCCAGGGTCCGGTGACCCAGGTGGGCGATGTGGCGAAGGCGAGCGGTCGGCGCGCGCACCACGCCGAGGGTCTCGGCTACGTCGAGGCCATGGGCCCAGGTTTCCATGATTCGCGCGGTGGCCATCGAGGTCGCGGACATCGCCGTGCCGTACCACGGGATCTTCTGGCCGGTGGGCACGCTCCGCAACGTCTCTGCCAGCGCGGCGCGGCCCTCGCGCCACCGGGCGAGTAGTGCCGCGGGCTCGTCGAGGAACTCCTCGGCTCCTTTGTCCACGAAGGACCCAGGCTCCTCGAGCGCGGCCCCAAGGTGGCTGACGAAGGCGTCCGGCTCGGCTATCGCCATAACGCTCACGTGGTCGGTCCACGCGAGGTGAGCGATCTGGTGTCGGATCGTCCACCCCGCGGCCGGTGTCTCGCGCCGCCACTGGGCATCGCCGAGGTTCGCGACGAGGTTATCCAACCCGGTCGATTCCTCGGACAGGTCGGCGAGCACCTCCGCGAGCTCGACCATGGTGGGCTCCTCCTCAGCTGAGTTGATGGACAAGCTGGCGCTTCCAGCCGGCGAGAAGCTGGTCGCGCCGCTGGGTGTCGTCGCTCAGCAGGTTGGCCACGCCGAGCCCCCGCAGCAGGTCGAGCGTCGCCTGGACTGCCTGGCGTACGCCCGGTCTTGACTCGTCGGCGCCGAGCAGATCCACGGCGAGCCGGTGCATGTCGCGACCGACGAGCGCCTCCAGCGGCACGAGCGCCGCGCGCAGGTCCCGATCGGTGCGGGCGGCGACCCACAACTCAAGCGCGGCGACGAACAAGGGGCCGGTAAAGGCCGCGGCGAGCAGGTCGACGACGCGGTCCACCCGCCCCGCGGGCGACTGAGCGGTTAGGGCCGCGGCCTCGCTCCGGATCTCCGCAGCGCGCCGTTCGGCCAGATGCGCCAGGGCAGCCATCACGAGGGCGGCCTTGGTGGGGTAGTGGTGCAGCTGCGCCCCCCGAGACACTCCCGCCCGCTCGGCGATGAGCGTGGTTGTGGTGCCCGACCAGCCGTACTGCACGAGGCAGTCGACCGTCGCGGCGAGCAGGCGCTGCTGCGTCGCGCGGCTGCGCTCCTGCTGCGGCGTCCTCGCCGCGGCCGCGGTCACACCCACAGCGTGCGCCGCCTAAAACAAACAGTCAAGCCTGCTTTTTATTTCGCTATACCCGCGTCGATCTAGGGGTTGTTCTCGTGAGTTGATCTCCAACCACGAGAACAACCCCTAGATCGACGCGGAAATGGGGCTGCGGTTAGACGCGAGCGCGGCGGGCGAGGCGCTCCGGGTCCAGGATGATCACGGACTTGCCGTCGAGCCGGAGCCAGCCCCGGGCGGCGAAGTCCGCCAGCGCCTTGTTGACGGTCTCGCGGGAGGCGCCGACAAGCTGGGCCAGTTCCTCCTGGGTGAGATCGTGGGTGACCCGCAGCACGCCACCGTCGCGGCTACCGAACCGGCCGGCCATCTGCAGCAGGTTCTTGGCGACCCGCCCGGGCACGTCGGTGAATATGAGGTCGGCCAGCGCGTCGTTGGTACGGCGTAGGCGGCGCGCCAGTACCCGCAGTAGTTGTTCGGCGATCTCTGGACGGTCCGTGAGCCAGGGACGCAGCGCCTGCTTGCGGAGGCGGGCGAGGCGGGTGTCAACGACCGCCGTCGCAGTCGCGGTGCGTGGTCCGGGATCGAAGAGGGACAGCTCACCGACCATGTCGGAGGGACCCATGACCGCGATGAGGTTCTGCCGGCCGTCGGCGGCGCGCCGTCCGACCTTGAGCTTGCCCGAGAGCACGATGTACAGGCTGTCACCCGGCTCGCCCTCGTTGAATATGACGTCGCCCTTGCGTGCCTCGATCGTCTCCATCTCCTTGGCGAGCGCCTCGGCCGCGTCAGAATCGACGCCTTGGAAGATCCCGCTGCGGGCCAGTGTCTCGTCCATCGCCCACCTTCTGTCTGGCTGTCTGGCCGGAATGCAGGAAGCGCTATCGGAGCGCGCTTCCGCCTCCGACAGCCGGACTTCACCGTCAGTCTAGGCACACGGAGGTGGATAAGTCCGTCGGGTCCGCCCGCAACCCGGCAGATATCGGCGGCGTCCTGGCGAGTGCGTAGGCTGCACGAACGTGCGCCTCACGCAACCGACGGTGACTCACCGGCACGAATCCGACCGTCCCATTCCGATGCTCGTCTGGCGTTTCCCCGAACCGGTCTGGGCCATCGCGAGTGGGCCGCTCGGAGGCGGTGTCGGTCTGCGCCGCTGGGTCATCAACGCGACGGTCGACTCGGCGTACTCCCGCCATGACCCCGATCGCCACCTGGCCGAGTTGGCCCGCGGGCTCGGCCTCGACGGCGCCGGTGTCGGCATGCTCACCGCGGTCGATGTCACCGAAGCGGACACGGCCGATGATGACGGAGCCACGGTCGCCGCGACGGTCGGCCTTGGCCACCCCACCTGGGCCGCCGCACCGGACGGACACCTGCGGCGTGGTAGGCCGGCCGCACCCGGGACCATCAACATCGTCGCCTGGTTGCCCGTGCCGTTAAGCGTTGGCGCTCTGGTCAACGCGGTGGCGACCGCGACCGAGGCCAAGACGCAGGCGTTGTGGGAGTGTGGGGTCGAGGCGACGGGTACGGCGAGCGACGCGCTGTGCATTCTCTGTCCCACCGCCGGCGACCTGGGGGCGGCGGGATCAGGCGCCGCGGAACCGTACGGCGGGCCGCGCTCGGTGTGGGGCGGACGCCTCGCGCGCGCGGTGCACGCGACCGTCACCGCCGGCACGCGCCGGTGGCACGAAAGCGGGCTCACAGACCGCTGACTTGCCCGCTGAGCAGCATCGGCTAGCCTCGGGGCTACCCCAGGCAAACCCCCCGAGCCGGCTGAAGCGCTGGCACACGTTCGCGATGGGCCTGTGTTGTGACCCTGTACGGATACCCGCGTGAATCAGATTCCCCCGACGAATCACCCGGAGCCCACCACCGGGACGTGCCCGGCCCGCGCTCGGCCGAGGCGCCCGGCGGCGCGGCGGCGGCTGGTCAGGCCGATCCCGCAGACTCCGGTCTGACGGACGGCGAATCGTCCTCCGGCCAGCGGTCCGCCGGCCAACCGTCTGGCGACAGTCTCGGCTGGCCGTCGGCCGTGCCCTTCGCTATGCCTTCGCCCGAACGGTTCGGCGTTTCGCCGGCCACGTCGGTCGGCGAGGGTCCGTTGGGGCGGGTCGGCGTCCCAGCGGCCGGGGCTGCGGCGGGGGTGTCGGCAGATCGTTCGACGGATCCGTCGCTTGACCTGGCCACCACCGCCTCGCTGACCTGGGCGCCGACCACGTGGGCGGACCCGGCCGCCAGGTCGGCCCCGCCGGTCGACCCGACCGGGCGTACTGATCGCCCCGCCCCTCGAGACGGGGACTTTCGCGACGAGGACCGCGGGCCAGAACGGCCCCGGTCGGGCGCACCCCGGTCGGGCCCGACCCGGTCGGGCCCGACCCAGTCGGGCCCGACCCAGTCGGGCCCGACCCGGTCGGGCCGGACCCGATCGGGCCGCCCGCG
>Ga0184612_10001142_pt1 | contig 12837 bp, 12 predicted proteins | sample PLM3_60_coex_FD_133163 | JGI IMG/M metagenome (GOLD analysis project Ga0184612, IMG submission 133163) | Groundwater sediment microbial communities from an aquifer in East River, Colorado, USA - PLM3_60_coex | ecosystem: Environmental > Terrestrial > Soil > Riparian zone | place: USA: East...
CGAAGCTCCTCGCTGGCCTTCGCGCTCGCGATCAACAACTCGGCATCGCGGTGTCAGTCGAGAACGTCGCGTAGAATGTCACTGAGCCGCCGCTGAATTTCAACAGCGGAAGGGGCAACCCCGTTCTGAGGCCCACGTATCACAGTCCTATCACAATCGCATTTTCAATTAGCGGCACGCTTGAGTGATTCCGCCGGACGCGACGAAGACGCCGCTGATGTAGATCGCAATGTACACGCCCTGTACCCAAGCCAAGTCCACTTCCCGAGGTCGATCGGAGTGAAACAGAAGTTTGGCCGTACTGCGTTGACAGCGAAGTGTCCGGGATAGCCAACCGGCATCGGTTGGAATGGCTCCAACTCGTCCACGAACAGCCCTTCGAGTCTCGCCTTCGTAATACTCACTGCCCGGCAGGTGGAGGCAGTGGTAGTACGCGTATCGAGCCCTACGTCCCTTGGACCAACTTGCCCGTGACACCGCGTCCGCACGCAGCACACTTGATTAACACCCGCGGCGCGGGACGCAAGCCGACGGACCTGGTGTGGCCAGTTGTGTGCACTCGTTCTGGCGCTCCGGAAGGGGTTCTAGCGTCGAGTTCCTGGACCCTACGGGAAGCCGGGTGCGATCAGTTGCGTCATGAGGGCCGGTTCTTTGATGTCCTGAGAGGCCATCCAGTCCTCAGCCCGCCGCACCAGCTCCCGACCTCCATCGTCGTTCATGAGCGTGCCGAGTCGGCGCCGAGCGACGGCCGCGTACAGTTTCATCTTCGCGCGGTCAAAGCCGTCGAGGGCGCCGACCAGCCGGCATTCGGCAGCTTCGGCATCGCCTTCGAGGTACGCCACCGCAGCGCTCATGAGCAAGCCCAGGGGGTCGGACCAGGGCATCTTTTCCCGCTCGATGCGGCGGACCTCGCCTCGGGCCACCGAAAGGAACCCGCGCGCATCTCGTCCGTTGGCCACCATGAGGAGTGCGCAACGCCCCCGTACGTATGCGGCCTCTATCCGAGCCCACTGGACGCGCAACAGGTGTGATCGCTTGATCGCCGCCCAGTTCTCCGCGATCAACTGCCAGGCCGGCTGTGCACGGCCGCGATAGAGCTCGGTCTGGACGCGCGCCAGAACGTGGTTGTAGTGCTGCCGGTGAAAGCCCTCGTGCGACCAACGCTTCATGACGTCATTGGCCTGCTGTTCTCCTTCATCAGGATGATTCGCCGCGAGCCACACGAGCGTCATACGCGTGCGGAGCTCGGTTTCGAAGTACAGATTCCCGTGCTCCCGAGCGTTGGCCAGAAGAATCGGAAGCTGCCGGGAGACTTCGTGAAGCTTTCCTTCATACAGGAGGGAGCCGAGCAGAAAGTTCTGAGCGCAATTCAATTCCCACGTGACGCCCACGCACTGGTCGCGAAGGATGACCAGCGCGCGCTCGCACAGAAGAGTGGCTTTGCTCCACTGCCCTACCAGGTACGCTGCCATGCCCGCCGCGAGTGTGGACAACGCGATGGCATGGGGATGGCCGACCCGTTCGGCCATGGCGTGCGCACGCTCAATGAGCTTAAGGGTCCGCCGCATGTTCGGTCCGCCAATGACCGCGGAAAAGCCCACTTCAAGCGCCATGCCCCGAGCAATTCGGTACATGTCGCCGGCGTCGAGGGCGAGGAGTAAGTGGCGCGTGTGGAAATCTGCCGCGCGTATGCTGTCTACCAACGTGAGACCCGTAGTGACGGACCAACAGGTGTCGATGCGGAGGAGGTCTTCTGAGGGGATCCGATCGACATCGCGCCGCACGAACTCCAACCCGCGCCAACGCAGCTGCGCGCGCCGCACGAGAAACGAGGCGAGCGCCATATGGGGGGTGGTCGCGAGCCGTATGCCTACCTCTCGCAGGACCGCGCGAGCGATGTCCAGGCCTCGGTCGATGTGGCCGCCGATAAGCATTTGCTCGGCGGCGCGGCGTTGGAGCTCGACTCGCCGAGTTTGATCTGCGCCTCCTGCCGCGTCGAGATAGACATCGGCGGCTTCCGTCGAACGTCCGGCATTCGCAAGCGCTCCGGCCAACCCTTGCTTCCACTCGAAGCGGACTGGAGAGTCTGGCGCGAGCTCAATGGCGCACCGATAGAACGACGCGGCCCGATCGAAGGCGAGTGCGGCAACGGCTTTCCTCGCAGCAAGGGCTGCCTGGGTCGAGGCACCCATGTGGTCGCCGGCCCCTCGGTAATGTGCGTAGAGCGCCTCGCAGTCGTCGCTTCCCCTCGCGACAAGTGCCTGCACCATGAGCGCGTGGATCTGGCGCACGGCGCCAGGGGCCATCTGCGCGGCGAGCGCTTCGCGAATCCGATCGTGGTAGGTCTCGACTCGTTCCGATGAACCACTGCTGCGAATGAAGTGGGAGGCGCGGAGCATCGCCACGAGCGACTGCTTCTCGATCGAGGCCCCGCACGCGTCGCAAACGAGATCGGGCGCCATCGGCCGCCCGCAGATCGCCAGCGTCTCGAGGAAGCGCTGCCCTTCCCGAGGCAGCGCACGAACGCGTTCGTCCAGCATCTCGGCGAACGTCACTCGATGTCCTCGAGTCGGATCCGCAGCCAGATACCCAGCCAGCTGTCGGAGCAGGAACGGATTGCCGCCCGCCTCACGGGCGATCTGCAGCAACGTTTCGCCGCCAACCGAAACACCCACGCCAAGCGCGAACGCGAGGAGCGCTCGTGCCTCATCGTCGGTCATGGGCTCGAGTGGGAGGCCGGTCCCGGCCTTCGATCCAGTGCGCTCGAGCAACGCCTGCAGGAACGGTTTGGACGCGATTTCCTCGGTGCGAAGACAGGCGATCGTTAGGATGGGAGGCGCCTGCGGGGGCCGGAGCAGCTCCTCGAGCAGCACCGCGCTGTCGGCGTCCGCCCAGTGCAGATCGTCGATGTAGACCACGAGTGGCTGCCGGGCGGCCAGACGTGTCAGCAGTTCGCGCAGCGCTGTAAACGCGCGCTGCCGTAAGACGAGGGGATCGGTGTGCTGCTGTTCGGACCGGCGGATGGACGCGCTCGCCTCGACCCGCTGCATGACGGGAAAGAGCCGCAACAAGGCCATCAGGTCGGGCGGAAGCAGTGGATCGCTCTGCGATCGTGGCAGGCTGCTCAACAATTGACTGAGGCTGTCGATGACGCCGTCGAGAGCCTTGAATGGTACCGATTCGTACTCGTAGCAACGGCCACGAAGCACAACGACGGGCTCGCGGCTTAACACGCGATCGAGGAAGCACTGGATCAGGGCGCTTTTTCCAATGCCGGACGGGCCGTGTACGTAGATGGCCGCGGCGGTGCCGAGCTTTACTTTCCTCAAAGCTGTCTCCAGCCCATCCAGCTGCCAGTGGCGGCCGACGAACGGCGGCTCCTTATCTGCCGGTGGCGGGTGCGCCTCGCCACTTGACACGGAGTCGCGCTGGAGTATCTGTGCGGCTTGCTGAACAGACATTCGCTGCACCGGATCGCGGCGCAGCAGGCCTATGCAGAGCGCGTTCAAGTCGTCCGGCACGTCCGGTGCGATCTCGGCCGGCGGACACGGGTCGGCTTCCCGCTTGCGGCGAAGCACGTCCTCGAGCGAACCATCGAACGTCAGGCGACCCGTGAGCGCCTCGTAGAGCGTGACGCCCACGCTGTACCAATCGTGACCTTCCGATGGAAGGACTCCCGGCCGTCGCTCCGGGGCCAGGTACGCCGGCGTCCCTGCCAGGCTCTCGCCGGCGGCTGCATCATCGGGTACGACGTCGCTGGCAAGACCGAAATCGAGAATGACGACGCGCCCGTCGGGCGTGACCAGGATGTTGGACGGCTTGATGTCGCGATGAAGCTTGCCCCTGCGGTGCAACGCGCCAATGCCTTCGACGAGCTGCCGGAAGACATGCCTGACCCGCTCCGCACGGATCGCCGGCGTCGCCGTCGGCGCACGAACGTACTCGACGAGGTTGACGCCGTGCACCAGCTCCATCGTGAAGAAACAATCGGCGCCTTCCACGACGAGCTCGTACAGCGAAACGAGGTTCGGATGCGCGACGTCGGCCAGACTGCGAAACTCGCGCTTGAGCCGGTAGATGTCGGCCGCGCGCGCGCGGAGGAAGGTTTTCAGCGCGACGACTTCCCCGCGGACGCGGTCGTGCACCTCGTACACGACGCCCATGCCGCCCGCGCCCAACTGACGGCGCACAGCGAAACGATCGGTCCCTCGGAATGCCGTGCCCGTTCGAAAAGCGGTCAGCGTCGACTGAACCGAAGATTGATCTTCAGCCGCTGCAAGGATGCGCAGCGCTTCCGCGGCGATCGGGATCTCGAGGAACCCGCGCGAGCGCTCATGTGCGCGCACGAGCCGGTCGAGCTCGTGACGCAGGCCATCATCGCCCGCGCAGGCCTCGTTGAGAAAGGCTCGCCGCTCTTCGCCCGCGCGCGCGATGGCCGCCTGGAATAGGTCGTCGACGCGTTGCCAGCGATCGGCGTCCATCTCGTGAACGGTCCGCTCAGGCTCCGCCGCCGATGGCGTCGTAGAGCCAGGCGCGCGCAAAACTCCAGTCGCGCTCAATCGTTGCCGGCGAGAGCTGCAGAACCTCCGCAATCTCGTTGGTGGTCAAGCCACCGAAGAATTTGAGCTCGACGATCCGGCTCTTGCGTGGGTCGATGGCGCCGAGTTGATCGAGGGCGTCGTGGAGGACGATGACGTCTACATCCTGAGGCGTCCCAGGTTGATCGACGTCGCTCAGCGGAACTTTCTGCATGTCGCCGCCCCGCTTTTCCGCGGCCCGGTCGCGTGCGTGGTTCACCAGAATCCGCCGCATCATGACCGCCGCGAGGCCGACGAACTGCGCCCGGTTCTTCCAGTTGACGTGCCGCTGATCGATCAACCGCAGGTACGCCTCGTGGACCAGCGCGGTCGGTTGCAGCGTGTGGTCACGTCGCTCGCGGAGGAGATACAGGGCGGCCAGCCGGCGCAACTCGTCGTAGACAAGCGGCAGCATCTCGTTGCGCGCGCCCTCGTCGCCGTCGCTCCAGTCAAGCAGCAGCCGTGTGAAGGAATCCGGCGAGGGCATTTCTTCAGTCATGTCGCCGACGCTGTCCGACGGCCGCTCGGTTTCGTGTGAGGGATTTTAGCATCGGTTCGGGCGTTAGCTAATGACGGTTCGCCGGCGTTCGTTCGAACCAGATTAGCTGGTCCATAGAGGTCTGCCAGCCAGGAGGTAAGGAAATGACTCGATTCAAAGCTGCTCTCGCCATCGTCGCCCTGGCCGCCGGGTCGCTGGCGACCCCGGCATCGGCTGCCGACGAAGTCATCGATTGGAACCAGATCCTTGTAAGTGCCCTCACCGCGACCAACACCTCGCCGCAGAACGCCGGCCGAATTGCGGCTATGACTCAAGCCGCGGTCTTCGACGCCGTTAACGGCATCGATCGTCGGTACGCACCCTATTTCGTCACCGACGACGCGCCGCGCGGGGCGTCGCCGCGGGCTGCTGCGGTGCAGGCGGCGTTCGTCGTGCTCAAGGCGCTTTTGCCTGCACAGGCAGCCGGGCTCGAAAGGCAGCGCGATGCGTCGATTGCCGCCATCAGAAACCGCGGCGACTCGGTCGAACGCGGAATCGCCTGGGGAGAATTCGTCGCGAATGCGCTCCTGACCGAAAGGAGCACGGACGGTTTCCCGAACGGGGGCGTTCCCGACAATGGAAGCCTGGGCACCGGGGAATGGCGGCCCGAGGCGGGACTTCCCCCGGCCGGCCAGCCAGCCGTCACCCCCTGGCTTGCGGTGTTGCGGCCGTTTGCGATGCCGACGCCGTATCACTTCCGGCCGGCGGGCCCGCCGGCGCTCACGAGTGCTCAGTATGCAAGCGACTTCGAGGAAGTGAAAAGTCTGGGTCGTGTGAGCGGCTCGACGCGCACACCCGAGCAGACCGTGATTGCCTTCTTCTGGACAGACAACACCATCTCGCACTGGAACCGGATCGCCGAGACGATTGCGCAGGAACGGCGCATGACGCTGGTGCAGCAGGCCAGGGTATTCGCGTTGCTGAACATCGCGATGGCGGATGCGGGAATTGGGGTTTGGGACGCGAAGTATCTGTACCGGTTTTGGCGGCCGTTCAGCGCGATCCCACTCGCCGACACGGACGGCAATCCAGCCACCGTGGCGGAGTCGACTTGGAAATCGCTGCTAGCGACGCCCAATCACCAGGAGTATCCATCCGGCCACGGCGGCTTGAGCGGTGCGGCAGCGCGCGTGCTCGGCGAGCTCTTCGGCGACCACACCACGTTCACGCACCGGACCGACACGGCTCCCTTTGCGCCGCGGACGCACCGCAGCTTCTCGGATGCGGCCGACGAAGCCAACAACTCGCGGGTCTACGGCGGCATCCATTTTCGGACGGCCGTGCGAGACGGCCGCATTCTCGGCGATAACGTCGGGAGTCTCGTTCTGAACGATCTGCTTCGGCCGCTCCATGGCGAGGATCACGACCACGATCGCCGTGACGATCACAATCCGGACGAATGAGTATCCGGACGTCTGTCGCAGCCGCGTTCGTCCCGAGATGGTGCCGAGCATAATCCCGTGCAGCCGTCGTTTCAAATGTCGCCGGAGTGGGGGCGACACGTCACTCGACGGTGTTGGAATAACAGATGAGTCCCGGCTTCCTGCATTGTTTGTGCTCTGACCCCGTTGGCCTTCCGGAGCATAATTAGTGCTCGGATCATCGTGGGTCTTCCGACAGTCACGCGGACGAACGGCTGGCCGAACCGGTTGGCAACGAAACCTTTGGCGGTCCTGACGCAAGCGCGTTGCAGGAATCAGCATGCAACGTCGAGACTTCCTGAAGCAGACGGCTATCGCCGCGGCGATGCTCTCGGCGTCCGGCCTGCGGACGTTCACGTTCAGCCAGAGACGCCCGGAACGACAGGGCGCTCCGAAGCGGGTCGGCGCAGGATTAGCCGGTCTGTCGGCGGGTTCGAGCTCACACAGGTTGGGCACGACGTCACGGTCCTTGAAGCACGCACGCGCCCGGGCGGCCGTGTTCACACGCTCCGTGATCCCTTTGCCGACGGGCTCTACGCGGAAGCCGGTGCCGCACGGATTCCCAATCACCAGACATTCCCGATCGGCCTGCACTCACACCGCGTCACGGCGATGTCGGAAAGCGAGCGCATCAACTTCGCGCTCGAACACGTGGACGCGATCTACCCCGGCATGCGGAATCACTTCGAGGGCGGCGTGACGAAGTGCTGGGACGAGGACGAGTGGGCCCGCGGAGTGGCCTCCTATTACAAGCCGGGCCAATTCAGCTCCCTGTTGCCACGCGTTGCGCGGCCCGAGGGCTGAATTCATTTCGCCGGGGAGCACACCTCGGTGTGGATTGGCGGCTGGATGCAAGGGGTGCTCGAATCGGGCTATCGGGTAGCTCGCGAGGTGAATGCCGCGGTGTAACCGACAGGGAAACGGAGACGCTATGAGACACCCTCATATTTCAGCGCGCGTCCTGTTGTTCGCGGGAACGATCGGTATCCTCGGGGTACTCGCCTTCGCGCAAGCGCCCGGAAAACCACGTGCGCGAATCCTTGGGTCCGACGAGGGGGATGTTGTCGGCACGCATGTCATCAAAGCGGATCCACAGACCGGCTCGATGAGACTCGGCGTCGGTTTGCAACGCGTCAAAGGCGGTCGGGGCATCCCGGTGCACATGCATGAAAAGGAAGACGAGGTGCTCTTCATTCACTCAGGATCCGGTGTGGGTGCCGTAGGCGATGAACGAAGGAGCGTTACGGCCGGCACGACGCTCTACATTCCGCAGGGCACGTGGCATGGCATCGAGTCCCGCAGCGATGTCATGGAGATCCTGTGGGTAGTGTCGCCGCCGAACTTCGCGCAGAACCTCCGCGCGCGCGCCGTGTCGGGTGGTGAACAAATCTCGTCTGGAGATTTGCAGGAGATTGCGCGCAAACACGGGATCCGTGACACGCCTGACTTCTTTCTTCCGCGACTGGCGGCGATCGCAGCTATTCTCGCCTGTGCCGCGGTATTTATTGCACTCCTGAGTCGCGTGCATCCCTTCCGCGTCACGGCGGTCTACGCCCTCGGCGCGACGCTTGGAACGGTCATCACGATCGCTGCCGTCGGTCCAGGCTATTTGCCTCCGATTCTGCTGGTGATCGCCGCGGTCGGCATGGTCCTGGCGGTTTTCGTCGGGGCCGCCGGCGGTGTTGCGGGCCGGTCATTGACGCGACGCGTGACCGGCCGTTCGACCCCATCGACGCCCTGAGGCTGTGGGAGGTCAAACCAAGTGGTTCAGCAAGGGATGTGGGACGGTGGGTCCTATTGCGTTCTCGGCGCGCGCGTTTGGCGATGCGTGCCGGGTCGCGGGTGGAGGCACAGAGTGGGCACAATCCGTCTCCTCGTTACTCTCGCGGTGGGGATCACTCTGCCGGTCGGCCACAGGCGCAAGCGCCGGTTCAACGACAGCCCATCATCGACATGCATCTGCACGCGTATCGAGCGGCGGACTGGGGAAGGGTTCACCACCGAACCCGATCACCGGCAGGCCTGGTCCCGCGACCGCAGAGGACCATCTGCGCCAGACGCTGGCAGCGTTGGAACGGTACAACGTCGTGAAAGCGATCGTGAGTGGTCCGGTGGAGGTTGTTGAGCAGTGGCGAACGGCCGCGCCAGGTCGCATTCTGGCATCCCCGCTATTTGGGCGGCCGAACGTAGACCTCTACGGACGTCCGTTGCCGGAGATAGACGAATTACGGAGCTTGTTCAAAAGCGGACGACTGAGCGCGATCGGTGAGGTCGTGCAGTACGAAGGCCTGTCCCCGAGCGATCCTGCGCTCGAACCGTATTTCGCGCTTGCCGAAGAGCTCGACATCCCGGTCGGGATTCACACAGGAACCAGCTTTCCGGGTACGCCCTATCAGGGACATCCGCGCTTCCGTCTCGCCCTGGGCAATCCGTTGCTCCTCGAAGATCTGCTGGTCCGCCATCCGACACTCCGTGTCTTTATCGCCCACGGCGGAGAGCCCTGGCGTCGTGAAACCATCGCGGATGTACCAGCAGGTCTATATGGACGTTGGCACGATCTGGCTCTTAGGATCGTTCAACCGAGCGGCGATTGACGATTGGCTTCGTGAAAATGCTCTCGCATGATCTGGGGAAGCGCATCATGTTCGGGACCGACCAGATGCAATGGCCCGACACCATCGGCATGGCGAAGCGATGATCGCCAAGGCGAAGGAGCGCGCGAGCAAGACGGCGAACCGGCGTGACTCAGCGTAGACAGACGATTTCTCACCTGTGCTCGACGACGACCGTGGTTAATGAGCGCCGCCCGCTGCAAGTGTTAGATGGCCCCGCGCGACCGCCCGGTAAAAACGGTGACGTCGGTGACCGCGGAGACAGGGATTTCCCAGAGGCACGCTTGTACACTTTTCGCATTCCGCCTGATGGTGAAGAATCTGTCCCAGCTGCGTTCTATCGCGTCGTGTGCCCATCTAGCGCGCAGCGGCTTTGTTCGATAAAAGTCGAGGCCACGGCGCCGCAGTTGGGCCTCGAACCGGCGGCCGTCGGCGTGGTCCTTAGGCAGGTACCAGTAGTTCAAAGCAAAGTGCCAAGCCTCGAAGTCGGAGCAGAGAATATCGTCGGCCCTCGTCAAAAACTCGAGGCGCACCGCGCGTGTGCCTGGAGGTACGTGGCCAGACGTTCGTAAATCTGGCCGCGTGCTGTTTCCACTCCACTTAAGCCAGGCCCAGACAGGCGCGACGGCACTTCGCCGCACGGTTGGCAGCCGGCGTTGCATGGCGCCAGCCATCCAGCGATAAGCTGGACGCCACTCAGGGGACACACGCCGTCCATCACCGACGAGAACACTTTGTCGCTTCGCCCGCGTCCACGCTTCTTCCGTCTGGATTGTCCAGAGCCTCACGATTACTACGTTAGCCCTTATTTGAACCAAGCCCAGAGCGCTTCCCACCAAGGCGTCATTGCAACGAGCGCTTGTGCTGGGCTTCGAACTCGCGGATCACAGCCTCGGTCTTGTCGTCGAGGGCAGCGAGGACCTCGTTCTCTTCCGCGACGTGAAGAGCCAGGCGGCCGACGGCTAGATCGACGACTTCATGACGGTCCCGCGCTCGCGCCAAGGGTGACGAGAAGCTCGTCCAGTTGCGCGAACGTCTCGACCATCGCATCCGCGGCCCCGGTGCCGGCAGCGTCGAGCGCTTCCTTCGAGGGGTAGAGCTCGTGCAGGACCAGCAGCGTCTGGCCACCCTGTTCCTCGAAGGTCACCGTGGTGACGGGCCCACCCTCACCACCTTCCTCATTGGTCCAGACGAGGCGCGAGTGCGGTGTCACATCGAGGTACGTGCCGAAGAACGCCATCCCTTCAGGTTCGAACTCGAGCCGGTAGGTGCCCCCGACACGAACATCCATCTCACAGGAACGCAGGGACATACCCGTCGACTTCGGTACCCACCACCGCTTGAACAGCTCGGGCTTGGTCCACGCCTCGAACACGATGCGCGCCGGACCGTTGACAGTTCGCGTGACGACGAGCTCACGCTCGGACTTCCGTTCCACAGTCGTGCGATTCTTCATGGTTGTGGGCTCACTTCCTCTTTTTGCGTCCATCGACCTTCTCCTTCCGTTTCAATTCCTCGACAACCTTGTCCAACTCGTCGAAGCGTGCGTCCCAGAGCTGGCGGTACCTCTCGATCCATGCCGCCTCTTCCTCCAGTCGTCGCAGGCCGAGCTTGCAGGTCCGCACGCGCCCGACCTTCTCCGTGGTGACGAACCCCGCCTGCTCCAAGACGCCGACGTGCTTCTTCATGCCCGTGAGGGTCATGTGGAACTTCTCGGCAAGGTCCGTGATCGACGCGTCTGCACGCCCGAGCTGCTCCAGAACGCCGCGTCGGGTGGCGTCCGAGAGCGCGGCGAACGAAGCGTCGAATCCGGTCCACGAATACTGAACCATGTGGTTCAGTATATAACACACGGATTAGCGGCATGCAACGGGAGGCTGAGCGCGCACGGCGTGGCCGGCCGCCTTCACTGCCAAATCGACCTCATTTCGATGCAGGTTCGATCGACTCGGCCATCCCCAGGCCCTTCGGTTCTTGCCGTGCAACCGTCGCTGCAGAGAGCCTATGCTTCGCGCAGGAGCGGGGCATGCTGCACACGTTTTATCGTCAGGACCTATTTGATCTCGTCTGGTCTGAGCCGACCCGTACGATAGCCAAGCGGTTGGGGATTTCGGATGTCGGTTTGGCGAAGGCCTGCCGGCGGGCTGACTTGCTCCTGCCGCCGCGGGGGTATTGGGCGAAGCTCGCGGCCGGCAAGACGGTGAAAAAGCCGCAACTGCCGCGGCGCGGTCCTGGAATGTCGGACCGGATCGTCTTGGGCCGGGACCGTTGGAGCTGGGGACCCGATGCCGTCGACCTCTCAACCCCCGATCCTCCGCCGCCGACGTTCCCCGAAACGCTTGAGGGCCTGGCAGGGCGTCTACGCGAGCAGGTCGGCGCCGTGCGTCGGACACGCGACCTTGGGGCGGCGCACCCGCGCATCCAGAAACTGCTGGATGCGGACGAGCATCGACGAGCACGGCAGGCCGAGTCGCGGTATCCAACTTTTGACGACCCTGTGTTCGAAACTAGCTTCGAGAAACGTCGCCTTCGGACTCTCAACAGCCTTCTGCGCGCGCTCGATCGGCTGAGACTCCGTCGATCGTGAATCCAACGCTGAAGTCGCCGACGTTGGTCGGCTACTCGCACAGGCCAAGGCCCTCAGGGAGGCACAGGAGATTCGCGGGTATGTCTCTGCGGTCCGAGACCGGCAGGCTACGCTCCACGACGCTCTCAGCGAAGCGGAATTTCGAGAGTATTTGTGCACGGCGTCCCTGAGGACCGCGGCAGCGTGTTCCGTTGCGGGCTCGCGATCGAGCCGGACGACGAGCGCCAACGGGCGATCCTGATGCAGTTCTGCGGCCCAGCCGACGATGAACTCTTCGGCCTTGGGATCGAGATCGCGCTCACGAAAGGGAGCGGGATCCATCGCGTTCAAGAGCTGATTGATCTCGCCGAGGTGGACCTCGAGGGTCTGACAGTTGCGGGGCAACTCGTCGCCGGCGGCCGGAGCGGGAATCGATCCCATGAGGCGTAACGCTGGCCGTGAAGCTGACTTACTGGCTGGCGCGCTGACGGGCTTTCAGGATCTCGAACACCATCGGCAACACCGAGACAACGACGATGCCGATCGCGACGAGCGAGAAGTTGTCCTTGATGATCGGCACGTTGCCAAACAGGTAGCCGGCCCCCGCGCATAACGCCACCCAGATGACGGCGCCGATGATGTTGTAGAACACGAACATCGACGCGGTCATCGACGCGGCCCCCGCCACAAACGGCACGAACGTCCTGACGATCGGCACGAAGCGGCCCGAGACCACGGCCATGCCGCCGTGTTTCTCGAAGAACGCGTGTGCCTTCTCCAGATGGTCGCGATTCAGCAGCTTGTGCAGAAAGCCCTGATAGTCGTGGGCGGAAAACACCTTCGGCCCGACGTAGCGGCCGATCGAGTAGTTCACCGCGTCGCCGGCAATCGCGGCAGCGATCAGCAGGACAATGACGATGCGGATATCGAGAGCGCCGGTGGCTGACAGGGCTCCGGCGGCGAACAGCAACGAGTCACCCGGCAGGAACGGCCAGATCACCAAACCTGTTTCGATAAAGATGATCGCGAACAGCATCCCGTAGACCCAGATGCCGTATTGCGCGACGAATTCCGCGAGGTGAACGTCGAGGTGTAGAAAGAGATCGATCAAATACTCCATGAG
>Ga0184612_10001143_pt1 | contig 12834 bp, 13 predicted proteins | sample PLM3_60_coex_FD_133163 | JGI IMG/M metagenome (GOLD analysis project Ga0184612, IMG submission 133163) | Groundwater sediment microbial communities from an aquifer in East River, Colorado, USA - PLM3_60_coex | ecosystem: Environmental > Terrestrial > Soil > Riparian zone | place: USA: East...
AAGATCCGGAAAGATAAAGGATGATATTTCCCTGAGTTCAGCTTCTAAAATTGAATCCATAATGTTCATTTCGGTCATCTGCATTTTTATGTTGGCTCTTGCCTGTTTCAATTACATAAACATCGCCATAACTACGGCGACAAAACGGTTAAAAGAAATCGGCGTGCGAAAAACCATAGGAGCATCACGCGGGATTGTTATCGTTCAATTCCTCACGGAAAATATTGTTGTCACATTTTTTGCCTTGATTACGGGGATTATTTTAGGAACGTTTGTTTTTATTCCATGGCTTGAAAACCTAAACCACTTCGACATGGGATTTACATTGAACGACAAGAATCTATGGATATACCTTCCAGCTGTTTTATTGCTTACCGGAATTGTTTCGGGCATATATCCTTCCATTTATATTTCAGGTTTTCACGTGATCGGCATACTCAGAGGATCCGTAAAGTTTGGAACAAGAAATCCCCTGACGAAAGTATTTCTGGGCGTACAACTTGTGTTGGCCTGTATTCTGATTACTGCTGGAGTACTCTTTACACAAAATACCGCGTACATGGCCAAACGAAGCTGGGGATACAATCAACGCCAGGCGTTGTATGTAGCAGTCCCCGATCAGCCGGCTTTCGAAAAGTTGAATGCTCTTGTGTCGCAGGATCCTAGCGTTGTCTCCATTTCGGGTTCGGAACATCATTTGGGAAAAAATCATACCAGGACCGTACTGCACATGCCAGACCGCCAATTTGAAGTGGACCAATTATCGGTTGATGCAAATTACTTCGAGACCATGGAGCTGCAACTTATTGCCGGCCGCACGTTCCGCGAACAATTCGAGAGCGATAAGAAAACCCTGGTGGTAAATGAATCTTTGGTGAAGGATATGGACTTGGGAAATCCATTAGGCAAAGTGTTTACGATAGACAGTATTCAGCATGAGATTATCGGTGTAGTCAGGGACTTTCATAACTACAGTTTTTTCAGGAAGGTAAATCCAACCATTTTCAAAGTAGCCGATAAAGCAAATTACCGTTACTTTTCCTTGAGAGTCAGAGAGGGCACAGCGCTGGAAACTTCCCGAAAGTTGCGGGCTAACTGGTCCGAGCTATATCCAGAAATTCCCTTCGACGGCGGATTTCAGGAAGATGTCTGGGGTAATTATTTTGAGCAAATAAACATCCATGCAAATGTGTGGAAGGCATTCGCAATCATTGCAGTCTTGCTGGCCAGTCTCGGACTCTATGGGTTGATAACGCTGAATGTTGCGGGCAGAGTAAAGGAATTCAGCATACGTAAAATACTGGGCGCAACGATGGGCAATATTGCAGGAAACATCACTAACCAATATGTTTTGTTGTTTGTTACGGGTTTAGGCATTGGCGCTCCCCTGAGTTACGTTCTCAACAAACAGTTGTTCGACCTGATCTATCATTATCACATACCAGTTACTTACAACGGTATCGCTATCTCCATTGCAATCCTGATCCTGGTGTTATTGGCAACCGTGGCCTCGCAGCTCGGCAAGGTCCTCCGGTCCAATCCGGTGAATGGATTGAAGGTGGATTAGAATTTTGTCCTTGGAAGCGAAAATTAAAATTGAGTATAAGGTAACCTTATATTGCGTTATTGCTCGCCACAATAACTAATTGCCACGAGCTTCAGCTCGTGGATTGGATACAAAAAAACCGGGCTTTAGCCCAATTACAGGCTCATGAACATGTGTACCAAATGCGGGGCTAAAGCCCAGTTATTACATAAACTTTAAACCACGGGCTGAAGCTCGTGGCAATTGATAAAATTTATTGTGACCTATTTTTCCCTCGTGTTGTGGTGATAAGCCGTTCTTAGTTTAGTATATTGGCTAACGGCTAGTTCATGCTAAGAAATTTATTAATCAACAGCCATGTTCCAAAACTACTTTAAAATCGCCTGGAGAAATCTGATTAAAAAGAAAGCCTACTCTATCATTAATATTTTTGGGCTTGGATTGGGAATTGCCTGTTGCATTCTGATTTTCATGTTTGTACAGGACGAATTGTCCTACGACAACTACCATATAAACGGGAACCGAATTTACCGGGTGATTCATGGTTCCAAATCAGCGAATACAGAAGAAAGTGCAAAAGCAAATCCATTTTGGGTTTGGGGAAATGCGCCCATCGGAGCTGCTCTTAGTCATGATTTCCCCGAGATCGACAAGGTGGTTCAATTCTCCGGCCGGTCCGATATTTTGCTAGCTTATGAAGATAAAATCTATCAGGAGGATGGGGTCTTCTTTATGGATTCTACTGCCTTTGAAGTATTCAGTTGGCAATTGTTGCAAGGCGATCCGAAGACGGTATTAGCTGCTCCCTATAGTATTGTCCTTACAGAAAGCACTGCGAGAAAATATTTCGGTGACAAAGGTCCCATCGGCAAGACCTTGAAAGGCAGCGAATCAGCTGGAAGGTCGAACGCAGGTGATTACACGGTGACTGGTATCATGAAAGATGTGCCCTCAAATTCGCACTTTCGGTTCAATGCCTTGCTTTCCATGAGCACGTTTAAGAAGTCCAGACCTGACGTATTCGATGCGTGGGGTTATGTGGATTTTTACACTTACTTCCTCGTGAAGGAACAGTTTAATGAGGCTGCCTTCAAACAAAAAATTCCGGACTTCATGACCAGACGGCGGGAGGATCCTAATTCTAAATATACGATTGCAATTGAGCCGTTGAAGGATGTCTACCTGAGAACGCCTGCGCAAAGACAGCCAGGAGAAACAGGTAGTTTACCGAACATCTATGTGTTCTCCGTCATCGGCATTTTTATTCTTGTGATTGCAGTGATCAACTTCATGAATCTCTCAACTGCAAGATCAATGGAGCGTGGAAAGGAAGTTGGAGTACGAAAATCAATCGGCGCCGAGCGAAGCAGTTTGATTTTTCAATTTCTGGGTGAGTCCTTTATCATAGTCTTTCTATCCATAATGGTGGCAGCAATTGTTGTTTACATCGCGTTACCGTGGATGATTGACTTTACAGGAAAAGAATTTGAAGCCCAGCGCTTCATCAATTGGCAGACTATTCCTTTAGTGATTGCCGCAATGCTTCTGATAGGACTGGCAGCAGGTTCATATCCAGCCCTGGTCTTATCTGGCTTTAGACCCGCACTGGTTTTAAAAGGAATTACTAGATCAAATACAGGTGGGGTTAACCTGAGAAGAGGACTGGTAATTTTTCAATTCACCCTTTCTATTGCGTTGATCGCAGGAACGATTATCGTCTATTCTCAAATGAAGCAGCTGCTTGACAGAGATCTTGGATTTGATAAAGAACGTATGTTGGTTCTGGATTACAACTACGATGGAGCAGTCAATGAAAAGTCGCAAGTATTAACAACTGAAATGGAATCCAATCCGGCTATTCTATCAGCGGCGTTTTCCAGAAGTGTTCCGGGAAGTTATTTCCCTAATGCAGGTACGCAAATACAAACTGCTGATGGAGAAATGAGGCACGAGGTTCAGCCCATTTTTCAGGTGGGAATGGATTTTATCGATCATTTTGGTTTGGAGCTCGTTGCAGGAAGATCATACTCCAGAGAGCATCCGTCGGATTCTGGTAAAGCTCTTGTTGTGAATGAAGCTGCGGCAAGACAATATGGTTATACCAATCCTGCTGAAATCATTGGCAAAAAATTTAGCCAATGGGGTCGAGAGGGTGAGGTAATCGGTGTTGTAAAGGACTTCAATTACATTTCCCTGCACCGTACCATTGAGCCACTAACCTTACCGTTGGACCCTTACTCAAGCCGGTACTTAACGCTTAAAGTTAAAAGCGAGAATATTACGGAAACCATTCAGGAGGTTAAGACAATTTGGAATCGACTGGCGCCACACAGGCCATTTCTGTACAGTTTTCTCGATGATGACTTTAATCGTCAATACCATTCTGATTTCATTTTCAGGCGACTGTTTACAACATTCTCATTCTTGGCAATATTCATTGCATGTCTGGGACTACTCGGCCTGGCAACGTACACTGCTGAGCTGCGGACCAAGGAAATAGGTATCCGAAAAGTATTGGGAGCGGATGTGCGCAATATTATTATTTTATTATCGAGCGACTTTATTAAACTGGTTCTGATCTCCATTCTCATCGCTTCCCCGATTTCATGGTATGCGATGAATCGATGGCTGGAAGGCTTTGCCTATCGAATGGAGATTCAACCGTGGATTTTTGTTTTAGCCGGACTTATGGCACTTTTAATAGCATTTTTCACAATAAGTTTTCAGTCTATCAAAGCCGCCTTGATCAATCCGGTTTCTTCGTTGAGGAGTGAGTAGGTACAAAAGCGGCTTCATCAGGGACGTCGGGGCCTGCCCCGACCAAACCAATACGCGTATAACGATGAAACGCGAAATAACTTGAAACAAAAAGGCCAGCCTGTTCTTCAAACCCGGCTGGCGCAGTCGTCCTCGGTGGCAAAATTTCGAACCAATTGATAGAAGATTTAAAGTTGCTATACAGATTGAGGCCATATATACATCCATGATTATTTGTAATCTTTACGAATCAATCTTTCAAAGATTATATTAACCAGAACGCAAATAATGCCACTAACCACTATGAGTGGTCCTTTCTCCCTAAGGAAATCATAACCAACATTTACAAGCATGTTGAAGGCTATTCCAAATAGCAATGCTGTCCAATTGCTCATTCTGATTTTAGTTTGTTATCCATTGACCAAACATACAATAGTCAAATATTCAGGTTGATAGATTACAGCTTAAACTGACTAAAAAAGTCAGAAAAAGAAGAGTCTTGACAATTTTAATTTATTATATAAGATAATCGTGTGCACTTAAAGCACTCAATTATTAAACACTGCTGCAAATTCCCTTGCAAAATCCTCAAGCTTTGTTGGACTGAGTGAGGGCTTGTTCTTTCTTGCATCTTCTTGCATAGTGCCTTCACGAAGTGCTTTTCCCATCTGTGTATACAAATGGCTGTGTGTTTCAGACAGACCAGCTTGAAGTAAACCCACTTTCTGTTGTTCATCAGTAAATATCAACCATTTCAGGTCTTTGCCTATAGCCTTGCCAAGAACTTCTGCTACTTCTTTGCCAGAGCGCTCGTCACCGAAAATGTAACGCACCGAATTTCCGTTAAACTTTATAGTTAGTAATTCTTCAGTTGCTGCTGCTGCGATGTCATTGGTATGAACAAGGAATATCTTTTCGCCTTCGCCATAATTTGCGCCCATAAAACCAGCTTGTTTAATCAACCCGATTTGTGACGTGAAATTATAGAAGAAGTAAGAAGGCCTGAGGTGTTTTACATTCAGCCCGGAAATTCCGTTCAGCATCTGTTCGAAGTCGTATAACCCATCCACCGGCCCGATCCCCTTTCCTGCGTGTGCGCCAATGCTGCTGAGATTTACAACGTACTTAATTTCATTTGCTTGAATTGCGTCTGCATAATTTTTAGCAATCTCATTTTGTGATGCTCTCCAGTCATTCGTTTGCCAGATAGGAGGGATCATAGTGTAGATTACATCTGCTCCCTTGAAGGCACTTTTAGCAAAGGCTACATCCTGAACATTTCCTACCAGCGCCTTCGCTCCGAGTTTTTCAATTTCCTTCACGCGATCTTCTGAACTTGTGATCACAGTTACTTCTTTTCCTGCTTTGACTAGTTGTTGCACAATTGGCTTACTAATGTGTCCGATCGAACCAGTGACAATGTATTTTTTCATAGCTATTAATTTTGTGTTTGACGTTGCAATTCTAACGTATTCGTCTTTAATTTGTTAGTAGTTATAATAAACGGATATAGTCATTTATTTGAGACTAATATTGTAAATCAAGTAGTTATGGATAAGCTCACTGCCTACAATGTCACAAATTGCCCTGTCACCGCTACCATGAGCGTGATCGGAGGCAAGTGGAAGATCCTGATCCTGTACGTGATCTGTAACGAGATTAACCGGTTCGGTAAAATGAGTATGGTGTTAAGGGACATCAGTAAACAGATGCTCACCACACAGCTTCGCGAACTGGAAAATGATGGGATCATTGTGCGAAAGATCTATGCTGAGATACCACCGAGAGTTGAATACTTTCTCACTGACAAAGGAAAATCTTTACTGCCGATCATCGATATGATGAAACATTGGGGTGATGAACATATCCTAAGAATTCAACAAAAAGTAGTTGCATAACACGGCTGGTCTTTGGCCAGGCTTTTTTTTCTTGGAATATCTGACAATCTCTACCTACTTACTTTCTTACTTTAACAACAACCTTTCCTTTTGCACGACCTGCTTCTACATAGGACATCGCTTCGTTTGCTTGCTCAAATGGAAAAACTTTATCTATGACAGGCTTCACGACACCCGACTCTATCAGTTTTGTAATTTGACTCAATTGTTCGCCTTGTGCTCTCATAAACAGAAACGAAAAGCTTACGCCAAGTCGTTTTGCTTTTTTCCTGATGCCAGCACTCAATATTCTCATTACTATTTTCAAAAACCAGTTGCCATTAATTTGAATTGCGAAATCAGGGTCAGGAGGACCAGAGATAGAAATAACTTTTCCATTGGGTTTTAATATTCGCAATGATTTTTCAAGGGTCTTCTTATCCTGGCTGTTCAATACCACATCATAATCTTTTAGGACAGTTTCAAAATCTTCCTTTCTGTAATCAATGACAACATCAGCACCCAAACTTTTTACCAGGTCGAAATTTTCAGCACTTGTTGTCGTAGCCACGGTAGCACCCAAATGTTTTGCCAACTGAATGGCGAATGTTCCAACTCCACCTGAGCCTGCCTGGATGAAAACTTTTTGATTTTGTTTCAGATTTGCTTTTTCAACAAAAGCTTGCCAGACAGTCAAACCCACCAAAGGAATAGAAGCAGCTTCTTCCATTGAAATATTTTTCGGTTTCATCGCTATATCTTTTTCATGAATGGCAATCAATTCCGCGTAAGTCCCCATTCTATAGTCCGCGGGTCTTGAATAAACCTCATCGCCTACTTTGAACTTACTGACCCTTGAACCAACTTTGGTTACAACACCTGCTACATCATGCCCCAAAGTAAAGGGTGGTTTATATGGTAAAAAGATTTTGAATTCGCCATCCCTGATCTTTGAATCCAACAGGTTCACACCCGCTGAATGTATTTGCACTAATACATCATTCTCCTTTACAACAGGGTCTGCAATTTCAGTCAGCTGTAATTTTTCTTTTTTGCCGTAGCGATTTATTATGTATGCTTTCATTTGTATGAATTTTAGAATTAACCTTGTTACAGTATGATTAGCTCTTCACCAAGAAATGCTAGTGCGCTTTTTACAAACTCTTCATGATATTGAAATATGCCACCATGACCTGCATCATTATAGACTATTATTTCGGAATTACCAATACGCTTGCTTAAATCATAAGTATTGCTGCTCGGCACCATTCTGTCATTATCGCCATTTGCTGGAAGAAAACAAGATGATTGAAAAATTGGATCACCCGGATAGTAAAGCAAAAGTGTTATATAGGTTGACCCGAAAAGGGGTCGACTTACTTCCTATTATGATTGAAATAAACTTATGGGCGGAGAAATATTTCACTATACCGTACGAGAGAAAGGCAATGTTGAAAGAAGTGAAAAAAGATAAGGCGGGGTTTATAAAAGCAATGGCTAAGGGATTAGAAGCTTAGGATAAATTGTATTGCAAGAACCTCAAGTCTATTTTGGGAGTTAGATTATTTTTGGTTGCTTTCGTTTATCCTTTCTGTCTACGCGTAATGATTCCTTCATTCCTCCAGTTGCAGGGATGCAACTGAACCAAAAGTAAAAGGCCACCAAATAATAAAATTTGATGGCCTTTGACAGATTTTGATAAGTCGGGGCGACTGGATTCGAACCAGCGACCTTCCCGACGCGTCGGGACGCGCTTGCATTGCTACGCTATAAAGTATTCCCTATAGGCTGCATGAATGTACTTTTTATTGCGAGTCTTCTTTAACAATTTTTCAAATGCCAATGCGTCGTTTTGGTGATTAAATTCACGTTTGAAAATCAGTTTCCAAGGTCCACGCCCGCGTGTCGAAACATTGAGCCCAGCATTGTGCTCAATTAATCTTCGACTTGGGTCTACAGAATATCCGTAGTACCAGGTACCCGTGACCGATTCGATAATGTAAACGTAGCAAATCATAACACACAACATCAGTTTGATCAGGACGTCGGGGCCTGCCCCGACGAAGCCAATGCACTTACGACGATGAAACACCAAATAACTTAAAACAAAAAGGCCAACCTCGTTCTTCAAACTGGCTGGCGTAGTCGGGGCGACTGGATTCGAACCAGCGACCTCTTCGTCCCGAACGAAGCGCGCTACCGGGCTGCGCTACGCCCCGATGAAGTATAAATTTGTGAGAAACTTCTCAAATAATCAACCTCAAAATCATATTCTGGATGTTGATTTTTCCGGTGGTCATCAATGACAGCAAGCCTTGTCCGCTTGAATTGGTGGACACTTCACCGTTCCATACGAACAAAATACGCAACAATCACCCTGCAACGGTTTCAAAAGCGTTTTGCAGTTCTCGCATTCGTAGAAATATTGACATGCGTCTGTTGGCATCGTTTCCTCTTTCCTGAAGGCACAGACAGGACAAGTAATTGTCGATTGAAGCTCGATTGTATTTGTTTTGGACTCCATATTATAGTGATGAAGCGATCAACTCCAGCCGTTCAGTTAATTTGTTCCCGCAGAAATACTTTGTTTGATCCGCCCAGGTTCTTGTTGGCCCAAGCTGATGAACATATTCAAAAGGACAGGGTAAGCTTTTGTTCCAGTTGGCATTCTTATTGAAGAACATATAAATGTCCCAGGCTTGCAGGCCAGAAGGGTTGATCGACTTTGCAGCGACATCACCAAATTTGTTCTCCGCGTCAAAGAACTGAACAATATCCTTATTCTTAAAAAGTGAAGCAGCGCGGAAGGCAGTATTCTCGCCATCACTTTGAAGCATATTAGTCCACACAATAATGACCGACAGGTTTTTATTTGCCATATTTTCTATGACAGCTTTTTGTACGGATTCTGCACCTTGAAGGCACCACTTGCAGGTGGAGGACAGTATGGCAACAAATTTTGTCTTTTCTGGATACTGATTGAATGCTTTTTGAATCTGACTTACATCCTTCAAAACTACCAAGTCTTTATTCAGCTCTTTGGGAAGGTCTCCCGTTGGAACCTGACAGGAACTTGCCGTACAGTTCTCTTTTCCCTGCAACAATGCACTGGAGGGAAATCGTTCTACTTTGTAACCTGTGCTATTAATAGCAGCAATAATTTTATCCTTGTCAACCTTCTTCTCATTGTACTCAACAATAGTAGAGCCCTGGTTGTAAGAAGCTCTCACCAAAGAAACCCCAGGCAATTTCTTTACTTCACTTTCAATGTGTAGTTCACAACTTGCGCAAGTCATTCCCTTCACCGCAAGCTCAACTCTTTTGTTCTTTTCCTGTTGTTGCATCAGAGCAGCGAAATCGTTCTTGAAAAAGAACTTCGAGTAACCCGGAAAGGTTATAAGAATCAACGAGAGAATGGAAACTACCCCAAGAAACTTCTTCGACTGAAAGAATGATACTTTTTGTTCACATCCGCATTCGTCTTCTTTCTTGGTTTTTAGTGTCTGAAACCATGCAAAACCAAGAATGAAAACGGTTGAGGAAATTAGGTAGGGTCTGAAAGGTTCAATCCACGTAAATGTAGATGATATGCTGCTCGTGCCAGCCGCAATAGCCAAAACAGGTGTTATACAACAAAGTGATGCTCCTAATGCCGTAAAGACACTTAATAAAATTTGCGTTTTCATACCAACTCTAAAATTTTATTGTTCGCAATAAGATTGAACATGGGTTCAAGAATATCTGAATGATCAGGATTGACGGAATAAAAAATGGTCTGTCCTGTTTTTTTTGATTCAATCAGCCGTCCGTCCTTCAGTTTTCGCAAGTGCTGCGAAATAGCTGATACCGTCATTCCAAGAATATCGCTTAGGTCACAAGGACAGAGCTGTCCTTCTTCCTGTAATAGGAATAATATTTTAAGGCGCACTTCATTCCCTGCAAGTGCCAGGGCATTTGAAAGAACTCCCACGGACCCGTCAACCTGCTTGACCTTCTCCCGGCATTCCTTGATTTGGTTAACATCGGCAAGGACCCGAATACAAGTTTCAGAACTCATTTGTAGTATTTAAGCAAATGCTAAAATACCAAAATTGACAATACTTTTAAAAAAATATTTTGCAATACATTTTACAGATAATCTAGGAGTTGCATTAAATGGGAGCATTTGCGGGATATTTCTTTCATGACAAAAAAAATCAGGTCGCGGTAATTTTCCGATGCCTTTCAAGTCTCCCGGTTGAGCTGGAAATTAATCCCAGTCTTCCGGTTGCTCCGTTGATGTTATCGATCCCGGAAAAGCCAACAGACAGCTTTCGCCAATCGGACCCTTCCTTGATGGTATGCAACGATCATGAGGTACATCAATATGTATCTCATGTGTGTTCTGCGTAAGGTAAAGTATCCTTGTATCAACTGCAGAAGCGTGGAAAATTCCCTGCAACGAACTAACTTCTCCACCTTCGGTAAAATTTCCGGGTATCGCGCCAGTCACGGGATTAAACAAGCTGCTAATAGCCTCGCGTTGTTGTCGAATACCCAGCCAGAAATCATATGCAGTTCGTGAAAGACTCATTTGCGTAACCTTCACCTGATACTTTTCATAAAAAGTATAGTAGTCAACGGGCACGTAGCCGACCTCCAATCGGTTGAACCTTCCATTTTCATGCGTTTTTGTGCTTTCAACGACCGGCGTGTCTTCGCGTGGTGATACCCAGCAACGGCAGCAGGTGCATTTCAAACCCACTACAAATTCGTACCTATACGTAAGAGGATTATACGCGTATCCCTCCTTCAACTCGCCATCGACGAAAGCCCATCCACTACATGGTAGTGGATCGGGAGAACAGATTCCTGAATTTCCAAGGTGATGTTGAGGCATCGTCTCTACAACATAAGTGCCTGTAAATCGCCAACGGATAAAAGTACTGTCAGTAACCGGTGCATTTGCGTCAACATAAATCCTGTAGCCCTGTTGCTCCACGCCTTCCCAGGTTATGATCTTTTCGAATTCGTAATAGAGGCTGTCAATTTCACCAACGGGAGTTATTTTTTCTGGAATGGACTCATAGATGCGACCGTCCAGGGTTTCAATTCGAATGTGATATGCACGACCAATTACTCCCCTCATGCCGTTTGTTTCGGTTTTGTAAACGCCAGTTTTAGTCTCACTTAGTATTTCTGAGTTACCTAAATTGTCAAACAAGGTCACGGACTTTGCGTGCAAGGGCTTGGGGACTTCTCGCGACTCATCCAGCCCGATCGGGTATGTTAGTTTTACTGTATATGGCCCGGGCGCATTGGTGATAAGCCCGTCCACAACGAAGTTGGATGGCGATACGGGCGCTGTAAAAATATCGATCCGATCAATGCATGAATCAAACAATAACAAGCCTGCGAACACGGCTCCAGACTTGATCATTGAAACAAGTTTGTTCTTCACCATGGGGCTAAACTTCGCACTTTTCGGCTACTTCGAAAAACCACTTGTCAAACAAGACTCGCGAAATTAAACTGTTAGCCGGCCCACGGACGTTAATGTTCTATTTTATTCAGATCTCAAACTATTTACAGGATTTGTCAACGCTGCCTTAAGCGACTGATAGCTAATTGTGAGCAGAGTGACCGTCAACGCCAGGACGCCAGTTATCACAAAAATTGTCCACGATATTTCTACACGATAATCGTACTGCTCCAGCCATTGTGTATCAAAGTAGTAGGCCAATGGAGTTCCCAACAAAATTGAGATTATTATGAGTCGTAAAAAATCATTCGAGAGCATCTTCCAGATGTTAAAAACAGTAGCCCCCAGAACTTTGCGAATTCCAATTTCCTTCGTGCGCTGACTGGCAGCAAATGCGGCCAATCCCAATATTCCTATGCAGCTGATAAAAATAGCAAGAAACGCAAAAACTGAAGCCAACCGACCAATACGCTCCTCATGATTAAATTGTTGTGCATAGTCGTCATCAACGAATTTGTATTCGAATGGCGCTCCAGAATCGAATCGTTTAATTACATTCTCAATCTTTTTTAAAGCCTCAGGCATGCCAACGGCAGGATCTACCCGGATCGTTATGTAGCCCATCGCTGAATAGTTAACATAGTATAAATGAGGTATCTGTTTTACAAACGGACTCGAACGCAACTGGTCTTTTATTACACCGACGATTTCCTTTTCTTTTCTGTAACCAAACCTTACTTTCTTGCCGAGCACATTTTTGTCGGAAAATAGTTTTGCGGCCAACTCGTTAATAATAACAGCAGAGGAATCAGCACTTAAGTCGCGTGAGAAATCGCGGCCAGCCACAAACTGAAAACCATTTGTTTTGGGAAAGTCATGACTACAACTGTTGAGGGCAATCAGCGGTCGCGAAGCAGGATCTTTGCCTTCCCATGTCAGCGATGCATCAGCGCTCATTGTCCCCGTGATTGGAAAATCTGAGATAGCCATATTCTCAACTACCCCTGTCGTTAGCAGCTCGTGTCGAAGCGAATTGTAATTTGCCTTTGCGAGATCCGAAGTACGAACTGCGATATGGAGAATACCGTCGCGGTCAAATCCAACAGGCCTGTCCTTTGCATGCTGAATCTGAAGAAAGACAACCATGGTGCTGGTGATCAGAACGATTGACGTGGTGAACTGAAAGATCACCA
>Ga0184612_10001144_pt1 | contig 12812 bp, 7 predicted proteins | sample PLM3_60_coex_FD_133163 | JGI IMG/M metagenome (GOLD analysis project Ga0184612, IMG submission 133163) | Groundwater sediment microbial communities from an aquifer in East River, Colorado, USA - PLM3_60_coex | ecosystem: Environmental > Terrestrial > Soil > Riparian zone | place: USA: East...
GGCCGGTCCGTCGGCGTACCCCGTCGCCGCCTGGTTCGGCCCGGACGGTGGGCTTCGAAGGCCCCGGGCGGAGGAGCTTGCCGACCTGGAGGCCATCCTCCTCGCGCTCTCCCGGACCACCGAGGCGGAGGTGGACCGCGGCCGCTGGGGCCACGAGGTGCGGAGCCACGACGGCGCACGGAAGATCACGCTGGCGATCCCGGAACTGCTGGCACCGCTCGACGCGGTGCCACCGCGGCGGCCCGGCCCGCCAGACCGGCGCGCCATGGAGCGCCTGACGCTCGAGGTCGAGCGCTTCGCCCAGGCGTCGTTGTTCGAGTCCCTGGACGAGGCCAACGCGGCTCTTCGCCAGCGGTTCTCTGTGCCGATCGACGACCTGCCGTCGACGGCGACGACGCCGCTCGAGAAGGCCCAGGACCTCATCTACCGGGCGTTCGAGGCGCGCGGGCGGCGCCGCCTCCAGCTCGCCCGCAAGGCGCTGGAGCTATCCGCCGACTGCGCCGACGCCTACGTGGTGCTGGCCGAGGAGAGCCGCGCCGATGAGGACGCCCTGGCGCTCTACGACCAGGGCGTGGCGGCCGGCGAGCGAGCGCTGGGTCGCGACGTGTTCGCGCAGGAGGTCGGCCGCTTCTGGGGGATCGTCGGCACCAGGCCGTACATGCGCGCACGGCTCGGCATCGCCCAGTGCCTGGAAGCTCTCGACCGGCGCGAGGAAGCGATCGAGCACTACCGCGAGCTCGTCCGACTCAATCCCGGTGACAACCAGGGCGTGCGCTACTCGTTCCTGGCGGCCCTCCTCCTCACCGGGCGCGATGACGAGGCCGCCGCGCTCATCGAGCAGTTCGGCGACGAGCCTACCGCGCTCTGGCGCTACGGCCGGGCCCTGTCCGTCTTCCGACGTGAGGGCGACAGCCGCGCCGCGCGCGTGTGCTTGCGTGCGGCGCTGCGGACCAATCGCCACGTGCCACAGCTCCTCGCCGACGACGACGCATGGCCGGGTCCCGTGCCCACCGAATACGCCCCGGGAAGCCGGGAGGAAGCCGTGATCTGCGACAGCGACCTCGGCGAGGCGTGGCGGGCGACGCCCGACGCGACCCGCTGGCTGCGCGCCCACGCCCCGGTCCGCAAGTCGGGGAAACGCCGCAAGCGCTGACGCGCGGCAATCAGGCGAAGAAGTCCGTCACGGCGAAGCCGATGTCGGGGAAGGCGAGCGGCGACACCGTCTGGCCGGGGCCGCGCTGCGTCACGCTCGTGTAGCCGTCGGAGCCCGGTGCGCGGTAGACCTCGACGGTGCCGTCCATCGTCAGCAAGAGCCAGAACTCCGCGATATCCGCCCGCGCGTACAGGCGCGCCTTGACGAGCCGATCGAAGCGGACCGTCGTATCGGCGACCTCGACCGCGAGCAGGACGTCTTCCGGGGTTGGATGTTCACGGCTGTAGGAGACCGCCCGCGGCCGGAGCAGGAGCAGATCCGGCTGGGGCTCCGACCGGGGCTGGATGATCACGGGATTCTGGGGAGAGACGATGGCGCGATCGCCGAGCCGTGTGATGAACAACCGGGTCGCGTTGATCACACAGCCGGCGTGCCGCGGGCTGATGGGCGACATCTGGACGATCTCGCCCTCGATCAGCTCGACACGTTCGTCGGGATGGAAGATGCCGGCCTCCGCCATCCGGTGGTACTCCTGAACCGTGAACAGTCGGCGCGGGAGCTCGACCTCGACAGCCATCGCCCACCTCCGTGGTCAGTATAGGACGACACGCCCCCAGGGTGTGACGGGCGGCCTGAATTAATACCGGTTCAACGGCCGCCCAGTCGCCTGGCCCGCGAGATCGATGAGGAGCAGATCGAGCACCTCCTCCTCGTGAACGGCCCTGCCCCCCTCGAGCATCGTGCCCTGCAGATCGGGATCCCATACCGCCGCCACGGGGTTCCCGTGGAGCGAGCGTCCGCCTCGGGCGCTGCGGTAGTCGGCGCTCGAGAACCGCCACGGGATCGCCCCGTGTCGGCGCATGATGATGTTCCCGATCTGGATTCCGGCCCAGTCGAAGTCGCCGTGGTACGCAAGGTGGACGCCCGCCGCCGCCAAGAGACCAAGCAGCACGCGCGCCGCGGTTCGCGGCTGTCCCTCGATGCAGACCAGCGCGGCGCTCTCGGCGCCGAGGCGGTTAGCCGCGACAGCCACCACGGTCGGGTTCTCGCAGACGTACACGGTGTGGACGGCAGTGGACGATGCGAAAGCCGGCGACTCGCGCAGGAGCTGCCGCGTCGTCAGGCGGTAGGGTTCACCCGCGGCCGCGTGCAGGCGGAGCGCGCGGTCCGTGAGCGCCTGGCCGTCGGCGCGCAGATTGAGCGTCAGCACCGGGGCGCTCAGCTCGTCGCAGAGGACGCCAGCGCTCGCCCACGCATCGCGCCAAGCCTCGGCGCTGTCCCAGGCGCCGGCGCCGCCCCGCGCGGCGGCGATGCGCACGCCGATCGTGCCGAGCGGCGTGCCGGGATCGAGCGCGTGGCTGTCGCCGGTGACCGCTGCGGCCAGCTCGGCCAGTGGTAGACCGCGGGCGGGAAGTCGCTGCTCGATCTCGAGCGCCTGGCTCAGCAGTCTGCCGGCGACCGCCGGGTCGTTGCGCGCGAGCCGCCTCATCACCCCGGTCGCGCGCAGCTCCTCGAGCCAGGGCGGTGACCCCCACGGATCCCCGGCGGCGAAGACCTTAGCCCATGCCGCCTCCGCTTCCTGCCGCTGAGCCCGCGCGTCGACCAGCGGTCCGGTCAGCGCTTCCACGGCCTCCCCGAGGCTGTCGCAGATACCCGCGTCCCGCAGGAGCGCCTCGAGGTCCCCCAGACGCACGCTGACCGAGCCTCCCCGCGCCGCGCGGCGGCCGAGGAGCCGCTCGACGGCGTCCCGCTGGGCCGGTGTGGCCTCCAGAAGCGTCACCGCTCCGCCGGCCAGCCCCCGCGAGAGACGCCGGCGCGCGTGCTGGATGAGCCAGGCCAGCTCCGGGGCTCCCAGAACCTGTCGCAGGCGGGCGCCGTCGCTGATCACGAGGCGAGTCCGCCACCGTTGTCCGACCCGGGGGCAGGCGGCTGGGCGCCGGGGACAGTGGACGTGTCAAGGGCACGCTCGCGGCCGTTCCAGACCCAGCGGGTGATCCCGACGGCATCGATTCCCGGGCGCGTGGAGAGCTGGTAGATGGCGACGCCGGGCAGCGTCGCGTAGCAGCCCCACTCCTGCTCGCTGGTCATCACGAAGTCCAGGTCGAAGGCACGGAGCAGCCCCATGCACTGCGCGCGCATCGACTTGTCGATGCCGACGAACGCCTCGTCGAGCAGGATGAGGCGCGGGGCCAGCGGATCGGCGGTTCGATAGTGCGCGGCGGCGGCGGCGAACTGGGGGATCGTCAGCGCGATGGCCTTCTCGCCGCCGGAGCCGGTGCCGTGTGTGCGCTTGGTCAGCCGCCGCCAGACGCCGTCCTGCTGGCGCTCGACGCAGAACTGGTGCCAGGTCCGGTAGTCGAAGGCGAAGGCCAGGTGCTCCTGCCACGTCCCGGTGTCGTTCGCGGTCCTGACGGCGCGGATCCGTTCCTGCAGGAAGGCGCCGAGCGCCTGCCGCTCGGCGGGCGACCACGTCGCCCCCGTGCGCAGCAGGCGCGTCCGGGCCTCGAGCAAGCCCGGCGGCCCGTCGTCCAGCGGCTCCCAGACGAACCGGAGCGTCATTCCCGTGCTCGTGCGCCGGGTGCGCAGCTCCTCGTTCATCTCGCGGACGAGCGTCTCGGCGGCGCGGAGCCGCTCGTGCAGGTGCGCGGAGACCTCGCCGATGAGGTGGTTCTCGAGGATCTCGCGCTCGCGCGCGTCGAGGAGCAGCTGGCGCGTCGTCACCTCTTCGCGGAGCGCCTCGCGCAGCTCGGTCATCGTGCACTCACTTCCGCGGAACGGGACGGTCACGACGAAGAGCGCATCCTCGATGGTCATGGCGGGCTGGTACCCGTACGGCAACAGCGCCTCGGTCAGGCGCTGGACACTGGCGTGGACGTCCTTCTGGATGCGCTGCCACGCCGCGTCGTCTCCATCGACGCCGGCGAGCGCGGCATCGACGCCGCGGGCGACGTCCACCGCGCGGGTGACGGACCACCCGGCCGGGTCGCCCGTCTCGACCCCGGTCTGGGCGATGTCGAGGAGGCTGGCGGCGGCGAGCGTCCTGAGGGCGGTGACAGCGGCATCGCGGCGCCCGGCGTCCTCGTCGAGCGTGCGGCGCTCCGCCTCGGTCCTCTCCTGCGCGACCGCCTCCCCGATCCCCGTCTTCCGGTGCGCCTCTCTGGCGTTTTCCAGCTCAGCCTGCGTGGCGGCGCGCGCGCTCCGGGCGTCGGCCAGGCGGTCGAGGATCTCCTCGACGGCAGCGCCGACCGATCGTTGCAGCGTGTCCCGCTCGGCCGCCGCCGCCTGCGCCTTCGTCCGCGCCTCGAGCCGCAGCGTCGCGTGCCGGTCCTCGGTCGCTGCCGCCTCCGCAGCGTCATCGGCCGTCCGGGCCGCCTGGACGCACGCCACGCCGTGATTGCGGATGGTCGGCCACAACGCCGCGAGCGTCTGCCGATACTCGCCGATGGCCTTCTCCAGCCCGCGCAGGTCGGCGACCCAGGCGGCGATGCCGAGGTCGGTCGCGCCCTCGTCGCGCGCCCTTGCGGCCGCGTCGAGCGCGCGCCGCCGCTCGGCGACGCGCGCTTCGACCTCGATCACCCTGCCGCGCAGGCCGGCCACCGCCCGTGCAGCCGTCACCGTCTCCACAAGGGCCGCCCGGACCGGCTCGTCCGCGGGCGCCGCCCCCGCCTCTCGTCGGGCCACGGCCTCGCGGCGGGCCACCGCCTCGGCGGCGGCGTCGATCCGCGCCAGCTCCTCCTCGGCGGCGCGGATCTCCGCCGCCAGCTCGGCCAGACGATGGCGGCGGGCGCCCTCGCGCGCGCTCTGCCCGATGTGCGCGGCCGCCGGCTTGTCCCACGCACCGTGCAGCGGCCCGACCTGCCACCGGCCATCGAGGTCGACCCAGACGTGACCGACGCCTGCGCGAGCGCCGACGTGGCGCAGCACGGCCGCGACGACGGCGTCGCTCATCCCGGCGGTGCGCGGGTCGTCGCGGTCGATTGCGGGGACGAGCCAGGCGCCGAGGTGAGCTTCGGGCTCGGGGCTTGTCCCGGCGACGACGACGGTGTCGTGGATGCCCCGCGGGAGCAGCGCGCCGGCGGGCGTGACCCAGGCGTCGAGGAGCCCCGAGGCCTCGAGCGCGGCCTCCAACCGAGCGCGCGACGCGTCGCCGACCGCGGGCTGGAAGTCGCACAGCAGCCAGAGCGGCGCGCCGGCGCGCCCCGCGCGCGTGGATTCATCGCGCGTGTGGGGTGGCGGCGGCGGCAGATGCTGGCCCTCGGCGAGCCGGGCCTGTTCCGCGCGCAGCCGGTCCAGGGTCTCGATCGCCTCGGCGCGGCGCTGCTCGATCTCGGCTCGCCGCCGGGCCGCCTGCGTCGTGGCCGCCTCCAGGGCACGGCGCACCGCCGTCGCGACCGGGCTGGGACCGCTTGCCGTGCGGTACCACTCGCCGAGCTCGTCGGCGACGGTGTCCGGATCATCGGGCGCCAGCTCGGTCAGTGAAGCGGTCCACGCTCGGTAGTCCCGAGCCATCTCCGCCTGCCGGCCGGCCAGGGTCTCGTGCGCCTCGCGCTCGGCGCCGATGGCCTCGTCGAGCTGAGCGGTGAGCCCGGTGTAGGACTCCTTCGCCATCGACAGCGCCGTCGTCGCGGCGTCCACCGCCGCGACGAGGTGCCGCACGTGCTCTACCGCCCGCAGCCGCTCGGCCACGGACTGCTCGACGCGCCGCCGGGCGCTGTCGACCCGTGCGGCGTCCGGCATGCCATCGGGAAGGCCGAGCGCGGCGACGGCGGCGCGGTGGCCGGCCCCGAGGCCGGCGCCGGCCGCCTGCTCGTCGGCGGACGTCGCTGCGACGGTCAGCTCCGCCCGCGAGGCGGCCGCGGCCGCCGCTGCCTCATCCCGCACGCGCTCCAGCCGCGACAGGGTCTCGCGTGCCCGCGCCAGCGCAGCCTCGGCGCCCCTCGCGTCGCTCGCACGCTCGTCGGCATCGCGCCGGGCGCGGTCGAGCGCCTCGGCGTCCCGCATCTGCGGGCTGCCGAGCAGCGTCTCGACGGTCGTGGCCGCGGCCCGCTCCTCGAGCGTGAGCGCCTCGATCCGCGCCGCGATCTGCGCCAGCACCCGCGCCGCCTCCTCCCGCTCGGCCTCGGCCGCGCGGAGCCGGCGCATCGTCGTCTCGTAGGCGGCGTGCGTGCTGCGCACGGCGTCCGACCGCCGCCGGGCCGCCACGCGCGTGTACCGCCGGTAGCCCTCGAGGAACTGCTCGACGGCGCGGCCGGCGGCCTGGAACGCCTCGAGGGCGGCGCGATCGGCCTCGAGGCTCCGGAAGGACTCGGCGACGTCGGCGATGACCGCAGGGGCCACCGGGGGCAGCGCTTCACCGAGCGCGGCTGACAGCCGCCGCTCGTCGAGCTGGCGCGAGAGCTGCGGCTGCCGCAGCTGGATGAGGAGGTCGACGAGCGCCCCGTAGCGGTACTCGCCGAGCTTGAACAGCGCCTGGTCGACGGCGCTCCGGTAGGCGGCGGCGGTGGTGAAGATCTCGCCGCGATCGCCGAGGGCCTCGGTCAGGCGCTCGCGCGTCAGCGCGGGGCCGGCCGCACTTTGGAGAAATAGCGTCTCGCCGACCCGATGGCTCGTGATGAAGAACCACCGGCCCACGAGCCCGCGCCCCTCGACGGCCCGCAGGCCGGCGCCCAGCGTGAGATAGTGCCGGGCGCCGCCAGCGTCGCGACGCCCGAGCTCCAGCCACGTGTAGCCCAGGCGATCCTGATGCTTGCCGAGCAGGAGGTTCCACTCGATCCGCTTCGCGGGGTCGCGATCGGGCTCCAGGCGGTGGGGCGCGGTCTCGCCATCGAGGAGGAACGGTAGCTGCAGGGCCAGGACGCGTGACTTGCCGGTGCCGTTGTCCCCCCGCAGCAGCAGGCGTCCCTGCTCGTAGCGGAACTCCTCGTAGTCGTACCGGTAGATGTTGAGCAGCCCGCCCCGGATGGGTTGCCACCGTGTGGACTCGGCCAGGGGCAACTGGGACGCCAACCCCCCGTTGCCCGACGCGGGAGCAATCGTCATTCGGGCTGCTCCCACAGATCGCCCGTGAGCGCTCCGTCTCGGACGTCGCCGTCGCCACCGGGACCGAGCGCGTAGCGACCGATCGCCGGTCGCGGAACCACGCCGTCCTCCGCGCGCCGCACGAGCCGCAGCGCCTCGAGCCGGTCGATCGTCCGCTCGGTCAGAGCGACTTCCGCCCCGAGCTCGGCCACGTCCTTGCGCCAGTGCGCGCGGTGGCGCGCCACCAGGTCGGCAACGTGGCGGCGCAGCGCCGCGTGGCCGACGGCCACCGCGCCGTCGCGCCGCGCGCACCCGGCCAGATGCTCGGCGAGGAGGAGCGTGAGGTGCCCCTCGGTGCCTTCCTCCGGCAGCGCCAGATCCGTGAGGTCGCCGCTCTCGTCCACCAGAGCGATGCCTTCGCGGCGTACCTCAGGGATCAGCCCGGTCGCCTCCTCGATCTGCGCGAGGACGAAGGCGCGCTGGCTGGACAGGTAGGCCCGCTCGCCCTCGGTCAGCTCGTCGTAGTAGACGATCGGATCATCCAGAAGCTTGCGCGTGAGCTGCGAGCGCAGGCGGCGGTTGCGGTTCTCGTCGGTGTCGGGGAGCGGCTCCTCCACGAGGGCCGCCAGCCGCCGGTCGAGCGCCGTCTCGTCGATGGTCGACGGCCCGCGCTTGACGTTGAGCATGGCCGCCAGCGCCGGCCGGTTGACGTTGTAGAGCACGTCGCCGCGCGCCATCAGGTATTGCTGCTCGTCGCCGTGCACGCGCACGAGCACGCGCAGCCCGAGGAGGAAGCGGATCACGTGGACGAGGTCGCGCCGCTGGTCCTGGCCGAGCAGCGTGAACGTCATCCCGGCGACGGCCAGCGCCGGATCGGCGCCCGCGAAGCCGACGATCTCGTCCGCCAGCCGGCCGAGCGTCGTCTGCCGATCGCCCCGCTCCAGCGCGGCCAGGGCCAGACAGAGCAGCACGTACCGCCGGCGCGAGAAGGGCAGCCCGCTCGCCGGCTCCCGGGCCGGGCGCGTGGCGTCGGCGAGGTCGGCCGGCGTTTTGCGCAGCCGGGCCGTCTCGCTGTCGATCTGCAGGCTCCAACCCGGGTTCCTCGCCAGCCACTCGCGCAGCCAGGCCGCGTGCCGTCGCACCAGCCCGAACTCGGCGGACAGCGGGCCCGCGGCGCTCAGCAGCGGATGCTGCAGCAGGGCGCCCAGCGCCTGCCGGCGCTCGGCGGCGATGGCCTGCTCGAGCCGCGTGCCTGCCTCGATCACCGGGCGAGACTCGGGCTGACCAGATCCTCGATCGTGACGTAGTGGTCGGGGCCGGAGAACCGGCCCATGGGCGTGCCGACCGTCGCCGTGCGGCCGTCGGCGGTCGGCTCCAGCCGCACGTGCATCGTCCCGTCGCTCGACATGACCTCCACCGCTTCCTCGAGTCCGACCTTGACCGACAGGGCGTCGCCGAGGAGATCGAGGAACAGCGCGAACTCGGCCGGGTCGAGCGTACCGAGATCGGACAGCCGCACGCGGTCGCCGGTCGCTAGCCGCCGCCGCGCCGCCATGATCTGCTGCGCCTCGTCCGCCGCGGCCGCGGCCAGCAGCGCCTTGGCGTCGGACCGGTCGATGACGTCGTTCGGCCGCCCGCGGCGGACGTGGCGGCCGGAGGCCCGGAGGCGAGGCGAGATCCGCAACGGCGGCGCCTCCAGCCAGCTCGTGGCCGCCGGCACCGGCCGCGCCTCCCGCTCGTCGAGCGTCCCGGCGTCGATCACGAGGTGCCGCGCCGGCGCCAGGCCGAAGGCGGCCCGCCAGAGGCGATGCGCGGAAGCGTCGGTGTCGGCCTCGGCGAACCAGCGGGCCAGTGTTCGCAGATCGGTGCCGCGGTCACTGCGGGTGACCCGCCGGTCGTGGATGCCGGCGACGGCCAGGAGCAGGGCCGGGATTGACGCGCGCGCCCGGGCGCGCAGCACCTCGGCCTGGGCCGGCGCCTCCGGCCGCCCGATGAACCAGGAGCGAAGCCCGCCCCACCGCGCCTGCCAGCCCGAGTACGCGGCAGCGTGGTCGGCCGGCGTCTGGTCCAGCGCGTCGGCCAGGTCGCGCCCGGCCGCCATCCGGAGGAGCGTGTCGATGCCTCGTTCCTCGATCCGCCGGACGGTCGCGCCGATGTCGGCGGTGGCGATCACCAGATCGCCGATGAAGCGCTCGAGATAGCCGATGAGCGTCTCCTTGTAGGCGAGGAACTTCTGGACGTCGACGCCCTGGAGATCGATGGTGCGCTGCAGGCTGCTCATGAAGGCCTGCGCCCGGGAGGTCAGCTCGTCGAACCGGTCGCGCAGAGCCCGGAGCGTGCGGTGCACCTTGGCTTCGTCCGGCTCCGGCGTCTCCCCGAGCGCCGCCAGCTCGTCGAACAGGCTGCGGATGTCACTGAGCGCGGCGCTCTGCAGCTCGCCGCGCTGCCCGAGCGCGGCCTCGTAGGCCGCCAGCGCGCGCTCGGCCGCCTCGCCCTCTGGCGTGAGCTGGAAGAGGTACCGGGGTCGGTAGAACTCCTCGACCGTCGCCACGTCGGCCGTGTCGGGGTGCGCCTCGAGGTTGCCCCACTCGCGCAGCGACGCCAGCGCGGCCTCGACGCCGGCGGCGTCGATCGGCTCGGGGAGCTCCACGGCGGCGAGCACGGTGGCCACCTCCTGCGGCCGCAGGTGGAGCGTGAAGCGGCCCTTGGCCTCGATGAAAACACGCATCACCGCGCGGTAGAGCGGCGCCTTGTCGGCGTTGACGTAGGCGAAGGCCCGGAGCCGACCGGGAACTTCCGTCATCACGCGCGCCGCTCGGACATGGGGCCCTCCGTCACGGCCGAGGGCAACTCAGGCGCGCGACCGCCGCTTCGCCGCGATCATCTGGCGAGAGCGGTCGCTAGTGCGAGCTGGGCGATCTCGGGTGACAGGTTCTCGTCGAGATAAACCTTCACCCAACGGAAATCAAGCGCACGAGTCCGGGGAATCCCTTCTCGAGTTCCTGCGCGACATCTGCCACGGACCGACGGCTGCGCTCGGCCGCCGCGACGGGGTCGTCGCGAAGCGAGCGGCGCAGGCGCAGCGTTGTCAGCACCTTCGGCTCGCCTCGACTCTTCTTCCCCCCACTGCGGGCTTCTTCGGCGGCCTTCGGCCTGCGGCCGGATCGACTCATGCAGGCATCGTACGCCGTAGGCCAATCGCATACAACTGACTACAGAGAGATACGGTCGGAAGTCGGCTCTAGGGGATTTCTAGGGTAGCGGCCTCAGGGAGTGGGAGATCTGCGCTCGCATGGACCTTAAGCCAGCCGAGGGCGGCAAGGTTGCGTATCGTGCTTGCAACTAGGGCCCGATCGATCGGGGGGCGGCGCCACTGCTTCCAGTCCATCACTGCATCAAATACTTCACGCTCTGAAGGTTGCTGCTCTCTCGACGCAGCGAGCTCATTCGCGGCGAAGCGTACCGTTGCCGCCACCTCAGCACGCTCCGTGTTCATCCGCATGAAGAGGTCTGCCACGCGGTCGATGATCTCCTCCCAGCTCCCGAGATCGTGCTCGTAGGCTCGCCGAGCATCCTCGTACGTGGGACCGATCTTCAGCGTCAACATCTGCCCCATGCGTTCCTCGCGGATGAGGCCATTGTTGATCAGCTTCACCATCAACGGCTTCACGTCGGGGGAGAAGGGACCATAACTACCGCGCTTGTAGCCGAGCCCGGTGGGCAGGCCCACCTCGGTTGCGATGAACGTAATCTTCTGAAACATCGTTCTGCCGACCGGCCAGTGATACGGCTGTTGCTCGATCCGCCGCAGGATCTCGACCAGGGCTATCCAAGCCGGTTTCACACGCTCAACTGGTGACGTCAGATCCGCCAGACCCCCGCCGGCCCGGTCCGATCCGAGGAACTCCACTTGCAACTCCTCGTGCGGTGTCCCGTATGGAGCGTAAAGCTCCACCGGGATATCGAGCCTGCTCAGATAGCGGTAGATGGTGGGACCAACTACACGCCATTCGAGCTGCCCTTGCCCGCACCCCAAAGGCGGAACAGCGAGCGAAGTGATTCCCCAAACTTCGTAGTGAGCGGCCAGGTACTCGAGGCCACGCGTGATGTCCTCAAGCCTCGCCACGGACCGCCAATGGTCCTTGGTCGGGAAGTTGAGAATCCACGGTGGAAACAGAGACTTGTACAAATAGGGCCGGCCGAGTTTGACCTCGCCGCGCCGGCATCGGGCCTCGTAGTCCTCGAACATGTCTGGAAACCGCTTCTTGAACTCGAGCGCAATGCCCTTGCCCATGATGCCGACACAGTTCACCGTGTTCACGAGCGTCTGCGCCGTTGACTCGAGCAGGTTCCCGATCCCCACTTTCACCATGGGCTCAGCCTCGAAAGAACAGGTGAGCGTCGATTGTGCGCGCAAGGGCTACGCCAGTCTCCCGTAGCGCCTCGCCCGCATCCTGGCCCGAGACGTATGCTCCGGTGATGTACTGGGCATCGACGCGATTGGGCACCAAGACCTCAGCACACTTCACGCGCATCCGCCGCCATTGTTCGATCTGGTCCGCATGAGTCCAGTATTCCGCGAACACCATAGCTTTGTCGACCTTTGCGAGCCCGCTCGGGGACGGCCAGAAGCCCGTGTAGCCGCTCGCGGCGTTGCCGTCGGCAATCACCACTCCGGGAAGGTCCAGAACTAAGGGGGACACCCTGAGCACGCAGACCTCCATGTGCTGGCCGGCGCGCTTGTACAGCATCGCAGTGCGGCCACAGATGTAGAGGTTCGCATACTCGTGCAGAGGGCGACCACCGGGGATGGCCTTGTTGGCTCGAATCGCTTGGACTTCCTCCATCGCAACCGTTGCCGGCCTCAAGGGCTTGGCCCGCTTCTTTGAAAGGATGCCACGCGCCACGATCGACGGCACATTGGCGATCGGCGTAATGTAGTGGAGCTCCTCAAGTTCCGCTCGCTCCACTACCCCGCCTTCCGCCCCTTCCATTCCTTCATTGCTCACCTCGTACGCGCCGAAACGGCTCGATAGTAGCCCGACTCGACGTGCTCTGTCGGGCCGCCGAATCAGCGGAACGGTGAAAGGCAGGCTAGCTGCCGGCCTGACCTTCCGTCAACGTGCCGAGTTGTGGACACCAGCCCCCGTCGAGGCTGCGAAGCCGCTCGGCCACGCAGCCCTCCAACGCCCATCTGGATCTTCACGCGCACGTAGCGCTCCTGGCGCGGCTCCAGTGTGAACGTGAGCTTCTTCTCGGTCTCGGTGGCCGCCGTCACCGCGCAATCGCCGGATGCCCGGTCGACGAAATAGAAGCCGCGCCTTCGACCTGCACCACGGGATCGATCCCGGCGCCCCGGGCGAGCGGTACCAGGTGGTGCCGCCTACTCCCTCCGTGCCCCGTGATCCAGTGCAGACCCTGCGAGCGCGACACGACGCCGAGGGCCTTCGCCTGCACGCGCGGACGGCGATGCCTGGCTTTGCCGGCCCCTTGCGTTGACGGGCAGCGGCGCGAGCGTTATTGTCGGATCGCACTCGACAAGGAGGGCAACCATGGCCATGACGTTGACGATCGAACGGGTGATGGCGTTCATGGGTCTCGACGTGCTGGTCGCGAGGGACGAGGGCCTCTTCGCAGCGGA
>Ga0184612_10001145_pt1 | contig 12809 bp, 11 predicted proteins | sample PLM3_60_coex_FD_133163 | JGI IMG/M metagenome (GOLD analysis project Ga0184612, IMG submission 133163) | Groundwater sediment microbial communities from an aquifer in East River, Colorado, USA - PLM3_60_coex | ecosystem: Environmental > Terrestrial > Soil > Riparian zone | place: USA: East...
GGCCTGGGTCGGCGTGAAGCCGCCACCGAAGTTGGTGACGACGTCCATGATCATCGTCGAGGCGGTCAGCGTCTTGTCGTCGATGCCGATCGCGTAGTCGACCGGCTTGATCGCCGAGCCGGGTTGCCGCCAACCGTCGGCGAGGACGTCGAACTGCGGCTGGAACTTCTTGTTGCCCTTCGAGGTGTAGCTCGCCGATCCGGCGTAGGCGAGGACCTCGCCGGTCCGGTAGTCCATCACCGCGGCGGCCGCGTTGTTGATGTTGTGGCCGCGCAGGCCGAGGATCCAGGACCGGTCGGCCTTGGGGATCTTGCGGCTCGACAGGAGCGCGGTCGGGTCCTTGGCATTCGGTGCCCGGGCGGTGACGTAGACCCATTTCTCCGTCGTCCGCTGCATGTCCATGTCGAGGGTGGTCATCACCCGCCAGCCCGCGGTATCGACCTCGGGGCAATCGTTCGGGGTCTCCGGACACTGCATCCGACCGAGTTCGCGGCGGACCTGCCAGACGAAGTGCGGGGCCTTCCAATCGGCCGAGACCTGCTGGCGGAGCTCAACCACCTCGTCCTTGGCCGCCTCGTACTCGGCCATCGTGTGCTTGTAGCCGGTCAGGGTGCTGCGCGTCTTCATCAGGTCCAGCACGTGGTCGCGGCGGACGACGATCTCCGAATCCTGCGGCACGACGAGCTTGAACTTCGTGCACTCCTCGCCATCGGCCACGTTCTCGAGGCAGATCTCCTCGGCGTTCCTGACCAGGTCCAACTTGGTCGGCGATTGCGGGATCGCGGCCAGGATGGCGGCCTGGGCGAGGGTCAGATCGGCGAGCGGCTTGCCGAAGTAGCTCTTCGCGGCGGCCTTCACGCCGTAGCTCTGGTTCCCGTAGAAGTTCTGGTTGAGATAGGCGGTGATGATCTGCTTCTTGCCGGCTTCACCGGGGAACGCCTGCGTCAGGCGGATCGACTGGATGATCTCGCGCGCCTTGCGCTCGTAGGTCGTGCCCTCGAATGCCTGCGCCGGAAGGAGCCGTGCCCGGACGAGCTGCTGCGTGATCGTCGACGCCCCGCGCGGCCGACCGGCAACGGTGTCGAGGCCCGCCGACACGATCCCGATCGGATCGAACCCGGGGTTGATCCAGAAGTCCTTGTCCTCGATCGCGGTCGTGGCATCGAGCACCTCGCCGGGCAATTCGTCGAAATCGACGAGCTCGCGCTTCAGGTCACCGAGGCGCGCCAGCTCGGTCTTGCCGGTCCGGTCGTAGATGATCGTCTGCTGCTCGAAGTCGATGTTCGTCAGGGCGGCGACCGGGTCGGGCAGCCCGGCGGCATAGTGGTTGTACGCGCTCACCGCCACGAGCGCGCCGGCACCGGCGAGCAGTCCCGTGGTCAGGACGAACACCATGAGGACTACGAGGAGGATCTGGCCGAAGGTGGTTCCGGCACGTCCTTGCGGTCGGCGCTGGAGCGCCCGTCGGCGGCGCTGGCGCCTCGCGAGGGTGGTCTGCATCTGTGGCCGCACGATAGCATAGGGGGCGTGAACGAACGGTCAGCCGCCTCCCGCGTGGTCGAGACGACTCGACGCTCGAGCCTGTGACGCCCGCGCCCGCGGCGGAGCTCGGCGGACTCCTGGCCGAGCTCGAGTGGCGCGGGATCCTGCACGAAGCGACGCCGGGGCTGGCCGCCCGACTCGCGACGGGAAAGCCGATCAGCGGCTACATCGGGTTCGATCCATCCGCCGATTCGCTCCACGTCGGTCACCTCGTCCCGATCTTCGGGCTCCTCCGTCTGCAGCGGTTCGGCGGGCGTCCTGTGGCCGTCGTCGGTGGTGGGACGGGGATGATCGGCGACCCATCGGGGCGATCGGCCGAACGCAACCTGCTCGATGTCGAGACGCTCGACGCGAACCTCGCGGCGATCCGGATCCAGCTCGAGCGGTTCCTCGATTTCACGCCCGGGACCGGTGCGGTCATGGTCAACAACCTCGACTGGCTCGGCGAGCTCAGGCTCATCGACTTCCTGCGCGACACGGGCAAACACTTCACGATCCCGTACATGCTCGCGAAGGACTCGGTCCAGGTCCGGCTCGAGCGAGGGCTGTCGTTCACCGAGTTCAGCTACATGCTCCTCCAGGCGTACGACTACGCCCATCTCCAGCGCACGATGGGCGTCGAGCTGCAGATGGGCGGCGCCGACCAGTGGGGCAACATCACGGCCGGGCTCGAGCTCATCCGGCGGACGAGCGACTCCGCCGATGATGTGGAGCCGGCGCACGCCCTTGCCTACAAGTTGTTGCTGTCACCCTCAGGCACGAAGTTCGGCAAGAGCGAGGTCGGGGAGTCGGTCTGGCTGGACCCGTCGCGGACCTCGCCCTACGCGTTCTACCAGTACTGGGTCAACACCGACGACCGGGATGCCGGGACGTACCTGCGCTGGTTCACCGAGCTGTCACGCGACGAGATCGAGGGCCTCGAGGCGGAGATGGCGCGTGCGCCCGAGGGCCGGGCGGCCCAGCGCGCGCTCGCGCTCGACATCACGGTTCGGACCCACGGCATGGAGGCGGCGGCAAGCGCGATCGCCGATTCCGAGGCGAAGTTCTCCGCCGCGTCCATCGACGATCCGGCCGTCCTGTCCTCGCTCTTCGCATCGGCCGGCGGGTTCACGTTCGATCCGGCCACGCTCGGGGCTGGTGCGGCGGTCGTCCTGGCCGAAGCGGGTGTCTTCGGGTCAAGAGGTGAGGCGCGCCGCATGATCGCGAGTGGCGGTGTCACGCTGAATGGCGCGCGGGTGACGGACCCGGCGTTCGTCCCGGAAGCCATCGCCGGGGAGTGGCTCGACGTGCGGATCGGCAAGCGTCGCCGCGAGATCGGCCGGCGGCGGGGCTAGTCGCACGGTTCGATCCGGGCAGGGCCCGCCTATGCGAGCGGACCTTGGCTACGGACGATTCTCAGATGCTTCCAACCAAGCGAAACCATCTGGGACGGGTCGGTCGGCTGGATCGGAACCATCGGGACGGGGTAGTTCCGCTTGAGTGGAACCATCGGAAAAAAGCGGTTCTGGGCGGGGCCTTACGACGGTCCTCAGCGGCGATGGCGGGCGCGAAGCGTCTCGATGACCGCCGCCGGCGGCAGATCACGCTCGGCGAGCACGACCAGGGCGTGAAAGAGGAGATCGGCGGCTTCGCCGGCGAGTGCCTCGCGCGTCGCCGAACGGTCACTATCAAGTGCCTGGGCCGCCGCGTCGTCCTTGGCCGCGACGAGGACCTCGGTCGCCTCCTCGGTGACCTTGCGGGCGACCACATCGACACCTCCCTCGAGCAGCCCGGCCGTGTAGGAGCCCGGCGGCCGTGTCGCGGCCCGCTCGGCGATCGTCTCCCACAGCGTCTCGAGCCAGGCGAAGCCCTGGGTCGCGCGTTCGGCGCGGGCGCCGTCGGGGTCGAAGCAGCTCCGCGTCGCTCGATGGCAGGTCGGCCCGACGGGATCGACCGTGACGAGGAGGGCGTCGCCGTCGCAGTCGAGAGCCAGATCGACGACGCGCAGGACGTTGCCGCTCGTCTCGCCCTTGCGCCAGAGTCGATCTCGCGAGCGGGAATGGAGATGGACCTCGCCCGTCGCGAGCGTCGCCGACACGGCCTCGTCGTCCATGTAGGCCACCATCAGGACCCGGCCATCCCGTGCGTCCTGGACCACGACCGGCACGAGCCCGTCGCCGCCGAACCGGACCGCGTCCGCCGCGATCGCCGACGTGGCGCTCACGCGACCGCCGCAGGAACGAGCCGAACCGGCAGTCCGGCCGCCGCCATCGCTGCCTTGACATCGGCGATCGCGTGGACTCGCCGGTGGAAGATCGACGCCGCGAGCACGGCATCGGCGCCGCCGTCGCGCACCGCGCGCACGAAGTCCTCGGGCTCGGCCGCCCCGCCGGAGGCGATCACCGGCACCGGCACCCTCGAGGAGATGGCCCGCAGGAGCACCGTGTCGAAACCGGCGCCCGTCCCGTCGCGATCGATCGAGGTGACGAGCAGTTCGCCGGCGCCGAGATCGACGGCTCGCTCCGCCCAGGCCACGACGTCGAGGCCGGTCGATTCCCGGCCTCCGTTGACGACGACCTCCCAGGCCCGGAGTAGACCGGCCCCTGGCGGCGTGTCCAAGGTCCGCGCGTCGATCGCCACCACGACGGCCTGGCGCCCGAACCGGCCGGCGCACCGGCTGATGAGCGTCGGGTCGGCGACTGCTGCCGTGTTGAGCGAGACCTTGTCAGCGCCGGCCCGCAGGACGTCGCGCATCTCCGTCACGGTCCGGACCCCGCCGCCGACGGTCAACGGGATGAATGCCCGGCGGGCGGTCCGCTCGACGATGTCGAGCAGCGTGGCCCGACGCTCGGTGGCCGCGGTGATGTCGAGGAAGACGAGCTCGTCGGCGCCCTCCGCGGCGTACCGCTCGGCAAGCTCGGCCGGATCGCCCTCGTCGACGAGGTTCACGAAGCGGGTTCCTTTGACGACGCGACCGTCGGCGACGTCGAGACACGGGATGACTCGGCGGCGCAGCATCACGCGGCCCTGACCAGGTCCACGAAGTTGGCCAGAAGACGGAGCCCGTCCGGCCCGCTCCGCTCCGGGTGGAACTGGACCCCGAGCATCGCGTCGATCCCGATCGCCGACACGAACGAGCCGCCGTGGTCGGTCGTCGCGAGCACGAGATGGCGCGCGGTCGAGGCGGGTTCGCCCGCGTACGAGTGGACGAAGTAGAAGTCCGCGGCGTCGGCGATGCCGTCGAACAGCGGATGCGCGCGGGTCCGCTCGACCTGGTTCCAGCCGATGTGCGGCAACGTCGGCGCGCCTTCGAGGCGGATCGTCCGCCCCGGCACGATGCCCAGGGTCGTCGCCCCGTCCTCGTCGCTGCCCTCGAACAGGAGCTGCAGCCCGAGGCAGATCCCGAGGAATGGCCGGGCGTCGACCAGCCAGGTTCGGATGGGACCGGTCAGGCCGTGCGCGTCGAGACGGGCCATGGCCGGTGCGGCCGCCCCGACTCCCGGGACGACGATCGCGTCGGCGCCGCGGAGGGCCTCGCCGTCGCGCGCGAGCGTGACCTCGGCGCCGACCGTCGTGAGCGCCTGATCGATACTGACGAGGTTGCCCGCCCCGTGGTCGACGACGGTGATCCTGGGCCGGGTAGTCACGCCGTCACTCCAGGACGCCCTTGGTCGAGGCCACGCCGATCCGGCGCGGATCGATCGCGCACGCGACGCGCAGCGCGCGGCCGAGGGCCTTGAACGCGGCCTCGGCGAGGTGATGATCGTTTCGGCCGGTCGCGGACAGGTGGACCGTCACCCCCGCGGTTCGGGCGAATGCCTCGATCGCGTGCTCGACGAGCTGGAGCGGCAGCCCGCCGGCCCGCTCGCCCCGGAACGGCAGGTCGATGACCGCGTATGGGCGGCCGCCGACGTCGACGACGGCGTGGGCGATCGCTTCGTCCATCGGGACCGAGCTCTCCCCGAAGCGGGCGATGCCGGCCCGGTCGCCGAGCGCCTCGGCAAACGCCGACCCGAGGACGAGCGCCACGTCTTCGACGGTGTGGTGCTCGTCGACCTGGAGATCGCCGTCGGCAGTGATCGCGAGGTCGAACAGGCCGTGATGGGCGAGCGACCCGAGGAGATGGTCGTAGAAGCCGATGCCCGTGTCGATGGCCCGGTGGCCGTTGCCGTCGAGACCGAGCGTCACGGTGACATCGGTCTCGTCGGTCGTCCGCGCGACCGTGACGCGGCGTCCCTCGCGCGGACCGATCTCGATGGAGCCGAGCGGCGTGGTCATTCGAGGGTTTCCGGGTCAGCTGCGGCTGCGGCGGCGATGAGCCGATCGTTCTCGTGCGGGTCGCGGATCGTGAGCCGCAGATGATCGGCCAGCGGGTGCCCGGCGCCGAACGTTCGTGGCACGAGCCCGTGGGCCAGGAGGTGCTCCGCGACTGCGGCCGCGCGCTCGCCCGTCTCGAAGTCGACCAGCAGGAAGTTCGCCACCGATGGGCCGACCGTCCAACCCAACCCGCGCAGTGCGTCACCGAGCCGCGTCCGTTCACTGACCACCCGCGCGAGATTGGCATCGAGGATCGTCGGGTCGCGCAGCGCCTCGGTCACGAGCGTGATCGACACCGTCGAGACCGAGCCCGGCGGCCGGTACGGGTTGAGCGCCGCGATCACCTCGGAGCGTGCCACGGCGAACCCGACACGCAGGCCGGCGAGGGCATAGGCCTTGCTCGCCGTCCGGACGACGATGAGGTTCGGGTGGTCGTCGCGGAGGGGGATGAGCGAGGTCCCGACGAACTCGGCATAGGCCTCGTCGAGGACGACGATCGGGGCGGGGCGATCGGTCGCGGCGGCATCCTCGGCCAGCGCGACGAGGAGCCTCTCGATCGCCCCGTCCGGTTCGGGCAGGGCCGTTGGGTTGTTCGGACTGCAGAGCCACACGACTGCGGCATCGCGAGCGGCCGCGCGAACGGCGTCCGTGTCGAGCGCCCAGCCGGCCGCATCGCCGAGCCGCGGGACGGCAACGACAGTGGCACCGCGCTGCTCGGTCAGGACGCGGTACATCGCGTAGGTCGGCGTCGGGACCACGGCCCGACCACCGGCCGGGATGAACGCCTTGGCTACGACGTCGAGGACCTCGTCGGCGCCGGCTCCGACGAGGATCTCGGCGGTCGTCACGCCGTAGCGGGCCGCGGCCGCCTCGACCAGGCGCCGATAGTCCGTCGGTGGATACTCGGACAGTGGCGCCTCGAATCGGCCGACGGCCAGCAGTCGCTCGGCTAGCGCCGGCGGGGTCGGGGAGGTATTGAGGTCGAAGCGGACGATCGTCGACGGGTCGAGACCGTAGCGCGCGGCGACCTCCTCGTCGGTCGCCTCCCAGCTGTAGGTCGAGGGTGCCGTCGGCAGGTTGAACGTCACGGGCGTCGGGCTCATCGGACTCGGTCCCCGGGGCGGCCGCCCAGATCGCCCGCGAAGCGGATCTCGACGGCGTCGCGGTGCGCGTGGAGGCCTTCCGCGTCGGCCAGGGTCGCGATGGTCTCGCGGATCGAGGCCAGCCCATCGCGGTCGACGCGCTGGACCTGGATGAACTTGCCGTATGCCTCGACCGACAGGGCCCCCGACGCGCGGGCCAGCCCGCCGGTCGGGAGGACATGGTTCGCGCCCGTCGCATAGTCGCCGGCGGACTCGGGAGCCCATGGCCCGACGAAGACCGAACCCGCGTTGCGGACGGCGGCGACGGTCGCTTCGAGCGGCTCGACGTCGACCGAGAGGTGCTCGGGACCGTAGGCGTTGACGAAGTCGACGGCGGCATCGAGGGACGGGGCGAGGACCACTCGGCCGTGGTCGCGCAGGGCCGCCACGAGGATCCCATGGCGCGAGGCGCGCGCAAGCTGCCCGGCCATCGCTGCCTCGACGGCATCGGCGAACGCCGCATCGGTCGTGACCAGGATGGCCGGGGAGTCCGGGCCGTGTTCGGCCTGCGTGATGAGATCCGCGGCGACGCGCGCCGGGTCCGCGGGTCGTGCGGCGAAGACCATGCCCTCCGACGGGCCGGCCGGCAGATCGATCCCGACCTCGCCGCTGACCTCGATCTTCGCGGCGGTGACCCAGGCGTTGCCGGGGCCGACGATCCGGTCGACGGGACCGAGGCCGGCTTCCGCAAGGCCGAAGGCTAGCGCCCCGATCGCCTGGGCACCGCCCGCGACGACGAATGCGTCGACCTCGAGGAGGCCCGCGGCGCCGAGCAGGACCGGGTCCGTGCGGCCCCCGCCATCCGCTGGCGAGGCGACGACGACCTGTCCGACGCCGGCGACGCGAGCCGGGACCACGGTCATCACCAGCGACGAGGGGTAGGGGGCCGAGCCGCCCGGGACGTAGGCGCCGACGCGGGACAGCGGAGTCCAGCGCCGCTCGATCTCGATGCCCGGGGCGATCTCCGTGCGGGTCGAGACGGGTCGCTGTGTCTCGGCGAAGCGCCGGACGTGGTCGATGGCGTGATCGAGCGCCCGGCGGACGCGCGGTTCGAGGCGGTCGCGGGCGTCGCGCAGCTCCAACGCGTCGAGGACGAGGCGGCCATCGGTTCGGCCCCCGCCAACGGCGGCGTTCGCGTCCTTGACGGCCTGATCGCCGCGAACCCGGACGTCGGCCAGCGTGGCACGAGCGGCCTCGCGAATGTGGGGGTCGGAGCTCGCGCCGCGGCGGACGAGCGCATCGCGGTCAAGGCGCGCGTCCGGGTCGCCCGCGGCCACGGCTGCGAGGTCCAGACGGCGCAGCCGAAGCGCCGCCACTCCACCATCCGGGGCTGCGGGCGCGGCCCTCACGGGACGATCTTCTCGATCGGCAGGACGAGGATGCCCGAGGCACCCGCGGCCTTGAGGCGGGGGAGCAGGCCCCACACCTCGTCGGCGCCGACCACCGAATGGATCGCGATCATCCCAGCATGGGCGAGCGGGATGACCGTCGGCGACTCGAGGGCGGGAAGGAGCTCCTCGAGCTCGGCGAGCCGTGGGGCGGGGGCGTTCATCATCAGGTACTTCCGTCCACGAGCCGCGATGACCGCGCTGAGCATCGTATCGATCGCGGCGAGGTCGGCAGCACGTTCGCGGTCGGCGGTCGGGTTGGCGATGAGCACCGCCTCCGACTCGAGCACATCGCCGATCTGGCGCAGCCCGTTCATCACGAGGGTCGACCCGGTCGACACGAGATCGACGATCCCCTCGGCGAGTCCCAGTCGTGGCGCGACCTCGACGGCGCCCGAGATCGGGATGATCTCGACTGGAACACCACGCGCTTCGAAGAAGCGACGTGCGGTGTTGGGGTGGGCGGTCGCGACGCGTAGGCCGGCGAGGTCCTGGACGACATGGTGGGGCGCGTCGGTGGGGACGGCGGCGGCGAGACGGCAGCGGCCGTACCCGAGTGACCGGATCCGGGGCAGCTCTGCGCCGGTCTCGCTCAGCAGGTCCTCACCGGTGATCCCGAGGTCGGCGACCCCGTCGCCGACGAACTCGATGACGTCATTCGTACGGACGAAGAGGATCTCCAGGTCGTAATTCTGGACGAGGGCGACGAGGCTGCGGTCGTGCTCATCGAAGACGAGACCCGCATCGTGCAGGAGACGCAGCGTCGGCTCGACCAGGCGGCCCTTGTTCGGGATGGCCAGGCGGAGGCGGCGGGTCATCGTTCGCCTGCGACGGGGTAGGGCGTCGTGCCGGCGCGCGAGGCCGCATCGAGCTTGTCGAGCATCGCGCGGTAGCCACCCTCGCCGTGGTTCAGCCAGGATGCGATCCGGGTGATCGTCGCGGTGCTCGCGCCGGTCGTTCGCGAGATCTCCGCGTAGTGGAGACCGCTGTCGAGCATCCGGACGACGGCCCACCGCTGGGCCATGTCGCGCAGTTCGTTGAGGGTGCAGAGATCGCGAAAGAAACGCTCGGTCTCGTCGAGCGTTTCGAGACGCAGGACCGCCTCGAGGAGCGCCTCAACGTCGGGAGTTCGCCAGTCTTCGGCCATGTCGCGCTACCGCCCTTCCGGTTTCGTGTTAGCGTATTAGCGTGCTAACACAGTAACATGGTAGCGCGCTACGTGACAAGGACCTTCGACATCCTCCCGGCGATCGACCTACGCGACGGCCGCGTCGTCCGCCTCGAACAGGGCGACTTCGGCCGCGAGACGACGTTCTCCGACGACCCGGTCGGCGTCGCGCGGACATTCGTGGACGACGGCGCGCGCTGGCTCCACGTGGTCGACCTCGAGGGGGCACGGTTCGGGACGCCGCGACAGGCCGGCAGCATCGCCGCCATCGTGGCTGCGGTGGGGGAACGGACCTCGGTCGAGGTCGCCGGCGGGCTCCGCGACGAGGCATCGGTCGCGACCGTCCTCGACGGTGGCGCTACCCGTGTCGTCGTGGGAACGAGTGCCATCCGCAACCCCGCGTTCGCAGGCAGGTTGATAGCGCTCCACGGAGCAGATCGGATCGCGGTCGCCATCGACGTCCGCGACGGCTTCGCGATCGGCCACGGGTGGGCCATCGACGCCGGTGGGGTCGACGCGGCCGATGCGATCGCACAGCTGGCCGACCATGGCGTCACGACGTTCGAGGTCACGGCCATCGAACGCGACGGTCTCCTGGCGGGACCTGACCTCCCGCTCTATCAGCGACTCGTAGCGCTGGACCGTGGCACGATCGTCGCCTCGGGCGGCGTCGCGACGATCGCCGACGTGCTGGCGGTCCGCAGCGTCGGCTGCTCGGGCGCGATCATCGGTCGGGCGCTGTACCAGGGACATCTGCAGCTCGCTGCCGCGATCGCCGCCACGCGCGATAGCGACTGAGGGCCTTGTGCGGGCCAGGGATCCACGGTGGGCGTGACGACGACGGGGCGTGCCGGTGACCGACCGTCGGTCAGTGGCCTCCGCTGTGCCCTCCGGCCGCCGCGAGCTCCTTCTGGTGCTCCTGGATGACCTTCTCGGCGATGTGCCCGGGGACGTCCTCGTAGCGGTCGAGTGATGACGTGAACGACCCGCGGCCCTGGGCCAGCGAGCGCAACTCGGTCGCGTAGTTGAACAGCTCCGCCTGGGGGACGTGGGCGATGATGACCTGCAACTCGCCGTCGGTGTCCATCCCGAGCACGCGTCCGCGACGGCCGTTGAGATCGCGATTGACTTCGCCCATGTAGGGCTCGGGGACGCGGATCTCGACCTTCATGATCGGCTCGAGGAGTGCCGGCTTGGCGTGGTGGACGCCGTCCTTGAGCGCCATCGACGCCGCGATCTTGAACGACAGCTCGTTCGAATCGACGGCATGGAAGGAACCGTCATACAGCGTCGCCCGGAAATCCGACAACGGGTAGCCGGCGATGACGCCGGCCTCGGCGGCCTCGCGGATGCCCTTCTCGACGCCGGCGAAGAAGCCCTTCGGCACCGACCCGCCGACGATCCGCTCGGCGAACTCGACCCCGCCGTCCGGGTTCGGCTCGAGCTCGAGCCACACGTCTCCGAACATCCCGTGGCCGCCGGTCTGCTTCTTGTAGCGGCCGTGGACCTGGGTCTTGCCACGGATGGTCTCCTTGTAGGGGACCTTCGGCGTGTGGGTCAGGATGGCCGCCCCGAATTTGCGCTTGAGCCGCTCGATGATGACCGAGGTGTGGGCCTCGCCCATCGTCCGCAGGACCTGCTCGCCGGTGGCGCTGCGCTCGAGCCGCACGGTCGGCTCCTCCTCGAGCATCCGTGCGAGCGCCGGACCCATCTTGTCGAGGTCGCCCTTGCTCAGTGGCTCGATGGCGATCATGAGCGACGGTTCGGGGAACGACAGCGCGGGGAGCACGAGCGGCCCCTCGCGGACGCTCAGTGTGTCGCCCGTGGCGGTGACCGCGAGCTTGGCGACGGCGCCGATCTCGCCCGCCTTGAGCTCGCCGATCGGTTCCTGTTCCTTGCCGTGGAGCAACAGCAGCTGACCGATCCGCTCGTCCTCGCCCTGGGTGCTGTTCCAGACATGGGCCTGGGAGCGGAGGGTGCCGGACAGCACGCGCAGATACGTCAGGCGCCCGACGAACGGGTCGGCGGTGGTCTTGAACACCCGGACGAGGAGTGGCCCGCTCTCGTCGGCCGGGACTTCGACGGTCGTGTCGCCCTTGCCGGAGGTCTTCACCGGCGGCTCGTCGGCCGGGGAGGGGAGGTAGCGCACGATCGCGTCGAGCAGGCCGCGGAGGCCGATGCCTTTCGCCGAGCTACCGACCAGGACCGGGGCGAGGATGCTCTCCTTGACACCCTTGCGAAGGCAGGCCTCGAGCTCCGGGTCGGAGATCTCCTCGCCCTCGAGGTACTTGGTGAGGACGTCGTCGTCAGCCTCGGCCGCCGCCTCGAGGAGCTGGTCCCGCCGACGCGCCACCTCGCCCGCGAGCTCCTCGGGGATCGGGATCTCGACCTCGGTCGAGCCGTCCCAGCGGAACGCCACCCGATGGACGAGGTCCACGTACCCATCGAACGACTCGGCGGCGCCGATGGCCAGCTGGATCGGCGCGATCTTCTCGCCGAAGGTCGCCCGCAGCGCGTCGAGCGCGGCCGTCGGATCGGCGTTCTCGCGATCGCTCTTGTTGATGAAGAAGCAGGTGGCGGTGCCGGTCCGCCTCGCCAGCGCAACGGCGTTCTCCATCCCCGCCTCGACCGGGCCGGACGCGTCCATGACCAGGATCGCGCCGTCGGTCGCCGCGAAGCCCTCGACGACGTCGGCGATGAAGTCCGGATAACCGGGCGTATCGACGAGCGAGATCCTCGTCCCGTCGCGCTCGAACGTCCCGACCGCGAGGCTCAGCGACGCCCGCCGCTTCTGCTCCTCGGGCTCGAAGTCGAGGTGCGCGGACCCGTCGTCCACGCGGCCGAGCCTGGGGATCGCCCCGGCCTTGAACATGAGCTGCTCCGCGAGCGTCGTCTTGCCGGACCCTGCATGGCCGGCCAGGACGACGCTCCGAAGGTGGGGGAGGTCGACGCTCTTCATCGTCATCGGCTTCGTCGGTCCTTCTGGTGCTGAGGGGACACGGGACGTCCGGGGGAGCGAGGGGTCCGCCCATGATAGTCGGCTATACTCCGGCCCGCGATGTCAGGTCATAGCAAGTGGTCCACGATCAAGCGCGCGAAGGGCATCACCGACGCCAAGCGCGGCGCCCTGTTCACGAAGGTCGCGAGAGAGATCTCGGTGGCCGCCCGGCAGGGTGGCGGCGATCCCGACGCCAATTACCGGCTTCGGCTCGCCATCGAGAAGGCACGCTCGGTGAACATGCCCGCCGACAACATCAAGCGCACGATCGACAA
>Ga0184612_10001146_pt1 | contig 12800 bp, 7 predicted proteins | sample PLM3_60_coex_FD_133163 | JGI IMG/M metagenome (GOLD analysis project Ga0184612, IMG submission 133163) | Groundwater sediment microbial communities from an aquifer in East River, Colorado, USA - PLM3_60_coex | ecosystem: Environmental > Terrestrial > Soil > Riparian zone | place: USA: East...
CACCCTCCGGCGGGAGCAGGGACAGCACGGGCCCGCCGCTGCCGGTGCCCTCCTTGACCCGCCAGCCGGGCGGGTAGCGCAGCCGGTAGCCACCGAGGATGCTGGTGAACGCCGGCCAGTTGGGCACGGCGGGGTCCGGGGAGGTCTGGGCCGGCGCCGCCGTCGACGGTGCGGTCCCGGCCGCCGAGGTGGCGCCGGTGGCGGGATCGGTCGAGCGAGTGCACCCGCTCGCGACCATTCGCGAGCACGACGAGCCCGACCGGAGTGAGTCGCCTCATGGCAAGTCCGAGCCTGCCTTGCTTGGCCCTTCGGCGAGAATGGTGGAGTGAACAAGGAGTAGCGACCATGTCGCCATTGTCTCGTCTCCGGTGTCGGCCGAACTCCCGGACCAGCCTCGCCTTGGCAACGGTGGCCATCGTCACGGTCGTCGCCCCGCTCGGCTCGGCGGTGGCCACACCCCAGGCGGCGGCTCCGGCCGTGACCCAGGTGCTGACCGTGAGAGCGTACGCCGATGCGCACATCCAGCAAGCGACGCCGAGCACGAACTTCGGGACCAGCACGACCCTGCAGGCCGACTACGGCAGCGGTGTCACCAAGCGGATCTACCTGAAATTCGTCGTGTCCGGCGTGCCCGCCGACGCCAGCCTGAGCATGGCCAAGCTGCGCATGAGGGCGACGAACTCGTCGGGAGCGGTGGTCAGCGCCAAGCCAGGCAGCCACAACAACTGGTCCGAGTCGGGCGTGAGATGGTCGAACGCCCCGGTCTACGGCTTGCGCACCGACAACAGTCCGGCGGTGACGGCGGGGCCGGTGGAATGGGACCTCTCGAGCTATGTCTCCGGCAACGGGGTCTACAGCGTGATCCTGACGCAGGCGAGCAGCACCCAGACGTCCTTCAGGTCCCGCGAGAGCGCGCAGCCGCCGGAGCTCGAGCTCACCTACACCACGGGTGTGCCGTCGAGTGACCCGGTAATCGTGGCGGCGGGCGACATCGCCTGCTCGACCAACGATCCTTCCTACAACAACGGGTCGGGAACGGCGACCGCCTGTCGCCAGCGCGCCACGTCCGACCTTGCCCTGGCCCAGTCGGCCGCAGCCGTGCTGGCGCTTGGCGACCTCCAATACAGCCTCGCCACGCTCGATCAGTTCACCCGCTCGTACGACCCGACCTGGGGCCGCGTCAAGAGCCTGACGAGACCGGTTCCCGGCAACCACGAGTACGCCGTCGCCAATGCCAGCGGCTACTACAGCTACTTCGGCGCCATCGCCGGGAACCCGTCCCTTGGCTACTACAGCTACGACATCGGCACCTGGCATCTCGTCGCGCTCAACTCCAACTGTGCCACCGGCGCCGGCTGGCGTCCGGGCGGGTGCGCCGCGGGGTCGGCGCAGGAGCAGTGGCTGCGGCAGGACCTGGCAGCGCACGCTAACCGCTGCACGCTGGCCTACTGGCACCACCCGCGCTACTCCAGCGGCCATGGCGGCGACGGCACCTTCATGGCGGGTCTCTGGCAAGCCTTGTACGACGCCAGGGCCGATGTGGTGCTGAGCGGGCATTCACACGACTACGAGCGGTTCGCCAAGCAGAACAACGCCGCCACCGGCGAGACGGTGCGGGGGCTTCGCCAGTTCGTGGTCGGCACCGGCGGGGTGTTCTTCACCGCCATACCGCAGACGCGGCATCCCTACAGCCACCTCCTCCAGAACAGCTCGTTCGGTGTGCTCAAGCTGACGCTGCGTCCCAGCAGCTACGACTGGCAGTTCCTTCCCATCGCCGGGCACAGCTTCACCGACTCGGGCACCGGGTTCTGCCATTGACTCCGGCGAGCATGGTCCTCAGGGGCCGGCGTCCAGTCCGATAACACCTGTTTTGACCCGGCGCTGGCCGAGCTAACCAGCGCCCACCGCCCCGGGACTGTCCCACCGCTCCCCTGATCCCCGTCATCACCGCCGACCGCACCCGCGTTCTCGCCTATACCTTCGCCGACTACCTGTTGGTCCAACTACGGGTGTACGCCCGGCCGACCGTCCGATTGCTTCATTGGAGTGGTTGGATCCTTGAAATCCTAATGCGCCGGATGTCGGAACACCAAGGGCGCCCATGGAGGCCAGAGGGTCCGGCGCCTACCCGTGTCCGTTGCCTGCTGGGGAGCTTGTCTGCTCCCTGCATGCGAGGTCTCGTAGGACGTGGTCGCGGCGCTGCCGGCTCTCGAGGAGGCCTGGGTGGTCGGGTGGCAAGGTCGCGGCTCGGATACTCACCGCCTGCTCGTAGGCGACCCTGGCCCCATCAAGATCCCCGAGCCGGTAGCGCACGTCCCCGAGGTGGTTCCAGGTCCACGCAACCTCCGGATGGTCCGGCCCGAGGCGCCGCTCGAGGATGCCACGGGCCTGCTCGAGGGCCGCTCTTGCTTCTTGGAGACGACCGGCGGCGCTGAGGATCGTGCCGAGGTTGTCCAGCGCTGATGCGATCTGCCAATCATCGGCGCCGCACTGTTCAAAGAGCGTCAGAGCCTGCCGAATACTGGTTTCGGCCGCGTCGAAGCGGCCCAGTCCCTTGAGGGCCATACCGAGACTGCTGAGGGTCCGGGCTGCCTGGAGACGATCAGCCCGAGCTTGGAAGATCTTCAGGGCTCGCTGGTATGCCGATCGCGCCCGGTGATGCTCGCCGCGGCGGTACTGGACCAGGCCGATGGAGGCGAGGGTCTGCGCGACATCAGGATGGTCGGTTCCAGATGCGGCCTCCAGCAGTGCCAGCGCCCTCTCGTGGTGGGCAAGTGCGTGATCGAGCAGTCGGAGCTCGCGCCATGTGGCGGCGAGGTGGTTCAGCTGAGCGCCGACTCGAACGTCCTGCGGGCCATAGATCTCCTCGCTCACGGCGAGTGCACGCTTGAACAGGTCTTCGGCTTCCAGGTATCGGCCCCGGCCGTGCAGGTAGCTGGCAGCCCGGTCGAGCAGCCGGCCGGTGTCGGCGCGTTGGGTGGCGTGGCGCTGTGCGTGTTCGGCGGCGACCAAGACGTGGGGGAGAAGCCGCTCACTCGCGGGCCAGGATCGAGGCTCCGACTCACTCACCGGTGGAAACGCTGAAACAAGCAGCCGGACCGCCAGCCCAACCAGGTTGACGGTGGCGGCAAGGTCGAGGCTGTCGCGCACCACCTGCTGCAGCAGCCTGTGCATGCTCAGTGACTGCTCGTCCGCCTTGATGAGCCCGTAGCGGTGCAGCGCGGCCACTGCCTCGTCAAGCGTGAACGGGTCGTCGGCCAGGGCGCCGAGCCACTCGGGCGGCGTATCGACGTCGTGGAGGAACAAGTCTCTGGGGATGTTGTCGGGTGCCAGGAAGGCGCACAGCTCCAGGAGTGGCGCTGCCCCGGGCAGCTCGTGGACGTTGTCCAGGGATAGCTGCCAGGTCGTGGCCACCGTATCGGCGGGGTCACGATGTCGGGGGCGCCCTCTGGTCAGGGCGAGCCCGGGGTGGTGGCGCAGCCGATCCAGGTAGACGGCTAGGGAGATCCGTGTCGACCGCGCGTAGGCGCCAGCCTGCTCGAGCGCCAGCGGCAGGAGTCCCAGGAGCGTGGCGACCTCGGCGGCGGCCGGCTGGTCGCTGCTGTCGGCCCGGGTGAGCAGAAACTGGACTCCTTCCTCTGGCGTAAGCAGCTCCAGTTCCAGCAGGTCGGTCTCCTCCCCCCAAGCGGCATCCCGGGTGGTGACCACCAGCTGCCCGTGCAGTACCTGTGGCAGGAGGTCCACGAGTTGGGCCAACGGAGGCTGCAACCCGGTGGCCGCCTGGGGAGCCCGGGCGTTGTCGAGGATCAGCAGCCAGCGGTCATGGCGTTCCAACCAGCGGCGCACCGCCGCAACGGTAAGCTGCTGCGCGGCTCGCGCATGCTTGGGCAAACCGAGCGCGGCGGCAAGTGCGGCGTAATCGCCGACGAGGGTGGTCGGCTCTGCGGCTCGCACCCACCAGACGACATCGAAGCGGTCGTGACGTCGGTAGGCGTACTCCACCGCGAGTGCGCTTTTGCCGATCCCGCCGGTGCCGTGGATCGCCTGAGGAACCGCTGCAGCGGTTGCTCTTGGACGGTGGCGGGCCAGGGCGTCCAGCGCCGACGCTCTGCCGATGAAGTCCCGGTTTCGTCGGTAGGGGATGTTCCAGACCGATGGCAGCCGCCCTGGGAACCGCGGTGCCTCGCCCACGCTTGGCGCCGGCCGTCGATCACCTGGGAACTCCGGCTCCTCGGTCGGCTTCCCTCGTGCACCTCTGGCCGCTGCCAGCAGCGCTGCCTTGGCGGCTGCCGCGTCCTTGTCAACCAGGTCCACATACACGCGGGTCGCCAGCAGCCCTGGTAACGGCACGATGCCGACGCGAACCGGCAGCAGCCGTCCCCGCTCACCAGTTGGATCAAGGGCATAGAAGGCCCGCCATTCCGCCTCCCCATGTGCCGAGTCAAGGTAGGCGGGTGAGAGCACCGCCACGATCCGCTCGGCGGTCGAGGTGGCCTGCTGCATCTCATGGACCCAGTCCCGACCCCCCGTAAAGTCCCAGGCCTGGACAACAACGCTGTAGCCCTCGGCCTCAAGCTGCCAGGCGATCCACTCCGCCCACGCCCGGTCGGCGCTGGCGTAGCTGACGAAGAAGTCCGCCGCGCCGCTCATTCGGTCCCCTCAGCCCAAGAGCATCACTTCAGCATAAGTACATACAACGGGCGAACGGTAGGGCCGGCAGTCGCCAGATAGTTGCCGCCTAGCAGCCAGGCGTGCACCGGCGGCCACCGGCGTCGGGGGTTCGCCACAATCGCGCGATTCCCGCCCCGGCAGCCCCGGCCTGCTCGGATTGCGGACGCCACTGGGTATGGGTCAGCGCGCCCGCCGGCGTCGGTCTGCGCATCGCTGTTAGCTGGAGGGGTAGAGGGTCCGGTTGCTTGCCATGCTCGTGGTAGCGTGCTGGCGGCAACAACGGGGGAGGGGGTCCTGCCGTTCATCCTGATCCAGGGGACCTTCCACCTGGTCGGCCGCACCCAAGCCGGCAACCCCACCGGCTTCGAACCTGACGGCGACTCCATCCAGTTCAAACCCACCAACCCCCAGCTGCTGAACCAGCTCGACCAGCCCGGCCGCCCCTACCGGCTCACCGCGATCGGGTCCATGCAGCTGCGCTTTGAGGGCATCGACGCGCTGGAGCTGCACTTCGACGGGCTCGCTCATTGCACCCACCCATTGCTGATCTCCGGTTGCCCAGTCCCGCTTGGCTGGAAGACGCGCACGTGCACCGTGTGGTTGTTGAACGGTGCCTCGAAGATCTTCACTTGCCCGCCAGGAACATTGAAGCTGCGGACGAAGTTGTTCGCGTTCGCCGCGATCTGCTCCATCAGGCTCACGTTGTCGGCTTGATTCAGCCCGGTGACCAAGACCTGGTTCGACGCCGTGGACGCCACTCCCTTCCACCAGGGGCTGCTGTCGACCCTGCGCAGCTACGCCCCCTGATACCCACATCACGCCCCCCCGGGCGTTCGCGCTGCCACTGGCAGTGGCAACATTGATGCTGGACCGCTTGTCTGCACATCCGGCCAGCTGATCGCCGCGATCGCCTGCAGTTGGTCTGGTGCGATCTCCGCGACCCAGAGCTGCACGACATGGACCAGGACCAGGACTTCGCGATGGCGTAGCGGCAGGTGGCGCATGGCCGCGGCGATGACCATGGCGTGCGGCGACAGCGCGGGGACGGTAGGCCGCGGCCCGACGCGCCAAGGCGGCGAGCATCCGCCGGGTGCGGCGCAGGTCGCTGCGGGCGCGGTTGATCGCGACCCGGCGGACCCATGCCTCGGGACGACGGACCTATGGTGCGGTGTTCTAGTTTGGGGTTCCCGTTCATGACGCTTTCTTCGCTACCCGCTTTCCGGTAACTCGGGGTGAGGTGTACGTTCCTGCCGATGTGTGCGCTGTTCCGGCCTCATGTGCTCCATCTAGGCAGTCGAGGGGGCGAGCATGCCTGGTGACGCCCGCAAGCCGACGGGGGACGACGAGGGCCCTACCGACACCGAAGGCGAGCAGAGCGTGGACGCGGCGCCGGCTGACGGAGCGGCCGCTGATCTGATCCCCGGGGAGCCGGGACGGCCCGCGCCGGGCCTCTCGGTGCGCCTCGCCCAGGCCGCGATCCTGCTGATCGGTGGCGCCATCGCCATGGGCGAGACCGAGCGGCTCATGACCGGTGCGCTCACGCCCGACGGTGCGAGCCGTTCGGTGACCGACGTCATCGGGCTGGCGGCGCTGAGCGGTGGCGGCGCCTGGAAGGTTTGGCTGGACCTCCCGGACGAGCTGCGCCGGTCGGTCGCTGGCTGGCTCTTCTTGTACGCCCTGTTCGACGTCGCGTTCTACTTGGGCTATTGGTTGCTCCTGCGCCGCCTGGTGAACCGCGTCGCCGAGACGAAGTGGACGCTGCGGGTCCTCCTGGCACTCGAGGTAGTGGAGACCCTCCTGCTGTGGACGGGCAGCTGGTTCCTCTATGGCGGCGGGGTGCCGGGTCTTTTTAGGGGGGTCTTGGCCGTGGTCGCCTCGGCCAAGTGGTTGACGGGCGCGATCCTTGTCCTCGTCGTCCTCCTCAATGCCACGCTCCGCGCGGCGGTCGCCAGGGGCGTGGCGCGGCTCGTCCGCGCCGTCTGGGAGCAGCGCCTGTCGCTCGTGGTGGTTACCGTCGTCGGCGTCCTGACCCTCGTCCCAGGGCCGCATATCTGGGACCAGCTCCCCGATGTGGAGCGCTCCTGGATCGACGGCGACCCGGGGGATATGTGGCATGGGCTCTGGGCAGTGATCGCCACCGTGGTCCTCAGCCTGTACCTCTTCGTCGTCGGTCGCCTGCGCAGCGAACGGGTCTGGACCACCCGGGTAGGCAACCCGCTGGCCACGCCGCCGCAGCTGCCGCAGCCGCCGCAGAGGCCGCTGGCTTGGTGGTGGTGGCTCGTCCCGCCGCTGTCGACGCTGGCCACAGCGTTGCTCCTGGAGGCCCTGCCCGTGGATGGGCTGGTCGACTGGCAGAACGTGCGCTGGGCGATGGTGGTCCCCCTTGCCATCCTCGGCCTGTCGGGGATCGTCGTCCTGTACTACTGGATTCACCGGCGGCTGCGGCGCCCGCCTCAGGCAGCAGGAGGAGCCGCGCGACGGGGATCGCGGTGGTGGCAGCGGTGGCGGGAGACCGACCGGAGCCTGTGGCAGGAGCAGGCCGTGGACGCAAACGACGCGGGGCAGCGCCGCCGCGCGCTGGACGTGTGGATGGCCGGCGACATCCTGGCGGTGTCGGTGGTGGTGGTCGGGGGCCTGGGGCTGGTCCGCTCCCTCGTCGCCCCGGTTCTGCTGGGGGCTGCCGACGGCGGCTCGGGCACCTGGCGTCTCCGTATCGTGGTGCTCGTCGCTGGCGCAGTTGTGGCCGGGATGGCGTTCCCCCTCGCCAACGCGTGGGTGCGCGGGCTCGACGAGGAGCTGCTCCCCGAGGAGGTGGACCGCGCACCCCTGAAGTGGCTGCTGCGTCCTTCCGACAACCGGCGGGCGGGTGGGCGGTTGCGCAGCGTCATGGCATTGCTCCTGTGGTTCACTGCCATCGCCACGCTTGTCGCCCTGATGGTGCTGCCGCTGCAGCTCAGTCGGGCACTCGGCGTCGTCGCCACGACGCTGCTGGCCCTCGGTGCCTGGGCGGCGGTCCTGGGGTTCTTGATCGTCTATCTGCAGTACTGCAAGCCGCTGCCGGTGTTCTCGGCCCTGAGGATGCGAACCACCCCAGTCCTGACGCTGCTCCTCATCGCCCCCCTGCTCGCTTCGCAGGCCGGCGGTGACCCGGACCTGCACGCGCTGAGCGCCCCTCCAGGCGGCGGCCCGGCAGCGGTCCCCGACCGGCCCTCGCTGTCCGAGGCGTTTGCCGACTGGTTGGATCGCAGCGATGGCTGCGATCGCCCGATCGACACCACCGACGAGCAGAACGTCCGACCGATGGTCCTGGTCGCGGCGAGCGGTGGCGGCATCCGGGCAGCGGTGTGGACCGCCGCGGTGATGGACCGGCTGCGCGTCGGCGGGGATTGCGCGTCCCAGGCCGTCTTCCTCTCCAGCGGCATCAGCGGAGGGTCGGTCGGGCTCGCGCTCTCGCGCGGCGACGACCCGACAGGCGACGCCAAGGAGCTCTCCAAGCCCGACGCCCTGGCCGCCGGCATCGCCGGCGCGCTCGTGGGAGACCAGCTGGCGGGAAGCACGGGGCTGCGGGTTCCCTCGCTGTCCCTCGTCGACGAGGACGGGAAGGAGCCGGCCGGCCGCGAGCGGTGGGACTGGCGCGACCGGGCCGGGCTCATGGAGGCAGTCTGGGAGTCCAAGGCAGGGTCGCTCACCGACCGGTACAACCAGTTGCGGAGCGGCCCAGCCGGCGTCCTCATCCTGAATTCGGCCGCGGCCGGCCGGGGCTGCCGCGTCTTCGTCAGCCAGCTCGAACTCGCAACCGGCCCGCAGGAGACGGCAGGGACGCCGAGGGACGGCGACGGGACGGGGAGCCCCAGCCTCGCGAGCTGCCAGGGGCGGACCAACCAGCCCGCGGCATCGCTGGACCTGCAGGACACCTACCGGAACTGCACGCCCGACATGTCGTGGGCGACCGCGGCGATGCTGTCCGCGCGCTTCCCATGGATCCTGCCCGGGGGCCGGGTGCCTCCCGTGACCCGGACCCTCCCCCCACGCACCGACGTCAACTGCGCCGGGCAGCCCAACCTGCAGTTGATCGACGGCGGCTACGCCGAGGGGTCCGGCATCGGCACCCTGGCCGACATCGCCCCCGCCCTGCTCCAGGTCGTGCGAGACCACAACGCGACCGCCAGCAGCACCAAGCCCCTGGTGGTCCCGGTGGTCCTCTACCTGGAGGACGAGACCCGCAAGGACATCGTCCGCCAGCCGCAGGGCCTATCCCCCGAGCTCTTCGTTCCGGTGGCCGGGCGCAACGCCGGGGCGGTCCAGATCTCCTCCGGCACCTGGCTGCAACGCGTGGCCGGCAGCATCGCCGACCCCTGCCCGCCCCTCGACCGCCAGCGCTGCCTCGACGCCATCGACGCGGTGCAGGGCAGGCTGTCTGGCGGCATCGTCATCGCAGGACCGCTGACCAAGCCGTCGGTCGAAGCCCCCCTCGGCTGGACCCTTTCAGAGGACAGCCGCAACCGGCTCGATGAGGCCGCCGAGGCCCAGGCCACCGAGTGCCCCCCTGCACGCCCCGGCGGCTACCCCTGCCTCAAGCAACTCCTCGACGTCCTCGAGCCCGACCGCGCCTGACTCTGGCCCTTATGCACGCCGAGGTCGGTTCGGTCGCCGCTGGCTGAGCCGAACACATCAGTGGCGCCGCAGCGGATCCGCTCGAGTGACGACGGGCGCTACCGCGTCTAGGCTCGCAGGGCACTCGCACGAGGCGCTGCTGCCCAGGTCCTGCTGGTCCTGGCGAGCTACGTCGACGAGCTTCCGACCCGCGGACCGCTACCTCACCCAGCCTCACAGTCTCGTTCGGCTGCCCCGGGACCAAGCCGAGGACGCCGAGCATGCAAGCCGCTTCCTGGCCGACGCCAAGGCCTGCCTGAACGCCGCGCTGGCACGTGCTACCCAGCTCCGCAGCGTGTGGACCGAACTGCTCTGGTTCGCGATCGTAGCCGCGTAGCTGTCACCCCAGTGCCGCGACGAACTCGGGACGCTCGCCGCTTCCCTGCCGACCGCCGCGCTGCAGCATGCGGACTGGCAGCAACTCCAGCAGGAGCTGTTCCGCTTGGCAAAGTCGTAGCCCGTCGAGAACGTCGAAGGAACGGGTTCCGAGGTGTTGGGCCGGGTGGAGGACGTCAGGGAAAGAACAGCTCGTTCGGCACGATCGGCGTGCGGGTCGATGCGGCAAGGAGCTGTTCAGCCTTGGCGATGACCAGGCGGGCGTCGACGACCCTGCCCAGGGATGCCGCCTGCTGGGCGTGGGAGGGGAACCCACCGCGCTGGGCGTGCACGGCGGCCAGTCCCAAGTGCCCCAATGCCGCATGGATCGGGTAGGTGGAGGCGGCGACGTAGCGGTAGAGGGCCTCGGCGGCGTCCAGGTCGCCGCGGTGGACCCGGGCGAACTCGGCGTCCTCCAGCGCGATCGCCTCGCTGGTGAACCGGTGGCCCCTGGCGTAGCGGATTCCCTGCCGATGGGATGGGTCCATCAGGTCCTCCAGCGCCGTTCGTTGCTGCTGGAAGGCGTCGTCGTCACCGGCGAGCCGCAGCGCTGTCAGGCGGACCGTTGCCATGTCGATCTGGCCGTCCAGTAGCCCCTCGGCCTGGAACCGCGCCGCCCCCGCGTCCAGCGCTTGCAGCGCCAGGTCGAGCTGGCGATGGTGGATCGCCAGTCCTGCCTGGACGAAGTCGGCCCAGGCGACCCAGCGGGTCGCCGCCAACGCTGCGTAGGGCCGCTGGTGGTCGTGGAGGTGCCGGTCGGCCTCCTGGAGCCGGTACGCCCAGACCAGGGCAAGCCCCCGCTGGAACGCGGCATGTGCCACACGCACCGGGTGGTGTTCACCCAGGGCTTGCCGCATCGCTTGTTCGGCGAGCGCGGCGGCCGCATCCAGCGACCCGGTCATCCGCAGCGCGCTGGCGCGCAGCACCAGCAGGGAGGAGACATCGTCGGGAGCGATGCGGGCGGTGGCGCGCAGGACCGCGGTGTGCCGGCCGAGGTTGGACAGGATGGTGGTGCGCTTGCGATGCGCGACGACACGAACCTGCTTCGCGCGGCCAACCGCAGGCAGCAGCTGCGCGACGGCGAGTGCGGTGGCGACCAGCCGCCCGCCGTGGTTGAGGGTCAGGCGGGTCAGCTCGCCTGCGGCGCGTCGACGATGTGAGCCCGCCAGCAAGCCCACGTAGCTTCGGCGCGCCGCCCGCCTGTCACCAAGAATCTGCTGGGTGGCGGCGCGAGCAAACGGGATGGCGCCCTGCAACCGCGGATACCGGACGTCGGGGAGCTGCTCGTGCAGTCGGGCGACGAGCTGCTCGTCCACGTCCACCAGGCCCCGTTCGCCGCACCAGCGGACAAAGTCCCAAGACGGGTTCGGCCTGCCCCCTGACCTGACGAGTGACGGCGGGGGGAAGTGCAACCGACCCGCTGCCGCGACGCCACGCAGCATCCCGGTCCTGCGCTGCTGCTCGTCCGGGTTCGGGAGGTCAAACCACAGGACCCGCCGGGCGTGGCGGAGGAGGATGTCGTCCCACAGCGGCTGGAAGTCGAGATCGCGGCCGCTGTAGCCAATGAACACCACCGTTCTGCCGTGGACGTCGGCTCGGACCTGCCGCTCCCACGACGGCTCAAGCCCGCGGAGCACCTGCTCGGAGTCGACGATGAGGCGGCCGGGCAGCGTGCCATGCGGCTTGAGCAGCTGCGCATCACTTGACGGCTCGTCCGGCCATGCGCGGACCGCCAACCCGCCGCTGCTTGCTTGCTCGATCAGGGTGTCGAAGTTGACCGTCCACACACGGGCACCTGCTGTGGCCAGCTGGGCCAACGCAGCATGGGCGGCGTTCGGGGTGCCGCGGGAGAGGACTGCGCCTAGCCAGGCCGCAACTTCGGCGCCGCCTCGCCGCAACGCGAGCATGAAGGGCTCGGGCGCCAACCCCTCAGCCACCCGTTGCTGGTGGCTACTGATGCCGTTATGGCGACGAGGGACGTACTCGCTGAGTTCCAGCTGGTTGAGGATCTCGTCGCGAAGCCACGGGAACAGCGGCAGGCCGGCCGGGGCCGAGAGCGACACCCCCGCACCCGCGAACACAAACAGCTCCTCAACCTTGATCGTTCGCATCAGGGGACCGATCCAGATCACCTCGCCAGACTGCCGCGACGGGCATCCATCTGAACACTTGGTAGTGGGCCACTGGGTCTGGCTTAGTACCAGTAGAACGTATGTTAATAATACTACGATCAAGCAAATTCGTACCTGCTGGCTTCAACGCCGACTGCTCTCAACTGATCTGGTGTTTGGCAACGGCGCTGACCAGACCGGGAGCGCTCGGGCGGTGGCCTTGGCAGCGGAACGCACTGTGCGCAGGTGGCTGTAGAAGGGATGGCGGGTATTGCCGTGCAGGTTCAACGGCAGATCCAGCCGCGCCACCAGCGCCTGCTCCAGCTCCCACGGCCGCGGATGCGGCATCCAGCACACCCGCGCATGCCGGCCCATCCACTCTGAGAGGCGCTGCTCGCCGTCGGCGAAGGTGAGCCGCTGGCCGCTGCCCACCCGCCGCAGCTGCAAACCAAGCTGGCCAGCCAGCAGGCAGCCCAGGGTGAGCCGCAGGGTCGACGCATTCATCGTAGGTTCGCTGCCTCGGTCAGATAGGTACTCGCGACGACCTCGCGGTAGAAGCTGAGCGCGATGTCCAGCTCGGTGGTGGCCTGGGTTTGCTGCCCGATGGCGATGAGTTCGCGGGCCGCGTGGAGTCGTGCATAGGCCTCATCGGGCCGGGAGCCGATCTGGGCGTAGATCCTGGCCGCCCGTCCAGGGTCGCCGGCCAGGTAGGCATGGACGGCCTCCAGCCAGGGAGATGCCTGAACCTGATCCAGCGTCCCGGCCGGGTATCCGAGTTGGGCGAGGTCGACCGCGAGGTCGATGCCAAGGTCGGGGTTCAGGACCCGCCCCTGGAGGCTGGCCAGGAGCTCGTCGACCAGTTCGCCTGCCTCCACATGCCGGTCGGCGGCGAGCAGGACCCTGGCCGTCACCGCCAGCGCGGGGTCGAGGTTTTGCGCGTCGCCGGACTCGCGGGCCAACTCCAGCGCCCGCGTTGCGTCCTGGAGGGCG
>Ga0184612_10001147_pt1 | contig 12788 bp, 10 predicted proteins | sample PLM3_60_coex_FD_133163 | JGI IMG/M metagenome (GOLD analysis project Ga0184612, IMG submission 133163) | Groundwater sediment microbial communities from an aquifer in East River, Colorado, USA - PLM3_60_coex | ecosystem: Environmental > Terrestrial > Soil > Riparian zone | place: USA: East...
CCGCTCACTGTCTCAAAGCCTCTCACCGCAGAGCGCGCCGAGCACGCAGAGCCAACCATCGAGCTGCAGGCTGCCAGCGGCCCGCGCTTTGCGCGGGCGGCCACAGTCCGAGCGCCGGGGGCACAAGCCGATAGCAACCCCACCGGCTTGTGCCCCCGGTGCTCGGACTGTGGCCGTGAGCCGGCCGAAGGCCGGCTGACCGCTGGCAGCCTGCAGCTCGATGGTTGGCTCTGCGATGTCCATCAGAGAAACTCTTTGGCCTCGGCGTGCTCCGCGTCCTCTGCGGTGAGAGGCTTGTGGACTGCGAGCGGCGTCCAGGTTAGCGCGCAACTACCTATCGCACCACATTCCCCGCGTCCTCGTAGAGCACGTAACCTTCGTGCCCCTGAACCGTATTGTCTTCAGCGTGGACGAACTCGACTTCGCAGCCGTTTACGAGCGCCACGCGCGGGATGTGTACCGGTTCGCGCTGTATCTGTCAGGGGATTTCGCACAGGCACAGGACCTGACCGCTGAAACATTCGCTCGAGCCTGGGCGGCGCGCGACCGCGTTCGCGTTGGCAGCGTGAAAGCGTATCTGCTGATGATCGCGCGCAACCTGTATCGCGACGAGAAACGCCGCCCCGCGGATGTCAGCTTGCCAGTGAACCACGAGGCGCCGGACGCGGGGGCTGGCCCGGAGGCGTCGGCGCGGGCTCGCCATGAACTTCGGCGCGTGTTGCGAGGCCTTCGTCAGATTCCGGAATCCGACCGTGCCGTGCTCCTGATGGCCACAGTCGAAGGCCTGAGCCATCAAGCGATCGCCGCGGCGCTCGGCCTGTCTGTCGACGCCGTCAAAGTGCGTGTGCACCGCGCGCGCGTGCGCCTCAATGCGGCCCTCGGAAATGGAGGCAGCGAGACATGACCGTCACACGACCCGTCATCATTGATTTGTGGCCGAGCTACGCGGCCGGCGAGGCGAGTGCCGAGACGCGGGCGCTCGTCGAAGAGTTTCTGCACGGCGATCCGGAGTTTGCGCGCCAGCTGCAGGAGAACCCGCTGGCCGCGATCCAGCCGCCGAGTCTTCCGCCCGACACGGAGGTGCACGCGTTCACACGCGCGCGACGGCGCCTCAGCGGGTACCCCTGGCTGCTGCAGATGGCGGTTTTGTTCAGCGCCCTGGCCTTCGCACGGATTGTCTCGGATACTTCGTGGGACGTTTCGCCGCGCAGGTTCATCATTACCGCCGGAATTGCTTCCGCCTTCTGGATCGGCTTCTTCGTGACGCTCTGGCGGATGCGAGCGAGTATCATGATCGTACCGGGCAGAAAGGCAGCGCGTCCGGCGGGGGCAGGGCAGTCGTCACGGCGCGCGAAAGACTGACCGCCCGCGCGTCTGAGCTGGACCTCGACTGCTGCCCCGGGATACATTCCTGCAGACGCTGCGAACGTCGCGATTTGCGTTCCATGGCCGATTCCAATCGCCTGGGGACGCCCGCCGGAGGCGGGGACCGATGACAAACTCCAATGGGTCCGTTGACCTGGTGACCCCGACCCCGCAGTCTCCCGTGCGCCGCGCGGCGGCTGTCAACGGGTCCGCGGGCCGGCTCGTCATGAATCTCGGGACCACGATCGTGATCAAGGGCGATTTGATCGCCTCCGAGGACCTCACTCTCTACGGAAAGATGGAGGGCAGTGTGACGCTCAACGGCGGCCACACCCTCACCATCGGCCGTTACGCGGACATCCGGGCAACGATCGACGCCAAAGCGATCGTCATCCAGGGTACGGTGACCGGCAACGTGACGGCGCGCGAGAAGGTCGAGATTCAGACGACCGGCTCGGTGTCGGGTGATGTCAGTTCTCCGCGCCTAGCGATCGCCGACGGCGCGTCCATCCGCGGCAAGGTTCACGTCCAGCAGGACTGATCTTCGCGAGACCTTGCAATACCCCAAGCACCTTGAGTATGGTGACGGCGAAGCTCTGCGTCACCGAGAGGTGTCACGTGAATTCATACGGCGGGAGGATTCGTCTTCATGCCCCAGGTAGTTATCCCTTTGGAGCGGCGCGGGTTCGGGCGGACGCTGCGGCGGGACGCCTGGTGGGCGCAGCCGCTCCTGACCTTCGCCGTGCTCGGGGCGTTTGTCGTGTACGCGACCTGGGCGGCATTTCAGGGCGCGCACTATGAGTTCGGCCCCTACCTGTCGCCGTTCTATTCGCCGCTCCTCTTCGGTGAAGGAGCGCACAGCTGGTTCGGACCGCAGCCGCCCTGGTGGCCAGCCGGCCTGCCTTTTTCCGCGGCGCTCCTGATCCTCTGGGCGCCGGGCGGCTTCCGCTTCACCTGCTACTACTACCGAGGCGCGTACTACAAAGCCTTCTGGGCGGACCCGCCGTCCTGCGCGGTCGGCGAGCCGCGCAAGAAGTACCTCGGTGAGCAGTCGTTCCCGCTGATCCTCCAGAACATCCATCGGTACTTTCTGTATCTGGCGATCCTTTTTCTGTTCGTCCTGACTTACGACGTCTGGAAGGCGATGTGGTTCACGGATGTGGCAGGGCAGACCACGTTCGGCATCGGGGTCGGCACGCTGGTTCTCGCGACGAACACCGTGCTCCTCAGCGGCTACACGCTTGGCTGCCACTCGTTCCGGCACCTGGTCGGCGGCGTGCTCGATCAGTTCTCGCAGCATCCGACGCGGCTCAAGCTCTACGACGCGGCCAACTGCCTCAACTGCCGTCACATGAAGTTTGCGTGGGCCAGCTTGTTCTCGGTCGCGCTGGCTGACCTCTACATCCGGCTGTGCTCGATGGGCGTGCTCACGGACTGGAGGCTCCTCTGAGTTCCGAGAGTCCCCAGATCAACGAGCACGACGTGCTCGACGTGCTTGACGTGCTTGTCATAGGCGCGGGCGGGGCAGGGCTCCGGGCCGCGATCGAAGCGTCGGCGGGCGGTGTCAAAGTCGGGCTGCTCTGCAAATCACTCCTCGGCAAGGCGCACACCGTCATGGCGGAAGGCGGCGTGGCGGCCGCGCTCGCCAACGTCGACGACCGCGACAGCTGGAAGGTGCATTTCGCCGACACCATGCGCGGCGGCCAGTACGTGAACAACTGGCGGATGGCCGAGCTGCACGCGAAGGAAGCGCCCGACCGCGTCCGCGAGCTCGAGGCGTGGGGGGCGGTGTTCGACCGGACGGCGGACGGCCGGATTCTCCAGCGCAACTTCGGTGGGCACAAGTACCCGCGGCTGGCGCACGTCGGCGACCGCACGGGCCTCGAGATGATCCGGACGCTCCAGGACCACGGCATCCACCTCGGCATCGACGTGCATATGGAGTTCACCGTCGTCTCGCTCCTCAGCGAGGGCCCCCGGGTCGTCGGCGCGCTCGGCTACGACCGCGAGCGCGGGCGTTTCCGCGTGTTCAAGGCAAAGGCCACCGTGCTCGCCACCGGCGGGATCGGACGCGCCTATCGCATCACCAGCAACAGCTGGGAAGGCACGGGTGACGGCCACGCGCTCGCGTACCGCGCCGGCGCCGAGCTCGTGGACATGGAGTTCATCCAGTTCCATCCGACGGGCATGGTGTGGCCGCCGAGCGTGCAGGGGATCCTCGTCACTGAAGGTGTCCGCGGGGAAGGCGGCGTGCTGCGCAACAACGAAGGCCGCCGGTTCATGTTCGACGACATTCCCGAGAACTATCGGAGCCAGACGGCGGACAACCCCGAGGAAGGCTGGCGCTACACGCAGGGGGACAAGAACGCGCGACGCCCGCCTGAGCTGCTGACGCGCGATCACGTGGCGCGCTGCATCATGCGGGAGGTCAAGGCCGGACGCGGCAGCCCGCACGGCGGCGTCTTTCTCGACATCGCGTGGATCAAGGAGCGCATTCCGAACGCACCCGAGCACATTCGCAAGAAGCTCCCGAGCATGTATCACCAGTTCAAAGAGCTGGCCGGGCTCGACATCACGACCGAGCCGATGGAAGTCGGTCCGACGACTCATTACGTCATGGGCGGCGTTCGAGTCGATGGCGACACGCAGATGTCGTCGCTGCCGGGGCTGTTCGCCGCAGGCGAGTGTGCCGCGGGGATCAACGGCGCGAACCGTCTCGGCGGCAACTCGCTCTCGGACCTGCTGGTGTTCGGCAAGCGCGCCGGGGAGCACGCGGCGATCTTCGCGAAGGCGAACGGTCCGGTGACGATCGACGAGCGGCAGGTCGAGGCCGCGACGAAGCGGTCGCTCGAGCCATTCGAGCACGCGGCGGCACAGGAGAACCCCTTCAAGGTCCAGCAGGATCTCCAGGGCGTGATGCAGGATCTCGTCGGCATCGTCCGGATGGAAGAGGAGATGCAGCGCGCGCTGACTGAACTCGACGCGTTGAAGCGGCGCGCCGGCCAGGTGGGCGTGACGGGCCATCGCGAGTTCAACACCGGCTGGCACGCCGCGCAGGACCTCGGCAATCTTCTGATGGTCTCCGAAGCGATCGCGCGATCGGCGATCGAGCGCAAGGAGAGCCGCGGCGGGCACTTCCGTCAGGACTATCCAGACAAGGATCCCGCTTACGCGACGATCAATATCGTGGTGAAATGTGGTCCGGACGGTCAGATGCAGGTGTCGCGCGTCCCGATTGCCCCGATGCCGGCCGAGCTGAAGCAGGTGATTGAGGAGAACAAGTGACGAACGCTACGTTTCGCATCTGGCGCGGCGATCGATCACAGGGCGCGTTTCGCGACTATCCGACCGAGGTCAGCGAGGGGATGGTCGTCCTCGACGCCGTGCATCGCGTGCAGGCGGAGCAGGCCGGCGACCTTGCGGTGCGCTGGAACTGCAAGGCGGGGAAGTGCGGGTCGTGTTCGGCCGAGATCAACGGCACACCGCGGTTGATGTGCATGACCCGGCTCGATTCGATCGATCTGACCCAGCCGGTGACCGTCGAGCCGATGAAGGCCTTCCCGATCATCAGGGATCTCGTCAACGATGTGTCCTGGAACTACAAGGTCAAGAAGTCGATCAAGCCGTTCAAGCCCCGCAAGCCAGCCGCCCCGGACGGCACGTGGCGGATGGGCCAGCGCGAGGTCGACCGCGTGCAGGAGTTCCGGAAGTGCATCGAGTGCTTCCTCTGTCAGGACGTCTGCCACATCCTGCGCGACCATCACCTGCACGACGAGTTCATCGGCCCGCGCTTCCTGCTCTACAACGCGGCGCTCGAGATGCACCCGCTCGATACCGAGGACCGGCTCGGAGACCTGAAGGATCGCGACGGCGTAGGCTACTGCAACATCACCCGATGCTGCACGACAGTGTGCCCCGAGCACATCACGATCACGGAGAACGCGATCATCCCGCTCAAGGAACGCGTCGTGGACCGGTTCTACGATCCGGTCACGAAGTTGTTGAGGATGTTGAAGGCGTAGCTCTCAGCTGTCACGGGTTTTTCTTCACCCCTGGCGCGTTGAACGAGCGTTCGACTGTATTGTTCACATCCGTCGAGATCGGGTGATCGCGCCAGAGCCAGCGCATCATGTCAGGCAGGATGGAGCCGCCGTGCTTCTGGCTGTGGCGGCCGATGCCCCACTGGTAATTCAGGTCGTACCCCTTCTCCGCCAGCGCGTCCTTCAGCCGCACGTTCTGCAGGAACCAGTCGCGCAGGGGATCGTACGTGCCCCCGCGGCCGACACCACGATTGTCGTTGCGTCCGTCCTGCATGAAGATTCGGATCGGCTTCTTCTCGCTCTTGCGGACGATGTCGGCGTAGGCATGGCCGCCGCGCAGGTTGGTGAAGCTGCCGATCAGGCTGAGGACCTTCCGGAAGTCGTTCGGCCGCTCCCACGCGACCGTGAACGCCGCGATGGCGCCCGAGCTTGCGCCGCCGATGCCATGACGCTCGGGGTCCTTTGAGATGTTGTAGTCCTTGTAGAGCGCCGGCATCAGTTCGTCGACGATCACGCGCGCGTACTTGTCGTCGAGCGTGTTGTATTCGGTCGGACGATTCGTCGTCTTGTCGCCCCATTCCTGCGGCGTTGGCTCCGGCTGCTCGGGTGTGCGGCCCGGGTTGATGAACACGGACAGCATCACGGGCAGCTCGCGACGGTCGATGAGGTTGTCGAGGACATTCGGGACGCGGAGGTCGCCCTCCATGTTCTTGAACGCCTGGCCGTCGTTGAAGATCATCAGGCTGGCCGGGACCGCCTTGTCGTACTGCGCCGGCACGTAGACCCAGTAGCTGTGCTGCGTCCCTGGGTAAGCCTGGCTGGGCAGCGTAAACGGCCCGCGCACCTCTCCCCTGGCGACGCCTTCGCGTTCGAACGAATCCGGTCCCAGTTGGTAGTGGACATCAGGGTTCGGCGGTTGCGGCGCTGGCGGCTGCGGCGCGGCCGGCTGCTGCGCGAACGCGGCGATTGACGCGACGGCAAGAGCGAGCGCGGGGATGAGAGGCAATCGTCGTTTCATGGTGATGACTCGGCGAGAACGCTAGCACACGTCACGATCATCTCCAACCATTCCTCCGCAGGTATTCCTTCAGCGAGCTCGCGCGCCGCTTCCGATCAGGACCTACGTCAACCGGACGTCACCTTTGAACACGATGAACACCAGCGCCACGTCGAGCACCGCTACGAACGAACTGAACAGGCCGGCGCCATAGGGGATGTATGGAAGCCCGAAGAGTCCAGCGAGCCACAGGATCAGGAAGGCCGCGATCAGCCGCGGGCAAAGGTGCTCCGACCATGCGCCCACGATGACGAGCGTCCAGAAAGCCACGTGAGCGATCCAGTCGGCGATGACGGGAGTACCCATGGGTTAGTTGAAGGCCGCGGTGCCCCAGTTTAATGTTCCCCGTATGTTAGTCGGAGCCTCCGCGCGCGGCGCGCTGCGACGCCGGCGCGAGCGGGTCGGCTCGGGCCTCCCGTTTCGCGGCGCGGAAAAACGGTCCCTTCGCGGCAGTCCTTACGATGACGGCGGCGGCTGGGGTCATCCGGACGCCAGTCGGGCATCGGTTGGGCCTCGAGTTGGAGTGATCGCCGGGGACGATACCTGCGCCACCGCCGATCGGAGCCGCTTCGGGACCGTTTTGGTTTCTGCGCTGTCGCGCCGCTCAGAGGTCGGCCCGACCCGACCCGCTCGCGCCGGCGGATGAGCGTTCCGCGCCCTGGACTCGCAGAAAAGCCTACAAATGTGATGCTACAAAGGGAGATGACGAAACCACTCACCACTGTTTCTCAACTGTCCGACCAGGAACTGCTCGCGGAGGTCAAATTCGCTGCCGCAACGCGAACGCGAAGCCACGGCTCGGCTGATCGCTTTGCTGGCTCAACTCGATGCGCGGCGCTTGTATCTCGGCGAAGGCCGTTCGTCGCTCTTTACTTATTGCACGCAGGTGCTACACCTCTCGGAGCACGCAGCTTGTGGACGAATCGAGGCCGCGCGGGCAGCGCGGAGGTTCCCGGTTGTCCTGGACCTGCTGTCGGACGGCTCGGTGACCCTCACCGCGGTCACGCTTCAATCGACCTTCAGCGGTAACCGGCGTGATGTCCCCGTAGCCCACGGTGGTGACCGTCGTGATGGCCCACCACAGGGCATTAGTTTGATTTGGGAGCCCGGACGACGTAGGCGGACCACGAGAGCGCGGCTAGCATCAAGACGAGCCGGTATGCGGGGTGGCTCCACACGCCGACACTCGCCAGCCAGAGCAATGCGCCCAGCACAAGGAACACCGTCCAATAGACTGGGCCTCGTCGCATCGTTCTCCCGCCTTTCGAAGAGCCCGACGATATCCTACTTTCCAAACGGGACTAGGCAAGGCCGGGCAGAAAGTGCGCCGGCCGACCGCGCATGGGATGCCTACGAGACCAACCGCTGAAAGAGAACCCCACCATAGATCAGGAGACCAGCGCCGACAAGCACGACAAAGGCAAAGAGGATGGACTTCTGTGATCGCGGGCTCAACGATTGCGGATTCAACATGCGGCCTCCTAACTGTTCCACTGTGGGCTTTAGACACCAGAATCAGAGCCTCGGCCGGGCAGACCCCATGCCCGCGTCTCACCTGCGGCAAGGCGCCTTCGTCGTTCCCGCTTCAGAAGTCCTGTCCCTTGGCGCTAGAATTCGCTGGTGGGTCACTTCTTCCTCGCAGTGGGACTGGCGCTCGTCCTTGCCGCCCAACAGGCAGGGCCGCCGGCTCAACCCTTCAAGTCGTCAGTGGACGTCGTCCGCGTCGACGTCAGCGCCATCGACGGCAATGGCCGGCCGATTCGCGATCTGACGGCAGGCGACTTCGAGCTCCGTGTGGACGGTCGCTCCCGAAAGATCGTGTCCGCGCAGTTCGTGTCGGTCCCCCCCGCCGAAGAGCCGGCGGTGGCCGCCGCGGCGTCGGCAGCGCCCTACACGTCGAACGCCGACGCGGCTGGCGGACGTCTCATCATGATCGTGGTGGACCGCTCGAGCATCGCGGCGGGCCGCGGACGAGCGGCCATCGAAGCCGCGAGCCGGTTCGTCCGGCAGTTGAACCGTGCCGACCGCGTCGCGCTGGCGACCATCCCGCACGGGCCTCAGGTCACCTTCACGGCCGACCACTCGCTCGTCGAGCGGCGGATTCAGGAAATCGACGGGACCGCGCTCCCGAGCTTCGGCGTGAAGGGTCTCGGCATCGCCGACGCGCTCGCGTTCGAACGCAAGGATGCGCTCGGTATGCAGAACGTCGTCGAGCGCGAATGCGGAAACGCCAGCGTGGGCGACGGGGGACGCGGGGGCGGCCAGTCGGAGGTCATGGTGTGCGTCAGCGAGGTTCGATCGGAGGCCGGTGCGATCGCTGAGGACGCGCGGGAGCGCGCGCGCAACTCGATCCGCGGCCTGCGTGCGCTCATCGAGAGTCTGCCCCCGAGCCAGACGCCCAAGATGATGGTGCTCATCTCCGAAGGTCTGGTGATCGACCGTGAGGTGGCGCAGCTTGCCTGGCTGGATGCCAGGGCTGCCGCGGCGCACGTCACGATCTATTCGCTCCATCTCGAGAGCTCGCAGTTCGACGCGTCTCGGACACGGCCGCCGGCCAGGCCCTCGAGCGACAGAGCGGTGCAGGAGGAAGGGCTGCACAGGCTTGCGCAGGCGACGCGCGGCGATGTGTTCCGAATCATGTCGAACTCGGATTTCGCATTTCAGCGGCTCTCACTCGAGCTGTCCGGGTATTACCTGCTAGGCTTCGAGCCGGATTCCGGGGATCGCAACGGACGCCCGCACGACATTTCGGTCGGGGTCCGTCGGAGTGGCATCACGGTGCGCTCCCGGCGCCAGTTCACAATCGAGGCCACGCCCGTCAGGACGGCCGAGCGTGAGATCGTCGCGACACTGCGCGATCCGTTGCCTGCCGCGGAGATTCCGATCAAGCTCGCAGCATATTCCTTCCGCGATCCGAATCATGAGAAGCTGCGCCTGCTTATTGCCGCCGAGATCGATCGCTCCATCAATCCGGATGGGCAGATGTCGGCCGGGTATGTCGTGGTCGATTTCGAGGGGAAACACGTCGGAAGCCAGATGGACACGCCGATACCCGCGACCGCGCCCCGCGACGGGCATATCCAGCGCTACTTCAGCACGGTGCTCGCGGATCCCGGCAGATACACCGTCAAGTTCGCGGTGGTCGACGACGCCCGGCGCGGGAGCGTCGAGCTGCTCGTCGACGCGCGACTGACGCCGGCAGGACCGATTCGCGCCACCGATCTGCTCCTGGCAGACGGCCTTGGCCGCACTGGCACGCTGCCGCTCGCACCCGCCGTGAGCGGAGAGCTTGCCGGCAACTCGATCCACGGCTATCTGGAATTGTTTGCGGACGAGACCAGAACGCTGGAGGACGCCAGCGTCACCCTCGAGATCGCCGAATCGGATACGTCACCGGCCCTCGAGCGCATCCCCATGGTGCTCGCGACCCCGAAGGAAAGTACTCGCTGCAGGATTGCCGCCGCGAAGGCGAATGTTTCGCGGCTCCCGCCCGGCAGGTACGTCGCGCGCGCCGTGATCGCCGTCGGTCTCGACGCCGTCGGTCAGGTGACGCGCGCTTTTACGATCGCATCTCGATAGAGGACTACCACAGCAACTTGAAGCCGATCTGCATCTGGCGCGGGTCGCGCGTGCGGGTGGCCTGGCCGAAGCTCCCGGGAATGGTGGCGCTCACGATCTCCGTTTGAGCGGCGTTCAGCACGACCGCCGAGGCATTCATCGTCGTGACCATGTTCTGGAACAGGAAGTTCGTGTTGTTGAAGATGTTGAAGATGTCCCAGCGGAACTGCAGCTTCATGCCGCTCTTGAGCGGGATATTCTTGTAGAACGCCAGGTCGGTCTGGAAATATCCCGGGCCTGTGCAGTCTCCTCGTGTGGCGCTGCCGATTGTCCCAAGCCTGAAGCCGCTCAGCGTGTACGCGTTGGGATTGATGATCTGCTCGTCGGGCCCGCTGCTGGCGCGACACGGCTCGTTCGAGACGCGGTTGGCGAGCTGATTGTCGTTGTACCCGGTGCCCGAGGGGCCGCCGTTGAGGCCCGGAAGGCTGCCCGCGTAAATACTCAGCGGCTGTCCGGTGCCCCCGCCGATAATGCCGGCAATCTCCCAATCGCCAAAAACGGCCCGAACAGCCTTGGATCGACCTTCGAGACTCGAGAGCATCCAGATGATCGACGAGTTGAAGACGTGCGTCCGGCCGGTCTCCGGCCGCCCCCAATCACGATCGGGATCCTGGTTGTCGAGCTGCGTCGTGTTCGCGGCCAGCTGGCCGCTGTCGGTCATAGCATAGTTCGCTCGCGAACGGGCGAGGGTGTACGAGGCCTGGAACTGCGAGCCCCGGCCGAACCGGCTGATGAACTGAGTCTGCAGCGAATGATAGGTGGATTTGCCGGTGTGATCCCAGACGCCGATGTTGTTGTTGCCGAAGACGCCGAACTGGCGCAAGGCAGCGTTGGCGGGCGTGGTGATCACGTACTCCCGCCGGTCGTCCATGCCGTTGCCGTTGGTGTCGCCGTTCAGCACCTGATTCGCGATGTAGTTCTTCAGCAGGTTGTAACCGTTGTTAGCGACGTACCCAATCTCGATGGACGATCGCTTGAAGACTTCCTGCTGGTAGGTCAGGTTCCATTGCCAGTTGTTCGGCGTCTTCATGTCGACTTCACGCCCGCGCGTGGGCGCGCCCGTGCCGGTACCGAAGCAGCCTCCGCACGGTTCTGCGGTTGAATCGAGCTTCCGGATCCCGCTGAGCGTCGTGACGAACGGCGGGTTGGTGGCGATACTCAACACGGGCGTCAGGCGTTCGCGAAGGAAGAACTTCCCGACGCCACCGCGCACCGCCGTCTTGCCGTCGCCGCGAACGTCCCAGGCGAAACCCAGACGTGGCGCGATGTTATTGAGGTCCTGCTCCATCAGCGAGCGATTCGAGGCGTCGGTCCCGCCGCGCAGCCCGGCCGATTGACACCAGTTGCTTCCCGGCGGCTGGAGCAGCCCGTTGCACGAATCGGCGCCCAGCGCCGGGTTGAACAGCGACGGCACGAAGCTCGTGATCTTGTCGTCGGTCGTGTAGGGGTTGTAGAGCAGCGAGTACCGCACGCCGAAGTCGAACGTGAACTTGCGGGTCACCTGCCACGAGTCGGCGGCGTACATCTCGACGTCCCGCCAGCGCTGCGGCGCGGAGCGGCCAGCCGACGCTTCCGAGAAGCCCCACGCCATGTCACGCAGGAGGAAGTCGGCAAGAACGTTCCCGGTGTTGGACCCCCAGCCATCGAGGCCCGCCGAGCCCCAGAACCGTGAGTGCTGGCTCGAGCCGTTACCGTCGGTGTCTTCGTTCTTCTTGTTGAAGCTGGCGAGGACGCCGGCCTTCACGAAGTGCTTGCCGAAGACCTTGGTGTAGTCGTCCTTGATGATGAAGAGATCCTGGTTGTTGAGGAACGGCGCCTCGTTCCACAGCGCAGGATACCCAGCGCCTCCCCAGAACACGGGAGCGCCTGTGTCCGCACCGTACTGCTTAGTGCTGTACGGAAACACGGGCAATAGCGAGCTGACAACAGCCTCGTGCAGACCAAGGTCCAGGCCGCCGCGCGTGATATCGATTTTGTTCGCAGAATACGAGAATTGCAGAGTATTGGTCGCGGTGTTGCCCAGCGTCTGGTTCATCGAGATCACGAACGATTTGCTCGGCTGGTCCCAGTTCGAATCGACGGAGGGGAACTGATCGTCGCCCCACAGATTCCCCTGAATACTCGGGGAGTTGTTCTTCCACCGGTCCTGCGTGTATCGAACCATGAGCCGGCTTGTGTTGGTCAGACTCCAGTCCGCCCGGCCGCTGAACTGGCTGAAGTCGATCGGCGAGACCACCGACGTCACCCAGTTGTTACAGCTTCCGGCGGCGGGCGTGACGTTGGGGAGCGCATACAGGTTCAGAAACGCCCGTCCGGCGGGACTGATGCGGTTCGCCGGTATGCGGTTGCCCGGAAACGCACTGCCGGTGACGGGATCCACGGGAATGGCCGGCGTGCAAGTGGCAATCTGCGGCCCGCTGAAGTCGCCGTTGCGCTCGAGTTGAGTAGGCACGAACGCGTTTCTCGCGGTGCCTCGATCTTCCAGATTCCACTCGACGTTGCCGAAGAAATGCAGCTTGTCTCTGATGATGGGCCCGCCGATCGACCCTCCGAAGTCGCTCCGCTTGAGCGACTCTTTCGGCTGGTTGTTGATCTTGAGAAAGTAGTTCTTCGCATTCAGCGCATCGTCTCGACCTGAATAGAAGCCCGACCCGCTGAACCGATTCGTGCCCGAGGACGTGACGATGTTAATCTGCGCGCCGCCGGCG
>Ga0184612_10001148_pt1 | contig 12786 bp, 12 predicted proteins | sample PLM3_60_coex_FD_133163 | JGI IMG/M metagenome (GOLD analysis project Ga0184612, IMG submission 133163) | Groundwater sediment microbial communities from an aquifer in East River, Colorado, USA - PLM3_60_coex | ecosystem: Environmental > Terrestrial > Soil > Riparian zone | place: USA: East...
GCGAGAGTTCAAGGGCATCATAGGGGCCTGTGATCTCGTCGTGGCGGAACGCATGCATGCCGCAATCGCAGGCATGTCGAGCGGCATCTGTACCGTTGTTATCGGCTATAGCGTAAAGGGGCACGGAATTGTGAGCGACGCACTGGGAGTCGATTCTTTGGCCGAAGGCTTGGTGATCCCTGTCGATGAGTTCGTCAAGACTGAGCGCGGCCTGAACCTCATTTCGGCGGCCTGGAATCGTCGTCACGAGATCGCTGGCCGGCTCCGAGAAAGCCTGCCTGCAGTGCGCGCTCGGGCGGAACGCAATTTCACATTGCTCACGTCACTGAGCCGCTAATTCGGCGAGCAGCACTTGTGAGGCCCCATTCCGTCGATCAATGAACCTTTTCATTCTGTGGAAAGCCGTTACCGGCTACCCCCGCCAGTGAGGGTGTGGACCTTTGAAAATACTCTTCGGTAGGGTTTTCTCGCTCTCGCCCATCACAAGAAGCGCAATGCATCTTCGTCCCCGTTGAACAGCTGCCCCTCCGAGGTCAGTGCGGCTGCCATGAATGTGACCGTTCATGGCAGCTCCTGGCACATCTGCGACCTACAAGCGCCGCCAGACCAGGTCCGGTGCCGACGGCTTAGCTCACGATTGGTGCAGTCATTTCCGCTTCAAATCTGCGAGCGGACGTTGGCGGAAGGGGTCAGACCGCCGAGTTTGACCCAAAGCGGTCATCCGTGTACACACGGCTTATGGAGCAGGAAGAGGCGCGCACGTTTGAGCTCCCTTTAGCGGGGTCTTCATCCTGGTTGCCATCGGCGTCAGACAAGTCCAGCCTACAGTAGTGCGGCGTCGGGCTCCACAGCAAGAGCCGTCCTCAACAATTCCGCCAGCGTTTTGCGACGGTTGATTGCTCGACCACGGAAATTGTGCGCCTGATTTGTGAGGCCCACCTGGTCTGCTCAGTGCCAGAGCGGCCGCCACAAAAGTCCTGCGTGGCTCCGTCGATCGGCAGTTGCTTGACGCTGGTTGTTTGGCTGTTCGGTATGGCCCTGAGACGCAAAGGAGAGCCCCATGTCAACACGAGAAGCGACTAGCGTTCCAGCCGGTGCAAGTCGTTGGGCCGCGTATCACCATGCCGTTGCGGTTGCTTTCGGCGTTGTGCTTGTCGGCGCAACCGGCGCCTGGGCGGCGAGCCCGGTGACGACCGTCGGACCGGAGGAGCAAGTCTCTGTTGGCAACCCCTTGGAGAAGTGCACCGCCGATGACGTCCCAACGCAGGAAATCGACGGTTCCGTGGTCTTCCCGAGCGGCGAGGTCGAGCCCTACATCGATGTCAATCCGACGAACCCTGACAACCTCATCGCCGTCTGGCAGCAGGACCGCTGGTCCGACGGCGGCGCCCGTGCCCTCGGATAGTCCGCATCCGCCTCGTGAGCATTCCGCCATGTGTGCAATATTGAACAGTACTCTACGCACTGCTCGGCTATGCGGTGCGACGACGCTAAAGGATTCTATTTTTTCGCAAGGCAACAAAGCCCAACTTGTACTTTGGCATCTCGAAGCGGATCGAAAACAACCCCGAAAAGTTCGTGCAACGCCTGGGTGCCTCACGATTATGGCAGGCAGTACGTGCGCGTGATGACCGCAATGCGGCGGGAACCACTGAACCCTCCTGAGGTCACTTGTGATTGAAGAAAAGCCCGTGAATCCAGTCGATGACGGTTCAAGCCCCTATCTGCAGCGGCCGCGCCGGAGCTATGAAAAGGCGCAGCGGGACGGTGAGGATCGGGACCGTCAATTAGTTGCGGAAGATACGAAACCCATTCAATCCGACTGAATCCCTCCCATTTCAAATCTGAAGGAATTTTTCCCGCTCCGGCGGCGGCACGACCTGGCGAGTCGCGAACGGCGTGCGTAAAGCAGGGGTGCCCGGATGATGCCCCATCACTTCCGCTTGTGGCACTTTGCTGACTTCTTCTAAAGGTTGTCACAGTGTCTGGAACTACTCACAAAGCAGACAATTCGAACGCGCGGCTTCTGACTTTGGATCGGTTGTTTGGAATCGAGGCGAACTCGGTTCTCCAAGAGAGATGCGAAATCTGACGAATTGAGCAACCCACAACACCCCGGTTTCCCAGGCCTCCTCAACCTGTGAAACTGCTCGTTTTAGATCAACCCGCTTTTGCTCCAACTCCACCAGTCGCTCTTGGAGCCCGGTGACGTCGGCGCCTGCTCGATGGCATCGATCCGAGCGATGCGGTGTTCCACGGCCCTTAATTTGCCCGCCGCGGTACTATTCCGCTGGACTGCTTCCATGAGTTGCTCTCAACCCGGCTGCGTCTTGAGGGAACAGGTCAAAGCTAAGGGGAGGGGATGCATCAAATGATCGCGACTTCACACAGCTGTTGGTGGGTAGCTCTTGCCGCCTCCAGGACCGAGAAGTCGTACTCACAGTCTGCGAATTTGTAGGATGAAGGGGTACGGATTCGGTCAGACCAAACGAGAATTGGGGCCAGATCGTTCAGCCCAATTTCGCGGCCAAGTCGGGCTAATGCGCCATATGGATCACCGCACAATCTCTCGTAGCTGATGAGCCGGATGTTGCTGGTACGGTTCTCCAACAACCATTCAAAGGCGCTGTTCCAGTAGCACAGCCAATAATCGAGCCCTTCAGGGCTATGGGCCTGTAGGGTGCAAAGTTGCTTCTTGAAGTCGATAGGCCTCAATAGCTGGCCGAACTCGAAATGCCCGATCCAGGCCATATAGCGCTTTGCGAAGTCGTTCCGTGCATGTATTTCGAGAAAACTATGATGCTGGCGCAACAACGATCCCGCGTGGTCGAGCGGCGAGCGGAACGGCACCACGATGACGCAGTCGGGGAACAATCGCGATAGGTAGCCAATGCGCGCGATATTGGCGTTGTTCTTCGATACGTAGCGGATCGTTTCGCCGCCCTTTCGCAGCGCGATGATTTTGCGCACGTGATCGCGAAAGAATTCCTCGAACTCCGACAATGTCGCTTGGGTGTCCCACAGATCGATGTGATCGGAATGGTACTGATCTGGCCAGAAGCCCTGCCACACGACTTCCTCGAAAGCCTCTGGGCTGTCATAGCCGACCACCATGCCATCGCCATGAGCCCGCGCCCTTTCGCCGCCCCGTCGGCGAAAGTTGCGTGACAAAGCGCTCCATATCAAAGGGCAAAGAACGAACGGCATGTCCCGATAGGTATGGGATGCGAAACCTTGCAAACTTGATAGGACATCAAGGAGCAATGTCGTTCCCGCCCTCGGCAGCGATGTAATGAAGATGGGATTTCGGAGAGTCACATCCGCAAGGCGTCGCCGAAACAGCAGGCTTTCGATTTCCGCGACGCCCTTTTGAACTTCCAGGCTATGAAATGCCATGCCATGGACGGCTCGGTCCAGCAACGAATATTGGCCCGCTACCGCCATCGCTGCTGAAGCCACAAGAGGATTATTACGGCAACGGTGACGGCCAAGATGGCTTCCCAGGAAGCTAGAAGCTCGATGACTTCATCGAAACTCGCAAGGCCGATGAAACTGAATCCCGCGATCAGGACCGCCGGGACCGCCAGGAGAAGAACGCCGCGGGCAGTGATGGAAGCAAACAGGCCGAACAACTGAATGGAAAAGCCGCGAATGGCTTGCTCCTTCGCGTCTTCCGAGGTTGTGGGCTCTTGCATCACGGCAAGGGCACGGCGGGAAACGTCTATCGCCCTGGCCGAGGCGGCGACTATTCCGGAGAGCCGAAAGCAAAGAAGAAAAGCAATGGTGATGAGTGCTGCTGCGAGGTAAGTCACTGCGGTGGCGGATCCTTCGATTTCTCAGCTGCGAGGGCTCCTTTTCTGGCTCTCATCCTCCGACGTAAACGTCTGATTGGGTACCAGACGAAGCCGACGATCGCCAGCAGGATGCCGGCGATAAGCGCCAGCAATGAGCCGATAGCGGTCAGCCCGGCTCCAGGCCCTATGTAGGCCATGGCGGGGGAAGGCGCTAGGTAGGTTAAGCCGGCCAGCACGATCCCGGTGACCCAAACAGCAAACGTCAAGGCTGAGTCAGCCCGCGCCTTCCTAACCGAGATTGTGCTTGGTGCCCTAGTCACAGCTCCAATCCCCCACCTTGAAGTAGTCATCCTTGTAGCGATATGCCTCATTCAGGAGGGCCACCGAGTCTTCATTATAACGATTGACGAACTCCCAGACTATCGTTCCGTTGCGGTCAACTTCGAAGGCCCGTCCCTGTTCAGAGGACGTAATCAAGATATTTCCATTCTGCAGAAGTTGCTGCTGGCCCATTTCTGCCGTAAAGAACGGCCTGTCCTTGCTGCCCTTATAGATAACATCGGTTTCACGGGTTTTTGGGTCGACTTCTAGGATATTGCTGCCGCCGAAGGTGGGTCGATCCCCAATTCCACGACGGTTGTTGAAAATCACGATTCGGCCAAGAGGGGCGAAATCCGGGTCGTGCTGCCAGAGCCACGGGCCTGTTTGGTGCCATTTTATGTAACCGGATTCAGGATCGAACACGACGACAAGATTAAGATTCCGCATTGAGACCATAAGATCTCCGACTGCAAACATTGGGAATGCGGATGCTTGGTCACGCCTCAATACCTCGACATCGTTGAGGTGCATAAGCTCGCTCCTGCGGTCATCCGCTCCGGTTGGCAACAACGCACCCTCGTAGCCCGCTTCAGCAAGAATGCGCAGCAGCGAAAACTCGTGCAGAACTTCGCCCGTTGATGAGACTTGCAAGACTGTATCTTCCCGGAAGGGCCGCTTCATGAACCATAATGTCTTATCGTTTACTTGCGTCGTGATGCGGCGGTTTGGTACCCAGAAGGTACCATCATCCGCAATATCGACCGAATGATGGGTGGCGTGGGGCAACTTCCAAACTACCGCGCCGCATCTCCCCAGTTTCACCAAGCCCATATACTCGAAATTGAATACAACCGACCCGTCCGGCAGCGCGACAGCGCCATGAATATGCGTGTCCCAGTCGTTCCAAGGCACGTCCCTATCTACGAGGTGCGCAGCCTCCGGAAAGATTTCGTTGAATGACACGTTCCAACGGCGAACGACCGAGCCGTCCATACCAACGAGTTGTAAGCCGACTTTTCCATCGAAGATACCGGTCAGCAAGGTCAACCCAGGCATTGCAGCCCCGATATTGTTGACCGTAACGCCGCCGTCGACGCCGCTCGAATTGTGGAGGAACTTTGTGGGCTCGATCCCAAGATAAGATTTGTGGTTTTCCCCGAGATCGACCGCGGCCTCTTTTGCGGAACGGAGCAACTCGTAAGGAAAGAGCTTGTAAGTGCCTGTTGCTATGCCGAATGCGAAAATGGTCGCTGCGATCGATCCCAACAAGAGCACTCTGGGGAGAAAATCCAAAGGCTGCATGAAAGTCACCCCTCCCCGACATAGCTCATGCGCCAACGGCAGTGAGAAGATTCTGCCACTCAAGCCACTGTCCAAGATTTCGCTGCCAGCAAATCAAACAGACCCTAGGAGCGCAGCCGAAAAGAGCATAGTAACGGACTACCTGGCGCGCTTCCAATCCTATGTCCTGGCGGTTCATCGATCAAGAGATCGCACCGTCCAGTTTCGGCATTTTGAACAACAAAGATCGGCAATATCCTTATGGACACAACGCCGTTGGTGGCCGGCACTTTGTGAAGTCGGCGCAGCGCCACGGCGGGCGCACGATCCTGAAAGCACGAGCCGCTCAGCGAGATAGCGATTCTCGACGCGCTGGTAGACGGGTTGAGCCAACACTGCCCGAACCTTGTTACGGAGGACCCGTGCACCGACCTGGACAGATGGACCAGGGGATAGCCCGCTTTATGCAGGCCAAATTTCCCAATCGTGTCCGCGAAGGCAAAGCGGCTTATCCACAAGATGGCTCCTCTCCCGGCAGCCAAGGCAGCTTCAACGTGCGAGACAGCCCGGATGCTTACTTGCGGTTGCCAATCATGGCGGAATAGGTTGCGCAGGATTTGAAGACGAACCTCAAGCTGATGAGCCTCGAAGTCACGGCAAACCGCATCGAAGGACCCATCGTTGCCTGGGAATGCGATTCGAAGGTGCCGCTCAATCGAACTTCGGCGCCGTCGACCTACTCTTCCAACGAGTGTAAACCGAGCAAGAGTATGGCAGATCGACCGCCAGCGCCGTTCGCAGGCGAAGAGGGCGACGAGCGTAAGACTGAGGAGTGAAATCAGGATGTTCAAATCCCTGTGCGCGAACGCCCGCGATTGCTTGTCCTGAGTGGATTGCGAGACAATTTCGACTTCATTCTCTTGGCGGTCGGAGTTGGATGTTCGTTCTGTGGGCATCGTTTTCCACTCAACGTACTGCCGCCGCAGGATCGATCTCCAACCAATTCTTCGATTGGTTTGGGGGCCTCGCCTGCCATAAATATGGCATACGACCCGATCTTATGTGGGACCGGGGAGGCACGCGGCCAGCCGCTAGCGCGCCTCGCGCTCACAGCGCGGTGGGGGCGCATAGCTCAGTTGGTAGAGCAGCTGACTCTTAATCAGCGGGTCCCAGGTTCGAGTCCTGGTGCGCCCACCATTCCGGCTCAATCCGGGCACTAGGTGCTCTGGTGATCGGAATCTACAAGTGGCTCCGGCAAGCGTGTTCAGGCCTGCTTTCTAAATTATTCTATAAGCGCTTGACGCGCGAGCCCCGTGCCGAAAAAGTAGAAAAAATTGGCTGCGTGCGCCGCGCAACCAACTTTGCGGACCACTGGGCGAGGGAAATTGCGAATCTTGCAGGAACGACCTAATACGCTGAAAGATCAAAGAAAAATTCGTCTTGGCGTTATGTTGTGTTTACGACCACAGCGCTCCTCCGCTACCACGCTACACCCCGAAAAATCCTAGCTTTTGAGCTTTATGCCGTCCGCCCTTGATGACGCGGAGGCGCGGTTTGTGTAGACCGTGTGTAACCGTGTCAGCCGCTTTCGGTGCGGGCGGTTCGGGCCGTGGACGCGACAAACTGGTCATCGCGCGGTCGATGTGTGCGGGGCATGCGTCTTGGCGCAGTGAGTCGCTTCGGCCGTTGAGTTAAGCAGATAGCCTCCGTCGGCGTAAAGTTGTCGGTGTCAAGCCCTGCAAAGTGGAGTTTGAGCGAATGGCATGGTACAGGTGCCGCCAATCACGCTGCTGATGTACGGCGCCGCCGATGCCGCTGCCATTCCTTTCGCCCGTTCTCCTCCTCGCGGCTGCGCCATTCGTCGGCAGCTTCATTGGCGTTCTTATCAAGCGACTGCCGGCAGGGCGGCCGGCGGTCATGGCTCGGTCAGCTTGCGAGCACTGTTGGCGCACGCTCGGCTTGAGAGATCTCGTACCCATCGTCAGTTGGCTCTCGGCTCGCGGCCGGTGCCGTTACTGCAATGAGGCGATCGGCCTCTTCTATCCGGCGGTCGAACTGGCAGCGCTTGGGCTTGCATTGTGGGCGGTGCTGGTGCTACCGGACTGGATCGCCTGGGCTGGCGCCGGCCTCGGCTGGGGCTTGTTGACGCTGGCCTGGATCGATCAAGAACACTTTATCCTCCCAGACGCCGTCATGCTACCTCTGGGCCTCGCCGGACTCGCGGTGGCGTGGTTAATCGATCCTGGGACCCTCCTCGATCATGTCATCGGCGCCGCCGCGGGCTTCGCCTTGTTTACGGGCTTGGCGTGGCTCTATCATAGGCTACGCCAGCGCGAGGGTCTTGGCGAAGGCGATGCTAAGCTGCTCGGTGCGCTGGGAGCTTGGGTGGCGTGGCAGGGTCTACCGACGGTCATCCTCTACGGGGCAGTGAGCGGCCTTGTTTTGACGCTGTTGCTGACAGTCCGAGGACGGCATGTCGAACTCGGCCTGCGCCTCCCCTTCGGGCCGCATCTCTGTCTTGGTGGCTGGCTCGTCTGGCTCTATGGCCCCCTCGTCCCGATGCAGATCCCTTGAGCAACGCCAGCGACCGGTGATGTATGATCAGCGCGAGGCTTGCAGGGTAGTTGCCAATGTGCGCGCAAATGACACTGACACATAACCGCGACGGCTTCGATGGGGCACTGGGCGAGCTCCTCGTCCAGCGTGGCAAGTTGGATCAGCGGGGCCTGGAACGCGCGCTGCGCGTGCGCGGAGACGGCAAGGACAGCCTGCTCGATCTATTGCCCAAGCTGGGGCTTGTGGCCGAGCGCGATTTGGCCGAGGCAACGGCACAGGTGCTGGCGCTGCCGCTGGTGGCGGCGCGCGATTATCCGGCCGTGCCGCTGTTCGACGAGAAGTTGAGCGCGCGCTTCCTGCACGAATCTCGCATTCTGCCGCTTGCCGATGACGGTGAGACGGTCACCGTCGCCATGGCAAACCCGCTCGATCGCTATGCTCTCGACGCCATGCGTCTCGTTGCCGAGCGCGAGGTCAAGGCGCGCGTCGCCGTGCCGGCCGAACTCGAAGCGGCAATCGAGCGGCTCTACAGCCGCAGTCGTCCGAGCACGACGATAGTAGGTTCAGCCGGGACAGGCGCCGATGACGAGTCGGTAGAGCCCGACGTCGAGCGACTCAAGGACCTCGCGAGCGAGGCGCCCGTCATCCGCTATGTCAACCAACTGATCACCCGCGCCGCCGAGCAGCGGGCCTCCGACATCCATATCGAGCCATTTGAACACCACACACGAGTGCGTTACCGCATCGACGGCGTGCTGCGCGAGGTCGAGCCGCTGCCCGGCCCCTACAGGCAGGCCGTGGTCTCGCGCCTAAAGATCATGGCGCGTCTCAACATCGCCGAGCGCCGCCTGCCACAGGACGGGCGCATCAAGCTCGCCATCCGCGGCACGCCGATCGATCTGCGCGTGGCGACATCCCCCACCATGCATGGCGAGAGCGTCGGGTTGCGTCTGCTCGATCGCCAGAGCATTCCCCTCGATCTCCCAGCTCTCGGCATTGGCGGCGACACGCTCGCGCGCTTCCTCTCCGTTGTGGAGCGGCCGCACGGCATCGTACTGGTCACCGGACCGACTGGCAGCGGGAAGAGCACCACGCTCTATGCGTCGCTGGCGCGGCTCAACCATGTCGAGCGTAAAGTTCTCACCGTTGAGGATCCGGTGGAGTATCTGCTGGACGGTATCGACCAAACCCAGGTGAAGCAGAGCATCGGCTTGACCTTCGCTCATGTGCTCCGTTCGGCCCTGCGCCGCGATCCCGACATCATCATGGTGGGCGAGATCCGCGATCGCGAGACGGCCGAGATCGCGGTGCACGCCGCGCTCACCGGTCACCTTGTGCTGTCGACCCTGCATACCAACAGCGCCGCCGCCAGCGTTACGCGGCTGCTCGACATGGGTGTGCAGGACTACCTAATCACCTCGACCGTCAACGGCATCGCGGCGCAGCGCCTGGTGCGGACGCTCTGCCCGCATTGCCATGTGCCCTACCGCCCTCTGCCCGAGCTGATCGAGCAGCTCGGCCTGCAGCGCTATGGACAGGAACAGGAGCTGATACTGTATCGCGCGAAGGGCTGCGACGAATGCCATGGCACCGGCTTGCATGGCCGCACCAGCCTGTTCGAAACCCTGGTGATGAGCGACGCGATGCGCCGCCTGGTGCTGCGCCACGCCGAATCCAATGAGATCCATCGCCTCGCTGTCGAGGAGGGCATGCGCACGCTCTATGACGACGGCATGACGAAGGCGCTGGCCGGCGTTACCATGATCGAGGAAGTCCTCAAGGTTACGCGAGACGTCTGACAGCATGACGCGCTTCCGCTACAAGGCCGTGACATCCAAAGGTGAGATCGTCGAAGGCGCGCTGGAAGCGCCGAGCCGCAGCGCCGTTATCGACCGGCTGCGCCGCCAGGGGCACTTGCCGATTCGCGCCGATGCGCTCGCAGAGCCCGACCAGATCCGCTGGTGGCGCCGGCCGATCCGTCTGACAGCCAAACTGACGGACACCGACGTCATCCTGTTCACACGCCAGCTGGCCACCTTACTGCAGGCGCGCCTGCCGATTGATCGAGCGCTCGGGATGATGGCCGAGCTAGAGACCGAGGGCCCGCGCCGCACCCTCGTGCGCAACGTGCTCGACGCGCTGCGCGGCGGCACGCCGCTCGCGGATGCACTGATCGCCCAGAAGGCGGCCCTGCCGCCGTTTTACGTCGGCATGGTGCGGGCGGGCGAAGCCGGCAACACGCTCGATAGCGTGCTCGCCCGTCTCGCCGATGCGCTGGAACGCGCCGAGGCGCTGCGCGAGGGCATCCGCTCGGCCATGTACTATCCGGCGATCGTCCTCTTCGTAGCCGCAATCACACTCGTTCTGCTGCTCACCGCCGTAGTGCCGGAATTCAAGCCGCTATTCGAGGAGAGCGGCGCCGGACTGCCGCTGCCGATGGCCGTGCTTCTGGGGGTCAGCGATTTCCTCGCCGCCTGGTGGTGGGCGCTGATTGCCGTGCTGGTTGGCGGCGGACTGGCGCTGCGCTATCACAACCGGCAGTCGGCGGGCCTCCTGCGCTGGGACCGGTGGCTGATCCGCCTCCCGCTCCTACGCGAACTTCTGATTAAAATTGAGGTGGCGCGCTTCAGCCGCACATTGGGCACATTGCTCGCCAACGGTGTTACGGCGGTGCCGGCCTTCTCGATCGCCGTGGGGGCTATTGGCAACCGCGAGATGGGGCGCATCATTGAGATTGTGAGCGGCCGCCTCCAGCGTGGCGAGGGATTGGCGCTGCCCTTGCGCGACACTGGACTGTTCCCGCCTCTGGCGGCCCAGCTTGTGCAGGTGGGCGAGGACAGCGGCCAGCTCGAGCCCATGCTGCTCAAGGTCGCCGACATCTATGACGAGGAGGTCAAGCGTACGCTTCAACGGCTCATGACGCTGTTGGTGCCCGTCGTTACAATCGGCCTCGGCCTGCTGGTCGCTGGCATTATCGCCGCAATGCTTGGCGCCATCCTCAGCACGTACGAATTGTCGTTTTGATGTCGCTGACGGGCGTGCTAAGCTTTGTGTCATCATTTCTTGCGTAATTGAGGAGGCTTAGGGTCCGCCGTGACTGGCCGTGATGATAGGCGACGCCGGCAAGGCGGCTACACGCTCGTCGAGCTGCTGGTCGTCCTCGCCATCCTCGGGCTACTGGTGGCGATCGCGGCGCCGCGGCTCATCAAGTATCTGGGCTCGGCCAAGTCCGACACAGCGAAGATCCAGGTCGAAAAGCTCGGCGGCGTGCTAGACCTCTACCATCTCGAGCTCGGCCGTTATCCGACAGATGACGAAGGGCTCGAATCGCTAATTGAACGACCTCCTCAGGCCGACAGTTGGAACGGCCCCTATCTCAAAAATCGGGACTCGCTGATCGACCCGTGGGGGAGGCCCTATATCTATCGTTCGCCGGGACAGCATGGAGATTTCGACCTCTTCACCCTCGGCGCCGATGGCGGAGAAGGCGGCGATGGCGAGGACAAGGACATTGGCAACTGGTGAGGCCGCCGGCGGGCAAGGGTTCACGCTCTTTGAGCTGCTTGTCGTGCTCGCCATTCTCGGAATCGTCGTGGCCCTGGGCGCGCCAGCATTGCACCGTATGGTGCCCGGGGTGGAGCTCAAGAGCAGCGCCCATACCGTCGCGACAGCGCTGCGCGAGGTTCGCGGCCTGGCGATCGCCAGCAATGCCGAAGTGACACTAGTGGTCGATCTCGACGACCGAGCGCTGCGGGTAGGTGACGGGCCGCCGGTGCGGCTCGCTTCGAGCTTTGACATCACCCTCCTAACGGCGACGCGCGAGCTTATCAATGCCGGAACGGGCCAGATCCGCTTCTATCCGGACGGCACGTCGACTGGCGGCCGCATCACCTTGACCCGGGGCGATAGGCGGTATCATGTGGTCGTGGACTGGCTTACTGGCCGCGTCGCGCTTGGTGAATAATGTCCCCCACGCGACGCGGCGGATTCACGCTGATCGAGGTCCTCGTCGCCTTCGCCATTCTCGCCTTGGTGCTGACGGCGTTGCTGCGCGTCTTCTCCACCGGCCTCGACAGCATCGGGGTCGCTGAGCGCTATGCCTCAGCAACGATGTTGGCGCGCTCGGTTCTCGACGAGATCGGGGCCGAGATCCCTCTTGTGGCGGATGAACTGTCCGGTGACGCCGGCGACGGATTCACCTGGAATGTCGAGATCGCGCGGTCGGCCGTGATCGCCCCCATCGTCGACGCAGAGTCGTGGCTCGTTCCGTACGACGTGGCGGTCACCGTCACATGGGAGGGCGGCGGGTCGCTGACCTTGACGACGTTGCGCCTGGCCTCCGAGCCGGCGCCGGCGATCGATGGCGGAGATGCTGGCCAATGACGTCAGCCATTCGAAGGCATCGAGCGTCTCGGGTACAGCGGCATGCCGGTGGATTCACCCTGGTCGAGCTGCTTGTCGCCCTCACACTCTTCGCGCTCATGTCCGTGCTCATGTTCGGCGGCCTCCGCTTCGGCCTGCGGGCCTGGGAGAGCGGCGGCGAACGGATCGACGAAGCGGCCCAAGTCGAGGTGGTGCAGAGCCTGCTGCGCCGCGCGCTGAGCCAGGCGCGGCTGCCCTGGCTCTTGGTACCGGAGGATGAGGATCACGACACACTCTCGCTCTTCTCCGGCACCCCCGACACGATGAGTTTCGTCGCACCGCTTCCAAGTCACAGCGGCAACGGGGGCCTCGCCGTCTTTCTACTGTCGGAGCGACAGAACGGCGAAGGCGCCTCTCTAGCGCTGGCCTGGAAGATCTTCCGCCCCGATGACTTCGATTCCGCGGCCTTCGA
>Ga0184612_10001149_pt1 | contig 12784 bp, 6 predicted proteins | sample PLM3_60_coex_FD_133163 | JGI IMG/M metagenome (GOLD analysis project Ga0184612, IMG submission 133163) | Groundwater sediment microbial communities from an aquifer in East River, Colorado, USA - PLM3_60_coex | ecosystem: Environmental > Terrestrial > Soil > Riparian zone | place: USA: East...
ACCAAGCCTTCATGCGGTTGGCAGGAACCGTGCGCGGGCCGAAGGAACTCTCCACGCGCAAAGGGTTCTCCCGTCCGTGAAGGACATCGCGGACACTGGGTTCCTGGTTGGCTTCGCCAATCGGACCGATAGGCACCACGACTGGGCTGTAAACGTTGCCGGTCGGGTGACCGAGCCGCTGCTTACTTGCGAAGCCGTTCTGGCGGAGGCTGCGTTTCATATGCGCAATGTGCCTCTGGTTCTCGCTATGATCCGAGACGGACTGATCGCCCTCGCCTTCGATTGCCAAGACCATTTGCCCCAACTCGCAGCTCTAGCGAACCGCTATACCGACCGCCAGCCCGATCTGGTTGACCTTTGCCTCATCCGCATGAGTGAGCTTTATCCAAGCCACAGTGTTATCACGGTCGATCGCGAGGACTTTCGTATCTATAGAAGAAATAAGCGCGAAGCCATCCCACTTATCTGTCCCCCGTAAGCTTCTTGAGGGTCCGAGGATGAGTTTTTAGAAACCCTTTGCGTCAAGGACTCGATTGTCGTGCTGGAGCCCAAATTTCTAGTTTATTTGATAGCGAGCGATTCTCGGGCCGGTGAATTCTAGACTCCGTAGAAAGGACTCAACCTCTCGGCTCAGCGTAGCCGCCGTCAGTCACCTGGGTTTCGGTATCGTCGATCAAGTTTTTCTTTGTCTTCGTGACGCTCAACAAGCCGCGGAATTTTTCGATTTTTTTCTTGGTATCTTCGGGCAGCTCCGTTTGCATGATCTGGCTCATGCGCAAGATGTACTCATAGCGCTCCGATAACGTTCCCTCGTTGTTCATCACGCTCAGCCGCGCAAACTGATTGTTGGTGGTGCTGGCCAGATCGGGAACGAAATCGACGAGCCGCGAGAAGTTCTCCGCCTGCATGTAGAGCCCGGCGGTATCCTGGGCACGCAACGACTCAAGCATCTGCGGCGATATCTCCGGTTTATCGGTCGCGTTCTCCGGCCCGCGTATGTCGTCCAGCTTGGCCTTCTTGACGATGCCGGTGAGTCCTTGAGACAGAAACTCAAAATCGCCGGCTTCGATGGGGATACCAGGGGTCGCCCAGCTAAAGAAATTGTCCTCGGACTGCGGCACCGTGTCATCGCCATTCGTGAGGATGTTGTAGAGCTTTCCCATGATCGAATTGACCATTACGCTCGGTTCGACTAAAGCCATGATTGTGTCTCCTTTCAATTAACGCGCTTCTTTAACGCGCGTGGTTAATAAAAATTTAAATTCTTCTACGTGCCAAAATTGTTTAACTCTTGACAACGCAACGTATGTGCCATTTGGACTGGCGCACATATCTCTGCGACAAATCGAGATAATGCCGGTTCACAAAGATGCGATTGAGCGCTGGCGGCAGGGTTCAGATGGAAACGCTGAAATCCAAATGTATACACCCCGGCTAACTACTGAGAGATCGTTAAGCAGCAAAGTTTACAGATGAGCGTATTCGAAATGCTGAGGATTTTCTGGCAAAAAGTTTCAGGCAGAGATCTTACGCTCTAGCGCGAACTGCTGAAGATAGGTCGCATGATCACGGATCTAAGAAAGGATCGAGCGAGTAAATCTGTCGAGCCAAATCGCGAAGAAATTGTCTTGATAACTCAAGGACCCGATGTGGTGAAATCTTCCCAGGTCTCTTCGGCAATCTCGGGTTTCGGTTTTGGCGCGCCGCGCTTTTCGCCGACGAGGTGCAACCTGAGCATGCCTTCAAGATCCGAAGGTGGGTAAAAAGTCCGCTCTCCGGTTTGGAGAACATAAACCGTTAAGGGAGCATGCCCTTCTTTCCGCAAAGTTTCGAGTCGGTACTCCCGCGGGGGCTTGGATTTGTCGCTGGGCTCGAACACGACCCGTTTGCTGTTATCGTAAAACCTCACGACTCCAGCCCCAAAGTTGGTTTCGCTCAGGCCCACGCTAAGCTCAGGCGTCAGTTCGCCTCTTTCAAACTGCAGAGTTTCCTCGGTGCCGCAGGTAAAATTGATGACAACAACGTGCTGATAGGTAATTTCGACGATTTCCCATTCTTCGTCCAACAAATCGCCGACTTTATACTCTTCTGCGCTGAGAGGCCCCTGAGTGCGTTTACGAATTGACGCCGTGGTTTGTTCAGCGGGATTCCATACGGCTGTATTGTCCAGCAGAAAAATATCGCCCGCTTTTGGTGCTCGACACCCTTCTGCCTCATCGTCTTGGCGCTGAATGAACGGTTGAGCACCTTGTTGCTGCACGACATGAGTTAGTTCGTGGGCGAGCAGTCGCTGTCCGGCATGGGTATGGGGCGCATATTGTCCGGCGCCAAACACAATGTTCGGCGCGACCGTGTACGCCAGTGCGTGCAGCGCCCGCGCTGATTTCGCAGCGCTATTATCTGCGTAGACCCGCACCTTGCTGAAGTCGTGGCCGAAGCGCGGTTCCATGAACCCGCGGGTGGCCGCATCGAGGGGTTGGCCCTGCGAGTTGAGCGCGGGCTGAACGGCCGGCAGTACATCTTGATCTGCGGCCACTGCCTCGGACTGGCGCTGAACCGCCGGCGTACGATTCGGCAGCCGCCAATCGTTCATCCCCAACACCTCTTCGGCGACACGGTCGGCTTCGGCTTCGCAGCGGTCGCCGGCCGAGCTTATCGTTAGCTTTTTCTGGAGCGGTAACTGCTCACGATGCGTGACAGTATGGAACGGAGTAGTAGCGGCAAGCCGCGACGGCGCGGTTGGCTGGGGCACCTGCTTCGTATCTTTGATGGCTGTGGTTCTCATCGTCACCTAACTCACAGGGCTTATTCCCCCCAAAGTACGCCGGGCACTTCCGTACCGGCAATTACAGTGAACGACTCGGGCCCGAGGGTGTAGTCACCCGCGGGAATCAAGCCCGTGAAGTAACCGGTTGCCGCGATCTCCTGCCGGGCGGCCTCGATACTTGCTCTCTGATCTTGGGCGAACGGCATTGCCGCGGGCACCAATTCCGGGCCCCGCAGCGCCTCTTTCTTCTTCGCCGATTTTGGCTCCGAGCGCGGGGCGATGCGAACGACTCCATAGGCGGCTTGAATCTGCGACAACTCCGCCTCTACGGCTTGCAGCGTTGCCTCGTCCACCGCGCCACCCGCAGCTTGCAGCGACGTCTTTGCGAGCAGCAGCAACGTCTTGTATCGACGGATATCACCCAAGTTTCGCGCCGCTTGTGCTCCAAGCATATGGATGCCGCCGGCATTGGACGCAACTGCGAAGGCCTCGTCGCCGAGCTTTTCTATGCTTTCATAGGTTCTTGCAACTCCGCTCCATGCATTCTTTGCCGCGAGCTTTTTGATTTCTTCTTCCAGGCGCAGAACCTCCGCTTTTGTTGCATCCGCGCCGTTTTCGCTGCGAAAGAGGACATCTCCTGCTATCCCCTGTACCCGCTGCTGCGCCACGTGGGCAAGTTCATGGGCGAGCAGCGCGCGCCCGGAGGATGTGTTGGGTGCATACTCTCCGTTGTCAAATACGACATTCCGACCAACATTATAGGCGCGGGCGTTGATCTGCTGCGCCGAGCGCGCCGCGTCGGGACCGGTAAATACCCTCACGTCCCCCAGGTCATGGCCGAAGCGCGGTTCCATATACCCGCGCGTTTGCCCGTCGAGCGGTTGCCCCGGTGAAGTCAGCGCTTCGCTTACGATCGGCGCGGCAATTTGCGACGAGTTGCTCGCGCCAACACTTTTTGTCTGGACGCGATCACGTTCCGAGCGTTGCGCGTCAGCCTGACAGCTAGAACAGCCGCCGCCACAATCACAGGCACGCTGCAACTGTGGTTCCGGCATTCGCAGAACGCGAGTGGCGACGCGATCCGCCTCCTGCTCAAACGCATCGTTAGGCTCGCCGATCGCTAGCTTCGCCTGAATCCGCGTATCGCTTTTGGAGAAAATCGGGATTTGACCAAAGTTATGTGAGAACCGTCTCGATACGCTTTGGTCGCTTATTGTCTCGAGCCTTGCAGAAGAGAATCCCGGCGATCGGCATACGGTTTGGTTTTCGTCTATGGACTGCCGGTCTAGGATCGCAGTCCAGCCATGATTTCCGGCAAAAAGTGTTTGCCGCTGCCATCCTGTGGAAACGGATTGCGACTGTTGCGCCCCACTCTGTTTCTGCGTTTGTAAGCGCATAACCATGTAGATATCGGACTAATTCTTGCGCCCGCCGCGGCGGGGATTGGGGCGTGGCGGCGTCGGCGATTGCTCGCCCGGCTGCTTCTTGTCCTGTTCAATCTGCTTCTCCAGAGCAACAATCTCCGCCTGATACGCGGCGATCTGCGCGTCAATCTGTTGCACTATATCGCTTTTGGCGGCGGTCAAGTTCGTCACCCGAGCCTTAAGCTCGGCAAGGGTGGCTTCTTTCAAAGCGATCGGCGCATTAGTCGTCGGGGGCTTTTTTTGCGCTTCCTCAAGATTTTTTTTCGCCTCGCCGATGAGTTTCACCTGTTCCGCTAAGATCTGATTCAATGTCGCCATGAATTTCTCCTCTAGTGTTCTCCATAAAAGCGCATGGCGCGCGAAGCGCACCCGACAAATCTGTTTTACGCCTTTTACTCTTTTTGTGGTTTAATCTCGCTGCCAATCTTCTTACCTTGCGACTTTTGCTTTCTTTCGGTCAATTCTCCGACTGTTTTCCGGCCAACGATTTGAACGGCATAAACGTTTTGAACGAATGGAACGTGCTTTCCTTTTTATGGTTTGTTGAACCCGGAGATCGGCGTCGGAATGCCGCCGAAATTCGCCGGGCCGGTTTGGGCGATGTTGCCCATGTACACCGCGTCTGTGATGCCGTGAAAGTCCACCGACGGGATCAGCACATTGGTTTTGATGTGATTGCCCATGACGATGGCGCTGCGTCCGAATAGCGACACGGTGGCGGCGGGCTGCGCTGCAACGCTCACATGCCAGCAAAAATTATTGTTGCAAAATACCCGCTCGAAGCGCCGAACAAAATTGTCATTAACGATCTGCTGCGCGATTTCGACTAATGCAGAACGTCCCGGCCCAAGAAACTTATTGTCTAGGACTTGCACACTGAAGCCTAACACTAATTGACCGTCGGCGAAGTTAATAGTCTGTTCCAACGAGCCGCGTAGCCATAGCGCGCGGTGTTCCTGGTTGGCATCCAGTAGCGTCGCGTTGGCGTAGGTGACGTTATTGCTCTGCACCCGCCCTTCGAGCACGAAGTCGGCGAAGATCCCCCAGGCAAGCTTGCTGACAGTTACGTTGTCGGGCGAGACGCCGGTATTCATCACTTCGCAAGACTCGATATGCAGCTCGCCGAAATGCTGTGACACGCCAATACCAATGGCCGGCGCCTGCACATAGCCGCAAGAGAGAAAACGATTTTCGATAATCGCGAATTTCGCCAACCCCTGTATGGCGATGAGCCCATAGTTGCGCATGTCTTCGACGCGGTTCTGGGTGAATTCCAGGGAGGTTTGATTGAGCAGCGTCGCTCCGCCGCCGCCGCGCAGCAGCGTGTTGTCGGCGATTTCGTTGGCCGTGCCTCCATTGGCGGCGATGGGAAACGCCGCGTTCGTGATGCGATTGCCGTGCACACGGATGCGGCTCGATGTCAGCAGCCCGATGGCGAAGCGCCCTTCGCCTCCTTCGCTCTCGATGCGATTGTCCAACACTTCGGCCGCGGTATTACCGATCAGTAAAACTCCGTCCTGGGCACCGAAAATTCCATTGCCAACAATTCCTCCGCCGATGGAACCCAAACTGCCTTGGGCGCCCAGACGGGCAACGAGTATGCCCACGGACGGCGTCGTGCTGAATTCTTTCGCCAACGAGCGCACACTGTTCCCCTCAACGCGCGCGTTCGCTCCACTGACCGAGATCCCGCCGTAAGCGTCGGCGGCATAGATGAGAGAATTATTGCGGATGGCGCAATCGTTAGCGGCGACATCGATGGCGAACGCCTTGGTGTCACTGACCTCGGTCTGGGCATTGAGCCGCAAGATGCGGTTACCGGCAATCGCCGAACCGCTGGCCAACGACAAGGGTGTGCTGGTGAACAGCCCTTTGTTGAGAGCGATGCCGAAGATGAAACCGGTGATGCGGTTTTCCTCGACGTCTGACGGGCCAAAAGCGTCCATGAGAAAAATTCCCACGATACCGCCGTCGCTGTTGTTGGCGGTGATTGCGGTCAATGCGTTTTGCCTCACGCTGAGCAGAGCGGTGTCGCTGACCACCCAGATTCCGAAAGTTGCGCGGTTTATCTGATTGTCTGAAATCTCGATACCGATGCTCCGCCCAATCATGATGCCCACCAAGCTCCGTAGTTCCTGCGCTTCGATGACGCAGCCCTCGATCTTGGTGTGGTGGCAACGATCGATCGCCACCAACGCCGGCAGCCCCGCTTGCTGCACGCCTTTGTTTTCGAATTCAAAGTGAATTCCGCTAACCGTAACATTCTCCAGCAGTAGGCCGTCGGGGTGAGCGATCTCCAACAGCGCCGCGCCATTGTTGCGTACCACATGGGCGCCGAGAGTTTCGCCGTGCAATGACACGTTTGAGTTTTCGATGCGAAGCGGCTCGGCGATTTCATGCATGCCCACTTTCAAACAGACGCAGCCCCCTTCGTCGGGCAAGGAATCGATGGCCGCTTGAATGCTTTCGCCGGGACGGACAACAACAGTGCAACATCCCGGCGTCAACTCGGTCAGCGGCGGAAACACCGGCCGGCAATCGTCGATGGTTCCGTCGGGCTCGATAATCGCGAGTTTGCAGAAATGATGATGAATGCCCAACGGCGGCGCCTGATCGAGCCGCTCAATGTCCGCATCCGCCGTGCGCGCGGCGAAACACCAATAGTCGCCGGTGTGCGCCGTACCATTGCCGGCCTTGCTCAGAGTAACCTGAATGCCATGTTCCAACACGCAGCTCAGATCGGCGGCTGTTAAGGGAATCAATCCGTCACTAGTGGAATCCAAGTTAATCAGCTCGGAGCCGTCGGGCCTGAGGACGCTGCCGGACTGATCCCAACAAGTGACGCGCAAATGATCGGCCGGATCAGCCGCACCTTCGGGAAAATCCGCCAACGGCAAAGCCGGGCTAAACGTCAGCGTCTGATTGGTGTCGTCAACCGTCACCTTGCGCATGATTCCGGCCTTGCCTTCGAACTCGCGCTTGTCACTAGTGATCTCCACCCAGCCGCCGGGCTCGAAGCGCAAGACATCGTCGCGCCCGAGGCGTTCGACTTGGACACCAGTGCGGCCGGTGAGGATTGCCAACACATTGGTAGCCACGTGGGCATTTTCGCGGGACCATTTTATTTTGACTTCAGTGGCACTGCCGCTGTGCACTTCGACCCGGTAGAGATGATTCTCCAACCCGCGATAGCCGCCGCTCGGCGGCACTAGGCAAGGATCGGGCTCAGTGCCGACAGCAACTGTCGTCGTGGTCAGGCGCACCACTGATGGCAAATTATCGTTCGGCCATTTGCCGATATCGGCAAACTCGGTTTGACAAGTCACGTCGGCTGCAATGTCGCCAAGCACTTTGACCTGCCACGCGGTCTGATAGCGCGTCGTCGTGTCGACGTTAACCGCCGGCTCGATCAAGCCGGGATCTTGCAGATGAGTGACCTCGCGCCGCCAGACATCGAGATACACCAGCAAGCGCTGTTGCGCCGGCACAGTCAGATCGTCGGCACCGTAAGGCTGCTCGTTCACCGGGATAGGCGCGGTGCCATAGTTTTCTTCCAGCGTGGAATTGAACTGCCGATTGGCGCCGTGATTCTCGGCGAGCAAGCCGTCGACGTAGAGCCTACCCTGGCCGATGGTGAACTGGTTACCTGATTTTTGTATTTTGAAACCATCCGGCGTTTCCGACGGCACGCCGCAGCGGCCGATGACGTCGATCGTCTCGGCGCGCCAGCGGCGGTCCTGCAGATCGATGTACTCGTTCCAGTCGGCGTCGAGATCGACACGACCCTGCTGGCGCAATACGCCCTGAAAATGTTTTTCCGGGTTAAATCGTTTACGGCTATAGTCACCACTCATGAGTTAAACTCCTTACAGACAGTTCAAAGCGTTCCAGCCGTTCAAAGAGTTCAACGGGCGCTGGTTGTTTCGGGTTTCGGGTCTCGGGTTCCGGGTTGAAACTCGAAACACGAAACTCGGAACTCAAAACGACGTAAACTCCATGTAAGCCTCTTTCAGCAGCCTGCTAAGTCGAATAGAAGATTCCCGCTTCCAAACCGAAGCGCAGATACTCCTGCAAACGTATTTTCAAATTACTTTCGCGCTGCGGCGCGAAGCCGTCGTGAAACACGCCCATCTCCGATTCGTCTTCGGCACCGGTGCGAATTTCTTTGGCGCAATAACTGCCGAGCTGACAGTAGCCTGGCTGGCCGTAGCGGAGCGTCGTGAACGCCGGCCGCAGGCGGGCCTGAGTTGCCAGAGTGATCGCCTGCCGTTTGGCGTTGCTCAAGCTCCCTTTCGGCACGTCCGCCACGGTCAGCGCCGCGGTCACGGCGAGATCGGGCTGGCAGCGATAGCGGCGCGGCACGATCGAATTCAGCGGCAAGACTGAAAAGCGCACGCAGCCCTGCTGGTTTTGATCCGAGATCACCGGATGAGTCCACGTGCTGCCCGTGCCAGGCCGAGCCAGAAAAATTGCGTTCGACGCCAAATCCAAACGCGCCGTGTGGACTCTGCCGATCACCGTCGAATTAACGACGCTCAAGATCCCGCCTGCCGAGGTGTCATCGCCATCGGCAAAAGCGACATGATCGGCGGCGGTGGCATCGACAATCGAATTGGTGAGCTTGACTGTAACGCCGCGCCCGGAGCGCAGTGCGCCGACGATGCACGAATCGATTTCTATTGTGGCTTCGGCGGATGGTTCGACGACCAACGACGGCTGATTCGGCGCAACCGGTTCACCGGCACGTGTCAATGCCACCCCCGGCACCAGCGTGCAATGGCGCAGGCGCAACACCGGCGGCTTCTCCTCCGTACCGCTAACGGAGGAGATACGCAGCCGGCCGGCGGCGATTAGTAATCCGTTGAGCGTCAGTTCCGCTCCAGGGTTCAGCTCGATATCCAGATTGCCGACCAGAATCAACGCCGGGCGATGTTCGTTGGCAGCACGCAATTCCACAATCTTGTCGGCACCGACCTTGATCGCGATCGTCTCTTGGTAGCGGCCGCTGTCGCCGATCTCGACGATGCCGCCTCCAACGACAGCATCGATGGCAGCTTGCAGGATCTGTCCCTGTGTCACCGTCGTAGCACTGCCAGTGAGTAAAAAGCTCTTGCGCCGCTCGTACTCGCCGCCGCCCATGGGTGCGCTGAACCCGTAGTGAAAAGTCACGCGGACGTTTTCCGGCGGCTTCGCCGGTGGCACGGCCGGCGGAAAGGCGATGCGGCCGAGCACCGGATCGATGGCAACCTTCTCATCGTTCTCCGGCAAATTGGCCCAGCTCGCGCCATCGTCGGAGAGGTTGCAAACATGAACGTCAGTGATCCCCGTATCATTGTTGTTGTCAGCAGTGACAAACAAGCTGAGCTGTTCGCCGTAGTAGCGGTCGAGATTACTATCCAGCACACGCCGGCTGATCGGCTCCGGTACATTAATCGCCTCGGCGAGATGGTTGATATCGGTTTCGCTTTCGGGCCGGGTGAACAGTTGCATGTCGTTGCCGAGCGGGCTGAACAAGAAGCGCTCATCATCGATGCGAAACGCCGGCGATTGCGTCAGCGCAAAAGCGTCGAGGCGCCAAAGAAACAAACCGACATTGGGAATATTGTAGCGCCCTTTTTGGCTTTCGATGTGGCGCATGTCCACCGAGTGCGCCAGCGTATTGAATGCGCTATCGCGTCGTTCCAACGCCTCCCAATCACGCAAGTCGGCGGTCACACGATTTTCCAGCCGGATATGATTCATGTATTGGCTGGTTTCGAGCCACTGAAAAAACTCCACCACCCGCGCGTTCCAGCCGGTGACGTCGCGCGCCAGTTGCTCCAGCACAGTGGCCGTGCCTTTGCGCCGCCGGTAAGCGATGGTGTTGGCGACCTCCGCCCGCGCGCTCACCGTGCGCGCCGTGACGCCGTGCAGCGGCCGGTAGCCGATCAGATCGCCGATATAGGGCGCCACCCACTCGGCGCAGGTCTCGATAAACTGATCGTCGTAGAGCTGATCGAGGTTTTCACGCAGCACGGCGATCTCTTTGGCGAGCACTTCGCACAAAGCTCTGAGCGAACCGCCCTGATCCACATCGCGCACGCGATAAACCGCCGGCAAAAGATTGTAAAGTTTTTCCGCTTCAGGATTCATTGCGCCGCCCCTAGCTGGTTCAGCGATGACTCGTCGAGCAACAAAAGTTCCGCCGCCGAGACAATGCCGTCGGCGCCCATGGCCGGGCGATCGGCATCGAGCCGTGCTTTCCACGCCGGTGTCGGCGTGTCATTGCGGTAGAATTGGTCGATATCGACGGCGACTACACCGAAAATCGACTGAATGGTCGCGATCGCTTCGCTCAGCGCCACCGGTTGGCCGAAGGAGCGCGCGTCAAATGAGTATCGATCGAGCAACGCCGCTTGCACGGCCGCCATTACGGTGTCGACAACGTGATCGGCGTGAATCGTCACCGTGCCGTGGATCTGGAACAGCGCTTGCCGATAACTCTTGATAGTAAACGCGACAAAAAGATCGCCATATTCGCGCAGCGCCTCTTTGAGTTTGGAAATGACTGCCCCGTCCTCTTCGAGCACCTCGCCCTCGACTCCCGCCACCGTTATAAAAATGCTGCGCTTGCGGCCGTCCCACACCCACACCGCCTGGGCTTTGGCGATGCCGGCGAAGGTGCGCGAGAAGTCCTCGTAGTCTTGCAACGACACGGCGCGATCGAGGGTCAGCACCGTGGTCGGCGCATTCTGGCGCGCGGCATCACGCGACTCGGCGTCTTCCGCGCCTTCGGCCGATTCGGGATTGATGACTTCTTTCAACCCCAACGGCCGCGACAGCAATTGGCTGATCTGCCCCGCTTCGACCAGACCGCCGAGGCCGCTGCCTTTGCGATACTCGGCGCGCACGTTGTTTTGCCCGGTGGGCAACCGCGCGCCGTTGATACCGTCACCAAATTGCACAGTGGTGCGGCCGTCGTCGTCATGGCGCAAAATGTAGATACGCTCGTTGGCGCCGCGCCCGTAGAAAAACGGCGCCTCCTGCCACAACACATCATTGACGAAAATTTTCAGCGTCGATGCCGAACCGCTGGGCGTGTCGGCGCTGACATAGGTGAGCGGCAGCTGGCGCAAGGTGAAGGTTTGATACGGAATCGTCGCGTCGCCGCTGCCGAGCAGCTCCTGCACGCTTTCACCATGGGTGGCGGCGGCGACGTTGGCGTTGATGCGCACCGTGGCGCGGTCGTAGACGTAGGCGAGATCGGCCGCCAGTTGCAGCGTCGTGCGGTCGCGGTCGTGAGTGATGCTCGTGTCCGGCGCGTCGTCGATGAACGCGATTTCGCTAATCGTCTCGTCATTCTCGACCGCGGCGACAAGTTCCATTTCTTCGGCGCTGATATCGACACGACCGGTTTTGCCATCGCGATCGATGACCTGGAGCCGCAATCTGGGAGGGGAGCTTTCACCAAGCGCCGAGCCGAACTCTTCCGGGGTAAGCGCACTCAAGACAGAGCCGACAAGTTTCATGGGCGGCGCAGCCATAGAGAGAATGTCGCCAGGCTTTAAAAACACGAAGCCGCCTGCGTCCAATACCAAGATCGGTGGGAGATCTATATCGGGTATGTCCGGCAGGTCCGGTATGTCGGGAAAGTCGTCGGGCACTCGGGGATCTGGGCGCGGTTTTTCCGTGGGAGACGAAGTTACAGCGCGATGCTTTATCCGCAGCCGTTGGCGTTTCCCGGAAATTGCTATCGCCCGCCCTGGGACGAGTCCCTCGACACGACTGTTCAACGTAAGCGTCGCGCCATAGACCGGATAAGCAAGAGGGAGTTCGGCGACGACAAGCTCCTCGTTCTGCGCTGTGATTGTGATTTGCCTGAGCGCCGAGAGCTTGGCCTGCTCCGTAACCCACACATTCTTATCAAAGCTAAGAAGAGTGGTGCTTCCTGCAATGCCATACTTCGCCACGGACTGATGGGTCACACTTACCACGAGGGCAAACGTCCAGGCGCGACTCCCTGGAACAGAATTGTCCTCGCGTTCGACCACAGCCCAACTGTTCAGGAGAATCTTGTCCTGTCGCGCGCTGAGAGTGAGCGCATTATCGACTTCACCTTCTAGATCCCAATCGACTGGAACATACTTCCCAGCCCCATCAAAGGTCGGCTGTAGAGGGGCATTGTGACCGAATGGCGGCGCGATAGTGCGCATGACGAAAACACCGGGACTATCCGCGATCACCGTCTGCGCCGTGGTAGATATCGCTGCCAGCGTCACGCCTGTGCGATTAGCGTTGGCGTCAGCACTGACTTTTGTTACGCGCTGAAGCGAAGCTTGCTTTGTTCCGGCGGCGTCGGCGATGATCAGCAACACGTCACCCACCGCCAGCGTCAAATTCACGCCTTCCAGCCACAACTGCTTCATGTCCCAGGCCAACGTCTGGGTTTCAGTCAGTTGCGGCAAGATCGCGTTCCACTCGACCCGCGCTTCGATGGCTTCGATGGTTTCAAAACTCTGCGGCTGTTCGTCCGGACCGGGCACGCTTTGCGCCCGGGTACCAATGGTAAGCTGCACCGGCTTTGGCGAAAGTTCCAGCGCGCCGGGGGTTGTCT
>Ga0184612_10001151_pt1 | contig 12767 bp, 10 predicted proteins | sample PLM3_60_coex_FD_133163 | JGI IMG/M metagenome (GOLD analysis project Ga0184612, IMG submission 133163) | Groundwater sediment microbial communities from an aquifer in East River, Colorado, USA - PLM3_60_coex | ecosystem: Environmental > Terrestrial > Soil > Riparian zone | place: USA: East...
CACCAATGACGACAGTGCTAAATTACTCAAAGCAGCCCTCGGACTTCCCATCCAGCTGGTGACGGGTTACAAGGGCACTGCTCCGATTAAATTGGCCGCAGAGAGCGGTGAAATCGACGGCGGTTGCTGGGCTTGGGAGTCGATTAAAGTAATGTGGCGCCAGGGTCTGGATGCCGGCGAGGTCAATATCGTGCTGCAGGCTGTGCCCAAAGCAGTCCCCGACCTGCCTAAGGTTCCTGTTGCCATCGAACTTGCAAAGACAGACGAGGCGCGAAGGCTAATTCAGGCGGGCATCCATGACACCGCGGCGATTACCCGTCCCTATGCCTTGCCTCCGGGCACGCCCAAGGATCGGGTTCAAATGCTGCGCAGGGCCTTCAGAGAAACCATGAATGATAAGGACTTTTTAGCGGAGGCAGTTAAATCCAAACTGGATGTCGATCCGGTGAGTGGCGAAGAAGTCGAAAAGATAGTTGCCGGCCTTTTTAAACTTGATTCCGCCACGGTCGCGAAAATGTCGGAGATTCTCAAATAGGTGCATACGAATCTTTCCACTCAAAGATCACGGGTTAAAACAATCCAACAGGCTCTCCTCTCTCCGCTCGCTCTATGTCGTCAACGATTTTGTCCAACAGCTCGTCGACCGTCTTTGGCCCGATGTCAAAGAGCGCCGATCGCTTCTCGCCTTTCGTTTCTTCTCGTCGTCTGAATCCCAAAATAGAGTTTCTGATCCTCGATAGCGCCTCGCGATACCGGAGCCGGTCCCTGGAAAGTTGATGGACGAGAGACCAGTCGGGCATTTTTCCTTCGGGCGGCTTGATCGACGTGGCTTCCACGATCAAACCGTTGATACAATGAATAAAAGCCGTTTGAGCGTGTTGCCAGCGTTCTTCTTCGGGCATTCGGTGTTGGCAATCCTCGCAATGCCATCTCTCTTCAATCCAATAGTCTCCATAGAAGAAGGGTTCTATGGTATCGCCGACCTCTAGGTTCAGCATGAGGCATGGTCCCTTTTTGGTTTGGATCTCTCGTTCCGTGTTTGAACCGCATACGTGGCAAAGAAGAGGCGCCCTGATCGAGTCAAATAGTCCCATAAGATCTCCTTCCATTGGACGGCTTCGTCGCAATTGTTGTGCGACCAAACCACTTGAGTGCTAGTCGAGATCGAGCGCAAATCGGATCGCGTCATCGATCTGGTGGATTTTTTCCGCTGACAGAGCCGTGATTCGCTGCTTGATCAGGACCTTGGGCAGGGTGGTGATATCGTCCAAATTGACCACGCAACGGGCGGGCATGCCGTCGCTTCGATCCAGAGAAACTCGACAGGAATATTCCGTATGGTACGAGTAACAGGGGCGACCGTGATCGCGGCGCGCACACGATACGCTGCATCGCGACTCAAGAGCACGGCTGGGCGTCTCCCGGCGGGCCGTGGCATATCAACCCACCACACTTCACCGCGCTTCATTTACCACTTTTCTTTGGGCAGTCGTCTGGACAGCAGTCGAGCGGAGCTCTCCGCCCAGTCGAGATCTTCCGGTTGGCTTCTGTGTCCTTCCATGTACAACCGGTCCAACTCTTTGGCCTGCAAGGTTTTCAAGCGCTGTTGACAGGCTTCACGAATAAAGGCGGCGCGGCTCTCGGCAACAACACCCGCCGTAGCATCGATACGTTTTAACAGGTCGTCTTCGATCGGTACTTGGATGATCTTCTTCCTTTTGTTCTTTGCCATCGCTCAAACCTACGCGATTATGTAGTCGATACCACATAAGTTTACACATGAGCCGGCGCTTTTACAATTCGACTTAAGCGCGAGACCTCACGAATTCACGGTGGATTACGGAAGCAAAAGAGTCAAAGATCTACGACTCGACTATCCTTGTTGATTTGGCAAAGCCTGAGCCAGCATCCTGAAGAACGCAACTCGCTATGGCTTAAAGCCCACCACGAGATGGGCCCGATGGGACTCAGGGAACGCTTCTCCTTCGCACTTGAGCGTGACGATGTATGTGCCCGCCGTTGGAATCGCCTCCGGTGGAATGATCGCTCGAAGCTCGTCCTTCGAGTTGAAACTGGTGGGCAGCGGCTGCCCATTCAGCACGACGCGGTGGAATGGCCACATCCCGCCCTGCCCTCTTACTCTCAACACCGTGGGGCCGGATCCCTCGATGAGAAAGAGCGGCGATATTTCGAGGTCCAGCGGCAAGCTCTGGTAGGAATAGAATGACGGAATCGGATTCTTGTATTTTTTGAATCCGATATCGATCACCTTCCCGTCCATGACGACCATCTTGACGTTTTGCGTAATCCAGATGTCTTGTAGCGGGTCCCCCTCGACGATCGATAGATCTGCGACCTTGCCGGGCTCGACGCTGCCGTAGTCCTTGTCTTTCCTGAAAGTCCTGGCGACATTAAGCGTGGCCGCTTGGATCGCCTTCATCGGCGGCACGCCCGCCTCCACGTCGATCGCCAGGGCCTCATGCATCAGCAAGGCCGCCATGCCGCGAGGTGGGTCCGAGCCTTCCTTCAGGATGCCCCCGGCCTGGACGAAACGCCGGATGAATTCGCTAGCTTTTTCATAGCCGACTTTGGCTTGTTCGAGCTGCGCGGGCGTGTAGCGCTTGAGCAACTTGTCATAGGCGTTGTCGGTCACCGTGCGGACCGCAGCAGGGAGATCGGCATTAGGGTTGTTCAAGATTTGATTTTCTCTTTCTCTGAAACGCTCCGCGCTCCGCGAAAGCGGCCGCAGCCATTTGGCAATGGTCGGAGTCCACGCGACGTGGTACTCCACCATTGCGCCGATCACCGCGTCGAAATTTTCGGTTTGGTAATAAGCGCCGGCGAGCTCCTGATCGATAACACCCCCCAGCCGATCCTGGGCCAGCTTGCGCCTAGCAGGGGCATACGGGATGGAACTGTAGCCCACCGACCAGATGTGCTCGATTGCGTCTACGCCCGCGTTGACGGAGCCGACGACGTCCCAACTGTGGGCGGCCACCGGCATGCCTAGTCCATGGGCTTCGTCGACGGCGACTTTCAGCAAGTCCAAAGAAAGGAACTCATTGACCTTGAGGATCTCGCAACCGAGTTCCTTTTTCCGCTGCACCGCTTTGCGCACCTCTTCCGCCGTTCTGACGATGATGTTGTCGCGGGCGGTTCTCGAGCCGAATGCATCGTGCCCGGTGCTGACGCCGCCGATCGCCCGGCCTGACATCCAAATCCGCGGCCCGTGAATTTTGCCCAGGTCGGTGCCCTGTTTTTGCGCCAGGGTCCATGGGCCATCCTGGTAGAGTTCGATGTTGGCGCAGGTCGTAATTCCCAGATGGAGATAAAGCTCTCCATGGAAATCCTCCAGGTGGCCATGACCGTCGATGAAGCCCGGCAGAACGGTCTTGCTCTTGACGTCGATGATCTGGCTGCCGGGAGGAATTGCGACTTGACCGCTTACACCGACCGCCTTGAATCTATCCCCTTCAATGACGATGAGGGAGTTCTCGACCGGCGGTCTGCCCGTCCCATCGATCAGTGTTCCGCCCTGAATTACAACAGTTGTTGCGTCGCTTGCCATGCATGCCTCCGTCTCCCGTTTTGCCGTGGAAAAAGTTATTGCACGAGGACGGGAACAGCGTCAACACTCATAGTCGTTAAGGTGATGGTGGAGCGTGGATGGAGAAGGAATTAGCACGTTCTCTTTCCGCCGGTGCTTGTGAGCAAGACTTACCTCTGGAGGATTTCTTTCACCAGCTTTTCCCACTTCGCGCTCTCTTGTTCGTATTCTTCGGCCGACATACCCCGGTCCGGATACCAACGCTTGAACCCGTAATCGGCGGAAGGATTCCCATAATGGAACTTATCCAATATTTTTCGCCCATCGCCGAGAAGAAAATCAACGAAAAGTGCCGCGGCGTGAGGACGGGCCGGTTGTGCCGCAAGGGGAGACAGCGCCTGCGGTGGTGGGAACCAGTTCCATCGGTAACCATTCGACTGTGGATCCTTTGTCTTTCGAAACCACGGCATGATCGCGAAATATGTGAGGCGAGGCGGCCAACTCGCCTGCGGCAATCAAATCCGGCAATGCCGCGCTGCTCACCGTGTGGAGTCTGATCTCCTGCACCTTGAGCTTTCTGACAAACGGTTCACCTTCGATCTTGCGATCGTGCAATGGTGGCATTGGCGCTCTCCTCCGCGGCCATCCCAAGTTTTCCTTTGAGGCATGGGTTCAACAAACCGGCAAAGATAAATCTTGCCAGTTAAGCTCTCCCATGGTCGGCTCTCTCAACCCTCTTTCACGACAGCTCGATAGCGAGCAAGAGCTACGCTCCCGCTATTGCTGCAGGTGGAAGTTAAAAGCAGGGCCACCACCGCGCACTCGCGCAATCGCGACATGGGATCAGTGCGCGGTCGTGGCTCGGCCGGCACCGGATGCACGGGTGGCCGGCTTGGACCCGCCACCGTTCCGGGCGTATGCCCACGGAGGGTTTAGTTCCGGTCGCCCCGCCGCGAGATGTTACGCGAGAGCTTCTCGTGCATCTCCTCGATCTGGTCGGGGAACAGCCGCTGCGCCTTGTAGATGCCCTGGACGCTCTCATACATGATGTTCGACTTGTTGTCATTGGCGCTTCCGTGCGACAGCCCTAGGTAGTGGCCGGTCTCGTGCACCAGCACATAGACCATGTCGCTGACGCTCTGGACAACGTCCGCGCCCTGTGTGCTGTTCGCGGTTGCGGCAACGACTACGGTTTGGCCCCAGCACGGAAACTTCCCAACGCCCAGAATCCCTTTGTCGCCGGTGAAGCGGTTCACGAATATGACGTCGACCTCGCCCTTCTCGGTCCAGTCGTTCGGCACGTCTTCATTCTTGTTCATCGTGAATTGCTTGTCGGATGTGCGGTAGGTGATCCGCGCGATCTCGAGATTCAGGAGCGCGCGCTGTACACTGAAGAAGGCGTTCGCACCGGTCACCACGTCCTCGACCCCTACTCGCGCCTGTGCCTCGCTGGTCCAGTCGCCGGGTAGCTTGCCATTCGCATCCTTAACCACGGTGACGTTCAGGTCGAGCTGGAACGGCGTAAAGCGGATCGAGCGGATCGAGTTGCCGAAGCCGGACTTGCCACCCTCATCTTTCTTGCCGAGATCGCTGACGGTCGTAGGCCCGCGCAGGTAGAGTACCCCACCGTGCCAGTCGTCGTTCTTGAACAACAGCACCTCCTCCTCGTCCGAACTCAGCCTTATCGATGACGGCTTGTCAGCGCGCTGGCCTTTTAGATCGGCGATGTTACCGGCGAGCGTACGGCTTTCGCCCTTGCAGTTCTCATCTTCGAATATCGTAATGGACATCTGAATCTCCTATTCTTAAGTTATGGGTTAAAGGGTCCGCGGATTTAGAACAGTCATTGCATTCTATGATTTATGGAGCTCTCTTGATCATATCGCCCTCCTTTAATCTAACCGTTACGGATCAGCGATCCACCGAAGACCCGTCCGCATCCGGCAATCAGCCATCGGTCGCCACTTCCGGCAGACCGAACTTCTTACGTTGCTCATTGAATGCGGCTCGCTGCTGCGGTGTTCGATGTTCCAGTAGAATCAAAAGTGTCAACCGACCCCAGGAGCAATCCAAATGCCATCGTTAAACTTCAGGCACGTTCAACAAAAAGTTCTGAAGTCTCCACACTTTCTTACTGGCGATTTAGAACATGAGCGTGTTGACGAAGCGAAATTCTTAGGCGTAGGGCATATATTTTCAGATACACGGTGTATAAAAAAGTTACGCCGGGTCGTATGACTACCGCAGACGAGTTACGAGGTGACACCAAACAATGAGTATGCCGTTATGGCTGCGGGGAATTTAACTCGTCCTCCGACTTGGCTTTCAGGACAAAGACAAAAAGACGCGCAGGATCTCTGATCCTTCCGGATTTACTGTGAAGGAATATAAACCACAGAGACAGAATTCGCGGAGGGGATATTCAGACTCTTTTGTCTCACCGATTCGCAGGACACGTTCCGGAATTTCGGAAATAGAGAAATGAGATTACTGTTCCGGGAATAGTTCAAGCCGCTCAGAGGGAACGACCCTAGGGCCTGGTCTTACAATCGTAACACTTGCCGCTTTTCGTCGAGCAGCTCCGTACCGTCGACGGACGCTTTCAACCGTGTCCATGCTCACGACCGGCACCAGCCTCAATCTGCTTCACGATTTGATTTTCATCTCCCAGCTGCAAATCTTTTCGTCGGGCCGAGCGTTCCAAGCGACGTTGCGCGCCGCGCCGTAGAAATCCGCTAGATTATAGAGCGGCACGAAGGGCACATCCTCCATGAGAATTTTTCCGGCTTGTTGGAGGAGAGCAATCCGTTTCTTGTTATCTGCGGTTCCCTGCTCCTCTTCGATCAGCTTATCGAACACCGGATTGCTGTAGGCCACTCGCTTCGAAGTCCCGGTCCGAAAATATTGGTCGTAGAGAGTGTCGGCATCGACCAGGCTGCCTCTGCCGATATAGTAAAAAGGCAGCTTGCCGCCGTTGACGCCGGAGGTCCCCCAGAAAATCGCCCACTCCTGTGAGACGAGTTCCACCTTAAAGCCGCCCTTTTCCATCTGCGCGGCCACCACCTGGCATACCTCCCGATCCCGGGCGAATCGGCCGGAAGACAAATAAAGCTTGACAGCAACTCCTTCGGGATAACCTGCCTTGGCCATGAGATCGCGCGATTTTTGTGGATCATAGGGATAGCGTTTGTGATTCGGATCGTAGCCGATGACGTTCGGTCCCAGGGGGCCGTTGAGCACAAAGCCGCCGCCTTCAAATATATTCCTTACGATCGCCTGCGCATCCACCGAATAGTTGACCGCCTGACGGACGAGCTTATTGTCAAAGGGCTTAAAGGCGGGGTTCAAAGCCAGAAAGAACATCCTGAGTCCCTCGACCTTCTCTACTCTTGCCTTCGGGCTGCGTTCCAAACGCGGGACATCGTGCACCGGCACATTGTTGATGACGTCCGCCTGACCCGATTCCAGCCCCGCGACTCGCGCAGCGTCCTCGGTTACCTTTTTGAAAATAACCTCCTTGATTTCCACCTTCGCTCCCCAGTAGTCGTCGTTGCGCGTCATGACAAAATTGCCGCCGCGCTGAAAGCTTACGAACTTATACGCTCCGGTGCCGATCCCATGCTGATCCATCTCATCGCCGTACTTATCGGCGGCCGCCTTGCTGATCATGAAGCGGTTTTCCACGCGATCCAGGAAGAGCGCATTGGGCCGCTTCAGGACAAAAACCACGGTATAGTCATCCGGAGCCTGCATCTCGACCACATCGTTGAAGTTAGTTCCTTGCAGGCTGTTCTTGTCCGTCCTCATGCGGTTGACGGAAAAAATAACGTCTTTCGCTGTAAACGGCGCGCCGTCGTGAAAGCGAATGCCTTTACGAAGACGAAACACCCAGTTTTTCCCCTGGAATTCCCACGACTCGGCCAAGACTCCGGTGTAGCGCACCGGGTTATAGGAAACTTCGACCAGGGGCTCGAAAATGTGCTGCCACATTCCATAAATAAGGCTGCCGCTGTGATTGTAGGGATTGAGCGTATCGGTGACGCTTGAGCTAAAAATGGTAACGCGGTCTTTGGAAGCAGCCCAGGCCGATCCATTGACGCGGCCTCCGCTTAGCATCCCTAAACCGACGGCTGCGCCCTGCTTGAGAAAATCTCTCCGGCTGACTGTCGATTTTTCCCGGTTCATGAGATCCTCCTCACGTTTTGGTTTTTAGCCTTTCAGGGCCGGATCGTTCTCGGCCCGTGATCCGGTTCTTCAATCGCGCAGAGCCGTCCCCTGCTTTTGTTTTTTTTATTTGATCCCGTAGGTTGCGTGCAGGCGACCGATAAATCCACTCTCCTCCAGCCTTCTAACAATCCGGTCATCGATCAACTCTTCAACTTTTACGGTTTCCAGTTTGGGATTGCGCGGCTTTAGCAGGCGTTGCGTGTTGCGCAACCCTTCAATGGATGGAAAAGGCTTTTTCTCGAGTCCCGTTACCAGATCCTGATAGCCCTCTTCTGCCGTGGCAGGGTCGCTAATCCTCAGGTGTTGCATAATCGTCTTGAGAACCACCGGTTTGTACTTGGGACTTAAAATAAACGCCACCGATTCGCTCAGTCCTCTGAGAACACCTTCGAGCGCGTCTTGGCGCTCGCGAATAAAAGCATTTTTCGCAACCAGCCCGAGACCGATGGTCGGTATATTGGCCTGGCTGAACTCAGCCAGTATGGTGAATCCCTTTTGTTTGAGCCTGCGGCTAAAGACACCATCGAGAGCGGCGGCATCGATGCTTCCCGCTTCGATCGCCTGTGCTATGACCGACTGGTCGCCGATTTGAAGCACATTGATATTGTCGCGTTGCGGATCGAGCCCCAAATACTCCAGCCCCAGCATGGCACCCATCCATAGTCCGCCGCCGAAGGCTTGGATGCCAAAACGCTTGCCGCGCAAATCCTTGGGGGTTTTTATCCCCGGTGCGGCCACTAAATCGTAGGTGACTTTGGCATTGAGGGCGGCGACCATCTTGGCGTCGAGCCCACCGGCGGCTGCTCCCAGCAGCGTACTCCCTGAGGTCAACGCAATGTCGATCTCTCCGGTGCCGAGGCCGCTGACCATGATTTGAATCTGGCGGACTAGAATGACCGCCGAGTCGACGCCGTATTTAGCAAAGAACTTTTGTTCGTGCGCGATCCACAGTGGCGCGATGCGCGCGTTGAGCGCACCGTGAGCGAGGACAATCTTGGGCGCGGCGGCGCCAGTCGAAAGGGGATGGGTCAAGAGTCCAAGAATCAAAGTAATGAGGGCAAAAGATTTACCCATGGTTAACTTTCAAGGAGCCGCTACGGTTTGAGACTAAACGACCTAAACCATCCTTGGCAAGCGTAAATTGTACTACCCCGCAGCAAGCTGCCGGGTTTCGATAGACCATTACGATGACGTTCCCCGAATTCGTCACACCCGAATGTTTCTATCGGGGATCCAGTCCGAGCTTCGCCTGGATTCAAGCATGCGGGCATGACGGACTCTGACAGACCTAACAAGCCGCCATCTCGAAGCAAAGAGATTGAACTTCAGCGCGCGGCTGCTCCTTTACCGTAGAGCTCGGCGAGAAAGCCGCTTTTTTCAATTTCACGCAAGAAACTCAGGTCGACGAGATCCGTGAGCTTCATGCTCCTCGCCTTCGGATCGTTCTCGCGATCAAGATCGGCCTGGAGTGCTTCGTCGCTGGGAACAGGCAATGGATCGACCACATCGCGCTGGTCGTCGTAGAGAACCCCAATCTCCGGCGCCGTCGCTCCGCGCAAGAGTTTCTGTAGTGCCCGTACCGAACCTTCTTTGTTAGTTTTAAAGTAGTGCACGCCTTCGACGTAGGCGCGCATGAATTGCATGACGCTGCGACGGTCGCGGCTGATGTAACGGCGGGTCGTGATGAGCGGCGCGCCCGAGGAGAGAATCTTCATCTCTTTCGCGCTGGCGCCGGGAAGCTGTTTCATTTTCCCCTGATGGATGAGCAACACGGACGATTCACCGGAGACACCCGCGTCGACCTTGCCGGCGATCAATGACGATCCTACCTGGGGTGTCCCGCCCATTTGCAGAATCGACACATCAGCGTCGGGCCGCAGGCCGATACTGCGCAGCGCGGCTCGCAAAAAAGTATCGCCGCCCGAGCCATATTGGGTGACACCCACTGTTTTGCCTCTTAAATCTTGTAGCCGTTGCAAGCTAGATTCAGGCCGCAACAGAACTCGCTGGCTCGAAAAATTGGCCGACGTCGCTAACATCACGGGATCGGCGCCATGCATGCGGGCGCGAATCGCCGATTGTCCGCCTGCGATCGTATATTCGATATCTCCGGCGAGCAGAGTTTGAACCGCGCGCGGACTGCCGGTCAATAGGATAACATCGGCGTCGATGCCATGCTTGGCGAAGATGCCGGCCTCTTTCGCGATCCACGGAATAGTTTGGCTGAGGTTAGGCGCGACGAAAGTAGCGGTGACTTTGCGCTGTGCGGTTGCGTCGCTGGAAATCGCGAACGCCGCGGCCATCGTAGCGAAGATTATAGCGAGCTTATTGGGTTTGGGAACAGGCATAACACTTTTATGCTCTCTATCTGTTCCCGGAATCGGCGCGAGGGATTTCTTTTCTAGGCCGTGTCGGCGCTATCCCAGCTCGAATTCCGGGCTCTGGATGTCGCCTCCCCAGATATCGACGGGGCTGCCAATCGGATAGGCGATCGGCTGATGTGTGGCGTCGTCGAGTCGGCGGTGGCCCCAGCCAAATTCTACGGCAAATCCGCCTGGGGTTTGCACATAAACGTGTACGGTCTCACAATTAATGTGCCGGCCCGGTCCCATACCAATGGGCGCCTTGTGGATGCGCAGAAAGTGATACGAGCGCATGACGTCATCGAGCGACTCCACTTCCAGCATTACGTGTTGCAGCCTGGGAGACTTGCCCGGCATGCATGGAGCGAAAGCCATGCTGTGATGCCGTTCGTTGCAACGCAAGAAGCACAAACGAATATTGTCGTCGATGCATACCCAATCACTCAGGCGAAAGCCCAGCACACCGGTGTAGAACTCATGCGTCCGCTGGGTGTCCTCTACCGTTAGCAGCACGTGTCCCAAGCGCAGGACACTCAGATCACGGGTATAGCGCACCGGCTCTTTGTCGACCTCAAAGCCATACGACAAAGCTAGGGGGTGTCCATCAGGGTCCTTGAACTCGATAAAATCACCTACATGCCGTTCGACACATTCCTCAGGGCTGCTGTGGCGCCAATGGATGCCTTGGGCTGTGAGCTTGATCTCCCACTCAGCAAGCTGTTGAGGGCTTCCGATGTCGAAACCGATGTAACGCAGAACCGGTTCGGGCGCCGTACATGCGGCGATGCGATGCTGATACCGATCCGGCCTCACATAGGTGACCTTTCCGTCAGGCGATCTGCTGGCAGGAAATCCCAACATATCACGCGCAAAATTCTCGAATCTTTCGCGATCCGGCATGCCGACCCCGACCTGCATAATATCGTGGATTGTCGTCATGGTAGGCCTTCCTTTCCGAGAAATGCGGGACGGCCAATAAAGTCTTTCGTCAGTCCTTCGGCTTTCACATCACCCTTGGTATCCGTCATTTGCCTCCCTCGTTTCGAGCAGAGCGACACTATCCTGGGTGGAGAGTGCTGTCAAGAATTTCGCGACTCTAATTCCGCGGGGCGCATGACGACTACTCGACCAAGCGCAGCGCGTCGAGCCGAAAGATTCAGCTATTCCACTCGGCCGAGTCGAATCTCCGTTTCGCCAGCGATCAACAAATGGTTGTCTGGTGCTCTTGGCGGATGTCTACGATTCAGCAAAGAGCAACGTTGTCGCGGCGATGGCACAGATTGCCGCCGACGCTCCCAAGGTCCAATCGATGCTGCTCTGCCTGATCCATCCCTGTTCTTACCCCATGTTGAAGTTGAAATAACAGCAGCTTATCGGATACTCTTCGGTTCGAAATCGCTTGGAGTAACGGATTCTGAACTAAAATGACATCAGGAGGATCGGACGGTGAACAGGAAAACAAATTTTCGTGTCATCGCGGTGCTGAACATTGCACTCCTGTTGGGCTTACCCATTCTCGATAATCTAATGGCTCGAGGAAAAACAAAGTCCTTATCGTCTGAGGCGCGCGCAGCGGAGGGCCGGGGGTTCCGGCTTGAGGAGGCGACCATCGCCGAGGTCCACCGAGCGATCAGGGCGAAGCAAATCACGGTTACACAGCTGGTGAATCTCTATCTCACGCGCATTAAAGCCTACAGCGGGACTTGCGTCCAGGGCGCTGTTGATCCAGCTACCGGATTGCAGCTCGGCGATATCACGCCGATCCCAAACGCCGGGCAGATCAATGCGTTCATTACCGTGAACCTGAAGGAAGATAAACGGATCGCGCTGGGTCTCCCCGAAAGAATGAAGCGCACGCACACCGGTCCCGATGATCCAAGCATTCCAGACGCCCTTGATCGCGCTCGGGAGCTCGACGTCGAGTTTGCCCGCACCGGCAAACTGGTCGGACCGCTTCACGGTATTCCGTTCGCTATAAAGGACCTTTTTGATACCTTCGACATGCGCACGACGGCCGGCGCTGCCGCGGCCTACGCGAATGATAAACCGCCGCGTGATGCAACGGTAATTGCAAACCTCAGAGCGGCAGGAGCGATCATCCTGGGAAAAACGAATTTGGACGAATACGCGCCTGCCGGCATAGGCCGAAGCACATTCGGTGGCCAGAGCTGTAACCCATACGACACGACGCGAATTCCGGGAGGCTCGAGCGGAGGTTCGGGAGCAGCCGTAGCGGCGAACCTGGCTATGTGCGCATTGGGAACGGACACATCGGGGTCGGTTCGAAATCCCGCCGCTTACAACAATATCGCAGGGATAGTTGCGACCCAGGGTTTAGTTAGCCGTGACGGTATTTTTCCCCTGACATTCACGCGAGACCGAGCAGGTCCCCTCTGTCGTACGGTGCAAGACGTCGCGGTCGTGCTGGAGACGCTCGCGGGGTACGACCCCAAGGATGCCGCGACGGCGGCCACTACCGAGCCCAGGGTGTCCTACCGGCGCTTCGCAAACGAGAAGAGCCTTGCCGGCAAAAGACTGGGCGTGCTGCGCGATTTAATGATCGAAGTCACTCTTGCCGATCGAGACTCTATTCGTGTCGCCAACGAAGCGATTACCGACATGAAAAAAGC
>Ga0184612_10001152_pt1 | contig 12757 bp, 10 predicted proteins | sample PLM3_60_coex_FD_133163 | JGI IMG/M metagenome (GOLD analysis project Ga0184612, IMG submission 133163) | Groundwater sediment microbial communities from an aquifer in East River, Colorado, USA - PLM3_60_coex | ecosystem: Environmental > Terrestrial > Soil > Riparian zone | place: USA: East...
GCGCGACCGGCTGTCGGTCCTGAGGATGGGGCCCCCGCTACGCGCGGCCCGGCAGGAGCTCTTGCGGACGGGACGCGTGGCGATCGACAGCGACATGACGGTGTCCCGGTGGCTGCGCGCGCGCGGACAGTCCGAGAAGTTGACGGCCTGGCTCTGGGAGCCGCTGGCGCTCGCCGCGCTCAATCAGGCGCCGGACGAGGCGCTGGCGACGCCGTTTGTCCGCGTGCTCGCCGAGATGTTCGGTCCGGACCGGACGGCCTCTGCGATTGCGCTCCCGATTCGCCCGCTGCACGAGATGTACGCCGAGCCGGCGCGCCGCTTTCTCGAGAGCCGCGGCGGGGAGGTGCGCACCGGCGCGCTCGCGCGTGTGCTGACCGATGGAACACGAGTCACGGGCGTCGACGTGCGCGGCGAGCGCATCGCCACGTCGCAAGTCGTCGCGGCAGTACCCTGGTTTGGCGTGCGGACGCTCTTCGCCGGTCCGGTGCCGCCGGCGCTTGCCACGCTGGTGGCGGACGCGAGCGCGATGAGCGCCAAACCAATCGTCACCGTGAACCTCTGGTACGATCGGCAGGTGATGGATGAGCCGTTCGTCGGCCTGCCCGGGCGATCGATGCAGTGGGTCTTCGACAAGCGGCTGGCGTTCGGGCGCGCGACCTCGCACCTGTCGCTCGTCGCGAGCGGCGCGGACCGACTGACGGGCGAACGCACGGAGGAGCTCGTCGCGCGAGCGGCGCGCGAAGTTGCCGACGCCATTCCCGGGGCACGCGGCGCGACGCTCATCCGCGGCACCGTAATCCGCGAGAAACACGCGACGTTTTCGCTCGCCGCCGGCGAGCCTGCCCGGCCGCAGACGCGCTCTGGCCTCGATGGCCTGTGGCTCGCCGGCGACTGGATCGACACCGGCCTGCCAGGAACGATCGAGAGCGCGGTGGTGAGCGGCCATGCGGCCGCTTGGGCAATGCTGAATGCTGAAGGCTGAATGCTGAAGTAAAGGAAGAAAGGAAGAATTGAGAGGGCTGCATGATGCAGGAAACAGGCGAGGACTAGGGGTGCAGTAGTATTCAACCTTTCCCCTTCCGCCTTCATTCAGCATTCAGAATTCAGCATTCAGCATTTCATGAAGTCCATCATCGTCCACTACTCGGAGATCGCGCTCAAAGGGAAGAACCGGCCGTGGTTCGTATCGCGGCTCGTCCGCAACATCCGTGAGGCGACTTCGGACCTCGACGTTCGGAAGGTCCGCGCGCTCCAGGGGCGTGTCGAGGTCGTGCTGGGTGATGGCGCGGACTGGGCCGGCGTGCGCGACCGGTTGACGAAGGTGTTCGGGGCCGGGAATTTCGCCCGCGCGGGACGGGCGCCGCTCGACATCGACGCAATCGCCGGCGAGATCCTGCGCGATCTCGATGTGGAGGACCCTCGATCCTTTCGCGTCTCGGTACGGCGCGCGGACAAGCGGTTTCCCATGACCTCGCCGCAGATCGAACGGGAAGTCGGCGGGCGCATCAAGGAGGCGCGCGGGTGGCACGTCGACCTGGACGACGCCGAGTTGACCATCCATGTCGAAACGCTGACGAACGAGGCGTTTTACTTCTTCGGCAAGCACCCAGGCGCTGGCGGGCTGCCGGTCGGCGTCAGCGGACGCGTGGTGTGCCTGCTCTCCGGCGGCATCGATTCACCCGTCGCGGCGTGGCGCCTGATGCGGCGTGGGTGCCGCGTGCTCTTCGTCCACTTTCACAGCTATCCGATCCTCTCGCGGGCGTCGCAGGAGAAGGCACGCGAGCTCGTACGCCTGCTCACCGGCTTCCAGAATAGATCGCGGCTCTTCCTGGTGCCGTTCGGCGAAATCCAGCAGCAAGTGGTCCTGGCCGTCGCGCCGCCGCTGCGCGTCGTCATCTATCGTCGGCTGATGATGCGCATTGCCGAAGCCATCGCCAAGGAGCATCGCGCCGGCGCGCTCGTGACCGGCGAGGTCGTCGGCCAGGTCGCGTCGCAGACGATCGAGAATCTGACTGCCATCAACGACGTCGCGACCATGCCCGTGCTGCGGCCGCTCATCGGCATGGACAAGTACGAAATCACCGCCGAGGCGCAGCGCCTGGGCACGTACCCTATTTCAATCATGCCCGATCAGGACTGCTGCACGCTCTTCACACCGAAGCATCCGGCGACGAAGGCGCGCCGCGGCGACGTCCTCCGTGCGGAGGCGGCACTGGCGATCGACGAGATCGTTGCGAACGCCGCGGCGGCCGCAGCCGTGGAGTACTTTCAGTTTCCTGTAATAAGATGAAGGTTTGAGGAGAGTGTTGTGAAATTTACACCGGGCAAGCTCGCTGGCATGAAGGCTGTTTCCAACGAGAGGGGCGTGATCGCTGCGGCGGCGATGGATCAGCGCGGGTCCCTGCAGAAGGCGCTGGCCAAGGAAAAAGGCGGCAGCGTCGGCGACCGCGACATCGAAGAGTTCAAGTCGCTCGTGACCGAGGTGCTGACGCCCCACGCGAGCGCCATCCTTCTCGATCCCGAGTGGGGACTCCCTGCCAGCAAGCGTCGCGCGAAGAACGCCGGGCTGCTGATGGCGTACGAGAAGACGGGTTACGACGCGAGCGGGATCGGGCGCCTGGGCGACCTTCTCGACCACTGGTCGGTCCGCCGGCTGAAGGAAGCCGGCGCCGACTGCATCAAGATCCTGCTGTACTACACCCCGTTCGATGCCAAGGACATCAACGACCAGAAACACGCCTGGGTCGAACGGATCGGCGACGAGTGCCGCGCCAACGACATCCCGTTCTTCCTCGAGTTCGTCGGCTATGAAGAGGGCGCTGACGAGAAGGGACCCGAGTTTGCGAAGAAGAAGCCCGAGATCGTCACCGGGAGCATGGCCGAGTTCACCAAGGACCGTTACGGCGTGGACGTCATGAAGGTCGAGATGCCGATCAACATGAAGTACGTCGAGGGCAGCACGTCGTTTGCCGGACAGAAGGCGTACTCGAAACAGGAGGCGATGGACTGCTTCCGCCGCTCGGCAGCCGTTGCGACGCGTCCGTTCATCTACCTGTCGGCGGGCGTCAGCAATCAGGAGTTCACCGAGTCGCTGGAGCTCGCGGCAGAAGCCGGGACGCGGTTCTCGGGCGTGCTCTGCGGACGCGCGACGTGGAAGGACGGAATCTCCGTCTACGGGAAGAACGGAGCCGACGCGTTCCGGAAGTGGCTGGAAGTCGAGGGCGTGAAGAACATCGGCAACGTGAACGCCCGGCTCAAGGCCGCTCACCCGTGGTTCGAATTCTACGGCGCGAAATCAGCCGACCAGCTGGCGTAGCGGATCGGGCTCGTCCAGCGCCTGAGTTGCTAGTTGTTGCTGCCCAAGAGCCTTTTACCGCGGGAGGGCGCCGAGGACGCAGAGACATAGTTGTTTTCTCTGCGCTCTCAGCGGCCTCAGCGGTGAGAAGCTTTTGGCGGCGTGAACATTGCCGCTAGTTCTTCTTGAGGATCTCGACGCCGCTCACCTTCCCGAGGCACGTGTCTCCCGAGTAGGGCACGCGAATCGAGTCGACGCCTAGTTCCGCGGTACCGGTCAAGGTAATGGCGCACGCCGGCAGTGCCGGCACCGACGCGGTCGCCACGGCATTCCACGTGACGGTCGATCCCGACAAAGTGCCGTTGGCGGTGCCCGCCACTTTCAAATCGCCGGCGCAGGTGGCGCTGAAGGTGCCGCTCGCCGTGTTACCCGTCTGCTGCGTCGCGTTCCACTTGAAGTCCGTGCAGGCATTGGCCGACGAGACGAGGTTGGACGAGGTCCAGTTGCCGAGCAGCGCCGCCACTCCCGTAGCCGAAGGTCCGAGCGTGCTCGTGCGCTCGTAGCCGACGCACGCCCCGCACGCGACGAGACAGAAGACGACCAATGCGTTTCTCATATGGTGAACCTGGATGATGACAATCGGCTGGGGACCGGCCTGCCTTTCGGGCACACCGCCGTCCGCGCCGGAATCTGATATCTCGGTCTCGCAGGGTGGAGGCCAGAAGTATACCACCAGCTTTCCTGGGACCTTGCGCAGAAGTGCGCAGGTTTCGGAGGCTCGCGCTATTTCAGTTTCGAGCTCATCTTCTCGGTTTTGAAATATAGCTCTCGGTTTTGAAATAGTCCCTCAGCGCCTCGGTCGTGCTCCGGAACGCGAGGCTGTCCCACGGAATCTCGCTCGAACGGAAGAGGCTGGCCTCGAGGCACTCATCGTCTCCGCGGAGCTCGCCGCCGAGGGCCGTCGCCGCATAGACGATGATGATCGGCGAGCGTCCGCCGTAGGAGTAGATGTTGACGAGCGCGTCGATGCGCACGTCGAGTCCCGATTCTTCGCGCGCCTCGCGGATGGCGGCGCTCGTCACCTCTTCCCCGCGATCGACGTAGCCGCCGGGGAACACCCACAAGCCGTATCCCGGCTCGATCGCGCGGCGCACGAGTACGAGCTGCTCATCCGCCGTTCGGATGATAGTGCCGACGGCCACCTTCGGGTCGTGGTACACGACGTGGCCGCATGCGGTGCAGACCGGGCGCTCGGGCTCGGTGGCCTTCAGGAGCCGCGATTCGAGGCGACCGCCGCACGACGGGCAGAAGCGGTAGGCAACCGGTTCCATCTATGACGAATATAATCCCGATATGGCGATTCTGAAGGTAGCGCGCATGGGCCACCCGGTGCTCCGGGCCAGGGCGCGTCCCATCGAGCCGGCGCAGATCGGCTCGCCGCGGATTCAACAACTCATCGACGACATGTTCGAGACCATGCAGGAGTACCAGGGCGTCGGACTCGCCGCGCCGCAGGTACACCTGAGCCTGCGCGTCTTCGTGGCCGGCTTCGCCCCCAACGGTGATGACGATGAAGACGAGGAGTCTGGACGAGGCGTGCCGCGCATGGCGCTCATCAACCCCGAAATCACGCCGATCGGCGCTGAGCTGGTCGAGGACTGGGAAGGGTGCCTGAGTATCCCCGACATCCGTGGCCGGGTCCCGCGGTCACGGGAGATTCTGGTCAAGGCCTACGACCGGCGCGGCAAGCGGATTGAAGTGAAGGCCGGCGGCTTCACCGCACGCGTGATCCAGCATGAGACCGATCACCTCGACGGCGTGCTGTTCCTCGATCGGATGAAGTCGTTCCAGACGCTGACGTTCCTCGACGAGTTCGGACGCTACTGGAGCGGTCCCGACAGCGAGCCGGTCAAAGTGGAATAGCGGTTACGGCTGAACCGCCCGCTTGCGTTCGAGCGCGCGTTCCGCGCCCAGCCTCTCGAGCGCCACCTCCGAGTGATCCGTGAACTGCATCGCTGCCGCGATGGCCCGGTGATCGGCCTCCTCGGCAATGAGCGTGTGCATCTGCTGGCAGACGCGCCGGTACGCCGGGTGACCCTGCGGCGCGCTGCGCAGCTCGATCACGTGCATGGCCTCGCGCGCGTTCATGTCCATGTAAAAGCGCACGCGGTAGGCCATCGCGACGGCGTAGGGTGCGGCGTCCTGCAGGCCGGCCGCGGTCAACGCCTCGTGCAGGTCGGCTGACGCGTCCATGACCCGCGTCCAGTCGTCTTGCGCGCCAGCTTCGCCAATCGCTTCCGGCTCGGTGAAGCCGTGCCTCGGTGTGAGCGGCTGCCACTCGAGCGTGAGCAGCCGGTGTCGCTGGAGGTCGCGGAAGGCGCCGTAGTCGGTGAGGATGTCGAAGCGGTACGCCGTCCGCTCGAACGCGCGGCCAGGGCGGTGGCGCCGGTTCGTGCGTTCTCCGACATACGCGCGCAGGACCGCCGCGCGATCCTCGACGCTCAAGCCCCGCGCCACCTGCATGAGCTGATCGTCGGGCAGATTGGACACGGCGTACAACGCCGCGGCGACGACCCTGACTTCGCCGTCGACGTCGAAGTCGGTCAGCGTCACCTCCGGCCGTGGTTCCGGAGCACTGTCGTCGAGCAGTGCCGCCGCAATCGTCATCGTCTGACGGCGGGCGTCGGCCATGTACTCGCTCCACTTGCCGCCCCGATCCGGCTGGTCGACCCGCACGAGAAACGCCGGGATGATCTTTCGCAGCTCGGTAAGCATCTGGTCGGCGCAGTCGCGCGCCTCGGCCAGTGGACTCGCACGGAGGCGCAGCAGCAGCGCTTCGAATGCCTGGCCGGTGCCGTAGATGCCGAGGTTGGATTGGGTCGCGGCGGGCAACAGGCCGCGCAGCGTGTCGAGGGCCTTGGCGCGGATCGCGGACCGGTGAACGGCGTCCGAGTCCGAAGGATTCTTCGGATAGCGCTTCTCGAAGTGTTCCTGCATCGGCCCGATCCATTTCACATAGCACTCGAATGCCGCGTCCATCGTCCGCGTGTATCGATCGCGGAGCGCGCTGGCGGTGATCTCGGCCGGGACGTGATACCGCCATCGGCCGTGCAACCGGTCGGTGTAGGGCACGTAGCGCGTGGATTGCTCGAGGTACGCCATCAGGCGGCCCCACTCGAGCTGCTTGGTCAGCACATTCGAGACGTACTCGCAGGCGATATGCGCACCGCCGAGTTGCGCGACCGAGTCGTCGCCGTATTCGTTGAACACCTTGGCGAAGAGCTTTTCCGCTCGTGCCACGCCGACCGTTTCGCCGGCGGCACTCGAGGCCTGATTCCCGACTTTGTCCGCGAACTCGTCCAGGAACAGCCGTCGCAACGATTTTGCAGAGCGCGAATACCGGGCGAACAGCGCTCCCTTGACGGTCTCGGGCAGGTTCGTGAGCGCGAACACGTGCCCGTCGAGATTCGTGAAGTACGGAGCGAGGCGCGCCCGCTCGGCGTCAGTGAAGGTTTCGGCAGCTGAAGTCGAGGGCGACACGTTGGTGATTGTAGACCGGAAGCAACATCGCGACGACACCGCCAAAAGCCTTTTCACCGCAGAGGCCGCTGAGTGCGCAGAGAGACACTAAAATGTTCTGAGTCCTCCGCGCGCTCTGCGGTGAAAGGCTTTTTGGCGGGAAGCTCGTCGAAGGGATCAGACCTCATGCCTCACATCTACTCACACCGTCTCGAGGTACGCTTTCGCGATTGCGATCCGCTGGGGCACGTCAACAACGCCGTCTACCTGACCTATCTCGAACAAGCGCGGCTGGTCTACTGGCAGGCGTTGTGGGGGTTCGGCGAACCGGGCTCGACCATTCCGGGCGTCATCATGGCGCGTGCCGAGATCGACTACCGGAGCCCGGCCCACTACGGTCAGACGCTCGAAATCCGCATCGCGCTCGCCGCGATCGGCAAGACGAGCTTCACCTACGACTACGAGATCGTGGACGCAGAGGGCCGCGCGGTCGCCTCGGCGCGGACGGTCCAGGTGATGTACGACTATGCGATGGCGAAGCCCGTCCCGATCCCCGACGATATTCGAGAAAAAATGCAAAAAAGTTGAATTATTCTTCAGTATTGTGAAACGATTCACATAATGACCGGTCCTCGCCGGACGGCACTCGCTCTTGCCCCGGCCCTCGTCTGCGCCGCGGTCGTCGCCGCCGACGGCCTGCGTCCACGCGCTTCCGATGGACTCCAGGCGACGCTGGTGACCGCCGAGTCTGTCGCCAGGCAGATCCAGGATCGCAACATCGGCCGCGATTCTCGGTCGGCGATGCGCATGAAGCTCTTCGATCGCCACAATCGCGTGCGCGAACGTGCCATGGCCGTCATCACCCTGCGCGGGCGCGACGCGCCAGGCGCATTGCCGTCCGCGCCGGATGCCGACCGCCTCCTCATCCGCTTCAGCTATCCCAACGACATTCGGGGCACCGGCTTCCTCGTCTGGGAGCATCCGAACTCCGACGACGAACGATTCCTGTATCTGCCGTCGCTCGGCCGCGTCCGCCGGATTGCCGGGGCCGAGACTCAAGAGAGTTTCGTCGGCAGCGACTTCACGTACGAGGACATCGGCGGCCGCGAGTTCGACGACTACAGCTACGCCTTTGCCGGCCCGGACGGCGAGAACGCCTCCTGGACCCCGGCCGCCGGCGGCACGCCCCGTCCGGCCTGGCGACTCGAGTCGCGCCGCAAGGACGCATCAGCCGAGTTTCCCCGGGTCGTCTCGATCGTGCTCAAGGACTCGCTCGTCGTGGTCGGGGCCGACGTCTACAACCGCCGCAACGAGAAGCAGAAGGTCTACACGGTACGGCGCCTCGAGCAGATCGAGACCATCTGGACGGTCATGGAATCCGAGATGACCAACGCGATTGAGAAGAGCCGCACCGAGCTCGTCGTCGAATCCATGGACTACAACGTGGGGTTGAAGGAGGCCGCCTTCACCCGGCGCGAGCTCGAGCAGGGAATGATTAGGTGAGCCAGGCGCTTGCCGGATGGATCTATCGCTGGCGCATCCCCCTCTCGATCTTTATCGTGCTCGACGCCCTCGTCCAAGTGCCTCGCGCGAACATCACCGAGATGGACAACGACATTACGGCGTGGTTCTCGAAAGACGATCCCGTCTACCGCGACTACGAGCGCTACAGGACCGAGTTCAGCGGCACCCGGGCGCTCATCATCGCGCTCAAGGCCCATTCCGCCGATCGGCTGTTCTCCCGCGAGACGCTCGAGACGATCGAGGCCATCAGCGGCGACATCGAGCGCGTCGACACGGTTCAGCAGGTCAACAGCCTCGCCACCGCCACCATCGTCGAGGCGCTGAGGGATCAGGACGCTGACGAGGGCGGCCTTGAGGTGCGGCCCCTGCTTGAAAAGCTCGCCACCCGCGATCCGGCCGACATCAGGCGACGCGCGCTCGGGGACGACCTCATCCGCGGCGACCTCGTCTCGGAAGACGGCACGACGACGGCCATCATCGTCGGTTTCGACGAGGATCGCATCGACGAGGTTCGTGCCGGCGTCATCCAGCAGATCCACAACATCGTCGATCCGAAGCTGCCGGCTGGCGTCCGCGCGTATTACAACGGCAGCCTCGAGATCAGCGAGACCTACAACCGCATCACTCTCGACAACCAGCGGAAGTTCACGCTGCCGATCCTGCTCTTCACGGTCCTCGCGATCTACCTCTCGTTCCGGTCGTGGCGCAAGACGATGCTGGCGATGTTCGCCATCGTCGTCTCTCTCCTCTGGACGCTCGGCCTGTACTCGCTCATGGGGTACAGCTATAACGTCCTCGCGAGCATGCTCGTGCCGCTCATCGTCGTGCTGGCGATTGCCGACGACGTCCACATCATGCAGCATTGGGACGAGGAGCGCCGGCGCGGTGACATCGAGCAGGCGTTCAAGGCCACCGTTGCGCACCTGGCGGCGCCGCTGCTCGGTGCCAGCGCGACGACGGCGCTTGGCATGCTGTCGCTCGCGACGAGCAGCGTCGTGGCCGTGCGGGCGTTCGGCGTCGGGTCGGCGGTCGGGATCATGGTCGATTTCGCGATCTCGCTCGTCCTGATGCCGACGCTGCTCACGCTCGTGAAGCCGGAAACGGCGGAAGCGCCGCACGAGCGCTACTTTCTTGCTCCCTTGAAGGCCGTGGCACGGTTCTCGTGCGCGCACCCTGGGCGCGTCCTGACAGTGTCGATTGCGCTGGCGGTGGTCGCGACGATGGGTATCCTCAGGCTGCGGGTCGACACGAATCACATCAGCTTCTTCAGCGCGGATCATCCACTGGGGCAGTCGGCGGCCATCATCGACAAGGAGCTCGGGGGCATCTACAGTTTTCAGATCATGCTGGAGGGGCCGCCGGAGTCGCTGAAGACGCCGGATGCGCTGCAGCGCATCGACCGCCTCGAGGACGCGCTCCGGAAGTTTCCGCACGTGCGCAAGGTGACCTCGGTCGCCGACTACGTCAAGCGGATCAACAAGGAGCTCCACGACGGCCGGCCGGAGGCCAATGTTGTGCCCGCCGACGCCAACACCATCGCGCAGGAGCTGTTCGTGTTCGCGCTCGGCGGCGAGGGCCGGCACGAGTTGGAGCGCGTCGTGGCCAGCGACTATTCGCGCGCCCAGATCTCGATCAAGCTGCAATCGATGAGTTCGGACCTCGTGCTCGAACAGGTCGAGCAGGCGGATCGGATCGCGAAAGAGGCCTTCGCCGGGAGCGGGATCACCGTGCTGACGACTGGCTCGGGACGCCTGTTCAGCACGCTCGATCACTACCTGGTGATATCGCAGCTCAGCAGCTTCGCCACCGCCTTCTTTACCGTGTTTGGGGTGATCTTCCTGGTCTTCCGCTCGTTTCGTTTCGGGTTGCTGACCATTGCCCCCAACCTGCTCCCGGTGCTGGCGGTGCTCGGCGTCATGGGCTACCTCGATATTTCGATGAACGTGGCGACGGTCATGGTCGCGAGCGTGGCGCTGGGGATTGTGGACGACGATACGATTCACTTCATCAACCGCTACCGGCGCGAGGCTGCCGCCGGCCGATCGACCGACGAAGCGATCGAGATCGCAACCGCGCACGAGGGCCGCGCCTCGCTCACCACGGCGATCATCAACTGCGCGGGGTTCGGGACCCTGCTGCTGTCCGAGTACAAGCCGACGGCGTGGTTCGGCGGGCTGCTCGCCCTGACCATGGTGGCGGCATTTCTCGCCGAGGTGTTGATCCTGCCGGCCACGATCAAACTACTGCCCCGCGTGTTTGGCGCTGACGCACTCCGGCCGCGGCATGCGGCATAACCCTGGGCGGCTCGTGTGTGTGGCGCTGGCCCTTGCGGCGGTTGACGTGCGTCCCGTGCAGGCTCAAAGCCCAACGGGCTCGGTGAGTCTCTTCGCCGACTACTTTCCGAACCAGCTGGACACAACCGAGCTGCGGGCCCGGCTGTTCGCTGAGGAGAAGGTAGAAAAGCAGGTCGGGCCGTCCCGACGCATCCGGCTGACGGTTTCCGGCTTTGCCGAAGGGCTGCTGTCGCGCCGGCCCGTGCCCGGCGCCGCGCCAGGGCTGCAGTCGGTCAACGACGGCATCGTGCGGGTGCAGGACGGCAACGTCGAGGTTCTCGGCCAACGTGTCGATGTCCTCGCCGGATACGCACGGCTCGCGTGGGGCAAGCTCGATGAGATTCAGCCGACCGACGTCATCAACCCGCTCGATGTCTCGCGGTTCTTCTTCGAGGGTCGCAGCGAGGCGCGCTTGCCAATGCTGCTCGCGCGGGCGCGGCTTCACATCGCCGAGCGCGTCACGCTCGAGGGCGTCTATCTGCCCGACTTCCGGCGTGGACGATACGACCAGCTCAACGAGCCCACGTCGCCCTTCAACCTTCCGGTCAACGTCGCGCAAGACTCAGCGGTGTGCCTGGCTATCGGGTGTCCGGCCGCCCCCATTCAGGTCTCCGATCGAGCGCCGGCATTCACCGCGGCCAACGCGCAGGGTGGCGCCCGAGTCTCCGCCACCAGTGGCCGGGTCGACTGGAGTGTCTCGGCGTTTCGTGGCTTCGAGACGTTCGGGCTGTACACGGTCGAGGATGTTGCGGCGCTGCCTCCGGTCGTCCCGCCGGCCGTCACGGTCGTCTACCCGCGCTTCACGATGATCGGCGGAGACTTCGAGGCAGTTCGAGGCAAGTGGGGTCTGCGCGGCGAGGTGGCGGCGTTTGTCGATGACAACTTTCAGTCACCGGCGCTGCGGGTCGTGACCGGGCAGTCGTTTGATGCCGGCGTCGGCATCGACCGGCGCGCCGGTGACTATACGTTGAGCGGAACCGTGCTGGTCCATTCCGAATCGTACGATTCGCCGCTGGCGAGTCCCAACCCGAGCGAAGGCGCGGGCGCCGGGCGCACCGATGTGTCGCTCGTCGTGTCCGCGGATCGGACGTTTGTGCAGGAGCGCTATCGGTTCCGGGGATTCGGTGTCTACAATGCGACGGAGGCCTCGGGATTCGTCCGCGGAATCGGGATGGCCAGCTTGCGTGACAACGTGGCGCTCGAAGCATCGATCGGCTGGTTCGTGGGCAAAGGGCGGGATCTGATCGGACGATTCAGCGACAGCGATTTCGCGTATGTGCGAGTGAAGTACTACTTTTGAACTGTAGAGGCGACGCCGTCCCCTCCCGCGCACGCAACTCAGCATGACCCACATTCTGCTCCCAGCCCACAACGCCTCCACGTGGACCGGTCCAACTGGCAACAACACGTACCTGCTGCCTGGCCGTATCCCAACGTTGATCGACGCTGGAGTCGGGAACGCTGAGCACATCGAGAGTGTTGCCCGTGCCCTCGAGGGGAGGCCGCTTGCGCTGATGCTCATTACCCATGGCCATTCCGACCACGTGAGCGGCGCTCCAGCGATTGTCGCGCGATGGCCGGGCGTGCGTGTCAGGCAATTCGGCGCCGGAGAGCAGCCGATTCAGGATGACGAGGAGATCGACGCCGGCGATGGAGCCGTGAAAGCGATTCATACGCCGGGGCACTCGCCAGATCACGTGTGTTTCGTCGACGGCGGGGATGTTTTCTGCGCCGACTTGATCCGTGCAGGCGGCACGATTGTGATTCCGGCGAGCCGCGGGGGCGATCTGACGCAGTACCTCGCGTCGTTGCAGCGGGTGCGAAGCCTTTGCCCGTCCCGCCTGCTTCCGGGGCATGGCCCGGCCATCGACGATCCGGCAAAGGCGATTGACGAGTACGTGCGGCATCGGGCGAGTCGCGAGGCGCAGATCGTGCGTGTGCTGGCGCAAGGGCATGACACGCCCGAGCGTATCGTGTCGGTGCTCTATGAGGGGCTTCCCCAGCCGCTCGTGCACGCCGCTGTCGAAAGCGTGCTGGCCCATCTGATCAAGTTGAGCGTGGATGGCAGAGCCCGCCAGGATGGGGA
>Ga0184612_10001153_pt1 | contig 12752 bp, 11 predicted proteins | sample PLM3_60_coex_FD_133163 | JGI IMG/M metagenome (GOLD analysis project Ga0184612, IMG submission 133163) | Groundwater sediment microbial communities from an aquifer in East River, Colorado, USA - PLM3_60_coex | ecosystem: Environmental > Terrestrial > Soil > Riparian zone | place: USA: East...
TCAGCTTATGCAGCTTGGCCATTGTGATGCCAATTTGAAAACTTTGCGCTGTTCCGAATCTGGGGATCTTTTTTCCGTCAGCGAAAGAAAACAATACCGCATACCTCATTCCCTCCGGCGCATTGATCTCCTGAATGTACCCTCCCTCCCGATCAGCTATCGGGTGGGATACAGGCATCGAATGTTGAGACAGGTACAGGAGTAGCCGTAATTCTTCCGACACCTCCGTTTTCGTTCTCCAATTGGAGGTATAAATACGCAGCACATACCTATCTGGGCTATCGCTCACCATATACAAGTGATTCATTCCCGTGCGAAATAATTTGCAGGATGTCTGCCGTCTCAATTTATATTTGTCGCGAAGTAACTGTGCGAGATGAACGGCTGACAAAGTAGATTCAGTGGCAGGAAATGTCACGTCTATTCTTGGATTAGTCATGGAGAAAAGTGTAAAAAACGATAAGTATACGCGTCAATGTCTAAAAAACAAAAAAGGATAAGTTTTTGAGGTTCAAAAATCTGTAGGCTCGGGTGGAGTTCTGAGTATAAGGAAACCTTACACTCACGAGCAGGGTGCAGGATCAGACTAATGGGGAAATCCCATTCTCCAATCGTGCATGCAACGTCTCAATCTCACACCCTTTCGGACTTGACGTCTTCCGGACTTTCTGACGGATATTGCCTAAAAAGGTCAAGCCTGATTTGCTCAGCTTCGCTTCAAATAATAGTTGAGACCTAAACCTAAAATATTAAGCTTGTAGGGACCGCTGAGACGCTGTGGTTGTGTGGGATCATCGTTCCCGCTGGACTGAAGGCCAAAATAATTTCTTAAAGAAATTCCCAGTTGCCGGGTAACTAAGAATTCCACCTCAGCATGTACACCATACTCAAATTTTTTAAAGGCATCCGCCCCATAACTAGGTTGATACGTTGGCCCATCCTGTCCCAGAAGAAAGTTAAGTTCGGGTCCGGCTAGAATTTTTAACCGTTTTATGGGCTGATAGTACAAATTCAACGGCATCGAAGCGTAATGCAACGTAACGTGATCATCAAACAAGCCGCTGATACCGACAAAAGAATAGTCTGCCTCGAGATGAAGACCAAATTTTCCAAAAGGTACTTCTGAAAATCCTCCCGCCCTGAACCCAATACCGGACTCCCAACGGTCTTTTTCGAAGGCTACCGTCGATAGTGTGGTAAAATTAGCTCCGCCGTTCAGCCCGAAATAAATTTGAGCTTTCGATTGTAGCAGGGTCATGCCGTAAAAAAATCCGGCGAGTAAAATGATCTTTCTCATAATCAATTTTGTCTAACGTTTGTTTAACAACGGTCATCGTAGCGGCAATATTGTACCGGGGTGGCTAGACTTTCATCAGCTCTTTAACAGTTTGCCTAACGCTTCATCCACACGTTCAAAATTAAAACTACTCAGCGCATCTTTCATGAGCCGCCTGATATCGTTGAGGCCGAGATTACCGATACTTCCTTCGTGGGAATGTTTTACTGTTTTATCAGGCTGATACTTTCCGTTCTCAATATCCAAACCAATTTTCTTGTACGCATCACGGAACGGCATTCCCCCTAAAACCAGCTTGTTAACTTCTTCGACGCTGAATAAAAACTTGTACTTATCATCATCCAGTATATTCTCTTTCACCGTAATATTCGCTAACATCAGCTGCGCCATACGCAAGCAATCCCGCAGGTCCTGGATTGCCGGGAAAAGTATTTGTTTCAATAATTGCACGTCCCGATGATACCCCGAAGGAAGGTTAGCCGTTCCCAGTGCAATGTCATTTGGTAACGCCTGTATTTGATTACACTTCCCTCGTATCAACTCGAATACGTCCGGGTTCTTCTTATGGGGCATGATACTGGAACCGGTTGTTAATTCGTCGGGAAAGCTGATGAACCCGAAGTTCTGATTAAGGAAAAGGCACGCATCCATGGAAAGTTTCGACAACGTTGCAGCTATGTTTGCCATGGCGCTGGCAACGATCCGCACCGTCTTACCCCTGCCCATCTGGGCATAGACAACATTATAGTTCAAGTCGTCAAAACCCAACAACTCCGTTGTCATCTTCCGGTTCAATGGAAAGGAGGAACCATACCCTGCGGCAGATCCCAGCGGATTTTTATTTACTATTCGATAGGCGGCTTGAAGTGTAATCACATCATCCACCAAACTTTCCGCGTAAGCGCCAAACCACAAGCCGAAAGACGATGGCATTGCTAACTGTAAATGCGTATATCCGGGAAGTAGATGGTCCTTAAACTTTTCACTTTGGTCCGTCAAAAGATCGAAGAGTTTCTTTGTCTCTGCAACCACTTCCTTGATCTCTTCGCGAAGAAATAACTTTACGTCAACCAGTACCTGGTCATTCCTTGAGCGGCCGCTATGGATCTTCTTTCCTACATCAGCGAGTTTTTTTGTCAATTCAAGCTCTACTTGCGAATGAATGTCTTCAACTCCAGGTTCTATTTTGAAACTGCCAGACTCAATACGTTTATAAATCTCCTTAAGCTCAGCACGAAGCGTCTTCAATTCGTCGTGCGTTAACAGGCCGATAGATTCCAGCATAGTAATGTGAGCAATGGATCCAAGTACATCGGCCTTAGCCAGGTACAAATCCATCTCCTGGTCCCTTCCCACGGTAAAGCGTTCAACCTCGGCCAGTGATGCTTTATCTTTTTGCCAGAGCTTCATGATTTTCGAAATTTAAATTCACGTGAAGATATACGTTCGAGGGTCATCTTGAGAACATCGTTACAGGATAATGTTATTTAAAAGCTTGATATAAACTTCAATTCCCTTTTCAATTTCATCCACATAAATAAATTCATCTGCCGAATGCGAGCGCGCAGAGTCACCCGGCCCGATCTTTACCGACGGTACCGGTATTAACGCCTGATCGGAAGTAGTCGGCGACCCGTAGGTTTTCAGCTTTAATTTTTTTGCAGACTGTACCAATGGATGATCCGACGCAATTCCGGAAGATCGCATGCGCAATGAACGCGGCGTAACTTCACTTGCCACGTTCGACTGTATCACTGATAGTGCCTCCTCAAGTGTGTATGCATCTGTTACACGGACGTCCACGGTGTATTTGCACTCAGGTGGAACCACATTGTGTTGTGTCCCGGAATTGATAATCGTTACTGACATCTTCATCTCTCCCAGTGTATCAGAAATTTTCGGAAACCGGAACGTTCTGAACCATTCAATGTCCTTCAACGCGAGGTATATCGCATTTATTCCCTCCTCCCGGGCCGCGTGGCCCGGTTTGCCTTTGGTTATACAATCCAAAACCATCAGGCCTTTTTCCGCTGTCGCCATTTCGCAGAGGGTAGGTTCCCCTACTATGGCAAACTCCACGGAAGATAACGAGGTCCACATGCTTTCAATCCCTCCCGTTCCCGATATTTCTTCCTCCGCCGAGGCAGCCATGACCAGGTTATAATTCAAATCATTGCGATCATAATAATGTAGAAATGTCGCCATCAAAGCGACGAGCGGTCCGCCGGCATCGTTACTTCCAAGTCCGAAGAGTTTGCTGTCTGCTATTTCGGCTTTGAAGGGATCTCGTGTATAACCTGCATTCGGTTTTACGGTGTCGTGATGGGAATTTAATAATATTGTAGGCTTGGATGTATCAAAATATTTATTGATCACCCATACATTATTGCCCTTGCGGTTTGCTAATACGCCGTGCTTTTCAAAAAAATCTACTATGACTGACGCGGTGCCCCCTTCATCTTTACTGTAAGACGGTACAACAATAAGATCCTGCAGCAGGTTTACTGCGTTCTTAAAAAGCTTCTTGTGCATGCGTTTTTTCCGTTAGCCATCCAACGTAGGGAATAGTTATCATAACGTAATTAAAGTTCCTTCCGTGTCACGGCCGGTGTTTTTGACCAGGTCAGCCGCTTCGCCTATCAATACCTCCTTTACGCCAGCGTTGATGGCTGCGTAGGCGTTCTCAAGCTTGGGTAAAATCCCGTCGGCAAATACCTTCTTTGGCAGTAATTCCTCGAACATACTTTTAGGCAGATGATGAATGACAGAATCGAGCCGATTTACATCCAGCAAGACACCCTTCTTTTCAAAACAAAAGATGAGTCGCACGTCAAAATGTTTACTCAGCGCTACAGCTAATACGGAAGCAATGGTGTCGGCGTTCGTGTTCAACATTTTACCATCCGCGTGTGTAAGTGGTGCAAATACAGGAATGGTGTTTTGCTTCAATAGAAAGTAGAGGAGCGCAGTGTTCACGCCGTCAGGCTTGATATCACCCACAAATCCGTAGTCGATATCCTTAACAGGTCGTTTTGTCGCCTTAATCATATTACCGTCAGCGCCAGTTACTCCCAACCCATTACAGCCCAGATGTTGCAACTTCGCGACGATCTGTTTGTTCACCAGGCCTCCATAGACCATGGTTACAAGGTCAAGCGTCGGCCCGTCCGTTATTCTGCGTCCATTGATGTAATTCGATTCAATGCCCAATTGATTGCCCAGGCTCGTCGCAATTTTTCCTCCCCCGTGAATAAGAATCTTTGGCTCTTTAATGGCAGCAAAGTCGTGTAAGAATATATCCAGCGCGCCGGAGTTGTCCAGCACATTTCCACCAATTTTGATAATAAAGAGCTTATTCATATCACCTGCCTGTAACTATACATTCTACTTCGCTAAGAGTTCCGCCAGCACAGCCTGTGCAGCCCACACGCGGTTTGATGCCTGTTGTGTAACTATGCTGTTTGGGCTGTCCAGAATTTCATCACTTAACTCAACATTCCTTCGCACCGGAAGGCAATGCATAACCCTGGCGCTATTAGTACTGCGTAATTTCTCTTGCGTTAGCATCCACTTGGGATCATTACAGTATATCCTGCCATAGTCATGGTATGTACTCCAGTTTTTGACGTACACGAAATCTGCCTGCTTCAACGCTTCTGTCTGATTGTGAGTAATCAAAGCTCCATTTGTAAATTTTTCATCCAACTCGTAATCCTCGGGATGGGTGATGGTAAAGTCAGCCTCTCCCCACGCGTTGATCCACTGAGCAAAACTATTTGCCACACATTGAGGCAATGCCTTTACATGCGGAGCCCACGTAAGCACGATCCTGGGTTTTCTTTTTTCTTTAAAGGTCTCGCGGATAGTAATAACATCGGTGAGACTTTGAAGTGGATGAAGTGTCGCGCTCTCAAGGCTTACAACTGGAATCCCGCAGTACTTGATAAATTGATTCATGTAGAGCTCATTGTAATCGTCCACTTTGTTTTGCAGCGACGGAAAAGTTCTTATTCCCAGGATATCAAAATACTTACCCAAAATTGGCGCCGCGTCTTTTACGTGCTCAACGGTAGAACCACTCATGATGGCTTCATCCTCAAATTCCAGTGCCCATCCATCCTGACCTACATTAAACACGATCGCTTCCATCCCGAGATTCTGCGCAGCAATCTGGGTACTCAGCCGGGTTCTCATGCTGGGATTGAGGAACAGCAGCCCTATGCGCTTACCTGCACCTAACTTCTTGTCCTTAAAAGGGTCTGACTTGTATCCCAGCGCCTTTTCCACAAGGCTTTTCATATCAGGGGCATCCCCTGCAGAAATAAATTTTTTCATTGCAGCGCTTCGTTCAAGGCGGTGAGAAAAATATCAATTTCGCTTTTACTCAATGCCAAAGATGGTAATAATCTTATGGTGTTGGGCTTGGCCTCACCGGTAAAAATATGATGATTAAATAACAGGTCTGCCCTCACTTTACTCTTCTCCTCCGGGAGATCGAAGCCTATCATCAGTCCTCTTCCGCGAACCTGTTTTATCTGGCCCATTCCACGAAGCGCGTCGAGTAGATAATTTCCCATTACTTCGGCGTTTGTAATCAACCGTTCGTTCTCCATGACCTCCAGCACTGCGAGGGAGGCGACCATAGCCAGGTAGTTGCCGCCAAACGTTGTGCCCAACATACCACTCCAGGGTTTGATGTCGTGCTGAATTAATACACCTCCGACAGGGAAACCGTTTCCCATTCCCTTTGCAGTGGTAATAAGGTGAGGCTTGATACCTGCGTGCTGATGGGCAAAGAATTTTCCAGTACGTCCATATCCGCTTTGAATCTCATCGAGGATCAGAATGACATTCGCTTCGCGGCATTTGCGCTCAAGAAATTGCAGGAAAGAGTCGTTTGGCACCTGAATACCTCCTACTCCCTGAATTCCTTCAATAATAACAGCAGCTACGTCCGCGGTCAATGCTTCCGAAAATGCTGCTTCGTCGTTCAATGGGAGGAACGCAACGTCATGGCCCGCGTTGAATGGAGACACGATCTTAGGATTGTCCGTGGCAGCAACCGCGCCTGAAGTTCTTCCGTGGAAAGCTTTTTTGAATGCAATTATTTTTTTGCGGCCCGTGACAAATGAAGCTAGCTTCAATGCATTTTCATTGGCTTCTGCCCCCGAGTTACAAAGGAACAATTGATAGTCAGGATACCCGGAGAGTTGCCCGAGTTTTTCCGCCAGTTCCGCCTGCAATGGATTCTGCACACTGTTTGAGTAAAATGCGATCTTTCCCAATTGATCTCCCAACGCTTTCACATAATGTGGATGTGAATGTCCGATTGAAATAACCGCATGTCCGCCATACAGGTCGAGGTATTTTCTCCCCTGCTCGTCCCAAAGCCATGAGCCCTGAGCTTTGACCGGCGTTATATTAAATAAAGGATATACATCAAATAATTTCATCGTCATAAAATTGAACGTTAGTGCTTCCCAAGGGACCAGCCCAGAAGGACAGCGTCGATTAAAAAGCTATCGATTTAAGCTTGAGCCCTGAGGTTTCTTCCAATCCAAACATCAGGTTCATATTGTGAACGGCCTGGCCGGAAGCACCTTTCAGTAAATTATCTACCGCCGAGTGAACCACTAGTTTATTACCTTCCTTCTCCAATCCGATCAGGCATTTATTCGTGTTGATAACCTGCTTGAGGTCCACAGTTTCCGAAGTTACCGTTGTAAAGGGATGTTGGGCAAAAAAATCTTTGTATAGCGCTGTCAATTCAACCAATGACTTGTCGCTGGCAATTATTGAGCTCACAAAAATTCCCCGCGTGAAATCACCCCTCCAGGGGACAAAATTTATGGGACCGGTAAACTCAGGCTGCAATTGTTTTACGGACCGGTTGACCTCTTTCAGGTGCTGATGAGTTAGCGTCTTATATGCAGAAATGTTATTCGCTCTCCACGTAAAATGAGTTGTATCCTGAAGTTTTTGTCCCGCACCAGTCGATCCGGTAATACCCGTTGAAAACACTTCGCTCAAGATTCCTGCTTTTGCCAGCGGAAGTACTCCGAGTTGCAGGGCTGTAGCAAAGCAACCGGGATTGGCAATATTGGATGCCTTTTTAATTTCAGACTTGTTTAACTCCGGCAATCCATAGACAAATGCCCTGTCTGACGCGGTCTCTCCTAACCTGAAATCCTGACTCAGGTCAATAACTTTAACCGTAGAATTGAGAGTGTTGTCCTGAAGGAATTTTCTACTCTCGCCATGGCCAAGACAGAGGAAAAGTACGTCGACGTCGTGTTGTAATGATTCAGCAAACTTAAGATCTGTTTCGCCAAGCAGGTCCGGATGCACTGCATACAGTGGGCTACCGGCATTGCTTCTGCTGTGAACGAAAGTAAGCGCGACGCCAGGATGATTGAGGAGCAGACGGATTGTTTCTCCGCCTGTATATCCAGCACCTCCTACAATACCAGCTTTGATCTTATTTGCCATCGACGTCTTCTTTTACCTGGTGATATATTGCTGTCTGATTACCAAAGATCTTGGTAAATCCTTTCACGTCGTCTCCCGTCCAACCCAGATTCATTTCCCCATACTTTCCGAATTTAGCAGACATCAGATCGTATGGCGATTCGATACCAAGTACCTGGAACCTGTATGGGTGTAGTTGAAGATGCACTTCACCAGTCACATTTTGCTGAGAATTAGTGAGGAAGGCTTCAATGTCGCGCATGACCGGATCGAGGTATTGGCCCTCGTGTAGCCAGTTTCCATAAAACTGGCCAAGCTGGTCCTTCCAACTTAGCTGCCACTTCGTGAGCACATGCTTTTCCAATGCATGATGTCCTTTGAGTACCAACATAGGAGCAGCAGCTTCGAAGCCAACACGGCCTTTAATACCGATGATGGTATCTCCAACGTGAATTTCACGCCCGATTCCATACGGGCCGGCAATCTGCTGCAGGTGTTGAATTGCTTCAGTAGGATGCGCGAATGATTTATCATTTATTTTTTTCAGCTCACCCTTCTCGAAAGTTAATTTTACCGTCTCTGACTCGCGCTTCGTTACCTGCGTGGGCCAGGCCTCTTCAGGCAACATGCCTAACGATTTAAGTGTCTCCTTTCCGCCAACAGATGTTCCCCAGATTCCTTTGTTGACTGAGTACATTGCTTTTTCAAAATTCATTTGCACTCCCTTGGATTTAAGGAAGCTGATCTCTTCTTCGCGGGATAGTTTCAGTTCTCGTATGGGAGTAATAATCTCAATGCCTGGAACAAGAATGTTCAGGATCATATCAAATCTCACCTGATCATTGCCTGCGCCTGTACTGCCATGTGCAACGGCGTCTGCCTTGAGTTCTTTTGCATAGGTTGCTACGGCCAGCGCCTGAGACATTCTCTCAGCGCTTACACTCAACGGGTAGGTATTATTCTTCAATACGTTTCCGTAAATCAGGTAACGAATTACTTTATCGTAATAATTTTTAGTCTCGTCTACGGTCTTGTGGGATGCTACTCCCAGGTTTTTCGCTCTCGATTCAATTTCAGCTAACTCCGCTTTGTCAAAACCTCCGGTGTTCACCGTGATGGTATGAATTTCGTATCCCTTTTCATCTCCGAGGTACTTCACGCAATATGAAGTGTCCAATCCACCACTGAATGCCAGTACTACTTTCTTTTTCATGATTGTTTATTAAGCCTTACTCAATGTTCATATGCGGGAGGATGTTAACTACCCTCCCAAACAGAATTTGAAAACGTGAAGGTAAGGTGAGTTTACCAAAAAAATATGCCCAACAATGACCGCTTCTTGTCGGAAGAATCGGTATTTCCGTCATCCCGCTTGCGAAACGACTTAAGCAGCACAAATTGCTTGAAACGAACCCATCGCTCGAAAAGCTTCAGATTGCCTTTAAATTCGCGATGACGGTGTTGTACGATTTCGCCATCGGGTGTGACCAACGTGGCGGTTTTTGCAGTGTCTTCTTCCAGGGCTTTTGCTGCTTTTGCCTCTGCCGCAGCCTTGATCTTTGCTTCAGCTTCAACGGGATCGAACAGCATAGCGGTGCACATACAGTTCTTCCGTTCCTTGCTCACGAGAATCTCATAGTTAACACAACTCTTGCAACCCTTCCAGAACTCTTCATCATTTGTGAGCTCCGAATAAGTAACCGGCTCATACCCAAGGTCGGAGTTGATCTTCATTACGGCCAGTCCGGTGGTCAGTCCGAATATTTTAGACGTAGGATATTTCTCCCTCGAAAGGTCAAAGATCCTGCGTTTGATCTCGGTTGCTACTCCCGTTTTCCGGAAAGCGGGTGCTACAATCAGACCCGAATTAGCAACATACTTGCCGTGCTCCCACGCCTCGATGTAACAAAAGCCTACCCACGTTCCATCCTGGGTAACAGCAATAACGGATTTGCCCTCCTCGATCTTCTTGATAATATATTCAGGAGAGCGCTTGGCAATGCCGGTGCCACGTGCTTTTGCCGACTCTTCCATCTCTCTGGTGATGGTCTCGGCATATTTTGTATCGTCCGGCGTTGCAAGCCTGACAATTAATTTATTATTATCCAATGTCTTCTAATTAATGATAAGTATGAGTGAAACCTGTGCTAAAGCACAATAGGCGCAATGTCCTGGACACCACGTCTTTTACAAAGGAGTTGTAATGAAGGTATCAGATACGCACGAAGCGCGTAGGTCGGGGCCGCCTGGTCACCGTGCAGGCTAGCGTTAAGAACTGAACAGTTCTCCTGGAGTGGTAATCAGCAATTGCTGCTGTTAAGATGGTGATCAATGTTTTCAATTTCTTTCTTAGCGTTTAAGTTGAACTCAGATAAAAGTCATTCAGTTTTTATTTTAGTTGGAACTTATAAATGCAAAATTAAACGATAAAGTTTTGTAAAAGGCAATCTTTTCGCGAAAAGACTGTAAAATAATTTTTTTCTTACTAACGGAAGTTAGCGTTGAATTAAGTCAAACTCCCGTGCGGCGGATCATTTTTGATTCACTACTTTTGCAAAGCTTTAATCAATTGTCTGTCATGTTTGGAAAAAAAATCATCATCACCAGCATCTTCTTCACGCTGCTCGTTGTCCTGGCCTTCGTCTTCAGACCCGTACCCAACGCCTCTCCGGAGAACACTATAAAAACTATTGGCACCATTGACGAGGTGTTCAGAGCAGGCGATGACGACGTCATCATAAAATTGAAAGGAGACGATCGCCTCTATTATATCAGCCAGGGTCTCAAGGATGGCGTTACACTTACTTCTCTTCAGGTTGAACTTCCCGGCAAGTCCGTCGAGATTCATTACGTTAAGTACTGGACTCCTATCGATCCACTCAGCAGACTCAAGCACATCTCCAAGGTGGACGTTGAGCAGACTACATTGTTCACGTCACTCGAACAGTAGGCTAGCAAGCTAGGTAGCGAGGTAGCTAGGTAGCCAGGTAGCCAGGCACCCTGTTTCCTATTTCCCTATTCCCTTATCCCTTATTTCCCCTATTCCCCTATTCCCGCTCCCAGAGGCCGAAAAATATTTTCGCCCAGTACTTGGCCATACATAGTACTTTTCCGTATATAGGTGTAGAATTGATTAAAAATGCACGTATGAACCTTGAAAACACGCAAGTACAGATGAGGAAGGGAATATTGGAATACTGCATACTCCACATAATTTCGCGGGGCGAAGTGTATGCCTCCGACATGTTGGATGAGCTTACCGCAGCAAAGATCATCGTGGTGGAGGGTACCCTGTATCCCTTGCTCACGCGCTTGAAGAATGCCGGATTTCTGGAGTATAAATGGGTGGAATCGAAATCAGGGCCTCCCAGAAAATATTACAAACTGACCGATAAAGGCAGTAAGTTTTTGGGTAGTCTCACCGAAACATGGGACGAACTTGTCCATTCTACTCAGATGATTACTACTAAATCCAACGCTTAATCCAGACTTACAACAGTTATGAAAAAAAATATTAGCATAAACATCAGTGGGATCATCTTTCACATTGAAGAGGATGGTTATGAGAACTTGCGAAAATACCTTGATTCGATCAATAAATACTTTGCCTCTTTTGAAGATAGCAGTGAGATCCTTGCTGATATCGAAAGTCGCGTTGCCGAAATCTTCCTGTCCAAGCTTAACGAAGGGAAACAGGTTATCACAGCGGAAGACGTAAACGCCCTCATTGCAACAATGGGTAGTGTAAGCGACTTCAAGGCCGCAGAAGAACAAGAGTTTAGCTCTGGTCCAACCACAAACGAGACGCATTCGCAAAAACAAAGTGAAGAACAAGGAAACACCTCTTCATCCGCGGGGAGTAATAAAACCTACACAAGACCTCAACAACTCCAGCGCGACCAAAAACGCAAAATAATAGGCGGCGTTTGTTCAGGAATCGGACACTATTTTAATGTAGATGCAGTCTGGATAAGACTGCTGTTTGCCCTGCTCGCTTTTGCCTACGGCATAACAATCCTTGTTTACGTCATCATGTGGATCGTTGTACCTGGCACAGACGATCTTGAAGAACCCGAGGTCGGCAAGAAGATGTTCAGGGATGGTGAACGAAAAGTAATTGGCGGAGTATCAGGAGGAGTTGCCGCATTTTTCGGCATGGATATAATCGCTGTCAGACTTCTGTTCATAATTTTCACGGTTTTCTTTGGCGTGGGATTCATCGTCTATATCGTGCTTTGGATAGCTCTGCCCGAAGCGAAGAGTCTAACCGACAGGATGGAAATGCAGGGGGAACCTGTCACCCTCTCCAACATTGAATCGAACATTAAAAAAAATCTTAATGTAGATTCCGAAAAAGAAGAGAGTACGGCAACCAAGATCTTACTCTTTCCATTTCGTCTCATTGGATTGTTATTGGGTGTTCTGGGAAAAATACTGGTCCCATTGTTTGAAATACTCCGGGTAGCGATCGGGATCGTGGTGATCTTGCTGGGAGTAACGCTCATGTTTACCACAGTCATTACGGGCGGCGTGTTTGTCGGGCTTTTTTCTGCCTCCGCATTCAGCTGGCCAACATTCAGCTATGATGACATAAGTATGCCGTTGGAAGTATTTACCAATAGCTTCTCCGGCTGGATGGTGTTCGCAGCCTGCATCGCAGCAATAATCCCTTCTATACTCATCACATTGCTGGGCGCTTCAATTATTGCTAAAAAGTATGTCTTTGGATCCACAGTTGGCTGGACATTGTTTGTATTGTTTTTTGTGAGCGTTGCCATGCTCAGTGTAAGTATCCCGAAAGTTATCTACTCATTCAAAGAGCAGGGGGAATTTAAGCAAGAGACCACGTACAATCTTTCCGGCAAAAAAACCCTGTTTCATATTAACGAAGTGGGTATGGACGACTACAATGAAATATCGCTAACGCTGGAGGGCTATGAAGGGAAGGACCTGAAATTAGTGCAAACATTCAAAGGACGAGGGGCGA
>Ga0184612_10001155_pt1 | contig 12748 bp, 12 predicted proteins | sample PLM3_60_coex_FD_133163 | JGI IMG/M metagenome (GOLD analysis project Ga0184612, IMG submission 133163) | Groundwater sediment microbial communities from an aquifer in East River, Colorado, USA - PLM3_60_coex | ecosystem: Environmental > Terrestrial > Soil > Riparian zone | place: USA: East...
ACGGGTAAGGCAGCGCGACCCGCGCGACCGAGCACTCGTTCTCGTTGGTCTCATTCTACCTTCGGTTGACGCACTCCGCCGCGACCGGGAAAACAAGTCTTGGCTGCTACCATCCGCGTAGCTAAGCGAACCCGGTGACGCTCCTGCGCCCTCCCGTTTTCGTGTGGGAGGTGTGACGTGGTTCATGCGCTAGAGAGGGGTAACGATCACCCCGGCCTCTTCATGATTCGGTCCAACGGGCAAAGCGCGGCAAGTGATCTCGAAGAGACACGGATCCCGGTTGGCCGGTCCGTGCTGGATCGAGCAACGTCGGCCGCGGAAACGCCGCTGCGCCGTTACTGCGCCGGCTGCTCGCGCGAGACCGAACACGGTGCTTGGGGAGCAGCAAGACGGGCGGGCATTCCCACTATTCGCTGGCCGGGCACCGAGACCGCGAGTGGAACGACGATCTGCCTGGACTGCGGGCAGTTGCGTGCTCTCGCTTCACAGCCGAGCCCTCCGGGCTGGTCGAGTTGGCCGCGAAAGGCGGCAAAGCGCCAAGGTGGTGCTACGCTGGTGGAACTACAGGGCGAGTAACTGGTTGGCAATGATGCCTCCATCTACCGTTCGTGAGTTGGTAGAGGAGGTGTTTTCATGGCAACCGGAACTGTTAAGTGGTTCAACGACGCTAAGGGGTACGGCTTCATCACCCCGGCGGACGAAGGCAAGGATCTCTTCGTTCATCACAGCTCGATCGCGGGCGACGGCTACAAGTCGCTTCCCGAAGGAGCAAAGGTCGAGTTCGAGGCCGCCGAGGGCGAGAAGGGCCCCGAGGCCAAGAACGTCGTGCTCCAGTCCTAAGAGAGCGATCTTTTTAGGTTCGTAGAAAGAGACCCGATCACTCGGGTCTCTTTCTCTTTGCCATGCAATCGGGCTAGCGGCGGATGAGGATGCTGATCTTCATCGAGCGCAAGGCGCCGAGCTCGTCCTTCGCTGCGAGGTAGACCACGTAGCGGCCTGCGCGTGCCGGCCTGCCGCCGACGACGCCCGTGCGAGTGTTGAGCTGCAGACCGGCGGGAAGCTTCCCGCGGGCAATGCTCCAGGTGAGCGCGCCGACGCCGCCCTGCGCCACGACGCTTGCGCGGTAGATCTTCCCGACGTGTCCGATGCGCGGCAGCTTCACCGGCCCCAGACGGAGCTTGTCGGCGACGTTGAGCGTGATCGTGTGTACGGTCGTCCGGCCGCGAACATCGGTGACCGTGAACGTCAGCGGGAAGGCGCCGAACGCGGCGGGCACGCCCTTGATCGTTGCGATCGAGCCGTTCCCCTGGTCGCCGATGAAACCCACGTTGGTCGGAAGCGATCCTTGCGTGAGCTCCCACCGATACGGAGCGCTCCCACCGCCGGCCTTGAGCTCGACCGCCAGCGGAACTGCCACCTCGGCCACCTCGCTCGCTGCTCCTTCGATCTGCAGGGCCGCGGCGACCTGGAGCGTGAACTCTTTCTGCGAGCTCATCGCTCCCGCTGAGACCTTCACCGTGAAGGTCACTGTTCCGGCCGTCTGCGGGGTGCCGCTCAAGACGCCGTTGGACGCGAGCGACAGACCTGCCGGCAATGAGCCGGCAGCGATGGTCCAGCTCTGGGCGCCCGAGCCTGAAGCAGCCAGCGTCAGCGAGTAAGGACTGCCCACACTCGCGTCTCCGAGGGCGGCGGTCGTGATCGAGAGCGCGCCGCCGGGTGCCGGAGTCGGAGGCGGGCCACCTCCGCCTGCACCGTTGATCGTGATCGAAAACTCGCGCTGTGCATTCTCGGGCCGGCACCAGTCGGCTGAGGGCGGGTTCTGGTCGCTCAGGTTGATCCAGAAAGACCAGCTGCCGGCCTGGGTCGGCGTACCGCCGACGTGGCCGCTCTGCGCCAGCGACAAGCCGGGCGGTAGAGAGCCCGCGATCACCGTGTACTGATACGGCAACGCGGGACCGCAGCCGCCTGCCCCACCGAACGTGTGACTGTACGGCGACCCAACGGTACCAAGCGGCGTGAAGTAGCTCTCGTCCGTGAACCTCAGCGCCCATGCCGCAGCGGTGAACGCGAGCGCGGCCACGGCCACGGTGAGAAAGATGGTGATTCTGCGTCTCATCAGGCGGACCCCTCGGAGTAGTGGTTCGAATCTAAAAATTGATCGGCACCACTTTCGCCGTTACTTGTAAAAACCCGGTTAAGCGTCAGTATCGTGCGCCCGCGTGGCTCGCCTGCGTTCTCGACACGACCGAGAGATTTTTCGCCTGGCGCTGCCCGCGCTCGGGGCGCTGGCCGCGGAGCCTCTCTACATCCTCGTGGACACCGCGATCGTCGGTCACCTGGGGCGACCTCAGCTCGCAGCTTTGGGACTTGCCGGGACGGTGCTCGCCGGCGCGTTCGCCATCTTCAACTTCCTCACGTACGGCACGACCGCGGTCGTCGCGCGCGCTTCCGGCGCCGGCCAGCACGAGCGCGCCGCCCGGCTCGCGGCACAGGCGCTCTGGGTGTCGCTCGGGATCGGCGTGCTGCTGCTCGTGGTCTGCGAGGTGCTGGCCGGACCCCTCCTCCGTGCACTAGGTGCACACGGACAGTCGGGCGAGTACGCGCTGACGTACTTCCGGATCGCTGCGCTCGGCTTGCCGGCCGCATTGGTCGCCCTGGCGGGGCAGGGTTATCTCCGCGGCGTGTCGAGCATGCGGCGGCCGCTCGAGATCGTCGTGATCGCGAACGTCGTGAACGCCGTGCTCGAGGTGCTGTTCGTGTACGGCTTCCACTGGGGAGTCGCCGGCTCGGCGGCCGGGACAGCGATCGCGCAGACGGGTATGGGCGTCGCGTTCGCAGTCGAGTTGCTGCGTCCGCACGCGGAGTCGAAGCGGCCGTCCCTGCGCGAGATGCGGCCGATGGTCCGCATCGGGAGGCAGATCTTCGTCCGCACGGCGGCGCTGTACGCATCGTTCCTCGTGGCTGCTTCGGTCTGCGCGCGCATGGGCGACGCCCAGCTGGCAGCCCACCAGATCGCATCGCAGCTCTTCATCTTTCTCGCCCTGATGCTCGATGCGGTCGCGATCGCCGGGCAGGTGATCGTCGGCAGGATGCTCGGCGCGCGTGACGCAGACGGTGCGTATGCCGCCGCGGTGCGGATGATCGGTTGGTCCCTCCTCGTCGGCGCCGCGTTCGCAATCGTGCTGCTACCGCTCGGGCACGTCGTGCCGCGTATCTTCACGGACGATCCGCTCGTGCTCCGGCAGGCTGCGGACCTGTGGCCGTACTTCGCGTTGATGCAGCCGCTCGCCGGCATCGTCTTCGCGCTCGACGGGATCCTGATCGGCGCCGGTGACACTGCGTATCTCATGTGGGCGATGCTCGGGGCCAGCGCAGTCTTCATCGCCCTTGCTGCGCTGGCGCTAGAGCTCGACTGGGGCGTCGTCGGAGTCTGGGCCGCTCTGGACGTTTTGATCGCGACCCGCCTCGCCCTCCTCTGGGTCCGGTTCACCGGCCGCAGGTGGGCCGTGCTCGGCTGGGTCTGAGCGATCCAGCATGATCTCCCGGGAATGGTCAGATCGGGACCGATCATCATCGCGATCTCACTCGCGCTCTCAGGAGCAACGGGCGCACCGTCGGCGCCACTCGTTGCGCAGCTCGACGGACATCTCCCGGTCTGGCTTGCACCGGGCGTCACACTCGCCGCAGCCGGATCGGCGGATCCCGGAAGCGTCATCGCGGTCGAACGCGCCGGCGTCGCGATCGCCTCGACGACGGTCGGCGAAGACGGTCGGTTCTCGGTTCGGGCCGTGCTGTCGCGGGCGGGCCCACACCGGGTGACGGCTACGTCCAGCGCCGGGCTGGTTAGCCTCGGCACGGTGCTCGTGAGACCCCTGCGGCTGGCCGCGGTCGGCGACGTGACGTTCGGCGGGCCGGTCGGGGAGGCGATTGCGGCAAGAGGTGCCGCCTATCCCTGGCAGTCGACGGGTCGCATTCTGCGCGGCGCAGACATCGCCACCGCGAATCTCGAAGGTGTCGTGTCGACTCGGGGGCAGCCGGTCCCGGACAAGGAGTTTCACTTTCGCGGGCCGCCGTCTGCTCTTACGGCCGCGCGGCGTGTCGCAGGTCTGGACGTGATGTCGGTGGCCAACAACCACACACTCGATTTCGGGCCCGTCGCGTTTCTGGACACGCTCCGGATCGCGCGGCGGAACGGCATCGCCACAGTTGGCGGCGGAGCGAACGTCGTCGTGGCTCGGCGACCGGTGATCGTCAAACGGGGTGGGATGCGAGTCGCATTCTTGGGCTACTCGGACGTTCGCCCGGACGGGTTCACCGCCGCACGCTCGATAGCCGGCACTGCGCCTGCAGACGCTGCGGCGATCCGCGTCGACGTCGTCTCCGCACGTCGTCGTGCAGACGTTGTGATCGTCTGGGTGCACTGGGGCGCAGAGTTGGCGCGCCGCGTGGACTCACGCCAGCGCCGATTCGCTTCTGCGGCCCTGAACGCGGGAGCCCACGCGGTGCTCGGATCGCACCCGCATGTACTGCAAAACGTCGTCCGTCCGACACCGCGCGCACTGGTGGCCTGGAGTCTGGGCAACTTCGTGTTCGCGCCGCACTCGCCCGGGACGGAGCGGACGGGGATCCTCCACCTCGACCTCGCGCGGGACGGCGTCCGGGCCCACCGGTTGCAGCGCGCACGGATCGTCGGCGTGCAGCCGCGGCTGGTCGGCTAGCGGCGGCCCCGAAGTTTGCGAATCACCCCTTCGGGTGACGGTGCCTACGCCCTTTGACCCGATTCTGCAGTTGTGGACTGCGGCCCGCACCTGCAGACCGTCGCCTCGACGGCCGCTGACGCTCGAGAGATCGAGCGGCGTTATCGCACGCTCGTGGAGCAGCTCCCGCTCGTCGTCTACGTGGATGCTCTCGACGAAGCGAGCTCGAATATCTTCACCAGCGAGCAGATCGAGCCACTGCTCGGCTACACGGTCGAGGAGTGGCGGGACAATCCGGATCTCTTCGTCCAGACGCTCCATCCCGACGACCGAGACCGCGTGCTTGCAGCTCACGCGCAGACACACCGGACTCACGAGCCGCTGAGCCTCGAATACCGCCTCGTCGCACGCGACGGCGGTGTCGTCTTTGTTCGCGACGAGGGTGTCATCGTCCTCGACGAGCAACGGGGGCCGCTGTACCTGCAGGGTTATCTCCTTGACGTCACGGCGGAGCGTGAATTGCAAGAGCAGCTGCGGCACCAGGCCCTGTTCGATCCGCTGACGGGGCTCGCCAATCGCGCGTTCTTCCACGAGCAGATGGAGCAAGCGATCTCGATCCGCAAGGAGGGCGAGCAGCGGACCGCACTCGTCTTTGTCGACCTCGACGAGTTCAAGCAGATCAACGACCAGTACGGCCACACCGTCGGAGACGAAGTGCTCGCGACGCTCGGCACCCGGCTGAAGAATGTGATCAGGGCGGGTGACTCGGTGGCGCGGCTCGGCGGAGACGAGTTCGCCGTTCTCCTCACTTCCGTCAGTGAGCCCGCCGAGGCCGCGATCGTTGCAGAGCGACTGCTCGAGCAGATCACCAAGCCGATCGACGTCGCCGGCCGGCACCTCGCGCTGACGGCGAGCATCGGGATCGCGCTCGGGAGCTGCGGTGCGGAGTTGCTCAAGCAGGCGGACGCGGCGATGTACCGTGCAAAAGCTTACGGCGACGCCGACTACGCCTTCTACGACGACGAGCTCGACCAGGCGGCACTGAATCGCTTCAAGCGACTGGCCGAGCTGCGCGAAGCGCTCGCAAAGGACCAGTTCACACTCGCCTACCAGCCCGTCGTCAACCTCGAGCCGTTCGAGGTCACGGGCCTCGAGGCGCTCCTACGCTGGCAGCACCCGACGCGTGGCGAGATGCCGCCGCTCGACTTCATCCCCCTTGCCGAGGAATCGGGATTGATCGTCCCGATCGGGCGCTGGGTGCTGCAGGAAGCGTGCTTCTACGCATCACGGCTCCGCGAATTGCTCGGCCGCGATCTCGCAATGGCGGTGAACGTCTCCGCACGGCAGCTCCAGCACCCCGAGTTTGTCGATCATGTGGACAGCGCCCTGGAGCGTGCTGCTCTGCCTGCGCACCTGCTCACCCTGGAGCTGACCGAGAGCGTCCTCGTGGCAGCCGGCGAGCGCGTAGAGCAACAGCTCGACCAGCTGAAGGCGAGAGGCGTCAAGCTCGCCCTTGACGATTTCGGTACGGGCTACGCGTCACTTGCGTATCTCCGGCGTCTTCCCGTGGACATCGTGAAGATTGACCGAAGCTTCACCGCGAACATCGACTCCGGTACGGACGATCTCGCTCTGCTCGAAGGGATCGTAGGTCTCGGGAAGGCGCTCGGTCTCCATCTGGTCGCCGAGGGAATCGAGCGCGTCGCGCAGCAGGGAATCGTGCACGACCTCGGCTGCGACGGGGCGCAGGGCTTCCACTTCGGCCGCCCGGCACCGGCGGCGGCGGCAACGGAAGCGCTGACCAGCGGCGCTGCTCTTCCGAGCGGTATTTAGCCGAGCCGGGACACCCCGGCCTTCCAGCGGCTTCGCTGCGTGCTTTCCCGCCTCCCCGGGGTAGCTCTCCGCCGCCTCCGTCAGGTGCTTTCGTTTCAATCCCGGCTACCTGACCCAATCGAAGGAGCGTCATGGCACTTACGCAGAGCCAGCTTGTCGGGGAAGTAGCGGAGCGGGCCGGTCTGACCAAGGCAGACACGAAGTCCGTCCTCGAAGCCCTGGAGGAGGTCGTCCTCGAGCAGCTCGGGGACGCGGAGAAGGTCCGCATCGGCGGCGTCGTTCAGCTCACCGTCCGCGTCAAGGACGCGACGGGACCGCGCAAGGGGCGGAACCCTGCCACCGGCGAGGAGATCACGATCGGAGCGAAGCCGGCATCCGTCACGGTGAAGGCCCGGCCGCTGGCAAAGGCCAAGGCCGCGCTGCCGTCGGTGCAAGCCGCCCGACGGCGACTCGCGGCGTAGCGGCCAGCTCGGGGCGGGGGAGCCAGAGAGCTCTCCCGCCCAGTTTCAGACAGAGTACGGAGCATGTCCGTCGGCGAGCGGCGCGCCCGCTTCAAAGCTCTGCACGAGCGTGATCGGCTTTTCGTGATGCCGAACCCGTGGGACGTCGGCTCGGCCCGGCTCCTCGCCGCCTCGGGATTCGAAGCGCTTGCGACGACGAGCGCCGGCTTTGCGTGGTCGCTCGGCAGGCTGGACCAGACCGTGTCCCGTGAAGAGCTCGTCGCGCACGTGGCCACTCTGGCCGAGGCGACGACGCTGCCGCTCAACGTCGACAGCGAGCGCTGCTACCCCGACGACCCCGGAGGTGTGCCGCAAACTGTTGTGATGCTCGCCGAGGCAGGGGCTGCAGGCTTCTCGATCGAGGACTACGACCCGGCTGCCGACGGGATCGACGACGTAGCAGTTGCAGCCGCGCGCGTCGCCGAGGCGGCCGAGGTCGCGCACCGACTGGCCGAGCCGATGGTCCTGACCGGCCGCGCGGAGAACCACATCCGCGGGGTCGACGATCTCGACGACACAATCGCCCGCCTGCGCGTTTACCGTGAAGCGGGGGCCGACGCGCTGTACGCGCCGGGCCTGACCGACCTCGCACAGATCGCCGCGGTCGTCCAGGCGGTCGGAGCGCCCGTGAACGTCCTTGCACTCCCGGCGGCTCCCTCGCTCCGCGAGCTCGCCTCCGTCGGTGTTCGCCGAGTCTCGACCGGAAGCCTGCTCGCCGGAGCGGCGTACGGCGCCTTGACGGCCGGCGCGCGCGAGCTCTTGAGCGACGGCACCTCGCGCTATGCGCAAAGCGGCGTGAAGCGCGAGGCGCTCACGTCTGCGTTCGAGCAAGCTCCCTGAGCCTGCCGCGCTCGGTCAAACGGGCCAGGTGGCGCGAACGGGGTGAAACCCTCCCGGCCAGTCCTTGTACGCCTCGGATGGCGTGTTCGTCTCTTCGGGGGAGGAGGCGCCGTAGCGCGCAGCCACCTCGCTCAGCGGGTAGTGGAGTGTGTTATTCCCTCGCGCGCCGACCATCAGGATCGCGCAGGGCCCGTCGCCGGCTCCGACGAGGATGTGGTGTGTCCCCGGGGCGCAGTGGAAGAAGTCCCACTGCTTCAGCCGCCGCTCCTCGTCTTCGACGACGAGCAGACATTCGCCTGCTAGCACGAGAAAGTCCTCCTGATTCGTCTCGGAGTGGTACTTGCCGTTGGGCTGGCCCGGTTGCAGGACGTGGATCCCGATGCCGTACTGCTCGAAGTCACCGTTCCCGAAGTCCGTCCATTCGCCGCCGACCTCGTGCCGTTGCCAGGCGACGTCACCGACGTTCAGGACGAACCAGCCGGGCGATGCGACGATCGCGCCTTCTTCGCTCGGCTCGATTTGCGCCTTGGTTGCCGCCATCGCCGAGACAATAGCGAGCGTCGCGTCCTCGCTCGCCCTTGCTGCCGGACTCGGTCCTAGGCGGTGAGAGCCTCGGCTGCGACCTGCTGTTCCTCCTCCGCCTTGCGCTCGTCGACGTAGCGCTGTGCATCGCCGAGGGCCGTGAAGAATCGGAAGAACGCGGCGATCCCGATCGTGATCAGGCCGATCACGCCATAGACGAGCGCCACGTTGTCCGTGACGCTGATCACCCAGCCGCCGACGAGGGCGCCGGCCGGAATCGCAGACCAGGCGAGCACGCCGGCGATCGACAGGACCCGCGAAAGCATCCGGTTCGGGACGATCGCCTGTCGCAGGCTTCCGGTGTTGATGTTAAAGAGGATCCCGAGCCCACCCTGGGCCGCCCAGATCGGCAGGGCGATCCAGTACCAGCGCAGGCCCGCAAAGATGATCGTCGAGAGGCCCATCAGCATCAGCGACGACATTGCGAGCGCCGTGAAGCTGAAACGCTTGCGCAAGCGTCCGGCCAGTAAGCCGGTGACCACCACGCCCGCGCTGCCGGCCGCGAAGAGAGCGCCGACCTTGGCCCCTCTCGCGTCCAGGCGCTGGTCCGCGAAGAGCACCAGTTGCGCGTAGGTCGACGCGCCCACGAAGTTGATCAGCGCCATCATGATCGAGATGTTCCGCAGCACTGGATGCGAGAGCACGTAGCGTAGGCCCTCGCGGATGTCCTGCAGCATCGTCGTTGCCTCCTTCGGCTCGTCGCTCACGACGTTGAAGCTGGAACGGATCGTGGCCAGGAGCAACGCCGAAACGACGAACGACGCAGAGTCGAACGCGAGCACCCACGTCAGCGGCAACACGAGGATTAGTGCTCCGGCAAGCAGCGGGCCGGCGATCTGAGCTGCTGAATACGACGCCTGAATCCGCCCGTTTGCCGTGATCAGGTCGTCGGTGGCGACGAGACTCGGGATCGCGGCGAACTCCCCGGCGCTGAAGGCGATGAAGATGGTGGACTGGATGAACGTGACGACGTAGATCCACCAGACGCTCAGGTGTCCGAACTCCGCGACGAGTGGGACGGAGAGGATCACGGCCGCGTTGACCCACTCGAGCGCGATCATCGTCCTCTTTCGGTCGACGCGGTCCATCCAAGCGCCGATCGGCAGCCCGAGCAGGAGGTAGGGGAGGAACGTCGCAGCCGTCGCGATCCCGAGGCTCAGTGCCGACCCGGTGAGCTTGTAGACCAGCAGCGGGAACGCGAACTGTGTGAACGAGCTGCCGAGGTTCGAGATCGTCTGGGCGGACCAGAACTTCCAGAAGTCCGAGCTCAGTGCTTGCTTCTCGTCGGTCACGAGACTTCTCGGAGGATCTCGAGCAGCTGATTCTGCCGCGCTCGTGGGAGTGACTGAATCGACGGGTTCTGCGCGAGACAGGCGACGAGCTTTCTGCGTAGTCGCACGCCGTCGGCCGTGAGCCGGATCACGCGCACCCGCTTGTCGTGCGCCGCGGGGCGGCTGTACACGAGCTTGCGCTCGGTGAGCTGGTCGACGACGCCCGCCAGATTGGAGGGATCGACGCCGCAGCGCCGTGCGAGCTCTTTGAGCGAAGGCATGTCGCCTAGCTCGAGCCGCCACAGGAGCTTGGCCTGCGAGTACGTGAGCTCCAGCGTCTCGAGACACGTCCCCTGGTGGCTGAGAGTCTCGGCGAACAGATCCATCAGCCGCTTGACGATCTCCTCGGGCGGCCCGGGCTCGGACGGCGGCATTACCGGTACTTTACCGGCTTCTCCGAGAGGTGTCTACCGCTGTTGCTGGCGCTGATGCCAGCGATGGAGCACTTTCGACTTCGTCGCCGACTTCGGCTGCTTGGGCGGCGGCTTCGGGTCGTTCTCCTCGAGCCAGCGGGCGGCGTCGTCGTCGGGCTCGAGCCCGACCATTCGTTCGCGCTCGCCGAGCTTCTGGGCGCCACGGTTGCTCAGTGGACGCTTGTGCGACATCCAACCAAGCCTAGCGTTACCGCTGGTCGAGGACCGGCACGCCGACGTGGACGATCCCGTCCTTCGCGTCGTAGCGGGTCGTGAAGCGCTCGTCTCGGACGAGGCGATCGTGTGCGAACACCTTGCGTGTGTAGTCGACGGTGAACCCGGACGCGCCCGGCTCTTGGACGACGACGCGCGCGCCCGGTGCCAGCGTGGAGTCGGGCACCTCGCGAGTCACCGGAGCCATCCACTTGTAAGCCATGCCGGTCGTTGTCTCGACGCGTCGGCCGAGCTCCGATGAGTAGAACCGCACGGTGATCGACGTGTCCGTCGCAACGACCTTCAGCAGCACGGCGGCGTTCCAGTCGTTGCGGAACACGAGCTCCGGGCCGCCCCAGGAGATCGTTGCCTCGCGGCCCATCGGGTAGCGGTCGATGTAGAGCGAGTGCGGGGTGTGCGCGACGAGCTCGAGCCCCGCGAAGAACGCCGCGTTGTAGAGAGTCGTCGCGACCTGGCTGATGCCGCCGCCGACCGAATCGACGATGCGGTCGCCGGCGATCGTGGGTGCCGGCACGTAGCCCTTCGTCAAGGTGCGCTCGCCGAGCGCCTGGTTCATCGAGAACGTCGCGCCCGTCGGCAGGATCCTGCCGTCGAGGGCGTCGGCGGCACGCTTGATGTTGACGACGCGTGGCTCACCCGCCGGGTAGTACGTCGTGAATTCCGAGACGAGCTTGCGAATGCGGAGCGCCTCGAGCTCGGCCGTCGTCGCCTCGGGTGCGATCCAGCGGAACCGGACCGGCTGGGTTCTCGATTCCGGCTGGCGCAGGAGCGCGGCCGCGGTCGCTCGAGCGTCGAGCACCCGGGCCGAAGCGCCGGGTTCTATAACGACACGGCTTCCGACGATCTGCAGAGAAGCGTCGCGTGCCGGCCGATCCGCGAAGCGTGGGGCGAGCAGACCCTCCAGCTGGGCGACGTCGATTGAGAGCCGATCGCCGTCCACTCGCAGCAGCGGGCGGAGCTGAGCCGGCCGCACCTCCAACGTGGCCCCGCCGGAGACGAAGCGGTGCGTGTGTGCGAGCAGGGCTTCTCGGGTCTTCGCGTACGGCGCCTCCTGCAGCGCCAACCCCGCGCCGGCTCCTCCGAGGATCAGGAACGCGGCAAGGCTGAAGAGCGCGAGTCGACGCGTTGCTCTGGGTAGCACTGAGGATCACCTACCGCTTCGTCGCTGGCGCTCACGCATGTTGGAAACGACGAGACGAACGCCTTTCTTCCAGAGCTAGGCGCCGCTGGTGAGCTCCTTGGCAGCCTCGGCGAAGACCTCCGTGTGCCGGTCGACGTCGGCCTCGCTCGTTGCCGGCGACATCAAGGCCATGTTGTGGAAAGGCGTCAGGAGCAGGCCCCGGTTGAGTGCGTAGAGGTGGATCAGGCGGTCGAGCAGGTGGTCACCGCTCGCCGCCGCCTCGCTGCCGGTGCGTGGACGCTCGCGCCGGAACAGGTATTCGACGCGGCAGCCCAGCCGGGTCACGTGCCAGGGGAGCGCGTAGCCGTCGATCGTCTCTTGCACTCCGCGCTCGAAGCGCTCGCCGAGCCGGATCATCCTGTCGAACGCCTCTGCCGTGAGCACGTGCGTCAGCGTGGCCCGCATGGCTGCCAGCGAGAGCACGTTGCCGGCGAGGGTCCCGCCGACGCCGCCCACATCCGACTCGTCCGTGCCGATCGCTGCAACGACTCGCTGCGCCACCTCGTCGGTGAAGCCGTACGCCGCAGACGGAATGCCGCTGCCGATCGCCTTGCCGACGGTGAGGATGTCCGGATCGAGTCGGTGGGCAGCGGTGTAACCGCCCTGGCCCGCGCACAGGGTGTGCGTCTCGTCGATGATCAGCAGGGTGCCGTGGCGGCGAGTCGCGTCACGGAGCGCGCCGTGGTAGCCCGCCTCCGGGAGGACGATGCCGATGTTCGTCAGAGCAGGCTCCGCGAGCACGCAGGCGACGTCGCCGTGTGACAGGGCTTCCTCGAGTGCGTCGGCGTCGTTCCACTCCACGACGCGCGTCGTCTCTTCGAGCGGCACCGGTGGGCCGAGGTTGCCGTCACGCTCCACCACCGCTCCGTCCTGGAGGGTGGCGAACGTCTCGTCGACCGTACCGTGGTAGCACCAGTTGAACACGAGGATCTTCGGACGGCCGGTGATCGCACGCGCGATTCGGATCGCAAAGCGATTGGCGTCGGTCGCCGTGAGGGCGAACTGCCAGCTCGAAGGGCCAAAGCGCCGCGTGAGCTCCTCGCCGACCCACAACGCATCCTCGCTCGGCAGCATCAACGTGATCCCGCGAGCGGCCTGCTCGGCGATCGCCCGAACGACCGGCTCGGGGGAATGGCCG
>Ga0184612_10001156_pt1 | contig 12745 bp, 13 predicted proteins | sample PLM3_60_coex_FD_133163 | JGI IMG/M metagenome (GOLD analysis project Ga0184612, IMG submission 133163) | Groundwater sediment microbial communities from an aquifer in East River, Colorado, USA - PLM3_60_coex | ecosystem: Environmental > Terrestrial > Soil > Riparian zone | place: USA: East...
ACGCCACCGAGGCCCGTCCCGACGAGCGAGCGGATCAATCAGGCCACTTCACCAAGCCACCGAAGTGCATGTCGAATGCGCCTTGGCCCTCGGCCGCCCCAGAGAAGGTCCATCCCCCTGAGCCCACGGTCATGCTCTCGATGCCGATCTCGTCCCAACCCGGCTGGGCAACGGCGGGTACCTTGAGCACCGAGGCTCCGGTCACGTAGTAGTCGCCGCCGGCGCCCAGGAATGCGGCGCGGCTCCGGCTACCGAACGGCCCCGAGAAAGGCCAACTCACCGGACCCAGACGTTCGAGGTCCGCGCCAGGCCCGGGTTCACGCATCAGCCAGACGACGGGATCCAGCTGATCGTTGGACGGCGGCTCGGAGTCGAGCGAAGTCTCGAGGAGGAGCAGCGATCCGGCGGCGGCCCACGTCGCGTCGGTCCACGACCAGCCCTCGTGGACCGGCAGCCTGAGGTTCTGCGGAGCCCCGTCTGTGTACAGCATCCAAGCGTCCGGGACGACCCACCGCGCGGTCCACGGGTCGAACATCCGGGCGAATCTCGCGCGGTTCGAGATCGCCAGGCCGTCCCGGCCCTTCGGGAACTGGTCGAATCGCTCGACGACACCCGACGCGAGGTCCAGGTCGAACCCGGCCGCGCGCGAGCCGATGCGTAAGCCGTCGACCCAGCCGAGGAGGCGGTTGCCGGCCGCCGAGAACCCGCCGAGGTCGATCCGGTCTGCCGGGGGCAGCGTGTAGAGCCGTTCCCGCGGCTGCCCGCCCTCGGCGAAGGTGACCACGGTCCACGTGCGCCCCGCGTCGGTACCGACGGCGAGGCGCGTGCCGTCCGGCGACCAGGCGAATCCGTTGGTTCCCATTCGCGACCAGACGACAGATCCGGACCGGTCGGCCACTCGAAGGCGCGATCTCGCGACATTCTCGCCATCCGTTTCGTAGATCGCGAACAGGCCGCCCGATGGCGCCGCGAGGACATCGCGAAGCGGATGCGACTGCAACGGCAGCATGTCGATCTCGAACCCCTCTCCGACGGCCGGTTCGAACGGCGTGGCGCTCGGAGCCTGGCGGCGGCCCCACGGCGACACGTCGATCCGCTCGGGCCCCGACATCCAGACGACCACACGTGGCTTGACGCCATACGGATCCGGGATCACCTGAGGCCCGATGCTCGGCTCTGAGCTGACCTCTGCCGCCGGCGAAGGGATCGGCCCGGGCGAGGGGCCGGACCCGACGACGACGGCGCCGATCGTCCCACCGGCCACGGCCAGTGTCGCCGCGATGAGGAGCCCCGAGCGGCGTCGATCGGTCGAGCGTCGGGCGATGGTCGAGCCTCGCCGCACTGTGGGAGCCGCCACCGCAAGCTGGTCACCATCGCTGTCCGCCATGGCGCCTGTCGAAGTGTCCCCGAGCCCCACATACTCATGGAACGCCGCCGCGTGGAGGCGGACCGCAGAGGCGGCGGCGACGAGCTGGCGCAGCTCCAGCACCACAGCCGGGTCGCCCCCTCGAGACGTGACGGCCAGCTCAGCGTCGGCCGCGGTCATCCGGCCGGCAGCCACGTCCTCGGCGAGCTCAAGCAGGTCGTTCGAGTCGGGCGCCGTCATCGCTCTTTCTCCTCGGCCAGCAGGATCGCGAGGCGCTTGAGGCCCCGGTGGACGAGCGACCGTGCCGTGCTGGAGGGGATGCCCATCACCGTTGCGACCTCATCGAATGCCAATTCCTCGTAGTAGCGCAGGTAGATCGCGGCGCGCTGACGGCCGGGCAGCGTGCGCAGCGCCGCGTCGGTCGATCGGATCCGTTCGTCGTGGATCACGCGATCTGGCAGGCTGGGTGCGTCGTCCGCCCGGTCGAAGTGGTCGGGCAGCAACGGGATCCGGCGACGTCGGTAGTGGTCGATGACCACGTTGTGGGCGACGCGGAAGATCCACGCCGGTCGGACGCGCGGGTCGCCGGGTATCGGCTGGGTGACGATGCGGCGGAAGACGTCTGCGACGAGGTCTTCCGCATCGGTCTCGTCACGGACCCGGAACCTGACGTAGCCCCGAACGCGCAGTGCCCAGGTCTCGTAGAGCGCCGCGGCCTCGTCCGGCATGACTCGGACAGCCGGCATCGGCTCCCCCGCGAGCCGGGCGGGCGCGGCGTTCGCTGGGTCGGCTGGCGGCGGTTGCAAGGCGAAGACCCTGGTCATCGACGTCCAAGCGGCGGGCTGTTGCGACACCGAGGGACGCAGGCACGACCATTCTGTTGCACGGCATCGCAAGGGATCGCGGTGCGCGAGGTAGTCTGGGAGATCGCGAGGTGGCCGGCGATCGGCAGTTGAAGGAGGGTCGCGCGATGATGAGACTCATCGAGCAGGCGAGCAATCGGTCAGTCGACTCTGAGGCGGGCAAGTTCACCGACGGCGTCTGGCAGGAGGAGCTTCTGGAGGCGCAGGTCAGCTCCGGGATGCGCGTCCATCGATTCTTCTACGCTCCGGGTAGCCACAGCCACTGGCATTCGCACACAGGCGAGCAGGCGCTCTACCTCGTCGCCGGTCGGGCGCGCATCAGGAAGGCAGGAGAGCCCCCATTCGAAGCTCGCCCGGGCGACCTCGTCTACGTCGCCCCGGGCGAGAAGCACTGGCACGGCGCCGTGCAAGACCAGTTCCTCGTCCACTTCGCATTCACCGCAAGCGGCTCGACCGACTGGTTCGAGCGAGTCAGCGACGAAGAGTACGCCGAGGGGGCCGGCTGATCGGGCCACGCGCGAGCCGATCGCCAGCCGTCCCTATTGCGCCTTGAGCAGCATCTGCGCGTGGCGCTCCATGTCGAGGTACGGCTCGCCGCTGACGTCGACCGCGACCCGATGAAGCGTCCCGCCGGTGAAGGTGTAGGGCGAGACGCCCGGGTAGTCGTCGGTGACGACTTCGCCCGGATGGCGACCCACGTAGACCCCTGAGCCCGCGATCGCGTAGGCCCCGAGCTGGGTCTTGATCTTGCCCTCGCCGACCTTGCGGTCGCCGTGGTAGAGCGTGAGGGTCCCGGTGGCGAACGTCGGCTCCTTGCGGTCCTTCTCGAACGACGCCGAGAGGATCAGGTTCGTGCCCGTCGGGACGTCCTCGGTGCCGACGATCATCTGCTCCTCGGCGCCGACGAAGTTGTTCGCGTAGTGCAACCGATCGTCCTTGATGTAGAGGGCATGGCCGCCGAACCGGGTGCCGTGGGCGAACAGCACGCCCTCGGCACCCGGCGCCGGGATGTCGACGAGTGCGCCGATCACGAACGACCGGTTCTTGACGTTGACTGCCTGCCACTCGGGGACCGGGGAGGCGCCCGGATAGTAGACGTACCGGTCACGCGGTGACGCGAGCTGCGGGCGAGGTGTCGCGAAGATCTCGACCGGCGTGCGGTCGTCGAGCGGGAATGCGATGTTGGCGCCGGCCTCCGAGAACCAGATGTTGATGAGCTCCCTGACCTTGTCGGGCTGCTCGGCGGCCAGGTCGTGGAGCTCCGCCCGGTCTGCATCGACGTGGTAGAGCTCCCAGGTGTCGTCGTTGTAGTGACTCCATCCGGCGATGACCGGATGGGTCGTGACGGCCTTCCAGCCCTCGTGCCAGATCGATCGCGAGCCGAGCATCGAGTAGAACTGGGTCTTGCGATTCGATGCGACGGACGCGTCGTCGAAGCTGCCGCGCATGCTCACGCCGTCGAGCGGGCTCTGCGTGTGGCCCTTGATCGTCTCCGGAGCCTGGAGGCCGAGCGCGTCGAGGATCGTGGGGACGATGTCGATCGCGTGGTAGTACTGGTCGCGAACCTCGCCGCGGGCCTTCGTCCCTGCGGGCCAGGCGATGATGCACGGATCGCACGTTCCACCGTTGTACTCGTAGCGCTTCCACATCTTGAATGGCGTGTTGAACGCCATCGCCCAACCGGTCGCGTAGTGGTTGTAGGTCTTGGTGCCGCCGAGGTCATCGATCATGGCAAGGTTCTGGGCCAGGTCGTCCGGGACGCCGTTCGCGAACTTCATCTCGTTGACCGAGCCGTTGGGCCCGCCCTCGCCGCTCGCACCGTTGTCGGAGACGACGACGATCATCGTGTTGTCGAGCTCTTCGCTGGATTCGAGGTAGTCGAGCAGGCGCCCGATGTGATGGTCGGCATGCGCCAGGAACCCGGCGTATACCTCGGCCATGCGGGCGAACAGTCGCTTCTCGTCGTCGTTCAGCGTGGCCCACGGGCGAGCGGTATCGAGGGTAGGGAACGGCTGGCCGTCCGGTCCCTTGCGCGTGTCGGGGGTACCGATCGGGTTGAGCGGGGAGAGCTCCGTGTCGGGCGGCACGATGCCGAGCTTCTTCTGGTTCGCGAGCGTCTCTTCCCGGACAGCCTCGTAGCCCATGTCGAATCGGCCCTTGAACTTGTCGATCCAGTCCCGCGGGGCGTGATGGGGCGCATGGCACGCGCCGGGCGCGTAGTAGAGGAAGAACGGCTTGTCGGGTGCGATGGCCTTGGCGTCACGGATGAACTCGAGCGCCTTGTCCGTGAGATCCTCGGTGAGGTGGTACCCCTCTTCGGGCGTTCGAGGCTGGTCGACCATGTGGTTGTCGTAGACGAGGTCGGGATACCACTGGTTGGTCTCGGCGCCGAGGAAGCCGTAGAAGCGCTCGAAGCCGCGTCCCGTCGGCCAGTTGCGCCGGGGGGCGGCGAGGTTCATCTCGACCGTCGGGCAGAGATGCCACTTGCCGACCATGTAGGTGTTCCACCCCCGCTCGCCAAGGATCTCGGAAAGCATCCCGTTCTCGGGCGGGATGGTTCCGCTCGCGTTCGGGAATCCGCTCGCAGCCTCGGTGATGCAGGCCATGCTATTGCGGGTGTGGTTGCGCCCGGTGAGCAGGGCCGAACGCGTCGGTGAGCAAAGCGCGGTCGTATGGAACTGGGTGTACCGCACCCCCTTGGCGACGATGCGATCGATGTTGGGCGTTTCGATCGGCCCGCCATAGCTGCCCATCGCCGAGAAGCCGACGTCGTCGAGCACGATGTACAGGACGTTGGGGGCCCCTTCGGGTGCCTTGGGCGCCTCGAACGGCGTCCAGTCCGGCTCCGAGTCGCGGATGTCGACGTTGATCGTGCCCTTGAACGGCTCTGCCATGAGACCCCCTCCTCGATCGCCTGCCGCGACCCTCAACGCGCTCCATCCATGGATACCACCTCGGCCACGATGTCGCAACGCGGGCGACCCGCGAGTGCAGTCGGTCCTCCGGCGACCGCGGCTCAGCCGAGAAGAGCTGGCGCGGTCATCACGACAGCGATGAGGAGGAACAGCACCAGGAACGGCACGAGGATGCGGCGCGCCAGAACTTCGAAGATCGCGAGGCCGAAGTCGCGTGTGAGCAGAACGGCGTCGGACTCCGGGATCAACCCTCGAACTTCGAGGAGAGGCTTGCGCCAGTCGCCGTCAGGTAGCGCGCGCCTGGCCAGCGTCGCGGCCAGGCTCACGGCGGCCTCGGTCCGATCCATGCCCTGCGGGATCGCGTCGATAGCCTGGCGAAGCCGCGCCTCGTCGAACGGGCGGCCCGTCTGATCGTCCAGGATCGCGTGGGCCTCGAGTCGCCGATAGGACTCGAGCGGGGTCCGCTCCGGCATGGCCTCCGCCTCGGCACGGGCCTCGTCGAAGCGACCGAGCAGTAGGAAAGCCTCGAACCTGACCGGCCGGAGCTCGTCGGTCGGCTGGGTCTGCTCGAGCCATCGGCGCGCCGCCTCGGGCGTGCCCATCACTTGCGCCGCCCGCGACGCCCGACCGAGCGTCCGTCGCACCTCGCGAGCACCGATCCAGCTGTGCACCGCGACGGCGTCGCGATTCGGGCCGCGCAACAGGAGCGGCGGCACGAAGGCGACGACTGCGACAGCCAGCGAGAACAGCACCGAAGCCGCGATCGCGAACAGCCATATGGCCGGTACCACCCCGATGGCTTCGCCGACTTCGACCACGGCGTCGGAGAACGCATCGGCGGTGAGGCAAAAGAGGAGAAGGAACAGGGTCACTACGACCGTGACGACGAGCACGGCCGTCTGGACGGGGGTGATCACCTTCAGGAGGACCTGGCCGAGGGCACCGATGGGTGCCGGCCGGTAGTCCGTGACGACGAGCGGCGGGCCTTCTGCGGTGCTCACGACGCGGCCGATGGTAGCCGACGCGATGCGTCCGATGACGGACCGGCCGCGGATCCGCCTACGGCGAGTCAGGTGCTCGAAAGGACCGGTTGAGGATCGAGACCCGCGACGCGCCTGAGGACCGCCGGGTTATCGATCCGGTCCGCGAACAGGCGCGCAGCGTCAACAGCACGCGAATCGCCGAGGGCGACTCGATGGAGCTGGGCGCGTACGAGCATCTCGTTCATCCCAGTTCGCGCGGCGATCGTCTCGAGATCGCCCACCCACGCCCGCGCGCGCTGCGAACCGGTTTGGATCGCGACCTCACAGAGGGCATCGAGGCAGTAGGCGTGTATCCATAGGTACGTATCGGGAAGCCTGATGCAGCGTGTGCGGGCGTCATCGAGCCACGAGATCGCTTCGTCGACCTGACCGCGTTGCCAGTGGACGAGTCCGATGCCGCGGGCCGCGATCCCCTCCCAGCACGGGTCGCCGATCTGGCAGCCCAGGGCGAACGCCGACTCGAACGCGCCACTCGCGTCGTCGACGCGGCCTTCCGCTAGATCGACGGACGCGAGAAGCGACTGAGGAAACGCCAGGAACGTGATCCAGCCGGCCATCCGACTGAGCTCGATCGACCGATCGAGTGATGCTCGCGCCGCCTCCCGATCCTCCAGCAGGATCTGTCCACGGCCGAGGAACGCGAGCGCCCACGCCTCGAGTCGTGGCTTGTCTAAGTCCTTTGCGTCTGCTGCAGCCTCGGCAAGCATGGCGCTCCCGCTTGCGTTGCTGCCCTGGTCAACCATGACCACCCCTTGGATCGCGAGTGCCGCGGCTCGACTGTCCCGGTCGGGCGCGACGCTGATCGCCTGCGCGAGCCAGGCCGAGGCCCGCTCGTATCGCGCTTGCTTCATCTCGATATAGCCGAGCTCCCGACTTGCCTCAGCGAGCAGAGCGAACGCCTGGACTTCCTCGGCGAGCCCGATCGCAGCGTGGAGCGCGGTCGCGCCCTCGCCGTCCCGCCCACGCCCGCCATGAACGAAGGCCGTACCCAACGACACGAGTGCGCGCGCCTCGAGCGCTCGATCGCCGGCCTCGTGGGCGTTCGCGACCGATCGACGGAGGATCTCGAGCCCAGGCTCGAACACACCAGCGCCGACTGCGGCTTCGCCGGCCGTGATAAGCGATTCGACCGCAGCCGCCCCCTGGATCCACGGCGGGCTGACCGACGACGGGATCAGGGCCGTCTCGATGGCGTTGAGCAGCGTGGCCGACGGCTCGACGGCGAGCTCTCGTCGAAACCGAGCCACCGTGGCGTCGAGGTGCTGGTTTGCCTCGGCCACCGCGCCTGCGGCGACATAGGCGCGGATGAGAAGCGCGTGGGCCTCCTCGTCGTACTCGTCGAAGGAGATCAGCTTCGTAGCCAGGTCGATCGCCTGGGCCGCGGAACCCGTCGCCAGTCGAGCGTTGGCGGCCTCGCGGAGGACGGCCGCGGACAGGCCGGCGAAGTGCCGCCGCTCTGCCAGAAGCCACGCCTCGAAGGCTGCGCCGGACTGCACGTCGACGCCTTCGAGCAGCTCGCGTCCGAGTCCGGGTACGCGAACCGCTTGCACCCAGGTCGCTGAGGCAAGGGTCACGACATCGATGAACGCGTCCGCTGGTAGTTCCAGAACGACCGGATCCCCTCCGAGCTGGACATCCGGCCCGAGTGATCGTCGGAGCTCGGCCAAGTTCCAGCGCAACGCTCCGAGTGGATCCTCGGCGTCGCTGAAGAGCAGCGCCGCGAGACGCTCACGCGCAGCCGGTGTCCTCGACAGGAGGAGATACGCGAGCAGTGCCCATGCCTTCCAGCCTCGCGGACCGGGCACGTCGTCTCGATCCCGCTCGACCCGCGGATGACCAAGAAGATGGATGCCGACGGTCCCCAACGATGGTGTCCCTCGTTCGTCCGGCGCGCGCGAGATCGGTTCCCCGACCCGCGTCGGCCCATCGTGGCCCGCGATGGGCTGTCGCTGCAAGGGGAACCGTCGAGATCGCCGGTCAGCCGCCCCCAGAGCCGCGCGACGTGTCATGAGTGGTTGCGCATGCCGATGGGCCGGGCTAGACGCGGGCGCCCGTGCGCCGCCCTATCTCCGTCTCGGCGTCCGAGCCCAACTGACCCGCCATCGCGATCTCGGCCATGTGGATCCGGAGCCGGCGGGCAGGCGTCCCGATCCGTGCGAACTGACGACCAACGGCACGTACCGACGACAGTCCGGGGCGGCTGGTGAAGGTACGCGTCGGGGTGGTCATGGGATGGCTCCTCTTCGTCCCTGCAACGAGTGCGAATGGGGCGAGCGTGGGGCCAGGGCGTGTGACAAGGCGTGTGACCGCGAGGATCGCATCCCCAGTCCCGTCACTCGCTCCGTCACCCACACGCGGCGCAGCCTCCGATCGTTCACCGCGCCGCAATGGAGACATCGATGACCACTGCTATCAAGACCCACGTCCTGGTGGCCACGGAGTGGCTTGCCGAGCACCTGGGGGACCCAGACCTAGCCATCATCGAAGTCGACGAGGACGCCGCCGCGTTCGCCACGGGCCACATCCCCGGCGCCGTCGCCATCGACTGGAAGACGGAGTTGCGCGCGAATCCACGGCGATACCGCGACGTCAGGAACTACGACGGGTCGTGGACCGAGTACGGAATCCTGGTCGAGCGCTGACCGATGCGAGGACGGGCTACCTTGCTGTCTTCCCCATTCGCCGCTCTCTTTGCCGCGATCGTCGTGCTCTCGGTTCTCTTCGCGTTCGACGTCCTGGCATCTCGCTTCGGCGTCGACTCCCGCGCTGGGATCGGTGACGACCACCAGCGACCGTCCGATGGATAGATATCTAGGCAACCCGTGGTCGTCGCTCGAGCTCGCGGCCCACCACCGTGCCGCCGAACTTCTGGGCGAAGCCGAGGTGGAGCGCATCACCCGCATCGCTCTTCAGGGCGGCCGGTCGTGGCCGGCCGGCCCTTCGCACGCGGCCGCGCTCACCCAGCTTCGCACGGCCGTGACATCGGTGCTAGGTCGCGTGTTGCGCCGCCGGACCAACTCCGTGAAGACCGAGTCGGAAGCATAGCTGGTCACGGCGGGCACCCCACATGGTGCGGGCATGGCGAGGAACGACACTTCGGGTGCCGGAGTTCGCGCCGGGCGGTAGCCTATCGGCATGATGACCGCAGAAGAACAGGCGATGGAGGCGGCCGAGCGTGACCCGGCCTCGCGCTTCCTGGAGGGATTGGTTTCGCGGATCGGTGGTCAGGCCAAGGCCCAGGCCGTGTTCGGGGACCCCGTCGAGCGGGACGGTGTGACCGTCATCCCGGTCGCGCGTATCCGCTGGGGTGTCGGTGGCGGTCTTGGCGTGGGAACCGAGGGCTCTGGCTCCGGCGGCGGAGCCGGCGTCACCGCCGAGCCGGTCGGCTACATCGAGATCACGACGATGGGCGCCACATTCCGCCCGCTGCCACGATCCGTCGGCCCGGCGCAGTTCATCGGCGCTGCTGTGGCAGCGGCGCTCGTCATCGGGGCTCTCGGTCGCTTCCGCCGCTAGGTCGCCGTGCGCTCGCCGGTGCAGCGAGGCGTGCTCCCCAGGCTCGCTCAAGTGTCTTCCGGGACGAGGAGATAGGTCCGGATCCGGCCCTTGCCCTTGACCTCCATCTCACCACGATCCTCGAAGCGGTATACATGACGGAGCCGTTGATAGGCGGCCTCCGTCACCTGGATCCGGCCTGGGACGCCGTGCGATTCCATCCGGCTCGCGGTGTTCACCGTGTCGCCCCACAGGTCATAGATGAACCTGCGGCGGCCGATGACCCCGGCGACCACGGGCCCCGAGTCGATGCCGATCCGGATGGCGAGTCCGAGACCGAGCGCGGTGCAAACCCGGGCCAACTCGACCTGCATGTCGACGGCCAGGGCGGCGATGGCTTCCACGTGGTCGGCTCGAGGTTCGGGTAAGCCGCCGGCGACCATGTAGGCATCTCCGATGGTCTTGATCTTCTCGAGCCCGTGCCGCTCGGTCAGCGTGTCGAACGCGCTGAAGATCTCGTCGAGGACGCCGACGACGCGCTCGGGGCCCGTTCGCTCAGCGAAGGGTGTGAAGTCTGCGACGTCGGCGAACAGGACGCTCACGTCGTCGTAGCGGTCGGCGATGATCCCCGGATCGCGCTTCAGGCGCTCGGCGATCGACTGCGGCAGGACATTGAGCAGCAGGCCGTCCGACTGCGCCAGGGCCGCATCGCGGGCCCGGATCGAGTACTGCAGCAGGAGGTAGGCGGTCACCGAGACCCCGAGGATGTTCAGGACGAAGAACGACACCTGGACGCCTTCCGGGATCGACGCCGGGGATTCGGCGAGCCTCGGGTCGATGAGCCCGGAGATGATCGTCAGCGCGGCGAACACGGCGAACCACGGCACGGCCCCGCGCGCACTGTAGAAGAAGAGCGCCCCGAAGACGCCGACGAGCGCCCAAAGGCTGACCGCGCTCGAGGCGACGTAGCCACCCAGGCTCCATTGGAGGAGGAAGGGCAGGAGGAAGATGAGGACGATCTGGCTGAACCGGAAGAAGCGGTAGTCCTTCGTGCGAGCGAACGCGACGAGCGTCACGACCGACGCGACCTGGTACGTGAACGGGATCGCTGCCGAGACCGGGAGGCCGAGCGCAAGATAGGTTCCGACCCAGATCACCGAGAGCACGGTCACGGTCTCGGCGGCGAGCGTCAGCGTGACCTTCCGGACGCGGACGTCGTCGGAGTCCCCGCGCGCCACGCCGATGTGCGAGAGACGTTCGAGCGGCCGTCGGATCGAGACCGGGATGTCTCGTGCGGCCGATGCGAATGGAACTCGACCGACTCGGCCGCCGGAAACTTCGGCTGGACCGATCATCGCGTCGGGCGGCTTCGACTCCTCCACCCGCCTAGGGTACGCACCATGGATACGCGCGCTGGTCCCCTGGGGTCATCGCCCGCGACGAGGAGCGCCGCGCGAGTGACCGCGCTCAAGCGTGGCCGGCTTCTTCGAGGCGGCGACGGTCCGAAGTCTCGAGCTGGAACGTCGAGTGTTCGATGTCGAAGTCGCCCGACAGACAGCGGCAGAGTTCGTCGAGCACCGCCGCGCCATCCGCCCCGGGTTCGACGGTGACGTGCGCCGAGACGACGTTCATCCCAGAGGTGATCGTCCAAGCGTGGAGATCGTGCACGTCTTCGACCCCCGGGGCCCCGAGGATGTGCCTTCGCACCTCGTCGAGGTCGATCCCCTTCGGGGTTGCCTCGAGCAGCACGTCGACAGCTTCGCGCAGGAGATGGTAGGTGCGAGGCAGGATCAGCAGGCCGATCACGACGGACGCCACGGCGTCGGCCTGCACCCAGCCGGTGACCGTGATGACGACAGCCGCAGCGACGACGGCCGCCGACCCGGCGAGGTCGCCCATGACCTCGAGATACGCGCCGCGCATGTTAAGGCTGGTTCGCTGGGCGTCGCGCAGCAGGAAGATCGATACACCATTCGCGAAGAGGCCGACCAGGGCGATCGCGAGCATCAGCCCGGATGCGACCTCCGGCGGTGCCGAAAGCCGCCGCCACGCCTCGAACAGCACGTACAGAGCGATCCCGAACAGCAAGACGGCGTTCACGACCGCGGCGAGGATCTCGAGACGCAGATAGCCATACGTTCGTTCCTGGTTCGCCGGTCGACCGGCGAACCAGATGGCGAGCAGCGCGAGGCCGATGCCGGCCACGTCGGTGAACATGTGGCCCGCGTCCGCCAGGAGCGCGAGGCTGTTGGAGACGAAGCCGCCGATCAGTTCGACGAAGAAGACCGCGACCGTGATGAGGAATACGGCCTTCAGACGTTGGCGGTGTCCGGCGGCGGCCGAGACGTGAGCGTGTGGCATCAAGCCACAATCTACGTGACTCGACGAGTTGTCACTCCGAGGACCGCGACGGCGGGATCCCCGCTCAGGCCGAACTACCCAAGGCAGCAGGCCGTCTGACACTGCCGTGCGCGACCCAGGTCCTCGTACGGTGAAGCCCATGAGAACCCATGGTCCGAGGTCAGCTCCCGCCAGCTGTGTCGCGCGCGAATCGCGACCCGTCCGCATCCGGCCGATCCGCCCGACCGACGATGCGGAGCTCGAGCGGTTCTACGCCGCGCTTTCCTCTGAGAGCCGACGGACGCGGTTCTTCGCGACCGCCTCAGGCCTCAGCCACGCACGATCCGTCTCGTTCTGCACGACCGACCACGACCATCGGGAGGGCTTCGTGGCGGTCCTCGACGACGGTCCGAAGGGCCGCGATCGTATCGTCGGTCACCTGTGCCTGGAACCTGACGGCAACGACGCCGCCGAGGTGGCGATCGCCGTTGCCGATGCGTTCCAGGATCGTGGCGTTGGGCGCCGCCTCCTGGCGGCCGGCATGGATTGGGCCCGCCGCGAGCACATCGTCCGACTCACCGCGACCATGTTCGCGAGCAACGCTCCGATCCACCGGCTGTTGGACGGGCTGGGCTTGCCCACTCGGGAGCGGTCGGTCGAGGCAGGGGTCGCCGAGATCACGATCGACCTCGGTAGTCTGCGCGTCGCCGCATAGGCGCATCG
>Ga0184612_10001157_pt1 | contig 12742 bp, 10 predicted proteins | sample PLM3_60_coex_FD_133163 | JGI IMG/M metagenome (GOLD analysis project Ga0184612, IMG submission 133163) | Groundwater sediment microbial communities from an aquifer in East River, Colorado, USA - PLM3_60_coex | ecosystem: Environmental > Terrestrial > Soil > Riparian zone | place: USA: East...
CGAAACAAGTCAGTCTGCCTGGTCGACCTTGTTCTGCAATTTGGCTCGGTGACCAGTTTCCTGAACATTGATGCCTCGTACACCATTCTAGACCTGGCGAAAAACGTCAAACGGATTGATCCGCTGCTTCTCGACGGCTCCCTCGTGAAACATAGCTCCGGTGTCAGAGTTCTTGCAGAGCCCTTCTACGCCGAAGATGCGCGAAAAATTACTCCATCCGACATCGATGAGATTCTCGATGTTTTGGCTCAGTCTTTTGATTTTGTCGTCGTCGATACGGCGAAAGAGTTCGACGAAATGCTGGCACTCGTTTTAGACAAAGCGGGTCTCATTCTTTTCGTTACGGAAATGGATGTGCCGTCGTTAAAGAGCGCCCATAGAGCGTTCGAGCTCTTCGAACGAATGGGTATTTATGACAAGAAGATCCGGCTCATCTTGAATAGGTACGTCAAAAGTAAGCTCATGAGCCTTGAGTCAGTCGAGAAGGCTCTGGGTGTGAAAGTGTTCTGGACACTGCCGAACAACTATCCAACTGCGATTGCGGCTGTAAATCAGGGACTTTCGATCGAAGAGTCCGATCCGCGATCCGACATCGCCGATAGCTATGCGGGGTTGACCGCTGCGGTGCTGGAAGCTTTCAAGTATTCCGGGCTCGCAACGACGCGAGACGAGGACGAAGATAAGAGATCTGGCCTCCTTGGCCGTTGGATTCCTATGCGGGGACTGCTCAAGTAAGTAAGAGAGGACTTAATGAAAAATCCACCGTTCGAACCGGATAAAGACAAGTGGGAAATTCAGAGAGGCGGCAGTTTTGACGGTCTTAGAACCCCTCTGCGACCCATGCAGGCCGGGAATCCGGACGCGATTCTTCAGGATTTGCGGTTGCGAATTCACCGGCGGTTAATCGACACCTTAGATCTAACCAAGCTTTCGACCTTGGAGATGGAAAGTGTCAAAGTCGAGATCCGGCGAATTCTTGAGGATATGGTCATGGCTGAGGCCATTCCTCTTAGTCGTGCGGATCGTGACCGCTTGGTCTCGGACGTTCAACATGAGGTATTTGGTTTGGGACCTTTAGAAACCCTCATGAAAGATCCCGAGATCGCCGATATCCTGGTCAACACACATAGCCATGTTTTTGTCGAACGATACGGCAAACTTGAGAAGACCGATGTCCGGTTTCGCGATAACGCCCACCTGATGCAGATTATAGAGCGGATCGTAACCCGAGTGGGCAGACGAGTAGATGAAAGCTCGCCGATGGTCGATGCCCGTTTAGCGGATGGGTCGCGCGTAAACGCGATTATCCCACCATTGGCGCTGGATGGACCAGTTCTCTCGATTCGGCGATTCGGCGCGGAGCGTTTGACGATGAACGATCTGGTTCAATTCAACTCGGTGCCGGCAGAAATCGCTGAAGTGGCGGCGGCCTGTGTCAAGTCACGATTAAATATTTTAGTCTCCGGCGGAACCGGGGCCGGGAAAACAACCCTCCTTAACTGTCTGTCGAACTATATCCCGGAAAACGAGCGTATCGTAACTATTGAAGACTCGGCGGAACTGAAGCTGCAGCAGGAACACGTAGTGCGCCTGGAAACTCGACCCCCCAACATTGAGGGACAGGGTTCAGTGACACAACGAGATTTGGTGCGCAATGCCTTGCGTATGCGACCGGACCGAATCGTCGTCGGTGAGGTGAGAGGCGGCGAAGCGCTGGACATGATGCAGGCGATGAACACTGGACATGACGGCTCGATCAGCACCATTCATGCTAATAGCGCGCGCGATGCGCTGTCTCGTCTCGAGACGATGATGTTGATGGCCGGCATCCATCTACCGGAAAGAGCTTTAAGAGAGCAAGTTGCATCGGCCCTGGATGTTATTGTGCAGCTGTCGCGCCTCAGCGACGGCAGCCGAAAGCTCGTCGAATTCACCGAAGTTAGCGGTATGGAGGGCAGCACTATAACAACACAGACGATTTTTAAGTTCGAGCAACGAGGCGTGGAAAACGGTAAGGTCTTGGGAGACTTTGTGGCGACGGGAGTGATGCCCGCGTTTATGGATCGGCTGGAGCGGTACGGGTTTAAGATTCCGAATACACATTTTCTGCCGCTGTCAATGACAGCGAAAAGAAGGGCGTGATGAACCTACTACTGATTGTATTGTTTTCCTTTCTCGCGGCGATGTCGCTGATCATAGTGATGTTCTTCGTGCCAATGGCGGTGCAGAACTCGCCACAGGCTAGGATCAAAAGACGGCTCACGACGATAGGCCGTGCTGGATATGCTTCCAGAGCGGACGTACAAAACCTTTTGAAAAGCTCTTTGTACAGTGAGGTTCCATGGGTCAATGCGCTGCTGTCCAGAGTGCAGTTTGCCAAGCATCTCGATTTACTCCTTGAGCGGGCCAATGTCGATATGACCTTGGGTCTGTTTATTTTGTGTTCCGTTGTTGCCAGTGGTGTTGGCATTTTTCTTTTTTTGATTGTGGGCAAGCCACTTCCCTTGGCGCTCGTTGTCGGGTTGATCGCGCTTGTCTGCCCTTATGCCTATCTTAAGTATATTACTTGGAAGCGAATGAGACGTTTCTTGGAACAGATGCCGGATGGCTTGGACATGATAAGCCAGAGCCTACAAGCGGGGTTAGGCTTAACCCAGGCGATGGTTTTTGTGGCTAAGGAGATGCCGGATCCTCTCGGTACAGAGTTTTCTGTTTTCATCGAGGAAGTCAATCTCGGTCTTCCTCTGGCGGACGCATTAAAGAAGCTGGAAGAACGTATGGCCTTACCTGAGGTGAGGCTTTTTAATACAGCCCTTCTCGTTCAACGGGAAGTCGGGGGAAGCTTAGCTGAATTGTTGAACAAACTGGCTGACATCATTAGAGACCGCTTTCGAATTGAAAGATTGATCAAAAGCTTGACCGGACAGAACCGAATGAGCGCCTGGACCGTTTGCTCCATCCCTCCGTTTCTGGGCTTGTTTATGTTTATAAGGGAACCCCAGATGATGAATGATATGTTGAGTGATCCTATGGGCCGAGCAATGCTGGCTGTGGCACTAGTTCTAGAGATCCTCGGAATAATTGTTTTCCGAAAGCTCATAAAAGTTCATATTTAAGCGGGGTATTATGGAAGTACTAATCGCCATCGGAATCTTCGCCTTGGTCTTTGGGGTTCTCTATTTCACTCTAGCATCGAGAGTGCCGTTAGCTGAAGAGGCTATTCAGAGACGATTAGACAGCATCGCCGCTCAGCCCAAGACAGCAGCCCGGCTCCGCTTGTACGACGCCAAAGAGGACACTTTTTGGGAAACCGTCGCTAACTTCTTTCTGGGTGACAAACGGGAGATACCTGCGGCGTACTCGAAAATAGGGCGACTTTTGCACCAGGCTGCCTACCGAGGGGAGAGAGCGATCCGGATTTTTTGGGGCCTGCGTATTTTTCTTGGTCTCACATTCGCGTTTGGCGGACTACTTTTGGCTTTTTTGTCCAAGGCATCCACTCAAGACGTCATGCTGTTGGCAGGCGTCGGCGGGGTTATGGGCTACATGCTGCCTTATTTGACTGTGCGTCGGAAGGCCAAGGCGCGGGTCCTGCAGATGAAGGAAACACTGCCAGATACCTTAGATCTGATCGTCGTCTGTGTGGAAGCGGGAATGGGCGTTGATGCCGCTTTGAATCGTGTGGGTAAAGAACAGGCGGACCAGGGGCTGGCGATGGGCGAGGAGTTGCTGCTCGCAACCCAAGAATTGCAAGCGGGTGCAGTGCGCAAGGAAGCTTTGACCCGTTGTGCCGACAGGATCGGAATTGAAGAATTTCGCGGGCTCATTACCTTTCTGACCCAGACCGAGGAGCTGGGCGGCAGTATAGCTCGTTCCCTAAGGGTGTATGCGTCGACGATGCGCGAAAAGAGAAGCCAATCAGCGGAGGAAGCAGCACGCAAAGCGGTAATTAAGCTTATTTTCCCTCTGGTCTTCTTTATTCTGCCGGCTATCTTTATCCTCTTATTGGGTCCGGCCGGTCTGAGCATTATAAAGACATTATCGAGTCCGCTGAAGGGATAGAGATGCCGGTCACTAATCTTACAAAGAAAACCTGGCTGGCTACCAAGGTTCGCAAGGCGGATAGCTTTCTCACCCGGCTGGTTGGGCTTTTGAAGAGAACCAAACTAGGTCCGGAAGAGGCTCTTTGGCTGACGCCAAGCAAAGGGATTCATACGATCGGAATGAAGTTTCCCATTGACGTCGCTTTTCTGGACAAAGATAATATGGTCCTCGGTATCATCTCTGGTTTAGTCCCCTATCGCGTTACCGGTGTCCGACTGAAAGGGCACAGCGTGCTTGAGTTGCCGAGAGGCACATTGAAAAAATCACGCACCGAAGTTGGCGACCAGTTGGAAATCTCCTTGGTCGAATCTTCTGAGATGGATGATCTCAAAGACACTCGACTAAGTCAGATTGCGTGACTTGGAAGCCAAATCACTAGCATACGCCACTACTTCCGATCTCTTTTGCTGGCTACTTTCCTCATAAAGAGGGAGGGAAGCTAATGTCGGAAGAGAGTTCCACGGCAAGCGATAAACTGTTTGCGAAACCCCTAGCCTTTCGACTGTCCGGTCACCTAATGACTCTAATCCCGGCGTCGCTCACAAATTCGGAAAAGACTCTTCGCCGCCTGGTCATCGTGATGCTCCTCTACTGCATCCCGGCGTTCCAAGCCATGGTCCCGGTCGTCGATCCGGACATCTGGTGGCATCTTCGCAGCGGCCAATGGATAGTTGATCACGCCCAGGTGCCGGCGACCGATCCATTCTCTGCCTATGGCATGGGAAAACCCTGGGTTGCTTATAGCTGGCTGTTTGAGATCCTCGTTTATGCTCTATTCACAAAGCTTGGTCTCATGGGGATCGTCGTGTTTACGGTCTCGATGTCCTTGCTCATCGCGCTGGTTTTACATGGCGCGCTGCGGCGGGCGGGGTTGCCGTTCATAGTTGAGGTGTTGTCCGTGGCGGTCGCTCTTGGCGCCATGAGTAATCTAATTTCTCCCAGATCCTGGCTCTTTTCGATCCTGTTTTTTACGGTGGAGCTTTTCATTTTGTTTCATGTGAGACGAACGGACAGGATTGCCCCGCTGCTGGCGCTTCCGCCGCTATTCGTTTTATGGGCGAATTTGCACATGCAGTTTATTTACGGTCTCGCTGTCCTTGGACTGTTTCTCGTGGAGGTTCTTCTGTCGCAGCTGCCGTCCCTTAGCCTGTACCCGCGTCATCGCCCAAATATCTCCCTCGGGGGAATATCACTTCTATTATTGGCGTGTCTGGTTGCAACTTTGATCACACCCTACCATTTTCGACTTTATGTTCCGATTTTTGAAGTCATCGGACAGACCGGAGCTTTTCAGTTGATCTCGGAGCTCCTCCCTTTATCCTTTCGAGCTCTCACGGACTGGCTGGTCATCGGGCTCACGATTGTAGCGGCCTTTGTCCTCGGTTGGCAGAGAGCTTGGCTGCCTTTTCCAACTCTCTTGCTTCTGATGGGAGCTTTTCTCGCGTTTAGAGCACGAAGAGACGTTTGGGTTCTGGTGCTGGCTGCTCTGTTTATTATCAGTGAGTTCGGGAGGTTTGTCAGAAGCGAACCTTCCTTTGGCTTCACCAAACTGCGGGCCATCTGTGTAGTCGTCGTCCTGACGGTTGCGATTTACCTGATCGGTCTGCGCCGTCAAATCTCTGAACAGCAGCTAGCAAGCGTCGTCGAGCAGCGGTTCCCCGTCGCGGCCGTAAAGTTTGTTAACGAAAAGAATTACTCCGGGCCGCTATACAATCATTTCAAGTGGGGAGGATATTTGATCTGGGCCTTACCCAGGTTGTCCGTTTCAATGGATGGCCGAATGAACGTGCATGGCGATCAACGCATAGAGCGCTCCGCCAACACATGGTTTGGTCTAAGGGGCTGGGAATCGGACCTGGAACTGATGAAAGCCCGATTGGTCATTGGCGCCGTCAATCACGCGCTCATAAATCTAATCCGCACGGATTCCCGCTTTGAGCTCGTCTATGAGGATACTGTCGCAGCCGTTTTTATTGCTTCGCAGGACGGTGTTTTGTCGAATTAAGCATAGATTATCTAAAATTACCGTTCTAGACAACGCACAGATGGTGGACAACTACGGAACTTCGCGCGTGAAATGCTGGCTCCAACGGTCGTTCCAGCAAGAAAAGTCCGGCAGTCAATTTCGATTTTTTCCATGGGCGATCCTCTTGGGCCTGCTAGTTGGCATCGTAAGCGTTTGGAGTAGCAACAAGGAGGCCCTGGGTCTTTTCCATGACGATGGGATCTATGCTGTCGTCGCAAAGTCTCTCCACGATGGAACGGGGTATCGGGTCATAAGTCTGCCTACTGCTCCCGATCAAACGAAATACCCGTTTCTCTATTCCTATATTCTTTCTTGGCTGTGGAGTCTTGACCCAAAGTTTCCCGATAACATTGGCCTCTTGAAAGCTGCAAACGCGGCATTTCTTACTGCAATTTTTATTCTTAGCTATCTCTTCTATCGGCGCCGTGTACCAGGAGAAGAATCCGAAGGTTTGTTATTCGCGGCACTGGTGTGTGTCAATCCGACTGTGTTTTCCTTCACAGATTTTACGGTCAGCGACATCTTGTTTCTTTTGCTTTCCCTTTCTGCTTTGGTGATTTTCGATGCCTCGGAGCAATGCACTTCGCGGCGCAGCGTCACACTATTGGCAGTTATTGTTGCTCTCTGCTGTCTGACTCGATCAGCAGCGGTACCGCTAGCAGTGGCCGGAGCCGTTCATTTCACATGGAGCAGGCGCTATCGAGACTTGACGCACTATCTATGCCTAGTGGTTTTATTTATTACCCCTTGGTGGCTGTGGGTCAGAACCCATTCACATCAAACGGCAAGCTCGCTGCTTGACTATTATGTTTCTTACAGTTCGGAACCCCCCGCATTTGCAATCATGTGGTTCGATCCCTTCGGTGCCGTAGAGATTGTCTGGGGTAACTTGCGTTATATAGTGGAAGCTCTGGACGTGACATTCCAATCAAGGATAATCCCTGGCCTATTGTTACCTGTAGGCTTAGTGTTGCTATTGGGAGTATGGCGATCGTTTAACGACCAGTCGGTTTTCTTTCGCTCCTATGTTCTGTTGTATTTGGCCTTGGTGGTTGCTTGGCCGTTTCATCCTGCACGCTATCTGATTCCGTTAGTTCCTGGGATATACTTCTTTTTGTTCCGAGGCGTGCAGGCTGCCGAAGTTCATCTAAATAATTTGATGACATCGGAGGCTCGAAAGAAGATCTTATGTCACTTGGCACGAGTCACATTTGCTCTTGTTGTCGTGTTGCACGTCGGCTGGATCTCCAACTATTTATTGAGGAAGGATGGGGCGACGACAAGAGCTTGGTTCGGAAAACGATTGCCCGCAGGTTGGCAAGGTTTTTCAGAGACGTTTGAGTGGATTCGCAATAATACCGACGAGTCTACGATCCTTGCCACAGTTTACGATCCTATGTACTACTTATACACGGGTCGACGCTCAATCCAACCCGGTTTACATAAGCCAGCAACATACTTCTATCCGTATGGCCGAGCTGTCCCCGATGTAGGATCCCCTGATGAGATCAAAGCGGAGCTCAAATTCTTGGGGGTCGGGTTTCTTGTAATACACCCGCTTAAGGATTATGGAAAACACGACGCTTACTCTAAATTGTGGGCTGAGTTGATTAACTCCTACCGTAATCCGCCGGAATTGATGTTTACCAGTTCGGATTCCAAACACCGGATCTATGCTCTACCGCAAGACTAAGCGCTGACATATGATTGACCTAGCGATAGACCTTCTGCTAGGTGCGCAGAATGAGGATGGTGGGTGGGGTTCCGTAAGAGGGAAACGCAGTAATACAGAATCAACTTCATTTGCGCTCATGGCTTTGAAGTCGCTGGAGGGGAAGCCTTTCAATCAGCAGACGGTTGCGGGGCTGAACTGGTTGCGTCAGCGCCAGAAAAACGATGGCAGTTGGTCACTCAATGACGCAGCGAAAGAAAGCTCTTGGACCACTCCGATAGCGGTGCTTGCGCTATTACCTTTTCAAGATCAAAGCGAGCATGTCTTGAGGGCGGCGAAATGGATTTTGACGCAAGAGGGACGAAAGCCCAGCTGGGTCGCATCGCTCTTGGTCCGGTTATCCTTAGTTAAGAAAATGACTGAACTTGATCCTTACCTCAGCGGGTGGTCCTGGAGCGCGGGAGCCTTTAGCTGGGTAGAGCCCACCAGTTACTCGCTGATGGCGCTAAAGAAGTTGAAGCGGAGCTTGGATGGAACTAATTGTGAAGAGAGAATTCGGCAGGGTGAAATGTTGATCTACGATCGGATGTGTGAAAATGGTGGGTGGAATTACGGAAATTCCAGGGTCTTGGGTGAGGCCTTGTGGCCGTATCCGGATGTCACAGCTGTGGCTTTGATCGCGCTTCAAGATCGGGCGGCGAGCGAGGCCAATCAAACAAGTTTGCGCGCTTTGGACGGCATGATACGGGAAGCTGCTTCCGGTACGGCCCTAAGTTGGGGTATTCTTTGCTTAACGCTTTATAACCAGGACGTACGGGAATGGAAAAAGATTCTTGTGGAGAACTTTGAAAAGACGAGATTTCTAGGTGAAACTAAGGCGCTGGCGTTGGCCCTGCTTGCTTTTGGAAATGGGGCTAGTTTGTTTCGCGTCTGAACTAGAATGATGAATCGCCGGGAGTTTATCAAAGTTTCGGCTCTAGCTTCGCTCTCTTCTCTCGTCGGGTGCCGTCCATCAGTTTATTGGGACCGAGATGCTTATCGAAAAACAGCGACGTCTCGGGTCGCGATTCTGGAGGCCAAGAGTTATCAAGCTCCGCTGCAGGAGATCATTCGTCGTGGAATTCATTTGTTCAAGCTTGACCTGAAGGGGAAACGAATTGTACTGAAACCGAACTTAGTCGAATTTGACCCGAAGGGTGTGATTAACACCCATCCTTCGGTGATCGAAGCAGCCATAGGTTCGTTCAGAAGCTTGGGCGCCAGGGAGGTGGTGGTTGCCGAGGGACCCGGCCACCGTCGTGACAGTGAGTACCTCCTAACCGCTTCGGGGATCTATGATGTCATCAACGAACACAGAGTCCCCTATGTGGACCTTAATACCGATGATGTGCGTCGCACGAAACTGCGTAGTAGTTTTACCAACCTAAGCGAATTGTATCTTCCCGAAACGTTGTTCAATGCCGATCTACTGGTTTCGATGCCGAAGTTAAAAACCCATCACTGGGCCGGTGTTACACTTTCCTTAAAAAACATGTTCGGAGTTGTTCCCGGATCGGTTTATGGTTGGCCAAAAAACGCACTCCATTGGGCAGGTATTCACGGAAGCATCTTAGACATTAATAGTTCATTGCCGATTCCGCAATTTGCTATTGTAGACGGGATTGTCGGAATGGAGGGCAATGGACCACTCCAAGGGCAAGCTAAACAGAGCGGCGTCCTGATTTTAGGTGATGATTTGGTCGCTGTCGATGCCACAGCGGCGAGGCTCATGACGATCGAGCCGAGAAAAATCGAGTATCTTGAGGTAGCCGACCGCTTTCTAGGAAATATCTCCCACGAGAGAATCGAACTAGTGGGCGAACGATTGGAGCGTTTTCAGCAGAACTACCGGGTTATCGAAAATTTTCAGGAGCTTAAGGTACTGACAGGATAGGGATTAAAGTAAAGATAACTGAAGGGCATGAAAAGAAAAGAGCCGGACTTTTATCCGGCTCTTTCTTTTTGGGCATCACTGCGAAAAAAGACTAACTGGCCTGGTCGTCGGATGGTATCATCAGTTTTTGCCCGATGTAGATGTAGTTTGGGTTTTTCAGAGTATCTTTGTTTGCCTCGTAGATTCTTTCCCACTTGGACATCGAGTTGTAGAAGCGTTCGGCTAGCTTGCTGAGAGTATCGCCCGCCTTCACCGTATACTCTTGAACTGCAGGCCTTGTTGCCTTGGCAGTAACGGTAGTTGCTGCTGGCTTTTCTGTCGAGGCCGTAATTTGTTTGGCAACCGGCTTTGCTTTTTCTTCCGCTGTGACAGTCTTGGCCTTGGCTTCAACCGGAGCGGCTTTCTCTTTCGCTATTTCGGGGGTGGGTAGTGGCTCGGGGCGTGACGGTGCCGCCTTTGCCACGGCAGTGGACTTATATAGCCGGTCAATGAACCCGGAGCTGTCCAACTCTTTTATGAAAGTAAGATCTACGAATTGCTCAGGCTTGGCAGACCGCGCATTTGGGTCTTTGACCCCTAGCTCGCGCAAAATGATGTCGATACCTTTGAGTGTCGGGTAAGGTTTCTCTGGGATCAAAGCCTGAACGATGGACTCGTAAGCCTCCTCAAGCGCATCGGTGTCATCAGTCTTGAGATATTTCGTGAGGATCACCAGAGATTCTTTTCGGTGTGTTTTCATGTAATGAATCGCTTCGACGAAACCTCTCAAAATATTACGTACCAGGTCGGGCTGCGTCTTGATAAGATTTCGGGTTACGGCGAGTCCGGTGTGTTGATACTCCAGCCCAAGCATTTGCAGATCGGCTAAAGTGTTAAATCCCATCTTTTTAGCTTTAGCCGTAAGAGGTATAGCGATCATTACACCGTGAATTTTTCCTGTTTCCATGGCTGAAAATCGAGCTGGCTGGCTCCCGATTTGAAGGATCGACACATCCTTATCAGGTATCAGACCATACTTTTCCAAAGCATACCGCGTTGCGAAGTCGGAGGACGAACCAACGCGGCTGACGGCCACGGTCTTCCCCTTGAGCTGATCTGGACGAGTGATGTCCCGGGCCACGATGAGCTTGTAATCCATCGTGTTCAGAAACCCTCCAATCATCACGACACCTGATCCCTGGAGACTGCTCTGTATAACGGACGTTCCCGCCACCTGAGCGGCTGCAACGTCACCGGAAATGAGTGTCTGCACAGTCCGGCTTCCCGCCTCTATAAAGATAAGTTGAACATCGAGACCATACTTTTTGAACAAACCTTGTTCGTAGGCGACCCAGGCCGGCGCCTGACTCGGGGAGATACCACTGTACGCGATAGCGGTCTTCCTTAGCGGTTGGGATATGGGATTTTCCGCAGCAACCGAATTGCGAGGCGCCCCGATCATGAGCGCGGAAGAAAAAAGGAACGACAAGATCAAAAGGCCCGTTTTCTTCTGTGAAGTTCTCTTCATTTTCTCTCCTTCAAAGAGCTGATTGTCAGCGGTTGGCACCTTGTTTTATCCGGAGCATCGAGGCTGCCACGGTCAGCGGTCTCAAGATTAGTGGGTAGCTTATCATTGTTAATCTCTTTGTTTCAAACCAAGAATAGTTCATCAAGCGCGATTGAGACGAACCATCGCTGCTTTCAGGCTGGCCCTCATTCGTTCGAGGGAACGTGCGAGTTCACCAATCTCATCGTTGGATTGAATGGAAACGGGTGTATCCAACTGCCCCCGGCTTATATCGTCGGCTATCGACTTCAGTTCTAATAGGGGACGAATCGTTTTGCTCGCAATTATGGTTGAAATACCGATGCCGACGGCGAGGCAAAGCGCGATCAGGCCGATGATAGTTAGCAGAGTACCTCGGACATCTTGTTGGACCGTCTCGGCCCAAAGTCCCACGTGAACGGCTCCCAATTGGCCATCAAGAAGGGGAACTCGTGTCTCGTAAACTGACTGGCCGCGCACGTAGGTTGTTCGTGCTTTTGATGTACGCTGATCTGCCGTAGAGGCAGATTCTTTCAATTCTGCGGGAAACGGTTGAAGACTGGTGGCGATAATCTCGCCTTTGGGATCTTGAATGTATGCATAAGCGACTCCGTCCAGGCGACCATATTTGGCAATAAGCGCATCCAGTTCCAGCGCGTTTTTTCGTGATACATAACCGGCCGCGGCATCACTCAGGTTCGCAGCAATGGCCGCCGAGCGTAGATCGACCTGCCTTTGCAGGGCGTTTCCGGTCAGAAAATACACGATCCCTATGACGCAGACACCCAAGAGTAGAATCAGTCCACCGAAAGCGGTAACAAACTTCCATCTGAGACTGCTCCCCTGCCCGGCTGGCGTTGCGGGGGCGGCTATTTTTGAGCTTTCCAAAGAGAGAGATTCCTGTGGCATGCCTCCTCCTGTAAACAGGTTAGAATTTTTTGAAATTTGAAATCTCTTGAAGCATGGATTCTTCAACCTTCTGCCTCAGCTTTCCGTCAGAAATTTCTTTGCTGATTAGCCCGATTAAATCGTCCAGCTTGGTTTCGGGAAAATTGTCTTGGGATTCTCCCAGATTGTCGATCTGATCTCGAAGTACCAACGGGGCCATGGGTCCCATGGCCTCCGTTAGGATGCTCGTGAGCCGATCAAATAGAGGAGGGGGTACGGTGTCGGTCCTGGCCCTAGAAGATGGGTTGACAATTTCCACCAAACCAGACTTGTGGAGATTGAAGATGACTTTGGCCGCATAGGCGAACGGTATACGTAGGATCTCGGCTATCTCCTGCACGGTTCGCGAGCCATCGATCTTACTCAGCACTCGCCACCCCACATAAGGTACGGTGATGGGTCCACTTTGAACCTCGCCAGGATCGGCAATCCGAAAGACAGCCTTTCCTGAGGGGATAACTTCCAATATGGTCTCCCACTCTCGGCTCATTGCCTTTACTTCGTCGAGAATTTCCGCTGAAGTCTTTTTGATCG
>Ga0184612_10001158_pt1 | contig 12733 bp, 12 predicted proteins | sample PLM3_60_coex_FD_133163 | JGI IMG/M metagenome (GOLD analysis project Ga0184612, IMG submission 133163) | Groundwater sediment microbial communities from an aquifer in East River, Colorado, USA - PLM3_60_coex | ecosystem: Environmental > Terrestrial > Soil > Riparian zone | place: USA: East...
GACGCTCGTCGGGCCTGACGGGGAGACGTTCCACTCCTTCTCGCTCCGGCCGCTGCTGCCGGATGAGGGCGAGATCCAGTAGCGCCCGACGTCAACCGGCCTCGGCGTAGCGGTCGGCGGCGTAACTCACGAAGCGGGTCTGCTTCTTCTTGAACCAGAGCTGGATCTCGCCGGTCGGGCCGTTGCGGTGCTTGGCCAGCTTCAGGTTGACGACCTCGCCGTCCTGATCCTGGTCGTCCTGGCCGCGCTCCTTGTCGCGCCATAGGAACATCACGAGATCGGCGTCCTGCTCGATCGCGCCCGATTCCCGGAGGTCCGAGAGTCGCGGCTCCTTCGACTCGCGCATCTCGGGCTGGCGTGACAGCTGCGAGAGGGCGATGACCGGGATCGACAGCTCGCGCGCGAGCGCCTTGAGCCCACGCGAGATCTCCGAGACCTCCTGGACGCGGTTGGCGTCGCGGTTCGTGGTGGTGGCCTGCATGAGCTGAAGGTAGTCGACGATCACGAGGTCGAGGCCGGCTTCGGCCTGCAGCCGCCGCGCCTTGGTTCGGAGCTCCATCGCCGAGATGTTCGGCGTGTCGTCGATGTACATCGGCGCCTCGGAGAGGGCGTTCATCGCCGGGGCGATCCGGGCGAAGTCGAGCTCCTCGAGGAAGCCCGAGCGGAGGCGCTGGGAGTCGATGTTGGCGACGCTCGAGAGCAGGCGCAGGACGAGCTGCTCCTTGCTCATCTCCAGGCTGAAGACCCCGACGCTCTTGCGCTCGCGCACGGCGGCGTGCTCGGCGATGTTGAGCGCGAAGCTCGTCTTGCCGACCGACGGGCGGGCGGCGAGGACCACGAGGTCGCTCTTCTGGAGACCGGTCGTCAGCGTGTCGAGGTCGGTGAAGCCGGTCCGGACGCCGCTGATCTCGCCCCGGTGCGCATGGAGGTAGTCGAGTCGGTCGTAGGCGTCGTGGAGGAGCGACTTGAGCGGGCTGAACCCCGCGTCGACCCGCTTCTGGCTGACCGCGAAGAGCTCCGCCTCGGCGCGGTCGATGGCCTCCTGGATCTCCGCCGGATCCTCGTAACCGATGCCGGCGATGCGTCCCGCCGCCCCGATCAGGTTGCGAAGGACCGCCTTGCGCTCGACGATCCGGGCGTACTGCGCGACGTGGACGGCGGTCGGCGTCTCGTTGGACAGGCTCGACAAGTAGGCCCGTCCGCCGATCGCCTCGAGCTCGTCCTTGCGCTCCAGGGCCTCGGCGACGGTGACGATGTCGATCGGCTCGCGGCGCTCGAACAGTTCGAGGGCGACGGCGTAGATCCGCCCGTTCGCCTGCCGATAGAAGTCGGCCGGGCGAAGGAACTCCGCGACCTCGATGACGGCATCACGGTCGATGAGGAGGGCACCGAGCACGGACTGCTCGGCTTCGAGACTCTGCGGCGGCAGGCGGTCGATCACGAGGGGCGGACTCCGTCAACGATTGGGTCCTGATTGTCAGAGCCGAACGCCAGGATGGGTCAACGAATGCGGCCCGCCGCACCCCGGCAGTCCACCAAGTTCACATTCCTGTGGGCCCGATGTGGACGCTTTCGTGGATATCCACCGAGCTACGGCGGGCCTCAAAGCCGCTCGACCTACCGAGAATCGGCGCCGTGGGCGGTCGAGGCGAAGGCGGGCGGCGAGCTAGAGAGCGAGCGCACCTCAGGGTGCGTGAGCGAACGACGGAACCGCCCAACGCACGCATCGGCCGCCCACGGCGCCGCCTCAGTCGAGGCGCCGGATGACGCCGATGAGCTTCCCTTGAATACGGACGTCGTCGTAGAACTGGGGTGGATAGGCCGGGTTCGCGGGCTGGAGCCGGATCTGGTCCTTCTCCTTGAAGAACCGCTTGAGGGTGACGGCGTTCTCCTCCACCTGCGCGACGACGATGTCGCCATTGCGGGCGGTCGTCTGTGGTCGGATGAGGACGAAGTCGCCGTCGGCGATATGGGCTTCGATCATCGAATCGCCACGGACGCGCAACACGTAGGCGTCTCCGCCCGGGGCGAGGATGTCCGGGATCGCCATCGACTCCGTGGCGTCCTGATACGCCTCGATCGGTCCGCCCGCGGCGATCTCCCCGATGATCGGCACGACCCGTGCGTCGCCGGCTGTCGCCTGCGGTACGAGCTCGCTCGTCAGGCCGAGCCGGATGGCGGCAGTCGGAGTCAGGCGGATGGCGCGCGATTGCGCGGCGCCACGCTCCAGGTAGCCCTCGCGTTCCAGGATCTGGAGGTGGTGGTGGACGGCCGACGTCGAGGCAAGCCCGACCGCGCGGGCGATCTCGCGGACCGACGGCGGATAGCCGCGCGCCCGCAGCGTCGCCGCGATGAAGTCGAGGATCTTGACCTTGCGTTCGGCGTCGTGCTTCGTCACTCGCGCCTCCTTGGCGTCCATCATAGCGAACAGACGTTCGATGTCAAGGGTGCGACAACGAGGGGCCACGAGGCCCATGCGCGCGAGGCTGCTAGACTCCTCCCTCCCCGGGATATGGAGGCATCACGGCGCATGGCGCGCGAAACGAAGCAGCGAAGCAGGCGCTCCAGGAGCGGCGCCGGGCTCGGTCGCGCCCTGTCGGTGCTGGCGTTCCTGCCGATCGCCAGCCGGGTCCCGATGTACACGAGGCTCGTGACCGCGCTCGTCATGGACGACCGGATGCCGATGAACCGCAAGGCCCTGCTGGCCGGCGCGGCCGGCTATCTGGTCCTCGGTCGTGACCTCATCCCCGACGACACGCCGATCATCGGCGGCCTCGACGACCTCGTCGTCGTCGTCCTCGCCGTGGAGCTGTTCCTCGACGGCGTCCCGAGCGACCTGCTCGATGAGAAGCTCGCCGAGCTCGGTATCGAGCGCGCCGAATTCGATCGCGACGTCGCCCAGGTGCGACGCTTGACGCCGGGCCCGGTCCGGCGGACCATCCGCCGCGTCCCCGAGTTGATCGGTGGCGTCGGAGAAGCCATGAAGCAACTCGGTCTCGGGCCCCGGACGCGGGCCTGGATCAACAGGGAGGATCGCAGCGCGTGAAGGTCATCCTGACCCAGGACGTGCCGAAGGTCGGCAAGAGCGGTGACATGAAGCAGGTCGCCGACGGTTACGCGACGAACTTCCTCATCCCCCAGAAGCTGGCCGTGCCGGCGGCCGGCGGCGCCTACCGCGCGTGGCAGCACGACATCGCCAGTCGCGAGGACAAGCGCAAGCGCGAGCGCGAGGACGCCGAGATCGCGGCGACGCGCATCTCCAGCACGACCCTGACGATGGGCGTGAAGGTCGGCGAGGGCGGCAAGCTCTACGGTTCGATCACGTCCAAGGACATCGCCGACGCGCTTGCCCGTCGAGGGATCGAGGTCGACCGCCACAAGATCGATCTTGAGGAGCCGCTCAAGACGCTCGGCACGTACAAGGTCGCGATCAAGGTCCTCAGCGGATTGACCCCGGAGGTCACGATCGTCGTCGAGCCCAAGGGCTGACCGGGCGGAACCGCCGTGGGCACGATCGGGCAGATCGGTCTTGGCGTCCTGGGCCAGCTCTTTGCCGGGCACCTGCTCAAGGCGGGACCGCTGCTCGTCTTCGATGTGGCCCCTGATCGCGTGGCCGAGGCGGTAGCTCGCGGCGCGACGCCCCGAACCTCGGCCGCCGAGGTGGCGAGCGACGTCGACGTGGTCGTCCTGTCGTTGCCGAACCCGGAGGCGGTCCGGGCCGTGATGACCGGTCCCGGCGGCGTCCTCGAAGGCGCTGGGAGCGGCACGGTCATCCTCGACACGAGCACGATCGATCCAGCGACGAGCCGCGAGATGTACGCGCAATCGAGCGCGTCCGGGGCCCGCTACCTCGACGCCCCGGTCAGCGGCGGCGCTCCGGGCGGTGCGGGGACCGACGGCGCCCGCGCGGCGACGATCAGTTTCATGGTCGGCGGGGACCGGGACGCCTTCGACGACGCCCAGGGCGTGATGCGGCTGCTCGGGCAGCGCTCGTTCTATCTCGGCCCAGCGGGATCCGGCAGTACCGTCAAGCTGATCAGCAACCTGATGGCCGGTCTGCACAACCTCGTCGCGGCCGAAGCCTTCGTGCTTGGCGCGGCCGCGGGGTTCAGCCCGGAGACGCTGTTCGAGGTCTTCGACGGGACCGACGCCAAGAGCTACTGGCTCACCGATTACTTCGCGCCGCGCATCCGCCGGCGGGACTTCGAGCCCGGCTTCACCGTCGATCTCCAGTACAAGGACCACCGCCTGGCGGCCGAGCTGGCGCAACAGTTGCAGGTGCCGGCCTTGCTCAATGGCCTGGCCGTTCAGCTCTATCAACTGCTCCGAGCGCAGGGCCTCGGCGGCAAGGACCTGGTCGAAGCCGTGAACCAGCTCGGCCGGATGGCCGGCGTCGACATCTACGAACCGAGGAGCCAGCCAGGCTAGCCGAGCCGATCACGGGTCGCTCACGCCCCAGCGAGCCGCCAGATCGTCACCCCGTCCACGTCGTACACCGTCACGAACCGATCGCTCGACGAGAAATCCGTCGCGTCCGCGTCACCGCACGGGTTGCTGCCACTCGACAGCACGTAGGTCGCCCGGTACTTGCCCATCCGCTCCGCGGCGACCTCCGGGCCGTCGCAGTAGATCGCCTTGGTGTCCTCCTCGCGCGGCGCCGGGTCGTAGCCGAGGTTGGCCGCGTACGTACCGAACGTCGAGATCCGCAGGCGGCCGGCGAGGTCGACCGGGCTGTTGATCCAGGCGTCGGTGATGAAGACGGAACGCTCCGGCGTGTTCGCCGCGATCCAGCGCGCCGCCGTCTCCTGGGGCAGCCCGAGCGCCACGTCGCGCCCGCGCATGTGCCAGTCGGCGATGAGCAGCGGCGACAATGTACAGACGAGCAGGACGGCGACGATCGCCCGGGGCGACCAGCGGTGGAGCAGCCACGCGGCGAGGATGGCGACCGCGATCCACATGATCTGGAAGTACTTGTTCATGTCGAACTCGACGGCGCTGACGACGACGACGTTGGGGACGACGAAGAGCGCGACCACCCATGCGACCAGGAACCACCGACCCGGCATCCCTCGCGCGGTGAATGCGGCGACGACGGCCAGCACGAACGGGATCCCCAGGTTGGTCAGGTAGAAGAAGAGGACCGCCGCCGGCCCATCACTCAACGGCGCCGAGCCCCAGCCCAGCACGAACCGGAACGACCCGATCTCGCTCTGGCGAGCGACGGCGCCGAGGATGAACGGCGCCGCGAGGACGGCCGGCCCGAGGAACAGCACCGCGTCGCGAGCGACCGTGCGGGCGCGCCACGCGCCGGTCGTGAGCACGTACAGCCCGACGATGAGGTACGTTGCCGGGAAGGCGAAGAACTGGAACGGGGCGAGCAGCGCGGCCAGGATGCCGGCCACCAGGACGCCCGCCGGTCGCTTGCCGAGGCAGGCCACGACGAGCAGCACGACGGTGACCAGGCCGGGCAGGCCGAGCGTCGTGGCGCGATGCGGCAGGAACCCGGTGCTGAAGATCGACGCGATCTTGAAGTACGGCCAGCCGTCGATCCAGGTGTTGTCGTACGAGGTCGTCCCGACCATCCCGAGGATGTCCGAGTTGCCCGCGATCACGTCCCCGACGAGCCGGATCCAGCCCAACCCGCCGGTCGCGCAGACGATGACCGCGGCGATGGTCGCGACCGAGCGGCGGCTCGTGAGCTGGAACGCCAGCGCCCAGACGACGAGGGCCAGCACGCCCGCGAACAGGGCGCTCGTCACGAAATAGACGCCGATGATGTCGACCCCGGCGACCGTGGACGTGATCGCCCCGTGGAAGTCGGCGAACCAGTGGTAGGTCAGCGGCACGCCGGCGAAGTACGGGACCTCCGGCGGGAAGTTGCCCGCCGCGATGCTCGATCCGATCGACACGTGGACGAGGAAGTCGCTCCAGTTCCAGCCGCCCGACACCCAGCCGTCCGGGGTCTCGACCCAGCCGTTGCTGCCGAGGACGAGGAGGACCATCAGGCCCGTCGCGGTCGCCACGATCCACGCCGCGGCATCGGCTCGGGCGGCCGCGACGAATCCGGCCCGGGTCGGTCGTGCCAGGGGCGTGAGCCAGCGGCTCCGGATGAGCGCGAACCCGACGCTGGCGACGGCCAGCAGCAACGCGGCGACGACGATCGAGGCGCGCCCGAAGCCGCCGACCCTGGCGACGAGGTTCACGAGATGGGCCGAGACGTAGACGCTCGCCACGATCGCCCCGCCGACGGCGCCGGGGACGGGGAGTCCCGGCGCGACGCGCCGGATGACGATCCAACCAGGGACGAAGAACAGGATCGGCCAGACCAGTACGACCGACGTCAGCGGCACCAGCCACGCGACGACGCCCCCCACCAGGATCGCGAGCAGCACACCGCCGATCGCGATGGCAGACGGCGCTTCGGTGCCGTCCTCGGCGGCAGGGGGTTCCACAGCGGGACGATGATAGCGAGGTGACCGCGCGAACCATCCTGCATGTCGATCTCGATGCCTTCTTCGCTGCCGTCGAACAGCGCGACCGGCCGGAGCTGCGCGGGCGACCGGTGGTCGTCGGCGGACCCGGTGGCGAGTACGCCCGTGGCGTCGTGTCCGCGGCGAGCTACGAGGCACGTCGGTTCGGCATCCATTCGGCGATGTCGCTACGCGAGGCCTATCGACGCTGTCCCGATGCCGTCTTCCTGCCCGTGGACGGGCGCCGCTATCAAGCCGCGAGCCGCGACGTCATGGCGATCCTCCGCCGGTTCACCCCGGCCGTCGAGCCGATCTCGATCGACGAGGCGTTCCTCGACGTGACCGGGTCGGCGGCGCTGTTCGGCGACGGCCCGACCATCGCCCGCCGGATCAGGGACGAGATCCGGGCGGAGGTCGGCCTGACCGCGTCGGTCGGTGTCGCGAGCACGAAGCTCGTGGCCAAGATCGCGTCGGACCTGCGCAAGCCCGATAGCCTCGTCGTGGTGCCGGTCGGCGAGGAGGCGGCATTCCTCGCGCCGCTGTCGATCGGTCGGTTGTGGGGCGTCGGGGAGAAGACCGCAGCGGCGCTCGCCGACTACTCCGTGCGGACGATCGGCGATCTCGCCGCGCTCCCGCCCGACCTCGTCGTGCGACGCTTCGGGAAGCACGGCGCGTCGCTCGTCGACCGCGCGCGCGGCGTGGACCCCGATCCCGTCCACGAGGGCGATCCGGCGAAGTCGGTCGGGCACGAGCACACCTTCGACGTCGACACCAGCGACCCGGAGGTCATCGAGCGCACGCTCCTCGCGATGGCCGACGGTGTCTCGGGGCGGCTGCGCTCGGCCGGTGTGCGCGCCGGGACGGTGGCCGTGAAGATCCGCGACAGCAGCTTTCGCACGATCACCCGCCAGCGGACCCTGGCCGAACCGACCGACCTGACCGAACCGATCTACACGACCGCGCTCGAGCTCGCCCGCCCCGAGATCCGCGGGATGCGCGTGCGGCTGCTCGGGGTCACGGCCTCGAACCTTGGCGAGCGCGAGCAGCTCGCGCTGTTCGAGACCGGCGAGCCACGACACCGGCGAGCCGTCGAGGCGGCCGATGCGCTTCGCAGGCGGTACGGAGAGGGCACCATCACGCGCGCTCGCCTGCTGCGCGCGGACCTGCCGGCGCCGTTCGAGCGCGACCCGCGTAACCCGCTCGACCGCCGGGCTCGAGGCGTGCCCAGCGACGCGCTCGACGATGGCGCGGACACGGCCGCGCAGGATGGCGGGCGTGACACGCTAGGTGTCACGGACGTCGACGAGATTCCGCCCGACGACGCTTGACATCGAACGTCTGTTCGGTCTAGATTGGCGTCACAACCGAACAGACGTTCTGTCGGACGAGTGCCCCGGACGACCACGACCCAGCGTTCCAGCCCCCGGAAAGGAGCCATCCCGATGGCATTCATCCGAGTCGAGCCAGTCCCAGTCCAGGTCCGGACCGATTGGTTCACCGGTCGTCCGCGCGAGATCACGTGGGGCGACGAGCGACTCCCGATCACCCGGCTCGCGGTCGTCCGCGAGGAAGCCGCGGCCTATCCCGTGATCAGCGGGCCGCGGACCCTGTTCGAGGTGGATACCCCGCGGGCCAGGCTCTCCCTGACATTCCAGCATCGTTCCCGCCGCTGGACGGTGACGGGCTTGGACGACGAGCTCCGCCGCGCAGCCTGATCGGCGAATGAGCATCGGCGTCCGGGGCTGGGGTCCCGGGTGCTGGCCGCCGGTGACGGACACCTCCCTCCGCTCATCGGGTCTTGTCGGGTTCGGGACGGGCGCGCCGGTACCGCGCCCGTCCCGCTCCGACCCGCTGGAGCGGCCGATGCCCGCGTTGGTCGGCTCCGCCGTTCGCTCACGCACGCCGAGGTGCGCTCGCTCTCGTGCTCGCCGCCCGCCTTGGCCTCGACCGCCCAGCGGGTCGGTGGGTCACGAAGGAGCGGCCGATGCCCGCGTTGGTCGGCTCCGCCGTTCGCTCACGCACGCCGAGGTGCGCTCGCTCTCGTGCTCGCGGCCCACCTTGGCCTCGACCGCCCAGCGGGTCGGTGGATCACGAAGGAGCGGCCGATACTGGCCGCACCTCGTCTTGACAGACCGGCGCTCCGGGTCCATACCAGCACAACGGGGAGGGCGCCCAGCGGCGGTCGCCTAGCCAGCCGCATCCCCTCGAACCCCGGATCTACGAGTCGCGTTAGGGGGCGGTCAGATGATCGACATGCGGTCGTTCAAACGAGGTTGGGTGGCCGCAGCGGTCATCGGCCTCTTGGTCCTCGCCACGCCAACGGCGTTTGCGGGCGGCAACGGAGCGTTCACCGACACACAGGTCTTCCACGACGTCACCGACTCGTTCCCAACGGACAGCATGTGTGGCAGTCCGGCCGGAACCATCACGGTCACGTACTCGGGCGTGCTGCACGCCACTGTGACCAGCGCCGGCGACGTCCGACTGACGGCCAACCTGGAGGGTGACTTCATTCTCGTACCTGACGACATCACGATCCCGACATTCGCGGGCCATTTCGTCACGGTGGTCGGTGTGGGCGACCACGGGAACGGTAGCGTCCAGCAGAGCGTCTTCAGCGCCCTCGGCACCGCAACCGATGGGTCCGGCGCGACTCTCGACATCCACGGCGTCGCGCACGTGAGCGTCAGCGCAAGCGGGCAGGTCAATCTCGTCGTCGACTGCCACTGAGCGACTACCGCGGCCCTCACGCGCCCGCTTCAGTCCTTCGTGACCGCCGTCAGGTTCATGGTCAGCAGGAGGCCGGGCTTCGGGAGTTCGTTGACGCCGATCACGGTCCGGGCAGGGCGATGGCCGCGCATGGTCTCGACGTAGGCCGCGTTCATCGCGTCAAGATCGCTCATGTGTCGCAGGAAGACGTTGATGTGGACGACGTGGTCCAGGTCGGAGCCGACGGATGCCAGCATGACCCGGAAGTTGTCGAGGATCTGCCGCGTCTGTGACCCGACGTCGTCTCCGGCGAGCCGACCCGTCGCAGGATCCACACCTGCCGTGCCGCCGATGGTGATGAACCGGTCCACCCTGGCGATATGCCTGTAGGGACCGATCGGAGTCGGCGTGTCGGGCGGTGTGCTGGTCTCGACATCGGGCATGGCGGCCCTCCCTTGCGCAGATCGATCGCGCCACTTTGCACGCCACCGCACCCGGGTCGCAACCGTACAATCGATGCGTGGACCCCGTCACCGAGTTCGGCTTTCGTGACCTGACCCTCGACGGCTTCGTCGACCAGCTGGGCTCGGCTGCCCCTGTGCCTGGCGGAGGGAGTGCCTCGGCTGTCGCCGCGAGCCTCGGCGCAAGCCTCGTCGCAATGGTCGCAGCGCTCTCGGTCGACCGGCCGAGGTACGCCGAGCATGCGGATCTTCTGGCCTGGGCGAAAGAGACCGGTCTCGCCTTGACCGACCGGTTCCTCGCGCTGGCGGATGAGGACGCGGCGGCGTATGCGCGTTACGCGGCGGCGATGAAACTTCCGCGTGACACGGATAACGAGCGTGTCGCCCGGACGGCGGCCCTGCAGGCTGCGGCTCGCCATGCCAGCGAGGTTCCGCTCCTTTGTGTCGAGGCCTGCCTCGACCTGGTGGCCGCCGCGGAAAGCCTGGCCGGCCGGAGCAATGTCAACGCCGCAAGCGATCTCAATGTCGCCTCGTTGCTGGGTGAGGCGGCGGCGCATGGCGCCGCGGCCAACGTCCTGATCAACCTGCCGTCGGTCGGGGATCCGGAGTTCGAGGAGGTGATGACCGCGCGGGTTGACGAGCTTCTCCACGAGGTCGAGCGCCTCGCGTCGGAGACGCGCGAGGTCGTGGGCAGCCGAGTACCGCGGGAAGCCCACGCGGCGCCGGCGTCCGCCTGATCGATGGCCGACCAGGGCGTTCGATTGCTCGAGGGCGCGCCGATCGCCAATGAGATCCGGACCGCCGTTGCTGAAGACGTCAAGACATTCACCGCGGCGAACGGTCGCCCTCCGGGTCTCGCGGTCGTCATCGTCGGGCGCGACGCGCCTTCGACGGTCTACCTCGAACAGATCCTTCGCGGCTGCGCGAAGGTCGGCATCCATGCCGAGTTCGTCGAGCTCGAAGGCGAGGCGACGGAGGCATCCGTGGCGGCGACGATACGCGCAGTCAATACGGACCCGAGCGTCGACGGCGTCATCGTCCAGATGCCGCTGCCGCCGACGATCCGGCTGCGGACGGTCATCGACGCGATCGACCCGGCCAAGGACATCGACGGCATCCACCCGCTCAATGCCGGTCTTCTGCGACTCGGCTACGACGGATTCCTCCCGGCGACGGCGCACGCCGCCGTCGAGATCCTGCGTCGCTCCGGGATCGAGATCGCCGGCCGTGACGCGGTCGTCATCGGGCGCTCGGCCGTGGTCGGCATGCCCGCCGCGTTCCTCCTCGTCAAGGAGGATGCGACGGTCACGGTCTGCCACTCGCGGACGCGGGATCTGGCCGCCCACGTCGCCCGCGCCGACATCGTCGTCGTCGCCGCGGGCCACCCCGGGCTGGTCACCGGCGCGATGCTCAAGCCCGGCGCCGTCGTGATCGACGTCGGGATCAACCTCGTCGACGGCCGCATCGTCGGCGATGTCGACTTCGCCTCGGCCGTCGAGGTGGCGTCGGCGATCACGCCTGTCCCGGGTGGGGTCGGTCCGCTGACCAACGCCCTGCTGCTCACCCACCTGATCCGGGCCGCGGAGCGGCAAGCCGCCGAGCGCCCACGACCGACCACCGGATCGGGCGAGGCCGCTGCGAGCGCCAAGGCCCGCGTGACCGCGACGACCCGAGGAGACGCATGACCTTCCCGTCCGATCTCGAGATCGCCCGCTCCGTCAAGCCGCGCCCGATCATGGACGTGGCGCGCGACCTGGGCATCGCCGACGACGAGCTGGAGCTCTACGGCCCGACCAAGGCCAAGGTCACGCTCGAGGCCATCACCCGCCTCGAAGCCGAGCGACCTCGCGGCAAGTACGTCCTCGTCACCGCGATCACCCCGACGCCCTTGGGTGAAGGCAAGTCGACGACATCGGTCGGGCTCGCCCAGGGTCTCAATCACATCGGGAAGAAAGCCGCGGTCAACATCCGCCAGCCGTCGCTCGGGCCGGTGTTCGGGATCAAGGGCGGAGCGGCCGGCGGCGGCTACAGCCAGGTCATCCCGATGGAGGACTTCAACCTGCATCTGACCGGCGACGTCCACGCCATCGGTGCGGCGCACAATCTCGCCGGCGCCTTCCTCGACAACAGCCTCCATCACAAGAACCCACTCGGCATCGATCCGCACGGCGTGCTCTGGCCGCGCGTCGTGGACATCAGCGATCGCGCGCTGCGCCACGTCGTCATCGGCCTCGGCGGGCGCGAGGACGGGATCCCGCGCGAGACCGAGTTCGTCATCACCGTCGGCTCGGAAGTCATGGCGGTCCTCGCCCTCGCGACCGACCTGTTCGACCTGCGCGCCCGGCTCGGACGGATCGTCCTCGCGACTCGGACGGACGGGTCGGCCGTGACCGCCGAAGACGTCGGGGTCGCCGGGTCGATGGCCGTCCTGTTGCGCGATGCGATCAAGCCGAACCTGCTCCAGACGCTGGAGGGCGGGCCCGCATTCGTGCACGCCGGCCCGTTCGCCAACATCGCTCACGGCAACAACTCGATCATCGCCGACCGACTCGCCCTGGCGACCAACGAGATCGTGTGCACCGAGGCCGGGTTCGGTGCCGACATGGGCGCCGAGAAGTTCTTCGACATCAAGTGTCGGGCGTCGGGGCTCGCCCCGGATGCGGCCGTGGTGGTCGCCACGATCCGGGCGCTCAAGATGCATGGGGGCGTCGGCAAGATCGTCGCCGGCAAGCCGCTCGACTCGGCACTCCTCGAGGAGAACGTCGAGGCCGTTCGCCTGGGCGCCCAGAACCTGGCGGCGCAGATCGAGAATGTGACCTTGTTCGGCATCCCCGTCGTCGTCGCGATCAACTCGTTCCCGACCGATTCCCCGGCCGAGGTCGAGGCGATCCGGGACGTGGCCCTTGCCGCCGGTGCGCGCGACGCCGTCGTCGCCACCCATTTCGTGGACGGTGGGAAGGGCGCCGCGGCGCTGGCCGAGGCGGTCTGGTCGGCCGCGCACGATGGTGGCGCCGACTTCCGACTGCTCTATCCCGACGAGATGGCGCTCGCCGACAAGATCGAGACGATCGCGACCAAGGTGTACGGCGCGGA
>Ga0184612_10001161_pt1 | contig 12721 bp, 8 predicted proteins | sample PLM3_60_coex_FD_133163 | JGI IMG/M metagenome (GOLD analysis project Ga0184612, IMG submission 133163) | Groundwater sediment microbial communities from an aquifer in East River, Colorado, USA - PLM3_60_coex | ecosystem: Environmental > Terrestrial > Soil > Riparian zone | place: USA: East...
CACCGGATGTGATCACCCTTGGTGAAGAAGCTCGCTACCTCGCCCAGCACATCCCAGGGGCCAGGCTGACCGAGCTTCCCGGGGTGGACCTCATCCCTTGGGTGGGAGACGCGGATGCTGTGCTCGATGAGGTCGAGGAGTTTCTGACGGGGGTACGACGAGGCCCAGAACCCGACCGCGTCCTCACGACGATCCTCTTCATTGACATCGTGGGCTCGACCGAAGTGGCCGCGAGGCTCGGAGACCGGGCCTGGCGAGACCTCCTCGAACGCCATCAGGCGCTCATCCGTCGCCACCTGGAGCGATTCCGGGGCCGGGAGATCGACACCGCGGGAGACGGGTTCCTCGCCTCCTTCGATGGTCCGGCCAGGGCCATCCGGTGCGCGACCGCGGTTGCCGAGGCGGTCAGGGCCCTTGGCCTCGAGGTGAGAAGCGGCCTCCACACAGGAGAATGTGAACTCCTGGGGGGCAAGCTCGGAGGCATCGCCGTCCACATCGGGGCGAGGGTCGCGTCCGTGTGCCGCCCCGGCGAGGTGCTCGTCTCGAGCACTGTGAAAGATCTGGTGGCCGGGTCAGGGATCGTGTTCGAGGATCGGGGGGCGCACAGGCTGAAGGGTGTGCCGGACGAGTGGCGGATCTTCGCCGTGGTCCGGAGCTAATGACCATGAAGCGTCCGAAGCTTCGTCCTGTGGTCTGGAACCCGCCGGCTGCCCCGGCCAGAGCTCGCGCGAGCACAGGCTCGGACCTGCTGCCGCCACTTCGAACCATCCCGCTCGACGGGACCGGCCCGGAGGACGTGGTGGTCGACGGCGAGGGGCGCATCATCACCGGACTCGATGACGGACGCATCCTCCGGCTGAGCCAGGACGGTCGCCGGATCGAGACGATCGCAGACACGGGCGGGCGTCCGATGGGGGTGGAGCTGTTGGGCGACGGCAGGTTGATCGTCTGCGACTGTCGTCGGGGTTTGCTGCGCGTCGACCCCACTCTCGGCGATGTCGAAGTGCTGGTCGAGGAGGTGGCCGGGGAGCGGTTGAGACACTGCAACAACGCGGCCATCGCGGCCGATGGCACGGTGTACTTCAGTGACTCCTCGCGCCGCTTCGGGATCGACCACTGGAAAGCCGATCTCATCGAGCACTCCGGCACGGGACGATTGCTCCGCCGGGACCCCGGTGGGAACGTCGAGGTCCTACTAGACGGCCTGCAGTTCGCCAACGGTGTCGCGCTCGCGCCCGACGAATCCTTCGTGGTCGTGGCCGAGACCGGCTCCTACCGGCTCACCAGGCTGTGGCTGTCCGGTGAGCGCGCCGGGCGGACCGACGCGTTGATGGACAACCTGCCTGGCTTCCCCGACAACCTCGCCTTGGGAAGTGCTGGGTTGATCTGGGTGGCTTTGGGGAGCCCTCGGAACGCCCTGCTGGACCGCCTGCATCGGCTCCATCCAATGTGGCGACGGGCCGTTTGGGCCATGCCCGAGCGCCTTCAGCCTTCTCCCAGCAGAACGGTCTGGGTGCTCGCCGTGGATGCGACCGGACGCGTCGTGCACGACCTACAAGGTTCCGTCCAGGACTATCACGCGGTCACCGGGGTTCGCGAGTTCAACGGGAAGCTGTGCCTCGGAAGCCTCTTCGAGCGCGCCATCGCGGTGCTCGATCTCCCTCTCACTGTCTCTCACCACGAAAGGGGACTGTAAGAGCTTGGGCACACATGGCCGGACACCGACTGACCTGAGGGCAGGACGGCCCCGTCTGGGCACGTTCGGAGGAGAGGGTACCTTTCTGCGCTTCTCTGAGGTGATGGTGGACGGGCCCGATAGGCAGCGGAGCCGGGAGAGATCCTGATCGAGGCGCAGACTCACGGTCTGGTGCACGACGCGGTCATCGCAGACGCTGCCGGCCCAATCGATCTCAAGGGTATCGGGGCCTCGGTCCCATGCTTACCGGATGCTCCGTGTCCTCCCGAACGTGCCCCGTCGCGAACGCCCTCATCCGCCGCCCGTCGGCCGCAAGCATGAGCTTGCCCTCCTCGCGGACGCCTTCCACGGACTGGCCGAGGAAAGGAGCTGCCGCTTGGTCACAGTGCTGGGCTCCGCCAGCGTGGGCAAGTCACGACTCGTTCCTCGCGAGCAGCATCCGATCTCGTCCTTCAAGGGCGCTGCCTCCCGTACGGGCAGGGCATCACGTTCTGGCCGATCGCTGAGGCCGTTCGGCAGGCCGCGAGCATCGTCGAACGCGAGTCCTTCGATCAGGTCCGCCGGCGGATCGAGGCCGTCGTCGCTGCCGACGAGCACAGTCGCATCGTGGCAGAGCGGGTCGCGCAAGGCCCTGATGACATCATCCTCAGGTCGTGTGCCGATCTGTACGGGGCAGGATCCTCGCTCTCGAGGGACGGTCCCCCGAGGCTGAGACTATCGCGCAGCAGGCGGTGGACCGTGCTCGCGAGACGGATTGGCTGGAGTTGCAGGCCGACGCCTACTCGAATCTCTTGCGAAGATCCTCCTCCTTGCGGGTCGACGGGAGGCGGCGATCGAACAAGGAACGGAGGCTCTGCGCCTGTACCAGCTGAAGGGACACGTCGTCGGAGCCGACCGGACGCGCCGCATGCTCGAGAAGATGAGCTCGGATGCGAACACGCCCTGACCTCGCAGACGATGCATCTCGGGATGGGAGCTCCTAGGGGATCTGCTGCTCCTGCGACGTCGGAGCCCGAGCCAAGCTCGCCAGCACCGCGCCCAACAGGATCAACGCGCCGCCGGTCGCGACGCCGAGCGTGACCGACTCGTCGAGGAAGACGAACCCGAGGACCGCGGCCGCCAGCGGTTCCATCGCGGAGACGATCGCCGTCCGGACGGCACCGATCCTGCCGAGCGCCTCCATGAGGAAGAAGAAAGCGCCCGCGGAGGCTAGGCCCATGCCGAGGAGCGGGCCCCACTCGGCCGCGCCCGAGGGCAGCTGCCAATGGCCGACGACGTTGGCGTAGACGAACAGACCGAGTGAGGCTCCCGCGCTCACCCACATCGCGCCTGTGAGCGCGTTCGTGCGTTCGATCAGCAGGTCGACGCCTGTGAGGTAGGCGCTGTACGTCGTCGCCGTGGTAAGCGCTAGCACCACCCCGACACCGTCGATCGCGAGCCCCGCGCCGGCGCCGACGACGATGGCCGCGCCAGCAACCGCACACAGGAGCGCCGCGATCGTCAGACGCGCAGGCAGGTGGCCGCCGAGGGCCCACGCCCAGACCGTCACGAACACCGGGTAGATGAAGAACAACAAGGTCACTGCGGCCACCGTCCCGTGCTGGGTCGCCGTGAAGAACAGGCTCGCCTCGATCGCGTAGCCGAACAGCGCCAGGAAGACAAGCCGGAGCCGTTCGCCCGGCTCGGCCAGGACGGGTCGACGTGTCAGGAGCAACGCCACGAGCAGGACGATCGCCCCGATCGCGAAGCGGATCGACAGCATCGTCTCGACGGGGAGTCCTCGCTCGAGGACGCGGCGGCCCCAGATGATGATGGCGCCGAAGAGCACGGCCGAGATAGCGGCGGACCCCCCACCGAGGAGGTCATGCCGAGCGTGCGGGTCGGTCGCGCTCAGGCGAGCTCGATCCGCATCCGCTTGAAGGTCTTGCCCTTGTTCTCGGTCTTGGCGACGCGAACCGTGCCGACCTCGGCGGTCGATCGCACGTGGGTCCCGCCGTCGGCCTGCTTGTCCAGACCCTCGATCTCGATCACGCGGATCGGATCGACCGAGGCAGGGATCAGGTTCACCTTCGTCCGGATGAGGTCGGCATCGGCGAGCGCCTCCGTCCTTCCGAGGAAGCTCACGTGCACCGGCCGGTCGACGGCGAGCTCGGCGTTCAGCTTCTCCTCGACCTGACGCCCGAACTCCGCGGTGATCGTCTCGAGCTCGAAGTCCATCCGCGCGACGCCGGGCTCCATGTTGCCGCCGGTCACCTTCGCACCGTAGTCGCGGAACACGATGCCGGACAGGGCGTGCAGAGCGGTGTGGGTACGCATGAGGGTGAGCCGGCGGTCCCAGTCGATCTCGGCCGAGACCTTGGTGCCCGCGAGGGGTGGCTCCCCCTCCACCACGTGCAGCACCTGGCCGCCCTGCTTGACCGTGTCGGCGACCCGGACCTCGCCGCCGTCCCAGCGCAGGACGCCCGTGTCTCCAGGCTGACCGCCGCTCCGAGCGTAGAAGACGGTCCGGTCGAGCTCGACGCCTGCTTCGGTGACCTCGGCGACGGCCGCCTCGCACGAGCGTGCGTAGGCATCGGTCGAGCAGAGCTCCTCGGTCACGGCCAGAGCCTACCGGACGTGCCTGTAGGCCCTGCCTGGATCCGCCGTCAGCCGGCGATGAACGCCGAGACCCGCGCAACGAGCGACGGGATCTGACCGAACAGCTCCTCCTGGCTTGCGAACTCGATCAGCTCGGCGTTCGGCATGAGGTCCTCGAAGATCCGGCCGAGCTCAACCGGATGGAGCTCATCGCCACCGACGCAGACGATCAGGGTCGGGATACGGACCTCACGGAGCAGGTCGCGGTCCGGGATCGGCCAATGATCGACGACTCCGTGGATCGCACGCGCGAGACCGTCGGGGTCATCGTGGTGCCAGAGCATACGGTCGTACTCCAGGCGCCACGGCGTCTGCAGATGCTCCGCCATCCCGGACGGATCGGAGAACACGGCCTCGAGGGCTTCACCCGGCGTCTTGCCTTCGAGCTCACCCGCGAGCGCGTGGTACCGGGAGGCGAGGGGGAACGGGACATCCAGCCCCGCCGGCAGCAGCCACAGCATGCGTTCGAACCGATCGGGCACGCGACAGACCAGGTGCCCGAGCGCTCCGGCGCCGAGCGAGGTCCCCACCGCGACCTTCGCGCCGAAGGTGTCGGCCACCACGTCGACGTCCCGCGCGAAGTCCTCGAACCGATAGCCGCTGGCCGGCGAGGTCGAATGCCCATGGCCCCGGAAGTCGAAACGGATCTTCGTGCCGGGGACCAGCGGCGTGAACGCGGCGAGCTCGTTGCGGTTGTTCGTGAGCCCATGTGCGAAGACCGTGATGGGCTCGCCGTCTCCTTCCACCTCGCAGTGCAGCGTCGCGTCCGCCGTGCGCACGGTTCGGACCTCGGGCATCGCGTCAACCTATCGGAGGGCGGGGCGGAGGGCGGACGTAGGATGCGCCGATGGCCGAGATCACGGTATCGGCGACTGGCGACGGCGAACCCATGCGGTTCGACGTGTCGGTCCTGCAGCGCGGCTCGAGCACCGAGCATCGCGTCACGCTGTCGAGATCGGACCTCGAGCGCCTCGGCTCGGGCCGCGCGCCCGAGGATCTCGTGCGAGCGTGCTTCGGGTTCCTGCTCGAGCGTGAGCCGAAAGAGTCGATCCTGCCCTCCTTCGATATCAGCGTGATCGGCCGCTACTTCCCGGAGTTCGAACGGGAGATCCTCGGGTCATAGCCGATCAACCCGCGACCGCGGCCAGCGCGCGACGTCCCTGGTCTAGGTGGAAGCGGTCGTGGCCCGCGATCAGGCGGAAGGTGAGCTCGTAACTTTCGGGACCGCGCTCCTCGTGGATGCCGACGCGAGCTCGGTCCCGCTCGGTGGAACGCTCCCAGAGGGCGAGGTTCGCGCGCCGGAGCCCCTCGAGCGCCGACAGGAGCACCTCGGGGTCGTCGTTCGCCCCGTGCAGCGAATCCGCCCACAGGTCCTGGTCGTAGCCGACGAGCTCCGGCTCGTCGTGCGCGAGGATCCACCGGTACCGGGCGGACGAGACGATCTCGGCGTCCAGGGCGTGGCCGAGGCATCCGAGCACCGACCATTCCTCGGGTTCGGGGCGTTCGGCGACGTGCGCGCCCGCCTCCTCGACGAGCGCCCGCCAGGCGGCGGGACCCGCCGCCTGCACGAAGGCGGGGTCGTCGTCGCCCACCAAGCTGGTGAGGTAGCGCTGGTACTCGGCCGCCTGGGCGACCGGATCGGGTGTGGGAACGCGTTCCATCCCTACCTCCTACACGTTCGCGAGGTCGTCCTGGGTGGCGAAGCTGTCCCGATGCGCGCGGGCCCATCGCCAGACGAGGCCCGTGAGCACCAAGAACACCGCGCCCGAGACGAGCAGGATCGCCCGGACCCGGTCCGGGTCGTTCTCGATCCAAACGAAGGACAGGATGAGCGCCGGCACGATGAACCCGAGGTTGTACGCGATATCGAAGAGCGCGAACGCCCGTCCTCGGAAATCGTCTGGCATCGCCTGCTGCATGATCGTGTCGGCCGAGATCTTCGCGACGAAGAACGCGAAGAAGCCGGAGAACAGCAGCCCGGCGAACGCGGCGAGGGTCACCCACGAGCCGAACGCGAGGTTGCCGGCCCCGAGCAGCGTCATCGAGCCGAGGAGCATGCGGATCGGCGGGACCGTGTCCTTCCACTTCTGCGCGAGCACCATGCCGATCGTGCCGCCGAGGAAGCCGAGACCGCCGACGAGGCCGAGCGCGAGGGTGTCCGCCGTGCCGCCCTCGACCAGGTTCTTGGCGTAGAGCGCGAACACGAACAGGGTGAACCCCCAGAACTGGTAACGGATCATCTGGAACGAGACGAGGCCGATCGCGCCGGCCGGACGCGAACGCACCTCTCGGATGCCCGCTCCGATGTCCTGCAGGATCCTTCGGGCCTCCTGGCCGAAGCGCGTCTCGTGCGGCCGAGCCTCCATCCGCCGGATCCTCCGCGCCACGAACGACGACGCCACCAACACGCCGGCTCCACCGACCACGACGATCCACGACGGCATCGCCGCGGCCAGACCGAACGCGAGCCCGGCCCCCAGCACCTGGAACAGCGCGCCGCCCGCCTGCGAGAGCCCGTTGCCCTGGAGCAGGTCCTTGCCCGACAAGACGTCGGGCAGCGCCGCGGACTTGATCGCGAGCACGATCCGGACGCACGCCTGCATCACGAGCATGCCGAGCACGAGCCCGGCCGTGATCGCGACGCGCCCCTCGGACGTGCCGTCGCCGAGCGGGATCATCACGCTCGCGGCCATCACCGCGATCAGCGCCGCGGCCACGAGGTTCGAGCCCGAGAGCATGCGGCGTCGTTCGAACCGGTCGATGAACACGCCGATGAACGGGCTGATGAACGTATACGGCACGTACAGCGCCAGCACGACCTTCAGGAGGTAGTCGGCGTCGGGCACCGTCGTGATGTCGAAGCCCTCCTGTCCGCCGAACGCGATCGACTTGGCGATCGATCCGCGGACCAGGCCGTCGGCGGTCATCGCGAGGAATTGGACGCCCATGAGGGCGGCGAAGTCGGCGTTGGAGAAGACCGAGAACATCCGGTTGAAGAAGTCGCCGAAGCCGCTCATGACCCGCAGGAGCGGCGCCGCCCCGAACCGAAGACCCAGAGCCACACCGGTCGCCAGCCCGAGCGAGGCCCATCCGTGCGCCGTGCCGAAGGGCGCTCGCGTCACCGCGACCACGACGACGCCCGAGAGCACGGTGAGCGTGATCGAGATCCCGGGGACGAGCGCGACCTTCAGCCACCCGTCGTCGAGCTCGAACCAGCGCGAGGCAATCGCGCCGGGCAGAACGAGCAGCAGTCCGAGCGCCGCGATCACCCACAGCGTGTGGGCGCCGTTGTCGAACACGCTCGGGTGTTGGAGATAGAAGCGCGCCACGTCCTGCTCGGCGGCCTCGGCCGCGGCGACGGCTCCGGCCGACGGCGTGGTCAGCCCCTCGCCCGTGATCACCGCGATGTCGGCCCCCAGGACGACGAGGTCCTCGGGCGCCTCGTCGAGCAGCTCCTCGTTGACCGTCCCCTCGTTGAACTGCCGAACCAGGAACGCGATCGGCGGGCCCGTGTACTCCTGCCGCAGCGCGGTCAACTCGCGGTGGAACCCTCGGGACATCTTGTTGTACGTGTCGTCGGTGAGCACCGTGGGCTGGTCGGAGAGGAAGTCCTCGACGCTGCCGAAGTACGTCATCGAGCGCTTCACGGCCTCGCCCGGCAGGCCGGCGCGCGAGACGTTCGTGAACGTCTTCGACCAGCCGTAGGACTGATACGTGTCGCCGAAGTTCACGACGAACACGATCGGACGGTCCTCGGGCTCGTTCTCGACGATCGCGCTTGCAGCCTCCAGCGCGGTCCGCGTCGGCTGGTCGATCCACTGGCTGTCGGGGTTCGCGTAGTTCGAAGCCTCGCGGCCTGTGGCCCAGACGTACCCGAGCGACGCCACGATCAGCACCGACGCGACGATCCCGGCGACCTTCGCGAGCCCCTCCCGCCTCCACAGCCACTTGATCGCGACGTACGCGCCGAGCCCGACCAGCGGGAACAGCGCCATCGTCGCGTTCATGAATCGGTAGTACGGGTAGGTGGCCGCGACGAACCCGAAGATCCCGAGGAACGGGATCAGCAGCATCGCGGAGATCGTCCCGAACTCGTCCGAGCGCGTTCGGTCCCTCCGAGCCCGCCAGATCGTCCAGCCGATGGCCAGGAGCACGAGCGGCACGATGATCGCCGGCTGCAACGAGCCCACCCAGCCCTCGAGTCGCTTGAGGAATACCGCCTTCGTGTACGGCGGGGGCAGGGCGGCGTCGGCGAGCGAGCCCGCCACCCCCCACGGCGACAGCAGCCACGTCGCTAGCCCGAAGAGCATCCCGAACCCCACGGACATCAGCGACGGCCCGAGCTCCTTCAGCGGCGGACCGAGGTGGAACCGGCTCGTCAGGACGCGCAGCCCGAACACGCCCATCAGCGAGAAACCGAAGATCACGCAGGTGGTGGGGTGCGTGTACGCGGCCGCGATCCCGAGCAGGAACAGCGCCGACCGGGCTCCCCACGACGTTCGGGCCGGCACGAAGAACGCGAGTGCAAGCGACAGGAAGTACAGGACGGTGATGTTGTCGAGATAGCCGACGTACGGCGTCGTCATGAACAGCGCGGCGCTCGAGAGCATCACCAGCAGGAACAGCAGCGGGTCTTTGTACGTGCGCCAGGAGAACGCCCCGAGCGCGAGACCCGTCAGCACCGGTACGCCGACCATGAGGAACGCGCTGAACGTGTAGAGATCGATCCCGGCAACCCGCTGCAGGATCGAGCCGTACAGCGGGACCGATACTCGGTAGCCGCCGCCGAACATCGCGAACGGTCCCCAATCCCTCGCGATCAGGCCGGGGACGTCGTTCATCATCAGGTTCGAACGCCACGTGTACCAGGCCGGATCGCGGGTCGGCGCACTGATCGAGGGGTCGAGCAGATAGGTCCAGCCGAACGCGATCAGCAGGAACGCGATGGCTCCGACCAGCAGGAATACCAGGCGAATGCGACCGCGCTGCTTGGGCTCCGGGGGCTGGACGTCCTGGTCGAAGCGGTCTTTCGTCAATGCCATGGCTGTGATGGTCCCCCTCGTGCTCCTAGCTCGCGCGGGCGTCGGGCCGGCTGGGGAGCGGGGAAAGGATACGCGACGCCGGCGCGGTGACCGCGCAGCGCCTGATCAAACACGTGTCTCTGGCAAGCACCCGAGCGTCGGCAGGAGCGAGATCGGGAAGACGGCCGAGAATACGCGGTCCTCACGCTCCGCCTCGGGCACGGCCTGCGGCCCGTCGGGATGGCCCTGTCCCTTCGTGTACTCGAGCACGAAGCGCGAGATCTGCTCGAGCGTGTAGCCGGCTTCGGCGATCGCGTCCTCGTCCACGTAGATCTGGCTCGTCCGTACCGCGAGGAACACGGATCCGCCCTCGGTCGACGGGAAGGCGGCGTTCAGGTCCTGCTCGAGCTGGGTGGGCGTGACCTGGAACGCGCCGGAGACCGCGGGGTCGAACTGCGCGCCGTGGTCGGCCGTGAGCACCAGGACCCAGCGCCCGGGCCCAACTTCCTCGTCGAGGAACGCGACGAACCTGCCGAGGTCCTCGTCCTGCCGGCGCAAGGTGTCCTGCATCTCAGGGCTGTTCACGCTCCAGATGTGGCTGACGTGGTCGATCGCCTTGAAGTTCACGAACAGCAGGTCCGGCACGTCGTCGTCGCCGAAGCCCGCTCGCGCGATCACCTCCTCGACCATGCGGCCCTGGTACGGGATCCTCGCGGGGGTCGCCCAGCCCTGCTCGTACTGCTCGATCGAGTTGTCGCGCCAGTTCCCGTCCAGCGCGCCGTCCTGCTGGTCGATCGCCTCCGTGTACGACGACAGCGGCGGGAGATCGTTCACGTACTCCGGGAACTCGTAGAACGGCTCGTATCGCCCCTGGAGGTTCCAGATCGTGCCCTCGGCTCCCTCGTTGAACCCCTCGGGGGTCAACGGCGTGCGAAGGACCGCGATGTCCTTGTCCCCCCCGCCCCACAGCGCGCCGTGGCTCGCCATGTTCAGGTGCCACGTTACGCTGGCGAGCGCACCGACCAGGGGCTCGTTGTCCATCGCGGGGTCGTACAGGTCGGCGAGCGTTGGACGCATCATCAGCACGGGCCCGAGCGCGCCGGCGCGCACCAGCTCGTCGCCCAGACGGAACTCGGCGTCGGTCTGACCGGTCCGCATCGGGAACGCGCCCGTCCCGAGCGTCGCATGCGTCGCCGGCGTGATCGAAGGCGACGAGCCGACGGTCGCGTTCTCGAACCACACGCCGTCCTCGATGAGCGAGGCGAGTACGGGCCAATCGTTCGGGAACTCGTCGAGCAGGCTCATCCCGCCCGCGTCCCACACGAGCGTGACGATCAGGGGAGGTGGCGCGTCGGGCTTGGGGATCTCGCGCAGAGCGCGACCGTCCGGTGCGTCGAACGCGAAGTCCAGCAACCGCGCCTGCGTCGGCGCAACGTCGGCGATCGTCACTTCACGGTCGACACGGCCGAGGGCGGGGATGAACCCCTCGCCCAGCCAGAATAGCGGCACGTCCTGGAGGTAGTCCCACGGTCCCGAGTGCGGGAAGTTCGTGCCGACGTAGTTCGGCTCCTGCGGGACGAAGACGATCTGCCCCGAGCGCTCGGGGTCCGTCCCGCGCCACACGCGCACGAGCTGCTCGTGCGGGATCGCGCAGGCGGCGTCGGCCAGGGCGCCCGGCTCGGGTTCGGGGATGGACGTCGGACCGGTCGGGGCGACCGGATCGGTGACGCCGGTCGTGCCGGGATCGGTCGACGCGGTGCAAGCGGCCGCGACCAACGCGATGGCCCCCAACACGCAGGCGCGCCTCACGCTCGCGCCTCGGGCAGGCATGGCAGGGAGCCCATAAGCTCCGAAGGGAACGCGGCCTCGAACACGAGGTCGCCCGCTTCGCCAGCGGGAAGCACGACATCGGGCAGCGCGGTGTCGGCCTTCGTGCGCTGGAGGATCCACTCGCTCACCTCGTCGAGGGTATGCCCGTTCTGCTGCAGCTCGGCCTCGTTCACGAAGATCTGGGTCGGCTGGACGAGCTCGACGATCCGTGTCTGATCCCCGTCGGTGTCGAAGGTCGTGTTGATGTCGCTCGCGAGCACCTCGCCCGCGATCTGGAACGCGCCCGACACATCCGGGTCGGGGAGCGATCCGTGATCGGCTGTGAGCACGACGACCCATTCCCCCGCACCCACGGTCTCGTCCAGGAAGTCGACGAGCACCTCGAGCTGCTCGTCCTGTGAGCGGACGGCGTCCTGCATCTCGGGACTGTTCACGGTCCAGACGTGGCTGATGTAGTCGATCATCTTGTAGTTCACGAACAGCAGGTCCGGGACCTCGTCTGCGCCGAACCCTTCGCGGTCGATCAGCTCCGTCAGGACCCGCGTCTGGTACGGGATCCGCGCCGGCGTGTCGAAGCCGCCCAGCAGCGTCTCGATGTCGTTCTCACGCCAGCGGCCGTCGAGCTGCCCGTCGGCCGCGTCGACCGCGCGCACGTCCTCCTCGAACCCGCCCACCTCATCCAGGTAATCGGGGAATCGGTAGAAAGGCTGAAGCACGGGGGTGAGGTTCCATTCGAACCCCTCGGCGCCGAGCGTCTCCGCGCCCACCAGCTCACGGATCACGGCGATGTCCTGGTCGCCGCCTCCCCACATCGCGCCGTGGCCGAGCATCCCCAGGTGGATGCTGACGGTGCCGAGCTCCCCGACGACGGGCTCGTTGCCCATCGCGACGTCGTACAGGTCGGCGAGCGTCGGATCCATCAGGTAGGCCGGGCCCTCGGCCCACGGCGTGGTGAGCTCGTCACCGATGCGCAGCTTGTGGGCGACGATGCCGTGGTCGTCGGGGAACGTGCCGGTGCCGATCGTGGCGTGCGTCTGCGCGGTGCTCGTCGGCGAGGTGCCCACGGTCGCGCGCTCGTACCAGGCGCCATCGGGGATCAGGGACTCGAGGTACGGCCAGTCGTTGCGCCATCGCTCCAAGACGTTGCGGCCGGCGGCGTCCCACACGATCGTGACGATCAGCTTCGGCGGCGTCGGGTTGCCGATCACGGCTTCGTGCATCGGTGAGCCGTCCGGCGTGCTGAATGGGAAACCGAGGAGCTCTCCCTGCGTCGGAGCGACACCGGCGAGCGTCACCGGGCGTTCGACCACGCCTGCGGGTGCCACGTGGTCGGGTCCGTACCAGAACATCGGGATGTCCTGCGCGTAGTCCCATGGCCCGACGTGGGGCAGTCCAGAGCCGACGAAGTTCGGCTCGATGGGCAGGATCTGGATCTCGGCGCTCCGGTCCGCCTGGTAGCCGCGCCAGGTCCGCAGGAGCCATTCGTGCGGAAGCTCGCACGCGAGCGCCTCGAGGCTGCCGGCAGAGGGTTCGACAG
>Ga0184612_10001162_pt1 | contig 12717 bp, 11 predicted proteins | sample PLM3_60_coex_FD_133163 | JGI IMG/M metagenome (GOLD analysis project Ga0184612, IMG submission 133163) | Groundwater sediment microbial communities from an aquifer in East River, Colorado, USA - PLM3_60_coex | ecosystem: Environmental > Terrestrial > Soil > Riparian zone | place: USA: East...
CGAAGCCAATGGCGACGGTGCAACGGCTCACGCCGATGCCACCGGCGAGGCGGCCGCCGAGGCCGGCCTTGCGGACGGTTCGGCGACCTCGTCGTCCGAAGCAGCCGCCAATGTCGATATCACTGTCGCCGGTGGCGATGGCGACGGTGATGGAGACGGCGACGGCGACGGTGATGGAGACGGCGACGGTGATGGAGACGGCGACGGTGATGGAGACGGCGATGGCGATGGTGACGGCGACGGCGATGGTGACGCCGACGGCGACCAGGGTGCCTCGGCCGGTGCCTCGGCGAATGCCGATGCGTCCGTCAATCTCGCGCAGTCTTGCGAGGCTAACGACGCGTCCTGCATCGATAGTTCTCAGTCCGCAGCCAATGGCTCGGGCGGAGCGTCTGTGCAGTTGAGTGAAGACACCATGTGGTAAGCGTAACTCTGCGTAACTTGGTGTGAGGCCGGCGACCGGCTCGTCCGCAAGGGCGGGACCGGTCGCTTGGTCTTGCGGGGCATATCTAAGCGAGGTGGGAATTACGCATGAAAGAACCATTGGAACTTCGATCCCCCAACGGGGTTGCATTTCGTAGCGAACATTTGGCCGGCGTTACCGCGCTGGCTGCATTTCTTTTTATCGCCGGCACCGGCGCCAATCCGGCGGCGGGTCAGGACAGCGTCGGAGGTGGCGTGAGCACCGAGCAGAACAACGAGGACGGTGTGTCCGCAACGACCGACGCCACAATGAGCGGCGACTCTGACGGCGACTGCAGAGCCTCGGCCAGCGCCTCGGCTTCCAGCACGAGCAACGGGGAAACCGTTTCCCGTCAATCGGAGAAGACCGTGGAGGGCCCCTGTGGCAAGGCATCTGCCAAGGCAAGCGCATCAAGTTCGAACCGCTCCGGCGGCGCTTCCAACGATGGCAACTGACGGTACTCAGCGCCGGCGGATATCTGCCGCCACAATTCGACTGGCAACGGCAGCGCTGCTGACCGCGGCGCTCTCTGGTTGCGGCATGAGTACCGAAGATCTCACTCTAGGCCTGATCGAGGACGAGGCTGATGCACCCGAACAGTCGGTGCCGGACGGCGTCTATATCGTGCAGAACGGCAAGCGCGGTCGCCTGGACGAGGACCCGCAGAAGGTCCTCAAGACCTGGGACCTGCGCACGAACCTGCCGCGGAACGTGCAGTTTCTCGTGATCCATGATTCCGTGGCGACCGCGCCGCCGAATGCCGATGCCGTCCTGCTGCAGCAGGTGGCCCGGGTGCGCAACAACATCGAGCCGAACGGCACCGTGCAGAAGGCGGCGAAGGCCGAATGGGTCATCGCCCACCTGCCCGAATTCGAGATACCGGTAACTGTGACCCGTATGGAGGGCTCGCCGAGGGTCTTGCGCGTGACCGCCAACCGGCTGCTAGAGCCCGGCCTCTATTCCCTCACCTATCGCGCTAAAGGGTCGAGTGTCGGCGGCCGCTTCGGCATCGAGTGGAAAGCCGCGGACAAGGCCCAGTATGCGGCGCAGTATTGCGTCGACCGCTACCAGGGCAATCCCGCCTCTTATCGGGCCTGCAGCGAGAGCAAGCCGCTGGAAACCGCGGCCAGTGCGAGTGCGCTCAAAGTGCACGGCCTGAAGGTCCGCAAGGAACTGATCGGCGGACAGCCGGCGCTCGTGCTCGAGGGCCAGGTGACCAATTCCACCGCCAGCGGCCAGAGGGCGCCGCTTCTGCTGGCGGTCATCAACGACAAGGCGGGGAAGGAACTGAAGCGCTGGACCTTCCGGCCGAACCAGCAGCAAATCCCGGCCGGCGGCACGCTTGGATTCAGCACTACCGCTGACGCTCCGCCCCAAGGGGCCGCCGGTGTCACGGTCACACCCGTCGATGATCAGCAAGCACCGCCGCAGTCGGGCATCGAAACCCAGCCTTTGGAGGACGTCTTCATGCCCGACGACCAACTGTCGGCACAGTAGGCCGTGCCGGCGCCGTCAGCCGCATGCTCGCGCCCGGACGGAGAGCGAAGGCGAGTATAGACTGACACAGCTCAGAAATATTCCTTTCCCCACAAACCAGAACATGTGAAAGCGCGAGACGAGATAAATGCTCGCGAGGTATACTCCTGCATTCGCCAGAGAACCAGAGAATCGCCACAGGCGATCACAGATCGGCAATTAGATTACCACCTGCATCACACAGCACGCGCCGCTGGAAGGGGATAAACCCGGCACGGGTCGAAAGAGCTTCCGGTTGATGCTTCCCGTCGCGGAGTGGGCGCCGTGCCGTTGGTTGAACGACTGAGGGGGAGGTGCGTGCGGATTAGTCGGGGCGGCTTTCGATGGCGGCGATTCTGGCCGCGAGCCTCTTGGCCCTGACCGGAGGTCCGATCTTCACCTTATCAGCGGAGGAAGCAAACATGTCCGCCACGGACGGCGCTAAGGATGGCGTCTCCGCCGAGACCGATGCCACGGTCATCAAAGGTTCGACCGGCGGCTGCAAGGTTTCGGCATCGGCGTCGGCGAGCAGCACCAGCACAAGCAATGGGGAAACCGTGATCCGGGAGTCCCACAAGTCGGCGACCGGTCCCTGCGGCAGCGCCACTGCGAAGGCCAAAGCAACCAGCACAAGTGGGTCGGGGGAAACAGATGAGAACGCAAATTGAAGGCTCGTCGCCGCGGCGGCGCATCGATGCTGTCCGCGCATTGATGTTGGCCACGCTGCTGTCCGGCGGGTTGGCCGGATGCGGCGGCAGTTCGAACCAGGCACCGCGGATCGGTGTCGATCCGGCGAAGCCCGATGGCGTCTATATCGTCCAGGACGGCAGGCTGGGCCGGTTGGACGAGGATTCCCAGAAGGTGCTGAAGACCTGGGAACAGCGCACCAATCTGACGGAGCGCGTGCAGTTCCTCGTCATCAATGACTCCGTCGCTGCCGGGGCGCCCGATGCCGATCGAATCTCGCTGCAGAAGGTGGCGCGAGTGCGCAACAATGTGAACAAGACCGGCGCCATCCGCAAAGCGCCGAAGGCCGAATGGGTCGTGGCCAACGTTCCCGCGTATCGGGTTCCCGTTACCGTCAAGCGCAATTCCGACAACCCGCGCACCCTGCTAGTGACGTCCAATGAACCGCTCGAGCCGGGGCTTTATTCGCTGATCTACCGCAATGGCAAGCAAGCCGTTGGCGGCCGGTTCGGCATCGGCTGGAGCGGCACGGACAAGGAGCAATATGCGAGCCGCTATTGTGTCGACCGCTATCTCAGCGAACCCGCTATCTATCGGCCCTGCGCCGAGCGGGATGCCGTGGAGAATGCGGCGCTGAAAGTATATGACCTGAAGGTCCGCAAGCAGGTCGTCGGCGGTAAGCCCACATTGGTGCTCGAAGGCCGGCTGAAGAATTCCTCCACCACCCAGCAAAAGGTGCCGGTGCTGCTCGCGGTGATCAATGACAAGTCGGGCCGGGAGCTCACGCGCTGGACATTCCAACCGAAAGTGGCGCAGCTCCGGCCGGGCGCGACCCTCGGTTTCCGGACCGGCACGACAACACCGCCGAAGGGCACTGCCGGGGTCGCCGTCCTGCTGATGGAAGATGCGCCGCCGAAGCAGGAGGCGGAATCCCAGCCTCTTGAACAGTCCTTCCTGCAGGACAACGAACTGCCGACGCCCTAGCAGGATTTGCGTTTCCGCGCCCGCCGCCGCGAGGTTCCGCGGCGGCGGGCGTTTTTCATGCGTAGTCCAGACAGACCGCAAGAGGCTGTGGATTTCTGGCGTCTTGCCTATCCCGCGAATAGCGTGGATTCTGGCGGCCCGGCATTTTCTTGCGGCGGCTCTCGCCACCATGGATTTCCTTCTCGGCATTGATCAAGGCACGACCAACACGAAAGTCGTGCTGGTCGATTCCCAGGCTCGCGTCAGAGCCGTCGCCGAACGGCGCATCGCCACAAGCTCGCCGCGGCCCGATTGGGTCGAGCAGGACCCCGATGGGATGCTGCGCAATGTCCTGGATTGCGTCCGTGACGTGCTGGCGCAGACCGGCATCGGCGCTGATAAGATCGCCGGCGCCGGACTGTGCAATCAGACGGAGACCCTGGTGGTGTGGGACGCGGCAACGACCCGGCCACTGCATCCCGCCATCGTCTGGCAATGCCGCCGCAGCCAACCCGATGCGCAGGCCGTACAGGGCGCGGGCGCCGAGATCGCCGCGCGTACCGGCCTGGATCTGGACCCGACATTCACGGCGACGAAGTTGCGCTGGCTGCTGCGGGAGCGGCCCGATATCGGCAATCAGCTCAAGAGCGGCTCGGCGCAGTGGGGTACGGTGGATAGCTGGCTGATCGCGGCGCTGTCCGGCGGCGCAGCTTATGTGACGGAGCCGAGCAACGCCTCGCGCACGATGCTGTTCGATATCGCCAGGCTTGATTTCGACGAGGATCTCTTTCGCATCTTCGATCTCGCTTTGCCACGCCGGCCGGAGGTAAAGCCATCGGCCGCGTCCTTCGGCCGTTTCGCGCACGCTCATCTGGGCCGCGACATTCCCATCACCGGTATCCTCGGCGATCAGCAGGCCGCTTTGTTCGGCCATGGCTGTTTCGATCCGGGCATGCTGAAAGCCAGCTTCGGCACCGGCGGATTCGTCTGGCTCAATGCGGGTGCGACACCGCCGCTCAAGGACCGCCAGGGATTGCTGGCGACGATCGCCTGGCAGTTGGACGACAAACCCACCTACGCGCTCGAAGGCTTCGTCATGTATGCGGGGGCAGTGGTGGATTGGCTGTTGCGGCTGCTGCAGCTCGGCAGCGATCCGACCGCCGTCGAGATCCTCGCACGGCAGACCGAGAATACCGGCGGCGTGATCCTTGTGCCCGCCTTTCAAGGTCTCGGCTCGCCCTGGTGGAATGCCGAAGCGCGCGCCACGATCCTTGGGCTCTCGGCCGGCTCGGACCGGGCGCAGATCTGCCGCGCCGGGCTGGAGGCGATCTGCTATCAAACCCGCGCCGTTCTCGAGGCGATGACCCGGGCCAGCGGCAGCGCGGCGACGCTGGTCAGCGTCGATGGCGGCATGACCCGCAGCGACTACATCATGGCGATGCAGGCGGCGGTCTTGAAGACTCCGCTGCGGCGCGCGTCGATTATCGATGTGGCGCCATTCGGCGCGGCGCTGATGGCAGGCATCGGCGCCGGGCTATGGCGCGGGCCGGCCGACATAAGTCCGCTGATGGGCAGCGGTGCGCCGATCGACCAAGCCGCCTTCGCCGCAGAGCCGTGGGATGACCGCTACGAACAATGGCGCGCCGCTGTCGACCTGACACGGCAATGGAAGCCCGATGGCCGCGCCTGACGCCGGACAAGACTGCGATCTCCTCGTCGTCGGCGGCGGCATCAATGGCGCCGCCATCGCCTGCGATGCCGCGGGGCGCGGTATGTCCGTCATCCTGGCGGAGCAGCGCGATTTCGCCGAAGGCACGTCCTCCCGCTCGTCGAAGCTGATCCATGGCGGCCTGCGCTATCTGCAGACCTTCGACTTCCGCATGGTGCGGGAAGCGCTGATCGAGCGCGAGATCCTGATGGCGAAGGCAGCCCATCTGGTCCGGCCGCTGCGGCTGGTGCTGCCCCATGTCGCCGCCCAGCGGCCGCTCTGGATGATCCGGCTCGGCCTCTTTCTCTACGACCACATCGCGCCCCGCCGGCATCTGCCGGCCTCGGAGACCTTGAACTTCGCAGAACATCCTGCAGGTCGCGCGTTGAAAACAGAGTATCGCCGCGGCTTCGCCTACTCCGATTGCCGCGGCGACGATGCGCGGCTGGTGATCGCCAATCTGCTGGGCGCGCAACGCCATGGCGCGACGATCCTGGCGCGGCACGCCTTCCTGTCGGCGGCGCGCGAAGGCGGGCGTTGGCGCTGTCAGCTGCGGAATGTCGAGACCGGCGAGCAGCGCCACATCACGGCGCGCGCCATCGCCAATGCGGCGGGCCCGTGGGTCACGCAGGTCGCCGGCAGCATCGGCGGCTTCAACACGGCACACAAACTGCGGCTGGTGAAAGGCAGCCACCTCGTCGTGCGCCGGCAATGGCCGGAGGAGCATGGCTACTTCCTGCAGACCGCCGACGGCCGGCTGATGGAGGCGTTTCCCTATGAAGAGGATTTCACCTCCATCGGCACCACCGACGAAGCCTGGGACGGCGTGCCCGAGGATGTGGTCATCGCCGCGAACGAGATCGACTACATGCTGGCCGAGGTGAACCGCTTCTTCCGCCGCCCAGTCACCCGCGACGATATCGTCTGGATGTATGCGGGCGTTCGGCCGCTGTTCGAGGTGGGCGGCGGCCGCGACGGCAATCTCTCCACGCTCACGCGTGAATACAAATTCGAAATCGACCATGGCGACGGACAAGCCCCTCTGCTCACCGTCTTCGGCGGCAAGCTGACGACCCATCGCAAGCTGGCCGAGCACGCGCTGGCAAAACTGGCGCCGTTCCTGAAGTTCCCGTCGCCCGGCCGCACGGCGACGGAGATGCTGCCCGGCGGCGATTTCGGCAGCGGCGGTTATGCGGGTTTCGAAGCGGCGCTGATACGCGACCACGGGGGATTTCCGGCCAGGCAAATGAGGCGCTACGCGCGGCTCTATGGGACGCGGACCCGGGATCTGCTCGCACATGCCAAATCGCCGGATGATTTGGGCCGCTGCTTCGGCGCCGATCTCCATGCGCGGGAGATCGACTTCCTGACGGAGACGGAATGGGCGCGCACCGCCGACGACATTCTCTGGCGCAGGACCAAGCTGGGGCTGCGCTTGTCGCCACAGGAGATCGAGGCCGTGGCTCAATATGTGGCGGCGCGTGCGCCAGGCTAGAGGCGCCAGCGCGTCGCCATGATGCAGGTGACGCTGTCCGCATCCTCTCCATAGTAGACAGTGTAGAGCGATCCATCGCCGGCGGGAATGGTGACGGGGTAGCCGAGATTCTTCCCGGGCAGCCCGCCGCGGATGCGGATGACCTGATCGGTATTCCAGGTTCGGCCCTCGTCGCGCGAGCGTACGGCCCGGATACCGAAGTCGGGGAAGCGCCAGCCATAAGTCATGAGCAGGCCATCCTCGCCGAGATCGAGCAGATCGGCCGGATAGCCCTCGATGGGAAGCATCCGCGGCGCAGTCCAGGAGGCGCCGTCATCCGAGGAATCGACGTGATGCAGGCGTCGCATCCCGTTGTCGCGCAGCACCATGATCAGTTTGCCGGACGCAGTGCGGACGATCGACGGCTCCTCGAACTCACTGCCACGCTGCTGCGCGACGGCGCGGGGCCTCGACCAACTGCTGCCGCCGTCTTTGCTCGTCACGATGAACACCGTGCTGTAGTTCGGCACGTCACTGAGCGGCATGATGATCTCGCCACCGGGTAGTTGCAGGGCGCTGCGCATTCCATAGCCGCCGCTGAAAGGCTTGGTCTCGATTTCGACGCACCGCGTGAAACTCCCGCCGTGATCGCCCGAGAGACGAACGAAGGTCCGGCCCGGTCCGCGAACCCAGGGCACGAGCTGTTCCGGCGGCAGGTTTCGATACGCCGCTGTTTCATGTTCCGGCGAGTTGAGCCATCCCGCCATGAAACGGTCGGGATAGGTGAGGCGCAACTGATCGGGCAAAGTTCGCGCCAACGCCAGCGGATACCAGGCGAACCGCCACTGCTGGAGCATGACGCATCCGTCATCGAGCACGGTCAGTGCCGCACATTCGGTGCCTGCGTACTCGTCGTTGGGCACGGCCTGCGGGACGCTCCAACTGGCGCCGCGGTCGCGCGAACGGATCAGGACGTTCTGGAATAGCGGGTCTTCGGGCGGATGCAGAATGAAAGGGCGGCGCGGCGCCTTGTTGAAAACAATGAGCCAGTCGCCGTTGACGGCGGTGACGATTTGCGGATGGGCGCAATAGGCGGAGATGTCCTTGTGGATGATCGAATGCTCGGCCGCCCGCGCCTGGATGAGCATTTGAACCCCGGCTTTACAGCGCCGCCTTTCCTATATCGTAAAGCGCGTGCACAGCACGTATTGCAGCGGTTTCGGATCCTCGCTCCATTCATGATAGGAGGCGGCAATCGTGCCGTCGGGCAGCTGTTGCACCGACGGATAGCCGATATGCTGGTAGACGCCGGGATGCTGCCAGTTGATGCCGCCTTCGCCGACCTTGCCGCTCGACGGAGTCATCCGGCTGGAGCCGGGGGTTTCCGTCACGGTCTTGCCGGGCACGCCGCCGTCGCGGACGATGTACTCATTCTTGATGTCCCAGCTGAGGCCATCCTCGGAGATGCATCCCCGCGTGCCATAGGGCGGGCGGCGATAGCCGTAGACCATGAGGTAGCGCCCATCCTGCAGCGCGATCGCCTCGGCGGGATAGCCCCAGATGTTCAGCCATTTCGGCGGCGTCCAGGTGAAACCATCGTCCTCCGATACCACCATGACCATATTCTTGGCGTCGCCAGACGGATTGACGTGCGTGCGCAGGAAGCAGACGAGGCGGCCGTCTTTCAGGCGCAGCAGCGCCGGCTCTTCATAGTCGATGATGGAGGCCGGGTCGTAGGCAAGCGTCGAATAGTACTCCCAGTTGTCGCCGCCATCGTCCGAACGCATCAGCGCAGATCGCGTGGACTCGCCTTCGCCTTCCTCCTCATAGCCGTGGATGCGGCCGTAGAGACCCATCAAAATGGATCCCCCCGGCAACTCCCAGCAGCCGAGCCGGCAGCCGCCATGCTTCAGTGGCCTGACATTGACCGGGATCGGTTCGCTCCAGCTCTGTCCGCCGTCCTTCGATTTGACCACATAGGTGCCGAGCCACCCTTGCGTCTTGTAGGCCCAGGTCCAGTCGCCCCACTCCTTGGTCAGCGGATGCGCCGACCAGGAGGGCTGCTCCGGCCTGATGCCGCGTTTGAAGAACCCGGTGATTGTCATATTGACGATAAGCGTGCCATCGCCGAGCTCGCAGATGCCGCAATCCCAATTGCCCTGGGTGGCGGTCCAGGGCAGCACGACCGTCGGCTGGCTCCAACTCTTGCCGCCGTCCTTCGACCGCGTCATCAGCGTCTGGCCGCTGTCGTGGTGATAGGGGAAGCGCTCTTCGTTGAAAACCGCGAGCAGATCGCCGTTCTTCAACACGCGCGTGGCGATCTGATTCACGCAATGCTCGGGATGCTTGAAGATCGTGTGATGGGTGACGTTGGCTGGTTTGGTCATATGTCTCGGTCCCTGAATAAGGCGCGAATGATCGTCTGAGGGCTTGCGAACCGCTTGATGAATTCGGACAGCAAGTTGACGCATGGTTCCGCGCCGCCGCCGCCTTGCCGTTGGCCGAAGCCAAGCGGAACGGAGATCGTGGAGGACCGAAGCGAATCGTCAAGTATCTGTCCTGCCCGATCAATGCCCGCAGGCGCTTGCGGACGAAGATTCGCCATGGCGGCGATGCGCCAACATTCGCGCTGTTGCGTCGTCGGCCGCGCTGCTCCGGCGCTCGAACCGGAGCCAACGACAAGGGAGGATAATCGATGGCGAAGACCATGTCCTTAAGCCGCCGGCAGTTCGCAAAGGCTGTCGGCAAGACGGCGTTGCTGGCGACGGCGGCGACATTCCCCGCGCCTTTCGTCAAGGGAGCGGACCCGATCACGATCAATCACTGGAGCTGGCTCGCCGCATCGGATGGCGAGATCTGGGCGCAGATGATCAACAGCTTCAATGACGCCCACAAGGACAAGGGCGTGCAGATCAAGATGGAGGTCATTCCCGAAGAGCAATACAACACCAAGGTCCTGGCCGCGGCGGCTACGGGCAACGCGCCCGATTTCGGCTGGGGCACCGCCGGTCAGCGGGCGCAATGGGCGCAGGACGGCGTGATCGTGCCGCTCGACGACGTGGCCAAGCAAACAGGACTCGATCTCGCCGATTTCTCCGAGTTCTCGTTGAAGATGGCGCGGTATCCGAAATATGACAACAAACTCTTCATGATCCCGATGGATCTGATGAGCTTGCAGCCCGAGGTCAATATCGACCACGTCAAGGAGGCCGGCCTCGATCCGGCGGCGTTCCCGCAGGACGGCGCCACGCTGATCGAATGGGCAAAGGCGATGACCAAGCGCGAAGGCGACAAGGTCACGCGCTCCGGCATCATGATGACGGGGTCCGGCGTGCAGCCGACGGTGACCTGGGGCATCGTTGCGGAGCAGATGGGCTTCCAGCGCGCCAGCGACGACCTGAAGACCGCCGCCGTCAATCCCGAGGCCGGCAAGGCGGCGATGCAGTGGGTGCTCGACCTCTTCGACACCCACAAGGTATCGACGCGCGATGTCACCGATCGCTACAAGGCCTTCGGCACCGGCCAGGGCTCGGTTTTCTGGACCGGCCCGTGGACGCTCAACGGCTATGTCGAGCAGAAGCTGCCCTTCCACACTTACCTGTTCCCGAAAATCGGCGAGAAGCAGCTGACCTATTTCGAGATGGGCGGGATGGAGTTCTATGTGCAGCCGGACGAAGCCCGCTACGAGGCCAGCATGCAGGCCGTGAAATGGCTGTCGGACAACAGCTTCCTGTGGACCACCAAGGGGCGTGGGGCCAGTCCCCGGACATCCCTGCTCAACCACCCCGATTACAAGACCGCGGGGCATTCCTGGGACGTGCGCGGCGCCTTTGTCGACGGCATGGCGATCGCGACGGCCGGCGAGATTCCGGTGCTGGCCGGGCCGAACTTCACGATCTATTCCGGCGGCAACTTCCTCGCCAAGACGCTGGAGCAGGTCTGGGCCGGCCAGAAGAAGATCGATCAGGCCATGGCGGAGATCCAGGAGCAGTGGCAGAAAGATCTGGATGCGGGCTGACCGTTTCCGGTGAGGGCGGGTCTCGGGCCCGCCCTCACGGTGATGAAGCTGTCTCATAGTTGGCCGATGGCGATGAAGGCTGCGCGTGGCCGCCGGAGTGCGGACGAGGAACCCGTCGACTGGGTCGCCTATGTCTTCGTCGCGTTCTTCACGATTCCGTTCCTGCTCTTCAACATCGCGCCGATCTTCTTCGGCGCTTACGTTTCGTTCACGAAGTGGGGAATCTTCGGCAAGCCCAAATGGGTCGGGCTGCAGAACTTCCGCGACGCCTTCAATGACGAGTTCGTCGGCATCGCCTTCACCAACACGGTGCTGTACGGCCTGGTCATCGTGCCTTGCGTGGTGGTCATTGGCTTTACCTTCGCCCTGTACGTGAATCAGCGCTGGCCCCTCTCGGCGCTGGCGCGCACGCTGTTCTTCTCGCCCTACGTCGTCTCGGCGACGGTGATCGGCCTCGTCTGGGTGTGGATGCTCGATACGCAGTTCGGGCTCATCAACCACTATCTGGGCTATCTCGGCATCGACAATGTGCCGTGGCTGACGAGCACGAATTGGTCGCTGCTGGGCGTCAGCATCGCCTCTGTGTGGTGGGATCTCGGCCTCGCCTTCGTCCTGTTCCTCGCCGCGCTCCAGGATGTGCCCAGAGACCTCTACGAGGCCGCGGAGGTCGACGGCGCCAGCCGCTGGCAACGGTTGTGGCTGATCATTCTCCCGCAGTTGCGGCCGGTCATCAGCCTGGTGGTTACGCTGCAGCTGATCTCCACCCTTCGCATCTTCAGTCAGGTTTATGTCATGACCAACGGCGGCCCTGCCTCCTCGTCGTCATCGGTGATCTTCTACATGTACAATGAGGCGATCCAGCGTCAGCTCTTCGGCTACGCCTCCGCCGTGGCCATGCTGCTGTTCCTGCTGATCATTGCCATCACGATCATCCATCGCGTCGCGATCCGGGAGCGATGAATGATAGCGGCCAAGCTCATCCGTCGAATCAACCGGAATCTTCGGCCATTTGGCCTCCGGCTCGGCGCCGTGCCGATCTGGCTGTTGGGCTTGGCCATCGCCATCGTCTGGGCAATGCCGTTTGTCTGGATGCTCTCGACGTCGCTGAAATACGCCGGCGATGTCATGACGGTGGATGTCGAGTGGCTGCCGCGGCGCGTCACCCTCGGCAATTACGAGAAGATCTTCACCGACTTCCCGGTGGCGCGCTGGTTCCTCAATAGCGTCATCGTTTCGGTCATCAGCACCGGCCTGAACATCGTCTTCGGCTCCATGGCCGGCTATGCCCTGGCGCGCCTGCGGTTTCCCGGACGCGATGCGCTGTTCATGCTGTTCATCGCCTCGTTGATGGTGCCGACGGAGGTGACGGTCGTTCCGCTGCTGCTCGGCATCATCAAGATCGGCTGGTGGAACACCTATCAGGCGTTGATCGCCCAGCCGCTCACCTACGTCTACAGCGTCTATATCTTCCGCCAGTTCTTCCTGAGCTTTCCGCGCGACCTGGAAGACGCGGCGAAGATCGATGGGGCCGGCCATTTCCTGATCTTCTGGCGCATCGCCTTCCCGCTCGCCCGCGCCCCGCTGATCGCGGCGACCGTGATCGTGTTCACCTTCAACTGGAACAACTTTCTCTGGCCGCTGCTGGCCGTGTCCGACGAGAGCATGAAGACGCTGCCGGTCGGCATCGCGGCGTTCGCGCCGGTCGTCGGGACGCGGACGCAGCTGGAAGGATTCGCGCTCGGCATGGCCGGCATCACCGTCCTCAGCGTGCCGAGCCTGCTGGTGTTCTTCTTCCTGCAGCGCTACTTCATTCAAGGTCTGTCGAGCGGAGCGGTACGGGGATGACATTGCACGGGCGGCGTGCAGGCGCCGACCGGCGGCATCAAGGA
>Ga0184612_10001163_pt1 | contig 12713 bp, 9 predicted proteins | sample PLM3_60_coex_FD_133163 | JGI IMG/M metagenome (GOLD analysis project Ga0184612, IMG submission 133163) | Groundwater sediment microbial communities from an aquifer in East River, Colorado, USA - PLM3_60_coex | ecosystem: Environmental > Terrestrial > Soil > Riparian zone | place: USA: East...
CGCCAGCGTGCTTGGCGCGATCAACTTCCTGGCCACGATCTATGCGCGCAGGGCGCCCGGCATGCACATGTGGCGACTGCCGATCTTCACCTGGAACATCCTGGTGACGTCGGTGCTCATCCTGCTGGCCTTCCCAGCGCTCAACGCCGCGCTGGCCATGCTGTTCATCGACCGCCACCTGGGCGGCTCGTTCTTCAACCCGGCCATGGGCGGCAGCGCCGTGCTGTGGCAGCACATCTTCTGGTTCTTCGGCCATCCCGAGGTGTACATCCTCATCCTGCCGTTCTTCGGCATCGTGACCGAGATCATTCCGGTCTTCTCCCGAAAGCCGATCTTTGGCTACCGGGCCTTCGTCTTCGCCACGCTGCTCATCGCCGCGCTGTCGCTGTCGGTGTGGGCCCACCACATGTTCACGACGGGGGCCGTGTCCCTGCCGTTCTTTGCCTTCGCCTCATTCGCGATCGCCGTGCCGACCGGGATCAAGTTCTTCAACTGGATCGCCACCATGTGGCGCGGCCGGTTGAGCTTCCCCACGCCGATGCTGTGGTGCCTGGGGTTCCTGTACATGTTCGTCATCGGTGGCATCACCGGTGTGATCGTCGCCTCGCCGCCGCTCGACTTCCACCTCCAGGACACCTATTTCGTGGTGGCTCACCTCCACAACGTCCTCATCGGCGGCACGGTGTTCGCGATGTTCGCAGGACTCTACTTCTGGTTCCCCAAGATGACCGGTCGCAGGCTCGACGAGCGGCTTGGCCGGATCCACTTCGCGGCCTGGCTGGTGGGCTTCGTCCTGACATTCCTGCCGCAGTACCAGCTGGGTCTGGACGGGATGCCGCGGCGGATCGCCGACTACGGCTCGGCGACCGGCTGGGAGCAGCTGAACCTGCTGTCCACGGTTGGCTCGCTGCTGCTCGGCCTCGGGACGCTGCCGTTCCTTCTGGCCGTCGTGCTCGCGCTCCGCCGGCCACCGGACCAACCGGACGACCCATGGGAGGCGAACTCCCTGGAGTGGGCGACGAGCTCGCCGCCGCCGCACCACAACTTCCGCCGGCTGCCGCCGATCCGCTCCGAGCGCCCGGTCTTCGATGCTCGGGTGGCGGCCGCCGGCGAGGCATCGGCCCGGCCTGTCCGGAAGAAGCCGAGGTAGGCGAGATGGCCGAGGAGATCGCGGTCTTCGCCCGGAGCGCCGTCTATTTCGGCGCCATCGGCGTGGCGTATTGGATCCTGACGTATGAGGTGGCGGGGTCTGTGCTCCTGGTTGGGTCCGCGCTTGCCAGCACTTTCGTCGCGGTAGTCCTCCGCCTGGGTCTGCGCGGCCAGGACATGGTCGCCGAAGGTTCATCCGAGGTTCGCCCGGACGGACCGTTCGGCGACGAGTCCGGCGTCCTGCCCGCGCCCACGGCCGCCCCGCTCGGCGTGGCGTTCGGCCTGGCGCTGGTGGTCCTGGGGCTGGTGTTCACGGGCGCCCTGGTCCTCGCCGGAGCAATCCTGGTCCTCCTCGCTTCTCGGGAGTGGCTCCGCGCGGCGATGTCGGAGGCGGAGTGGACCGGGCCTGACGGCGGCGGCCAGGAATGACGCCCGGCCGGGCGTAGGCTTGTCACGACATCCAGGATCTCGACTGAACGCCTGAGGAGGGACCGCTATGCAGGACGATGCCGGAACCGGCCCCGCGGCCGGGAGTGCCGCTCCGGGGACGCCCGACGTCCCCGATACCTCGCCTGAGTTCAGATCCGAAGCGATCGAGTTGCATGACGAGGCTGACCATCTGCGCAGGGAAGCGGACGAGCTGCAGAACATCGGCCTGGCGCAGAACGCCGGCCAGCTGCGGCAGGGCGCCGAGGGCCTGGACCGCCAGGCAGCCGATTTCGATCGGCGGGCGCGCATGCTCGAGGAAGCCGACAAGCTCGACAAGGAGGTCGTCCACGAGCGCCAGCTGGCACACGGAGCTTGGGAACAGATGGTCGAGTCAGGCACGGACTGGAGCGAGGCCGATGAGGCGCTCAAGGAGCCGGGCCTTTCCGACGAGCGCAAGACTGACCTCGAGGTCGAGGCGGGCAGGGAGTGGGGCGAGGCCAAGGCCTATGAAAAGCGATGGAAGGAGCTCGAGGGCGAGGTCAGCTTCGACGCGGCGCTAGCGAACGAGAACCGCCGACTCGCACTGACCGGCATCGGCGACCCGCCGGCTGACCCATTGCCCCCGGAGGTCATCGCGCCACTCCAGGAGGAGGGCTCTGGCCGGGAATGACGCCCGAGGACAGGTTCGACCGCTCAATGGGGCGGCTGTCGGCTTGGCGACATTGTCGAATATCCCCGTCACGTGACGAGCCCCGAACCGTCGTAGGAGCATTGACGTCCGGTATCCGGCCGGGCCGAACGTGCTTCTGAGGGGTCGCACAGATGTCCACTCTCATCGAAAAGGGCCGAATCCTCGCCGCGGCGGTTGCTGTCATCGTGGTTGCCGGCTGCACCGCCAACGCTTCGCCGGCCTCCCCGTCGCCAACCGATGTCGGGGCAAGCGCTGCGCCCACCGTCGCGCAGAGCCCCTCGCCGAGCGCACCAGCCTCGCCGAGCGCACCAGCCTCGCCCAGGTCCACGCCCGCGGCGCCTCCCACGCCGCCGACCAACACCGCGTGGTCGAAGCCCCGCCCGGTTGGCGCCGCCGCGAACTGCAGTTCCCTCAGTGCGGGGATCGACACGGGAAGCCGGTACCACGTCGCCGCCGAATGCGGCGGCAGCATCGTGTATTCCGTTTCCAATCGCGACGGCTCATGGTCCTCCAAGGTCCTCGCCCATCCGGCCAACCGCATGGACCTCGACCCCCAGATTGCCTTCAACGGCCAGGTCGTCTACGTGGCGTTTACGCGAATCGACCCCGACGGGGCGTGCGGAGGCCTCGGCGTCGACGTCGGCGTCTACTACCGGCAGACCAGGCCGGATGGCTCCTGGACTGATGAGAAGCGGATCGGTGCGGTGGCCGACGGGCTCGATTCCTTCCGGGTGGCCGGCGGAATCATCCACGCAATCGTCCTTGGTGCCGGCGCCGAACCAGTCATGTACTACGAGATCGTTGACGGAACCTCGACGCACCGCTATCCCATCTCGCATGGCTTCGGGAAGATGTCACTGCGGGTTGGCCAGGACGGGCGTGCGCGAATCGCGTACTACGCGCCTCCAGGGGCGTTGAGATACGCGATCTTCAACGGTTCCGGCCTTTCAACATCGGCTATCGGCGGCACACGCGAAGACGACCAGCTGCCTGCCCTGGTTCTGGACCAGAGCAATCACGCGCATCTTCTCTGGTCGAGGATGCCCCTCCTGGGCGGATGCGCCGGCACCGAGCCGACTCCGGAAGACGGGACGTACTACGCGACGAACGCGTCTGGCAAATGGGTGTCGGGCCGGATCACGACCAACGTGGGCGCGACGTCCCTCCAGGTCGACGAGGTCACCGGCCGGATTCACGTCCTCGTGGCGGGATCGGGGGTTCGCTACTACACGAAGCTGCCCGGTGGCTTGTGGGGCGGAACCAAGGTGACCTCGGCGACGGTTCCTCTGCAGCTGAGCGCCGCGGCGGCAATTCGCCTCGACTCGGCGACCGGCCGACTCCTGATCGTGTACCTCGCGCAGCAGTCCAGCGGCCTGAGCAAGGTCTACGCGATCACCAAGCCCTGACCGCGGAACAGCCGGCGCACGGCGCCACGATCTCGAATCTACCGAGGCCCTCGCGAGCCAACCAATGGCTCCGGGGGCCTCGTTCGTGGTTGCACACGTGGTACCGAAGGTGGGAGTCGAACCCACACGGCCTTGCGGCCAGCGGTGTTTGAGACCGCCGCGTCTGCCATTCCGCCACTTCGGCATCGACACGCCCGAGCGTGCTCGGGCGTCGTCATCGTACCGCCGGTAGCCCCGGCGGAAGGCCGCGGAACCAAGCCGGCGCTCCGGGCGTCTGCGCCAGGATCCCATGCTAGACTCCGCCCGCCTCACCACCCTCGCCCGGAGGAGCCGCCGGACTGTGGACGAACCCCGCCCGACCGCGGCCGATGCCGGGTCGCTCGCGGACCCGGTTCAGCGCCGGGATCTCATCCTCCTCGAACGGGCCCGGGCGGGTGACCTGGACGCGTTCAACGATCTCGTGGACTGCTACCAGGACCACCTGTGGTCGCTCGTCGTGCGGATGGTCCCCGATCGCGACCAGGCCGCGGACGCCGTGCAGGAGGCATTCTTCTCCGCCTATCGCAACATGGCATCGTTCCGGGGCGGCAGCGTTCGGAGCTGGCTCAGCCGCATCTGCGTGAACGCGGCGATGGACGCGCAACGGGCGCGGAAACGCCGACCGGTCAGTCCCTATCCCGAGCTCGAAGACGACACCTGGCAACCGCCGGCCGGGGACGAGGCCGACCCGGAGCGGCTGGCCCTCACCGCGGAACGCTCGCGCGCCCTCGACCAGGCCCTGGCGCACATCACATCCGACCAGCGCAATGCCATCGTCCTGTTCGACATCCAAGGCTACGACTACACCGAGATCGCCGATATGACGGGCGTCTCGCTGGGGACGGTGAAGTCCCGAATCCACCGCGGACGGCTCGCGCTGCGGATGCTCCTGGAGGATCGTATGGAACTGTTCCGCGGCTGAGGCCGTCCAACCAATGATGAACATGCACGACAATCACGATCGCCACGATCGATTCCTGGTGGCCGCGCTCGCCGCGGGCGACCTCGAGGCCCAGGCCCTGACTGATGCGGAGGAGCTGGTTGCATCCTGCTCCGACTGCTCGGAGCTCCTGGCGGACCTCCGCTCGATCGCCGCGGCCGCGGCCGCGCTGCCGCTCCTCCCGCGCTCCACGGACTTCCGCCTCTCGCCCGAGACTGCCGAACGGCTCGGAGCACGCGGCTGGCGCGGCTTCCTCGTTCAGTTGGCGGACTCCAGGTTCGGCTTCAGCCGTCCGCTCGCGGTGGGGCTCACGACGCTTGGCCTGGTGGGGGTCATCGCCGGCTCGATTCCCGGTTCCATGGGCGGCGCCAGCTATGGCGGCGCGCCGGCCCTGCCGGCCGTCGGCAACAATGACAGCGCGATCTCGAGTCAGCGCGATGCGGCGGGTGCCGCGGTTCCGCCGGCATCACCGGTGCCGGCCGCTCGCCAGCCATTGCCGAGTCCGTTGACGGTGAGCCTTGGCTCGCCGGCGCCCACATCCCTGGCTCCCCTCCCTACGTCGGCGGCGGAAGCCGACCGGTCGTCCGCGCCGCCCAGCAGTTTGTTCGGAGGCTATGTCGCAGCGTCATCGCCGCCGGCCAAGGCCGCGGAGGGGCCGTCCAACGACCTGCTGTCGTCCTCCGGGACGTCGGGTCCGCCTCCGCTGCTGCTCGCATCCCTCGTCCTGCTCCTCGTCGGCCTGGGCATCCTGGGCGCCCAATGGGCCGCCACCAGGCTGACCAACCGGAGCGCCGACCAGCGCTGAGACACGGCCTCGGGCGAACCGGCTGAGAGGCCCCGGCGGGTACACTGAGACCCTCGATCCAGGGCGAATCCATGGATCGGTCCGCACGATCCGAGGCCTGCCGATGGAACGCCTGATGCTGCTCGACGGCAACGGGCTCATCTACCGCGGATACTTTGCTCTTCCGCCGCTGACGACGTCCCGCGGCGAGCTGGTCAACGCCGTCTTCGGCTTCTGCAGCATCGTCCTGCGCGGCTTCCAGGACATCCGGCCCGACTACGTTGCCGTGGCCTTCGACCTGCCCGGGCCCACCTTCCGGCACGAGCAGTTCGCCGAGTACAAGGCCACCCGGCAGCGCATGCCGGACGACCTGCGCGACCAGTTCCCCAAGGTGCGAGAGGTCGTGAAGGCGCTGCGCATCCCGGTCTACGAGCTGGCCGGCTACGAGGCCGACGACGTGATCGGGACGCTCACGGTTGAGGCCGAGGCGCGCGAGCGCGTTCTGCAGAGTCGCGAGCTCATGCGCATCGTCCGCGACCTGCCGGTGTCCCTCGATCTCGATGCCGCCCGGCTGGGCGACTACGACCGCGACACGGTGGTCCGGCTGTTCCGCGAGTACGAGTTCCGGACCCTGATCGAGCGGTTGCCGTTGCTGTCGGGCGAGCACGCCGAGGAAGCGGTGCAGGCGCTCCGCGCGGAGACCGCCGACGGCACCTTCCCCGCGGCCCAGGTCGCCGGCCGGCCGGAGGGCTGGGGACCCGGTCCGGCCGCCGGCAGCCGGACGGCGGCCGCGGGCCGATCCCTCGTGGGCGAGGGCAGCGGGCTGCAGCTCAGCCTCGATTTCGGGGCGGTCTCCACGGGCGACGGCCACCACGCCGAGGGTCCTCGCCAGGAGCTGCCCACGGGCGACCCGCGGGCCACCCTGGCCGCGGCGATCGCCGATCCCGGGCTCATCGCGCTGACCTCTGGCGAGGCGATCGAGGACGCCCGGACCTGGCTGGTCGCCCAGCCGAGCGTGGGCGTCGCCCTGCTGCTGGATGACCCTCGGCCCCGACGGGGCACGCCGCTGGGGATGGCGCTCGCCGGCAGCGACGGCCGGGTCGTGGCGGTCGAAGGCGCGGACGATGTCGGCCGCCTTCGCGCGCTGCTGGAGGCCGTGGGGACGCCGCTCGTGGGCCACGAACTGAAGCCGCTGCTCGTGGCCGGCATCGCCGATCATCCGGCCAGACCGCCCCTGCCCGTGGCATTCGACACGCAGGTCGCGGCCTACATCCTGAATGCCGCCCTGCGCAGCCAGACGATCGCGGACATCGTCGCGGAGCAGCTCGACCTCATCCTGCCGCCGGCAACCGAGCTGACCGCGGCCGCCCGCACGGGTCTGGAGGCGCTGTCCGCGGTCGCCGTCCGGCCGCCGCTGGCCGAGGCGCTCGACCGGGAGAAGCTGGACCGGCTGTTCGCGGAGATCGAGCTGCCGCTCATCCCGGTGCTGGCCAGGATGGAGGCGACCGGCGTCGCGCTGGACCTGGAGGGGTTGGCCGCGCTCGACACCGAGTTCCAGACGGAGATCGCCCGCCTGGAGGCGGAGATCTACACGGATGTCGGCCACGAGTTCAATCTGGGCAGCCCCAAACAGCTCGAACAGGTCCTGTTCTACGAGCTCAACCTGCCCAAAGGCAAGCGCACCAAGACCGGCTATTCGACCGACGCATCGGTGCTGGAGGACCTCCGGGCGGCCCACCCCATGGTCGACAAGCTCCTCGAGTGGCGGGTCTACACCAAGCTGCGGTCGACCTATGTGGAGGCGCTGCCTCACCTCATGGCCGCCGACGGGCGCCTCCATACCACGTTCCACCAGGCGGTTGCGGCCACCGGCCGCCTGTCCTCGTCCGACCCCAACCTGCAGAACATCCCCATCCGGACCCCGCTCGGGCGCCGGATCAGACGGGCGTTCGTGGCCGGCGGTCCCGACTTCGTGCTGCTGGCCGCCGACTACTCGCAGATCGAGCTGCGCATCCTGGCCCATGTGTCCGGGGATGACCACCTCAAGGACGCGTTCGCCCGCGAAGCGGACATCCATCGCGAGACGGCCGCTCGGGTCCTCCACAAGGCGCCCGAGGACGTCACGCACGCCGAGCGGTCTATGGCCAAGATGGTGAACTTCGGGATCGCCTACGGCATGAGCGACTTCGGCCTGTCCAGCCGGGCGGGCATTCCGCGCCAGGAAGCCCAGGAGTTCATCAACACCTACTTCGCGACATACTCCGGGATCAGCTACTACATGCTCCACATCAAGGAGGTCGCCCGAACCCAGGGCTATGTCACAACCCTCCTGGGCCGGAAGCGCTACATCCCCGAGCTGACAGCGCGCAACCCGGCGTTGCGCGGCGCCGGGGAGCGGATGGCCATCAACATGCCGATCCAGGGCACGGCCGCCGATATCGTGAAGATCGCCATGATCCGGCTGGCCGACCGGCTGCGCGACGAGGGATTCGCTGCCCGGATGCTCCTCCAGGTGCACGACGAGCTGCTGTTCGAGGTTCCCCGTGACGAGGTCGACCGGCTGGCGCCGGTGGTGCGCGAGACGCTCGAGGGCGCCATGCCCCTGGACGTGCCGCTGACCGTGGACATCAAGGTGGGCGACGACTGGGAGTCGATGACCCCGCTCACTCGCAAGGATGCCGTGCTCGCCGAGGCCGCCGAGGCGCCGGTCGAATCGCTGGCGGGCTGATCGTGGCCCGCGATCTGCTCGCCTTCCCCGGGTCGGCCGGTGCCTGAGCTGCCGGAGGTCGAGACGGTTGCCCGCGACCTTCGGCCGCGAATCGTGGGTGCCACGATCGTGGGCGCGCGCTCCTGGTGGCCGCGCACGATTCGGACGCACGAGCCGCTGGCCTTCGCCGCAGCGATCGCCGGCCGCCGGATCGAGGATGTCGGGCGACGGGCCAAGCTCGTGGTCCTCGGGCTGTCGGGCGGCGGCACCCTGACGATCCATCTCAAGATGACCGGCCAGCTGTTCGTGGTGCCCACCACGACGCCCGTGGATCCCTACGTCCGGCTCGCGCTGGAGCTGGCGGGCGGCCAGGAGATCCGCTTCCGGGACATCCGCAAGTTCGGTCGCGTCGGGTTGTACGAGCGCGACGCGGGGTCGGGCGGGCGCATCGCGGCAGACGGGAAGCTCGGGGCGTTCGCCGGTCTCGGTCCCGAGCCTCTCGACCCAGCGTTCACCCTCGCGGCGTTCCGGCGGCTCATTCGACGGCGGAAGGGTCGCCTCAAGCCGCTGCTCGTCGACCAGTCGTTCCTGGCCGGCGTCGGCAACATCTACGCCGACGAGGCGCTGTGGGCGGCCCGCCTGCATCCGCTTCGGTCGGCCAGGAGTCTCCGGCCCGCTGACGAACGACGGCTCCACCGGGAGCTTCGCCGTGTCCTGGCGGAGGCGATCGAGCGCCGCGGAAGCTCCATCGACGACTACACGGCGCCCGACGGGGACGGCTCCATGCAGGAGCGCCTGAGCGTCTATCAGCGAACGGGCGAGCCGTGCCTCCGCTGCGGCCGGCCGGTACGGCGGATCGTCATCGGGGCGCGATCGACCCACTTCTGCTCGTGGTGCCAGCGGCTGCCGATGGCCGATCGCGCGGCGGCGGCATCGATTCTTCGCACGATCGTCCCCCGCCCGGGATCGGCTCCAGCGCGGCGAGGCGTGCGCTGGACGGAGCTGGCGGGGGAGGGCAGCGTGGGGCAGACCCGGAACGAGGCGGCAAGATCGGCCGTTCGAGCCAGGGTGGAGCGCACTCGACGAGCTGCCGCGACCCGCCGCGCGCAGGCGCGCGCCTCGGTCGGCGGCTAGGTGTCCATCCTCAGGCTGTCGGGCGTCCGCCGCGAGATCGGAACGCTCGTCATCCTCGACGACATCTCTACGGCCGTCGCGCTGGGCGACCGGATCGGCCTGGTCGGCCCGAACGGCGCGGGCAAGACCACGCTCCTGCGGATCGCGGCCGGACTCGACGAGCCCGATGGTGGCGAGGTCCAGCGACGGCGCGGGCTGTCGCTCGGCTTCCTCCTCCAGGAATCGCATTTCGATGCCGACTTCATGGCCGCAGCCGAGCTACGCGCCGCGGTCCGATCGGGCGCCGACCGGCTCGAGCGGATGGAGGCCGAGCTGCGGGCCCTGGAGGCGGCGCATCGGGTGACCGAGCCCGCGTACGAGGCGCTTCAGCACGAGTTCGATGTCCTGGGCGGGTACACGCTGGACCAGCGCGTGGACGAAGCGCTGTCCGGCCTGGGCTTTCCGCGCGACGAGTGGCTTCGCCCGCCAGCGGCGATGTCGGGCGGCCAGCAGACGCGAGCGGCGCTCGCCCGGCTCGTCATCGCCGATCCGGACCTCCTCCTGCTCGATGAGCCGACCAATCACCTGGACCTGGATGCGCTCGAGTGGCTGGAGGAGCATCTCCGGCGCCGTACCGGCTCGCTGGTCGTGGCCTCGCACGACCGAGCCTTCCTGGATGCCACGGTGACCCGGGTCTGGGAGCTTCGCGAGCGGCGGCTGACCCCGTTTCGCGGCAACTACTCCGCCTACCACCGGCAGCGCGAGGAGCGCGACGCACGGGCCACCAAGGACGTCGAGTCGCAGGCGGCGGCCATCGCTCGCGAGCGGGAGCTCGTCCAGCGCTATCGAAGCCACCGCAAGTACAGCAAGATGCATGAACACGAGGCTCGGCTGGAGAGCCTGCAGAGCGAGCACGTGGAGGCGCCGGTGCGCCGGCGCCGGGTGCGCCTGGCGGCAGTGCCGCTGGCCGGCGCGCAGGCGAATCGATCCGGCGAGCTGGCCGTCCGCCTCGAGGAGCTCGTGGCCGGGTACCTTCCGTCCCGAGAGCCCGCCGATGGCGACGGACGAAGGCCGCCCGGCGAGCCCGTGGTGGTCGTCCGGGCACCCTGGCTGGTGGCCCGGCGGGGCGAGCGCATCGGCATTGTCGGACCCAACGGCGCCGGTAAGACGACGCTGCTGCGGACGATCGCCGGGGACCTCCCGCCGCTCGATGGCAGCCTGGCATTCGGCAATGCGGTCCAGCTTGGCTACCTGGCCCAGCTGCGGGAGGCAGCAATCCCGGGTGCCACCGTGCTGGACGCGCTGCTGGCGGCAATGCCCGTCACCGCCGGCGAGGCGCGTGGCTACCTGGCGCGCTTCCTGTTCCGAGGCGACGACGCGTTCAAGGAGGTCCGCTCCCTGTCAGGAGGCGAACGATCGCGCCTGGAGCTCGCGCTCCTTGGCGTCATGCCCTCCAACCTCCTACTCCTGGACGAACCGACGAACCATCTCGACATCCCAGCCCGCGAGGCTATCGAGGCTTTCCTCGCCGAGGCTCCGGCGACGATCCTCGTCGTGTCGCACGACCGCCGCCTGCTCGAGACGATCTGCGACCGGCTGTGGGTCGTGGCGGACGGCCTGGCCGTCCCGTTCGATGGCGGCTACCGAGCGTGGCGGGCGGCGCTGGCGGATGGATGGACCGTTGCGGCGGCGGCCGCGGCGGAGGCGCAACGATTACAGCCGGGCCGGACGCCGTCGGCGCCGGTCCCGGCGGCGGGTGCGGCCCGCGACTCCGTCGCTCGGTCTCGGCCGACACCGGCCGCAGAGCGGTCCGAGCCAGGCGCGGTGGCGACGGTCGTCGCCAGCCGTGCCCCGGCAACGCGCCGCCAGAAGCTGTCGAAGGATGCCTACCGGCGCCAGGCCGCCGTCGTCGAGGCCGACCTGACGCGACTCGGCCTGCGCAAGAATCACCTGGAGCTGGCGCTGGGCGATCCCTCGGTCCACGCCAACTTCGTCGAGCTGCGCCGGATCACGAGCGAGCTGGCCGACGTGGAGGCGGCACTCACGGCCGCCGAGGAGGCCTGGCTCGAGCTCGAGGAACGGGCGCCGTGACGGCCGCGCGGACGCTGCGCATCGGCCTGACCGGGCCGATCGGCTGCGGCAAGTCCACCGTCGCCGGCTGGCTGGCGGCGCGCGGGGCGGTCGTGATCGACGCCGATTCGCTCGCTCGACTTGTGACCGAGCCCGGAAAGCCCGCGACCGAGGCGATCCTGGCCCGCTTCGGCGATGCGTTTCGAGACGCCGATGATGGCCTGGACCGGTTCGCGCTGGCGGCCCTCGTGTTTCGCGACGAAGCGGCCCTGCGTGACCTCGAGACGATCGTCCATCCCGCCGTGCGGCCGGAGATCCTGGCCCGGATCGCCGCCGCCGAGGCGGCCGGGGCGCCCGCGGTGGTCGTCGAGGCCATCAAGCTCGTGGAGGGCGGCCTGGCCGCGCTGTGCGACGAGGTCTGGCTCGTCGCGTGCCCGCCCGATGTCCAGCGTCAGCGCGTCCGCCTGCGCGGCGCGAACGAGGCGGATGCCGACCGCCGGATCGAGGCGCAGGCAGGCTTGATGGACGGGCTGCGGCCGGTCGCGACGCGCGTCATCGACACGACCGGCACGCCGGAAGCCACGAAGGCGCTCGTGGAGACGGCCTACGAGCGTGCTCGCGACGCGGTGAGGCCGGCGGGAGTGGCTCGGCCCGAGGCATGACGCGGCCGCCCGACCCGGGGCGGGCCGGGTCGGGCGGCCGGGGAGGCGCGCCGGGTCAGCGGCGCAGGAGATGGCGGGATCGCCAGCGCCGGCGCCGCTTAGGGCTTTGCCGACGCCGATGGAGACGGAGCGGCAGACGAGCGAGGGCTCGCTGTCGGGAAGGGCGTGGGCACCGGCCCGACCTGGCCGCCCTTGCCCGGCGGATACACCTGCGGAATGGGCAAGCCGTAGCGCTGGATGATGAGGTTCGTCGTTTCGCCCAGCTTGCTGGCGTCGACCGGGCGAGTGTCCTCGTCCGGCCGGAGGGCGAGGCTGAACGAGGCCGTGCCGCTCGCCTGGAGATGGGAGATCTCCTCGGCCACCGGCTCGGACACCTTGAGCACGTAGAAGTTCTGTGCCTTGGCGAGGACCAGGACGTTCTGATAGGTCAGCTTGGTAGACTTGTCGGTGTAGGCGCGGCCCAGGTCCAGCATCTCCTGATTCACGTTGACCGTGGCCGTGACGAAGACGTCGACAGTGGCGTTGGCCGCCACGAGTCCACCCACAGCGCGGTCGTCCGGCACCGTGATCGAGACCGCGCGCCAGAACTCGGAGCCGGGGCCGATCACCTCTCCAGGGCTGACGATGGAGAACTGGCCACCCGTGGCCGCCGAGGCCATCAGGTTTGTCGTCACCATCTGGCCTTCGAGCACGGACACGGCGAGGATCCGCCCGACCACGAGC
>Ga0184612_10001165_pt1 | contig 12706 bp, 9 predicted proteins | sample PLM3_60_coex_FD_133163 | JGI IMG/M metagenome (GOLD analysis project Ga0184612, IMG submission 133163) | Groundwater sediment microbial communities from an aquifer in East River, Colorado, USA - PLM3_60_coex | ecosystem: Environmental > Terrestrial > Soil > Riparian zone | place: USA: East...
ACCCGTCTCAACTCTCTCGCACTCATCCATGTCCTTCCCAAACGATGACCCCCTTCGAGGTCATCAGCTTAGGGGACATTTCTATTTCGCTCAGGAGGGGACACTATCATTTCGCTACAACACCAGTCCGTTTGTCACCAGTCCGTTTGTCACCAGCCCGTGAAGGCGGCCTCGCCTTCCAGCAACGCTTTTCAGCTTCGCCGCGTTTGACATCGAAGCGGCCGTTCCTTGATACTTCCGGGAGCGCGCTGACAGGGCGCCACCCACCCGCGGCAAGGGAACATTCCCACCTGTTTTGGTCTGAGTCGTGTGCGTGTGCACCTTCTTTCAGCCTGGTTTCAGCGGGGTACAGGCGATTCGTGAAAGAGGGGCGCAATGACCGCTTCGAAGTCTCTCCCGGCCCGTCCGTCTCTCGACTCCCTCCGCAAACAGGCAAAGAAGCTCGCGCGCGACATCGCCGCCGGTGACGCCGCCGCCATCGCGCGTGCGCGCGCGCATCTGCCGAATGTCGACCTGCCGCTGACGCAGCGCAACGCGCAACTCGTGATCGCACGTGAGTACGGCTTCACCGGGTGGCAAGATCTCACGGCGGAGGTGACCAAACGCCTCGGCCACGGTCTGGAGTGGGCAGTCAAGCAGGCTCGGCGCATCATTCATGACAACGACGTCGAACGCCTGAAGCAACTGTTGGCTGAATACCCGGCGTTGCTGTCCTGGCAAGGCAACGACTGGGGCAGCACCGGCGGCCTGCTGGAATTCGCCACGGGCTCCTATGGCGACAGCTTTGACCCGATCAGCGAAGAGCACTTCACCCGCGCAGCGTGCGCAGGGCTGCTGATCGACGCCGGTGCGGTCGTGCAGCCGTCGGTGTGCGAGGGCCTCCTCAGATCGCGCGCGAGAGGGCTGCTGGAGCTATTTCGACGTAAAGGCCTGCTTCCCGGCACGCTCAAGTTCCATGCGGCGCTTAGCGACATCGATGCAGTTCGCACCGCGCTCGATGAGGACGGGAACAATCTCGCCGCCGTCACCGAAGCGTTCACGATCGCGTGCGGCTTCGAGCACGAGGCCGTGGCGTCGCTCCTGCTGGAGCGGTGTATCGCGCTCGATCCCGAGCTCAGCTCACACATCGATGGAAGTGTCGGGCGCCACGCCTTCGTCAGCTACTTCGTCGAAAACCGACCCGGGCACGCGACGGCGGTCGGGCTGTGGAAGGGTTTCGTCATGGAGCAGGTCAGCCGTGCGGTCTCTTCCTGGAGTGGTCACTCGACCTCGGTGACGCCACCAATCGGGGATAGCGACCTGACGGCGTTCGTTCGCCTTTTCCAGCATGAGCCGTGGCTGCTCGGTGAAGCCTTCGTGGAGTTTCAGGCTGACATCGTCGGGGCGGCCACGCTGAAAGACCGCCGGGAATTCATCACCGTTCTTCTCGACCTCGATCCCGCGATCCTGCGGCGCCAGCCGCCTCCCCCTTCGCAGGCCATCGAGTTCGCGTTCACCTACGTGAGGACACACCTCATTCCATTGCTCACCCGCATCTGGCCGCTGCCCGACGATCTGCCGCACGCGGCAGGCATGGGTAACCTCCAGCGTGTGAAGCAGTGGTTCGACAAGTCCGGCGCGCCGGCGCTAGGCGATGTCGAGAATCACTACCCCTGCAGTCCATACATGCCGAAGGGCCGAGTCGACGAATATGCGCACCAGTGGGGCCCGCAACGTGACCAGCGTGTCCTCGACGTGGCGTTCGCCTGGTCCGTCATGAACAGCCACTTCGACGTGGCGGACTTCCTGCTCGACCACGGCGCCGATATCAACACCACGTGGAGCTCCCATGAGCCGGCGAGCATCCTGCACGAGCTGGTGTTCCACGCGAACTATGAGTCGATGCGATTCCTCATCGACCGAGGCATCGACCTGACGACCAAAGACTACCGTTGGAACGCTACTGCACAGGGCTGGGCGCGCCACGCCGCGAATGACGAGAAGATGGCGCAGTGGCTGGACGAGGCAGAACGGCAGCGGGAACAAGGACGATGAGCGCTGACGCACGCGCAAATCCTCGTGCGCAGGATAGTTGGCTCAATGTTTGTGCGGGTAAACTCGGAGTGCGCCCACACCGGGTGCGCCCACCACCGGGGTTCGATAGAGCGGCGCTCGGCTTTTCAGCAAGTCCTCGTACGAAGACGCATTGCCGCATCGTCCGGGTGCGGTCGAGGCGTCGATTCCTGCTACGCTCCTAAGCCGCAGGGTTCGCCTTGCCGATATGGACCGATCAGTTGAACAGCGGATTCTTGCCTGTCTGAAAGGGATCGCAACCGGTGACGCGATCGGAAAGCAAACTGAGACGCTGTCCCGCGAGGACGTTCTCCGATGGTATCCGGACGGCGTCCATGGGTTCGAGGGATCGCCAGGAACACCTATCCCCCGCTACGTCGGCAATAGGAAGCGCGAGTGGCGCATCGGCGAGACCACCGACGACACCGAGCGGACGGTCGCTGTGGCGAGGGCAATTCGCCAGGACGGCGATGTGCGGCACACGAGCGTCGGTCGCGAACTGCTGACGTGCATCAAGTGCGTTCATCCGGGTCTTCGATCGCTCTGGGAGTTCCATCAAGCAGGCGACCCCGCACGCGTGACTGACCGCCACGATGGATGTGGCGCGGCCGTTCGGGTCGCGCCCGTTGGTATTCTTTATCGCTCGGACCGGCTGGAACAGATTGTCGCGGCTGCCCGCGAGGCCTCGGTTTCAACGCACGGGGGTGCGTTGGCGATCGCGGCTGCAGCGGCTACCGCCGCCGCCGTCTCCGCCGCTATCGACGGAGCATCGTCGTTCGAGATCATCGAGATCGCACAACGTGCAGCAGTTTTGGCCGAACGCAACCGGCCAGGTTCGACCACGGCCACTTTCGCGGAGGCCATTCAGACCATCCACCAAGACCTGCACCTATGGAGTGAGCTCCGACCTGCGGAAGTCGCAGCCAGATACTTTCCCAACGGGCCGCTGACGATTGTCCCGTTGGCCATCGCGCTCGGAACAGCCATGTCCTCCGCCGAGGCCGCCATTCTTCTAGCGACAAATATCGGCGGCGACAGCGACTCCGTTGCGTCCATTGCAGGTGCGCTCCTCGGAGCGAGATACCCCGATACAGTGAACGACGAATGGTACGAGGTTGTCGAAAGGGTCAACAGCCACGATCTGCGTTCGCTCGCCGAAGCTCTGAGCGGGCTGCGACACTGACGAAGCGGGGCGTGTGACGCAGTCGATCGACTTCGACTCGCAAGCCTCTCGCAAATCCTCGATCTTTTTGCGGAGGATAGTCGGCTCAATGTTTATGCGGGTGAACGCCAGGCCGTGGAACCATGCTAGATTGCCGCGATTCTAGAAATGACCTCGGACATAACTCCAACGGTGCTCGTGGCTACGTGGCGCGACGGACTGTTCGTCGTCGGGGGCGAGACTCCCGGCCATGAGTTCGGCGGTCAATCGGTCAGAGCGCTCGCACCCGACGGGTATGGCGGCGCGTTCGCCATCGTCGACGGACGCTCGCTGCGCCGGCGCGCTCCCGACGGCGTGTAGAGCACGATCGCGACCACGGAGTTCGATCTCGCGTGCTGCGTGGCGGTGGGCGACGTCATCTACGTCGGAACTGATGATGCACGCGTTCTGCGCGTTGACGCCGCCGGAGCACACGAGCCACTTCGCGGCTTCGACGAGGTGGCCGGGCGCGACACATGGTACGCAGGCTCGGCAGTCATCAACGGTCAGCGCGTCGGCCCGCCGCTCGGGATCCGCTCGATAACCGCCACCCCTGACGGCGCGGTGCTTCTCGCCAACGTCCACGTCGGCGGTGTCCCCCGGTCGACGGACGGCGGCGCAACGTGGCAGCCCACCATCGACGTCGACAGCGACGTCCACGAGGTTCGCGCGCACCCGAATCGTCCAGGCGTCGTGATGGCCGCCGCTGCGATCGGGCTCTGCACCAGCCGCGATGGTGGGCTGACATGGGATGTCGAACAGGAGGGCCTGCACGCCTCGTACTGCTCTGCAGTCGCGTTTGCCGGCGACGACGTCCTCGTGTCCGCATCCTTAGACCACTTCGCGGCGCAGGGCGCGATCTACCGACGACCGGTCGATGGACACGGTCCTTTGGTCGCCATTGCCGGCGGCCTGCCCAAATGGATCGACGGTATCGCCGACACTGGTTGTATTGCCACGCACCGCTCCGCAGTCGCGATCGCCGATCGGAACGGCAACCTTTACTTATCAGGCGACACGGGCCGGAGCTGGTCGCGCCGGGCCGACGGCCTCCCACCCCCGAGCAGCGTCCTCATCGCCTGAGCGCCAACGGAAGGTATTGCCTTTGCGCCCGCCTCGCGCAAATCCTCGAACTTCTTGCGGAGGATAGTTGGCCTAATGTTTATGCGGGTGAACTCGAAATGCGCCCACCAGGTGCGCCCACCATCGGGTAGCGATAGAAAAACGCTTGGCCGTCTCGAAACGAGCTCAGGTATAAAAACGGGAGCCGACCTCGCGGACGCTGCAGTCATCGCCTGAGCGGACTCTCCTAGATGGACTTGGGGAACGAAACGACTTATCCTAGCGTATCTAGGAGAACGTCGCGCACATGGCGAAGAAATCCGCTGATCTGCTCCCCGGCACGCTCGACATGCTGATTCTGAAGGCGGTCTCGCTGAAGCCTTTGCACGGCTATGGGGTACTGCTGCGCATCGCTCAGATTTCCAAGGATGTCCTGGACGTTCCACAGGGGTCCCTGTATCCAGCGCTGTACCGCCTGGAACATCAAGGTCTGATCAACGCGGAGTGGGGCGAGAGCGAGAACAAACGCCGCGCGAAGTTCTACACGCTGACGCCCGCTGGCCGAAAACGGCTTCGGGAGGAAACTGCGAGCTGGAACCGTCTCGTCGCTGCCATCGCCTCCTCGCTCAATGCCACGCCAGACGAGGTGTGAACGTGTTACATCGGTTTCGTTCCTTCACGAACGCCTTGTTTCGTCGAGACCGGTTCGAGGACGCCATGGCGGACGAGATGCGCGCTCATCTCGACATGCGCGTTGAGGATCTCGTGGCCGCGGGCATGGCGCGGAGTGAAGCGGAACGGTGCGCCCGGATGGAGTTTGGTTCGATCGACGGCGCGAAAGACGACTGCCGGCAGGCGCGCGGCGTCTCGTTCGTCGATGCCCTCGGTCAGGATTTACGTTACGCGTTGCGAGTGCTGCGCCGAAGCCCTGGCTTCGCCCTGCTCTGTATCGGCATCATGGCGGTCGGGATCGGCGCGAACACGGCCGTCTTCAGTGTCGTCAACGCCGTGTTGCTGAAGCCACTCCCGTATCGCGACCCAGGCCGCATCGTCACGTTGTCGAACGTCGTGAGGACGCCGGCCGGTGCACATGCCCTCGCGAAACTGATTTCCGTGCCCGATTTTCAGGACTGGCACGACCAGAGCACCGTCTTCGATGCGATGTCGTACTACGCAACGCGACGGGTGTCCGTCACGGTCGGTACGAGCGCCGAGTATGCGCGACTGACGAGGGTGACGCAGGAATTCTTCCGCGTCTTTGACATACAGCCAGTCGCCGGCCGGTCGTTCACGGCAGACGAAGAACAAGTGGGCGCGGGCGCCGTGCTCGTCAGTTCAGCCTATGCGCGACAGCATTTCGTTGAACCGTCGCGCGCGCTTGGTCAGGTGCTTCGCGTGTTCGATCGCCCCGTGACGATCGTCGGTGCCCTGCCGCAGGGGTTCGACTTTCCCGACGGCACCGAGATCTGGTTTCCTGCGACAGCGCTCGCATCCCCATCGGTGACGCAACGTACGTCCAACAATAGACTCGCGATTGGACGGCTGAAACGCGATATCACGCTGCCAGCCGCGAGCGCAGAGATGACGGCAATCGCGAGACGACTGGAGCAGGCGTATCCCCAGTCGAACAGCGACAAGGGCATTGCCCTGACTCCGCTGCTCGACGACACCGTCGGGGATATGGGCGCGATGCTGTATCTGCTGCTGGGTGCAGTAGGTCTCGTGCTTCTCATTGCCTGTGCCAACGTCGCCACTCTATTGCTGGCGAAGGCCACAAGCCGTGCCCACGAAATGGCGATTCGCGCGGCCCTCGGTGCGAGCCGGTCTCGCATCGTCCGACAGTTGCTTGTAGAAGGCCTCGTGCTCGCGATCATCGCAGGCGTCGTTGGCTTGGTGGTGGCCGTCTGGGGAACGAGGGCCCTTGTCGCGATCGCTCCGGCGGGTGTTCCGCGACTCGCCCAAGCGGGAGTTGATGGGACCGTACTCACGTTCACGTTATGCGTCTGCACCTTGATCAGTGTGCTCTTCGCTCTGCCGCCGGCCCTTCAGGTCTCGCAGGTCGACACGAACGACTCGTTGCAGGCCTCAGCAGGACGGACCGTGGTGGGAGGTCGTGGCAGGACGCTGCGCGACGCGTTGGTCGTCGCGGAAATCGCGCTCACTGTGGTCCTGCTTACTGGCGGAGGGCTGCTCGTCCGGAGCCTTCTTGCGCTCCAGCAGGTGTCTCTCGGTTTCCGGCCTGAGCACGTATTGGCGATGGAAGCGACACCGCAGAATGTGCAGCGCGCCAAGGCATTCTTTACAGGGCTCCTCACCGACGTATCGGTGCTGCCTGGTGTTATCGCCGTTGGCGCGATCAATGCACCTCCCGGGAACGTCGATTCTACGAGCACCTATTGGGTCGATCATCTTCCGAAGGAATTGAACATGGCGACCGCTCCTCCCGCGGTCATGTCGGTCGTGGCGCCCGGTACGTTCAACGCGCTCGGCATTCCGCTGCGGCGCGGCCGAGACTTCGGTGAAGGCGACGCGGCCGACGCCCCTCGCACGGCCATCATCAACGAGTCATTGGCCCGACAGGCGTTTCGTAACGGCGACCCGCTCGGGCACCTGATTTTCTGCGCGTTCGATTCGCTTGAGCCCATGACGATCGTCGGCGTCGTCGGCGATGTGCGCCAGTACGGTCCCGCGCGCGAAGCCTCACCAGAATGCTATCTCCCATACCTGCAGCACGGCTTCAACAATGCGACGTTGAGCATCGTCGTGCGGACCTCGGGCGACCCGGGCTTTCTCGCGGAAACCATGCGACAGAAGGCTCACGCGCGCTCACCCGACGTCTCGGTCAAGGCGACGACGATGGATGTCTTGGTTGGCGAGCACTTCGCGGCGCCTCGGTTCCGCGCCATCCTGGTGACGCTGTTTGGCGCCGTTGCATTGAGCCTCGCATTGGCTGGCATCTACGGAGTCATGGCGTACACCATCGCCCAGCGATCTCGTGAGATTGGCCTCCGAATGGCATTGGGAGCCACCGCACAAAACGTCCTGTGGATGATGCTGAGGCAAGGGGGCCAAATCGTCGCGGCAGGGCTCCTCATCGGACTCGTCGGCGCAGCGGCCATGACGCGACTCCTGACAACCTTCCTGTTCGAGATCAGGCCCAATGACGGAATTACCTATGCTTCGGTCGTGGCTTTGCTTGGCGTGATGTCGACGTTGACGATTTATCTTCCGGCCCGGCGGTCATCGAAGGTCGAACCGCTGATCGCGCTACGCGCGGACTGAACTTCCTCAGCGCTGAAACTTCGCTTGGAGCGCCCGCCTCTCGCAAATCCTCGAACTTCTTGAAGCAGCCGTTCTTTCTGTTGGTTTCGACAATTCGATCGGAGGGTGTCTACGTGGATGGTTGACTGGGACAGCCAATCCGGCGCACGGCGGCGACACTCGTCGCGGAACTGTCCCCACGATTCTCCGTACGACGCGCCAAAACAGCGTATCCAGAGCCAACCCGGCCAACTCGCTCGATCGGGGAAGTAGAAAAGAGCGAAGTATTTACGAGGAAAATCGAGGTTGGACGAGAGGCGCGTTTCCGTTTAGCAAACCGCTCTACGCGGCTCTCTGGAAGTCCTCGATTTGGCGCATCCAGCTGGTCAGTGGGTTCCATCTGGGACAAATCTGGGCCACCATCCTCAGCAATAATTACGAACAGCGCGAAGCAGATGAGAGGTCGGAAGCTACGACGGCATTGCCGTGACGATCCGGTGTCGTGTGCCAGAACTGAGTGCTCCGATTGGCTGTCCGCACTCGAATTAGCTCGCAGCCGGAGTTTTTGCGGAGTACAGCATTAGACAGAAGACGGCCTACCGTCGTGGCTGGGCGCCTCGAAACGCTTCCATTCCCAGGCTGCGAACCATAGCAACGAATCGCGGGTCTTCACGCAGGCTGATGAAGGCCGGGCTCACCTTCAGAAGGTTCAAAGAAACGGAACGCTCATCATAAGCCTTTTCCAGCCATTCCATCGCACGGCGTTCGTCACCCAGCCCGCCATAAATGACGGCCCGATTGAAGGGCGAGATATAGCGTTGCTTTGACTGTTCGTTCAACTGGCCGACGAGCTTCAGTGCTTCGCTTCGGTTTCCGGCTAACGCATGTGCGAGCCCGAGCTCCGCCGTCACTCTGGGGTTTCCCGATAATGCAGCGGCCCTTTTCAACGCCGCGACGGCCTCGACGTACCTCCCGCTCAAAACGTACGTCTGCCCGAGACGATAGTGTCCGAGAGGAAAGCTCGGATCCATCTCGATCGTTTTCCGAGACTGATCGATCGCTTGCTCGTACTGTTCGCCAATCGCGAGGATCCACGCCACACTCGCGCTGAAGGTGAGCGATAACGGGTCGAGTTCCCGCGCTCGTCTGATTTCATCCAGCGCTTCATCCTGACGCCCCATCCACGCGAGGCACAGCGCGTACCAGTGATGCGCGCTCGCGTAGTTTGGATTGAGCTCGATCGCGCGCTTGAACTCCTTTTCAGCGTCAGCCCAATCGCGGTCGTACTGAAACTTGATGTGACCGAGCGTGGCATGCGCTTCGCCGAGCGTATCGTCGATTGCGAGAGCTCTGTTGACCGCCGCCCTGGCTTGCGGAAAGGCTTCGCGTGCAGGAAGAACTTCCTGAAGGACCTCCGAAAGCGCAAGGGATATGTACGAATCCGAAAGGCTTGCGAAAGCAAGAGCGTACGACGGATCTTTCTCGATCGCCTCGCGAAAGTACTCCATTGCCTTCTTCGTCGTCGCTTCCGTCCTCTTGTTTCGGTAATAGCGTCCTTTGAGCAGCGCTTCGTACGCGTCGCGATTGACCGGCCGGACGTCTCCAAGCCGCGCTTGCTCGTCAGCATTCAAGGCAATCCGGATCGCATTCGTGATCTCGCGCGCCAGCTCGCCTTGCAGCATCACGATGTCGCCCAGCGCACGGTCGTAGCGTTCCGCCCACAGCAGCTTTTCGGGGTTCACCTGGATGACCTGCGCGGTGACACGAACCCGCTCGGCCGAACGCGCGACGCTGCCCTCCACGACGGCGTCGACATTCAATTCCTGCGCGATCTCGGCCAATGCCTTACGGGTACCCTTCAACCGCATGACCGACGTCCGCGAAATCACGCGCAGGGACCCGATCTTGCCCAACTGCGTGATCAGCTCGTCTGTTATCCCATCGGCGAAATATTCCTGCTCCTGATCGCGCGACTGATTTTGCAGCGGCAGTACCGCAATGGAACGGATCGTTCCCGTCGGTGCGGGAGCTGACGCTTGACGGCGGGCGCTGAGCCCGATCCACCACGCGATCGCGGCAATGCCCGCGATCACTGCCACGGCGATGAGCGCGGTGGATAATCCGGGGCGATTCGTCGAGGTTTCATCGCGTGCTGATGAATCCGTCGCCTGATCGCGGTGGGGGTCCTGTCCCTGCGTCGGGTCGGCATCCCTGGTCACCATCTCGACGCCGGTATCGAACAGGTATCCGCGCCCTCGCACCGTTTTGACGATCCCCTCGGCCTGGCCGAGCGCACGACGGATCTCCATCAGGCTTTGCACCAGCGAGTCGTCGGTCACGGCTACGTCCTTCCAGACGGACTCCATCAGCTCCGATTTGCCCACCACGCGGCCCGCGTGTGTCACGAGATGGACGAGCACGTCGTACGTACGGGGACGCAGCCTGATCTCGTCGGCTCCGTGAATGAGAAGTTGACGCCTCGGGTCGAGGATGAAGTCGAGAAACCTGTAGTCGCCGGCCTGTCCGCCTGGATTCGGCGGTATTTCGGCGTCCTTTCGGCCAGCTTTCGTGTCCATTTCGTGACGCCGCTCGGGACCGAGCACTACAAGGGAGACGAGCGAAAACGGCGCGGTTTTCAGAACGCGTCCGCGAACGCCTGGACGCGCGCCCCCAATTATAGGGGCTCGACGCCAGGCCGTCTGGAATAAGGAGGGGTTATGACCCCGAGGCGGTGTTATTTGGAACTGGCGGCGGCTGTGGGACTGACCGTGGCGGTACTTTCATCAGTGAGCGGCGGTACGGTCATCGCACAGCGAACAGAGACGTCGAAGCTCAACTGCGGCGTCCCGCCATGTGATGCCGTGGCGCGGGGCCGTGCGGCCTTCAACAGCAGGAATCCGGGCGATCTCGGCGGAAACGGCCGCGCATGTGCTGACTGCCACATGCCCTCCGAAGCATTTCAGCTCTCGCCGGCGGCCGCGAGGGCGCGATTCGATGCGCTCGTGGCAAGAAGGGCCGAAGACCCGGACGCGGACGATCCGCTCTTCCGGCCGGTCGACGCCGATGACTTCCGGACGAACGGAGACGCGGCGGTCGATTTCTCGAATCTCGTCGAAAACGGGCTCGTGCGCGTGACGATGCCTTTGCCTTTGAACGTCAAGCTCATCGATCCCTTAACGGGTCAACCGTCGGATGAAACCACGGTCGATGTCTGGCGGGCGGTGATGCCCGTTCTGAACGTCTCGATCACCGGGCCGGACGCTGTCTTGCCAATCTGGCCGACCGGAGCGCCGCGCGCTCCGATCATGGGCCAGGACCCTAACGGCCCGAACCGCCAGGGGGGCTACCAGCACGATGCGCGGTTCGAGACGCTCCAGGAGCAAGCCCGAGGCGCCCTGTTCGCGCACGCCCAGGTCTCCGTCGAGCCTCAGACTCGCCTGTTGGACGACCTCGCCGCGTTCCAGCAGACGCTGTTTTCTTCACCGGGCGTGGAGGTCCTGGCGAGTGCGATCCTCTCCGGATCGGCCTTTCCGGATCCCGATCCGGAATTGAACGAGATCGAGCAGCAGGGCAAAGCGGTGTTCACGCGCGCATGCGCTCAATGCCACGGCGGCACGCTGCACCCGAGCACGTCGACCCCCGACGCGGCACTCGTGCGCCCAATCGTCCGGTACCACAGCATCGCGAGCGCGTGCCCACGGCCCGGAACCGACGGCTTCTCGGCCTGTCCGCCGCGCCTGGCGCGTAACGCGCGTACCTACCGAATCACGCTCGCGAATGGCGGGTTTCAAACTGTCACGACGTCGGATCCAGGGCGATTGCTCCTCACCGGCCAACCGGCGGATCTCAGCGTCATGGACGTCACCCAACTACGTGGAATCGGCAGGACCGCTCCGTATTTCCACAACAACTCCGCCGCGACCCTCGAGGAAGTACTCGACCATTACGATGCCCGCTTCAGACAGGTGGCGCGCCTGAATCCGCCGCCGAACCTGCCGCCGATTCTCTCGTCGGACGGGTTTGTGGTCGATCGTGGATTTGTGACTGCGGAGGAGCGTCCGGCGTTGCTCGCGTACCTCCGCAAGCAGTAGGAGTCCGATGTGTCGAAGGCTGATTGGCATCGTCCCGAGTGTGCCCACCAGTCTGCCCTAACGCCATCCGATGTCCATCATTTGGCAACCAACGCCAACCAAGTTCCCAATAAAAAACGGGCCGAAATCTCGAAGATTCCGGCCCGTTCTGTAATCACAGGCAGCCTTAGCAAACCACCCCTCCGCGGCTTTCTGGAAGCTCTCGATCTCGCGCATCCAGCTGGTCAGTGGGTTCCATCTGGGGAAAATCTGGGCCACCAACCTTCGCTTGCTTGCGCTGTTGCACGGCGCAAGCTTCGGTTGGCAAGCCAAATGAAGGTTGTCCACCGTAGCGCGTAGCGCGAAGGTGGACCGTTGGCAAGCCACGCGAAGGGTGTCCATCGTAGCGTGTTCAGCGTTAGTTGTGAGCCGCGAAGGGACGGCCGGCAAGCCGCCTTCGTGCATTTGGACACGCAGATGATTGAAGATTCTGAATACGTCTTACGTCCCCGGGTTACGCAAAAACTCGTCGCACGAATCCAACCGATCTCCAAGCCGTGGGAATGTCGACAGCGCCCCACGGTAATAGGTTTGCATTGTTGGTGTCGTGCCGCTCACCAAATGCTTTGTCTACGTCCTGAAAAGCCAGGTCCAACCTTCTCGCTATTACACCGGTCTGACATCTGATGTCCCAGCGAGACTTGCAGCTCACAACAATGGACGTTGTCCTCACACGGCAACGGGCCGACCTTGGAATGTTGAGGTCGTGGTGGAGTTCGCGGATGAACAACGTGCGATCGCATTCGAGCGATACCCCAAATCCGGCTCGGGTAGCGCCTTCGCCAGGCGTCACTTCAGATGAACGGCGCTGGCGCAGCTTGTCGCGAAGATCTGCACGATGTGTTTAAGCCGATCAGCTCGCGGGGTTGGGCCGTTGAGGGGGGATGTCCCACTGACTGTTGAAATTTGAAAGCGGCGGCTCCTCACTGGTCGTGCTATACGACCGGTGACTAAGCCAGGGCGAAAGCCCGCCAACAAGGAGCCGCCATGAAACGAGAGT
>Ga0184612_10001166_pt1 | contig 12700 bp, 9 predicted proteins | sample PLM3_60_coex_FD_133163 | JGI IMG/M metagenome (GOLD analysis project Ga0184612, IMG submission 133163) | Groundwater sediment microbial communities from an aquifer in East River, Colorado, USA - PLM3_60_coex | ecosystem: Environmental > Terrestrial > Soil > Riparian zone | place: USA: East...
CAGGAGGCCCAGAAGTTGACGACCACCGGGCGTCCGCGCAGGTCGGCGAGGCTCACCGGGATCCCGTCGAGGTCGGCCAGGTCGTAGGGGATGCATTCCACTTGCTTGCCGGCGCGATCCATGGCTGCCGCCGTCTCCTCGAGACCCGCGCCATTGCGGGCGATGAGCACGAGCGCGGATACGTCCGGCTCACGGCTCATCCGGATCGCCGCGGCCCGGCCGATGCCCTGGCTGGCACCCGTGATGACGCAGACCTTGCCCACGTCAGCCCCCGCGGCCCATGACGTCGGCGTAGATCGCCTCGGCGGTCACGATGTCGGTCGGCACGGTGATCTTGATGTTCCGCTCCGACCCGGGCAGGATCCTGACCTTCTCGCCGGCGTAGCGGTAGAACAGGCTCGCGTCCTCGGTGAACGTCGCCCCGTCGCGTCGAGCCGCCTCGTGCGCGGTCGTGAGCGTCGCCCGGTCGAACTTCTGGGGCAGCTGCACATTGACGAGCTCGTCGCGCTCGAGCAGGTCCTCGACGTACTCATGACCCTTCAGGACCGTGAACGGGATCGGGATCCCGAACATCGCGTTCGGGTCCTCGGCGGCGATCAGTTCGCGGAACTCCTCGACCGTGACCAGCGGTCGGACCGCCTCGTGGATGATGACCGAGTCGCAGTCGGCCAGCGCAGCCAGGCCGAGGTAGGTCGACTCCTGGCGCGATCCGCCGCCGAGGATGCACGAGAATCGCGCGTCGAACCCGTGGTTGGCGACGAGCCGCCTGGTCTCGTCGAGATGCGCCTCCGGGCAGGTGACGACGACGCGTTCGATCGCGGGGATGACCCGGGCCTTCTCGAGCACATGGACGATGAGCGGCTTGCCTCCGAGCAGCAGGAACTGCTTCGGAAACGGTCGACCGATGCGCTTGCCGACCCCACCGGCGAGCACGATCATGCCGATCTTCATGCGGACCTCCGTGTGCGCCTGCCCCGGGCCGTCTCGGTCCGTCGGCTCCCATCGTCTTCGTTCCAGAGAGTACCCCGCGGACTGCCGCGCGGCTCGTAGCGGATATCATCCGCGACTGGCGGGTCCTCCCGACCCCGTCGCGACGACGTCGCACAAGGAGCCCGGATGCAAAATCGGACCCGAAGTCCGGCGATCGACATCGTCTCGGTCCGCTGGGAGCGCATCCAGCTGGTCCTGGCGCTCCGCCCGTCGGCGGGTACGGCGCTCGACGTCGATTCGTTACGGCTCGAGCAGGTCGGCGGCCCCGGGAACCTGCCACCGACCCACGTCTCGCTCGAGGGCGACGTCGTCCGGATCCGAATCAACGTCATGCAGGGGCCGGACCTGCAGCCGCTCGAACCCGGGCGTTGGCAGCTCACGGGCCGCACCGGTCCGGACGGACCACGCGCGCCGTTGCGCGTCTCCGACCCCGGGGCGTTGAGGGGTGAGGCCGGCGCCGCCGCGTTCCGGTTGCGGGACGGCATCTTCCGGGCCGCACCGGTGGTGGCCGCCGAGGACGACTCGTTGGCGCTCGACATCGGGTTCGAGGCCGGCGTCGGGTTCGCGAGCGACGCCGGACGTCGGGCCCGCACCAGGCAGCGTCTCAGGGGCTCGCTGGGCGCGGCCAGGGGCGCCGCCTTTCGGCTGGCGCTCCGCGGGATCAACGCGGTCTCACGTCGCAAGGGCAGACGCGTGCTGTTCACTTCGGACTCGCGAGCCGGGCTCGAGGGCAACCTCAAGGACGTCCACGACCGGATGGTGGAACGCGGCCTCGACCGCGAGTACCGGCTCGAGACCCTCTTCAAGGAGAGCATCGCGACGCGCCGGCGGATGGTCGATCGGCTCCGCCTGCCATGGCAGCTGGCCGCCGCCGACGTCGTCGTCATCGACGACTTCCATCCCGTCATCTATCGGATCGGGGTAGATCCGGGCGTCCGGATCATCCAGCTGTGGCACGCGTCCGGGGCGTTCAAGACGGTCGGCTACAGCCGGGTCGGCAAACCTGGAGGGCCGGACCCGTATGGCCGCGGCCACAAGAACTACACCCACGCCATCGTCAGCTCGGAGCATGACATCCCGTTCTACGCCGAGGCGTTCGGGATCCCGGAGGCACGCGTGGTCCCCACGGGTATCCCGCGCATGGACCGCTTCTTCGACGAGGCGGCCCGATCGGCCGGCCTCGAGGCCGCCCACGCGGCCTTCCCGGAGACCGCGGGACGGATGACGATCCTGTTCGCCCCGACGTTCCGCGGCGACGGCCCGCGAACCGCCTCGTACGACATCGCGGGACTCGATTACGCGGCGCTCCATGCGCTATGTCTCGAGAAGGACGCGGTCATCATCATCCGGATGCACCCGTTCGTGACCGAGCCACTGGCCATCCCCGTGTCGATGCGGGACCGCCTGCTCGACGGATCGGCCATCCCGCTCGACGTCAACGACCTGCTGTTCGCGGTCGACCTGGTCGTCACGGACTACTCGTCGATCGTGTTCGAGTTCTCGACGCTCGGGCGGCCGATGCTGTTCTTTGCCTACGACCTCGACGAGTACGTCGCGACACGCGACTTCTACGAGCCGTTCGAATCGTTCGTGCCCGGACGGATCGTGCGGACGTTCCCCGAGATGCTCGATGCCATCCGGCGGGACGACTTCGAGGTCGAGAAGGTCGCGGCCTTCGCGGCCCGCCACTTCGCCCACCTCGACGGCGGGTCGACGGACCGGGTCATCGACGAGCTCATCCTCGCCAGGTGAGCGGCCTCGTCCTCACCATCCGCATCGTCCTCGTCCGGGTCGCTTTCGCCGTCGCCCGCCGCCTGCCGCTCCGCTCGAGGGTGGTCCTCGCGACCGCCCACGCCGCGCGACTGGCGGGCAACCTGGCCGCGATCCGCGACGATCTCGGGACGCGGAGACCCGCGGTCCCGATCGTCGTCCTGGCGCACCGCCCGGCGACCGGTCTCGGCGGCCGGCTGGTGGCCGCATGGCAGGCCGTCGTCGCGGGCTACTACCTCGCGACCTCCCGCGTGTTCATCGTCGACGACTATTTCTTCCCGATCTACGTCGTCAAGCCGCGGCCCGGGACCACGATCATCCAGACCTGGCATGCCTGCGGCGCCTTCAAGAAGGTCGGCTATAGCGTCCTCGACAAGACATTCGGGGTCGACGAGGCGCTCGCCCGCCGCGTCCGGATCCACTCGAACTACGACATCTGTCTGGTCGCGAGCCAGGCGGCCGCACCGCACTACGCTGAGGCCTTCCGCCAGCCGCTGGAGCGGTTCGTGTCACGCCTCGGGATCCCGAGGACGGATGTCTTCTTCGGCGAGGAACGGCTCGCCCAGACGCGCGAGGCGGTCCGCCGTCGGTATGCGCTGCCCGAGGGCCGGAGCGTGCTCCTCTACGCGCCGACCTTCCGCGGGGACAGCGTCACCGACGCGCGCGCCACGGACGACCTCGACCTCAACATGCTCCGGGAAACCCTCGGCGACGATCACGTCCTGCTCATCCGCCTGCACCCGTTCATCCGCTCACGGACGGTCATCGGCCCCGAGCTTGCCGGTTTCGCCATCGACGTGTCCGACCACCCCGACATCAACGAGTTGATGCTCGTCAGCGACGTGCTCGTGACCGACTACTCCAGCGCGATCTACGAGTTCGCGTTGCTCGGCCGACCAATGGTCTTCTTCGCGCCCGACTACGAGGCGTACGAGCGCGAGCGGGGCTTCTATTTCGACTACCGGACCGGCGTGCCGGGCCCGATCTTCGAGACGACCGCGGACCTGGCCGCCCACCTGCGCGCCGGCACGTTCGACATCGAGCGCGTGGAGCGGTTCAGGGACGCGTCGTTCGATGTCGCAGATGGAGGTTCCGCAACACGCGTCACGGACGAACTCATCCTGCCGTCATTGACCCGGGCGGGAGAACGTCGATAGCGCTGCGGACACGGTCCTTCGAGGGCTCGGTGTACCATACCGCGGCCCTCCATCCCCGGCGCGAGCCGGCCATGCCACAGGAATCGATCCACCCATGACCTTTCGAGCCAAGCCTGTCGTCAAGCGCACCCACCGCCCAGCGTGGGAAGCCCAGGACCGGCGGAACTTCTACCTCAACCTTGGCTTCGGCCTGATCGTCATCCTGGCCGTCCTCATCCTGGCGATCGTTGCGGGGCTGTCGTACTACAACGATCATCTCGCCTCGGTCGGCAGCGTCGACGGCCAGTCCATCTCGAAGGACGAGCTGAAGGATCGGATGACCATCGAGGCCTGGCGGCTCGATGAGTCCGACCGACGGATCCAGACCGCGGTCCTCGCCGGGCACATGACCCAGGCGCAGGCGTCGGCAGCCCAGCAGACCGTCGCCCAGCAGCGTCAGGCCCTCACCACGATCGCCCTCGAACGGATCATCGACACGAAGCTGCAGGCCACCCTGGCGACCCAGGAGGGCGTCGCGGCCACCCCCGCGGATATCGATGCCAGGCTGCTCGTCGAGGCGACCACGCCCGAGTCTCGTCATGTCTGGATGATCGAGGTCAAGCCGGCCACCGATCTCGGCGCCGTTGCCCCGACCGCCGCCCAGAAGCTCGCCGCGAAGGCGAAGGCCGACGCGGCGCTCAAGGACCTCCAGGCGGGCAAGAGCTGGGAGGACGTCGCCAAGACGGTCTCCACCGACACCGCGACCGCCCCCCAGGCGGGCGACCTGGGCTGGCTCGCCGTCGACGACAACCAGACCGAGGAGGCGTTCCTGAAGGCCGCCTTCGCGGTGGCCGTCAACACGCCGACCCCGGTCGTCGAGAGCAGCGACGGCATCTACCGGATCGGTCGGGCCACCGAGGTGCTCGCCACGGCCGTCGACGATGCCTATCAGGCCAAGATCGAGAACGCGAAGATCGACCTCGGGCGGTATCGGGCGGTCGTGTCGGCGGACGTGATCCACGAGAAGCTCCAGGCCAAGATCGTCGCCGATGTCACGGGCCCCGGCCCGCAGCGGAAGGTCTCCGAGATCTTCATCAGCGCCCCACCGGCCGAGCTCGGCGCGGACGCCATCAAGGTCCGCCACATCCTCTATTCGCCCGGCGGCGATGCGTCCAGCGCATCGAGCGTGCCCGCCGACGACCCAGCATGGGAGGCGGCCCACGAGAAGGCGCAGGCGGCCTACGTCCGGCTCCAGGCGAAGCCGGACCTGTTCGACGCCATCGCCCGCGAGGAGAGCGACGAGGCGCAGGCCAACGGCCCGACGGGCAGCGGCGGCAAGCTGCCGTTCTTCGACAGCAAGTCGCAGGTCGACGAGGCGTTCCTCGCCGCGATCATGGCGCCGGGCCTCAAGGCCGGTGACCTGCTCCAGCCGGTCAAGTCGGCGTTCGGGTGGCACGTCATCCAGGTCATGTACCGTCCGCCCGACCTCGACCGTCTCAACGCCATCAAGTCCCAGGTGGACGCAGGCGCCGATTTCGCGGTGCTGGCCCGTGACACCTCGGTCGCCCAGTCCGCGGGCACCGGTGGCGACATCGGCTGGGTGGTGAAAGGCCAGCTCGACGACCGCCTGACCGCGGCGATCTTTGCGGCTCCGATCGGCAAGACCTCGGACATCGTGACCATCGCGGACGAGGGTAGCTACCTGTTCAAGGTCTTCGCGGAGGAGACCCGGACGCCCGAGGGCCGGCAGCTCGAGGAATTGAAGTCGACCGCGTTCTCGAGGTGGTACGACGAGAAGAAGTCGGCGGCGAAGATCGAACGCGACGAGAAGATCGCGCCGACGAACTAGACGGGAGGGGCGATTGCTCGACGCGCTCGTCGCGGAGGCGCGGCTTCGCTGGGCGTTCGATCCGGCGGTCGGGTTGCAGGTATTCGCCGGCGAGTCATTGGTGGCCGCGCCGATCGAGCCGTCGCGTCCACTGCTGATCGTCCCGCTCTCCACCCTGCGGGCGACCCTCGACGGGTCCGGCCCGGTCCCACTGCCCGGCCGAGCCGGCACCGGCGGGTCGGACCCCCTGGCACTGGTGCGCAGGCTCTACCCGCCGGACCACGCGGTCGGGCGGTTCGGCCAGGCCGACGGGGCGACGATCGCCACGCTCGATCCCCAGTCGTTCGAGGCGCCGCTCTACCTCGCGCCCATCGCGCCCGAACTGGCGGTCGCCGGACCGTGGGCGATGCCCTGGATCTCGGAACGCCTTCGACGCCCGGACGGCTGTCCCTGGGACCGCGAGCAGACCCACACCTCGCTGCGCAAGCACCTGCTCGAGGAGGCGTACGAGGTCTACGACGCGCTCGAATCGGGTGCCACGCCCGAGCTAGCCGGCGAACTGGGCGACCTGTGGCTGCAGATCGTGCTGCACGCTCAGCTGGCGGCGGAGGCCGGCGTCTTCGATCTCGCCGACGTCCAGTCCGCGATCTCGACCAAGATCGTTCGCCGTCACCCGCACGTCTTCGGTGACGCGGTCGCGCGGACCGCCTCGGACGTCAACCGCCAGTGGGAGCGGATCAAGGCGGACGAGCGCGCGGCCGAGGCCGATGCGAGGCCCGAGGAGCACGATCCGTCGGGCACCACCGACACCAAGCGCCCTAGGAGCGCGCTGGACGGCATCAGCCCATCGATGCCGGCCCTCGCCGCCAGCCAGGAAATGCAGGACCGGGCGGCCAACCTCGGCTACGACTGGCCGTCGATCGAGGGCGTCCTCGACAAGGTCGCCGAGGAGGCGGACGAGCTGCGCCGCGCCGCGAACGCGGCGGAGCGGGTCGAGGAGTTCGGGGACCTGCTGTTCGTGCTGGTCAACGTCGCTCGCCGCCGTGGGATCGAGGCCGAGGCGGCCGTGCGGGCCGCCAACGCCAAGTTCAAGCGACGCTTCGCGAGCGTCGAGCGCGCCGCGGCCGACCAGGGTGTCGCCTTGCGCGACCTCGACTTCACTCGACTCGATGCAATGTGGGATGCCGCCAAGGCTGAGGAGGGGACGCGATGACCATCGGCAATCGGCCGCCCACCGTCCGTGCCGACGGGCGCGGCCCCAACGACCTGCGACCCGTGGCGTTCACGCTCGGCGTCCAGAAGTGGGCGGAAGGCTCGTGCCGGATCAAGGTCGGTGACACGGAAGTCCTGTGTGCGGCGACGATCGTCGACCGCGTCCCACCGCACCTGCGCGGCAAGGGCACCGGGTGGGTCACCGCGGAGTACTCGATGCTGCCGCGGGCGACCGCCGAGCGGACCGACCGCGAGTCGGTCAAGGGCAGGATCGGCGGGCGGACCCACGAGATCCAGCGGCTCATCGGTCGGTCGCTGCGCGGCGTCGTGGACCTTGCCAAGCTCGGCGAACGGACGATCACCATCGACTGTGACGTGCTCCAGGCGGACGGCGGGACGCGCACCGCGTCGATCACCGGCGGATACGTCGCGCTCGCGGCGGCGCTCATCACTTACGGGATGGAGCGACACCTCGTGGCCAAGGTCGCGGCCGTGTCGGTCGGGATCGTCAACGGGCTGCCGTACCTCGACCTCGACTACTCGGAGGACTCGCGGGCGGACGTGGACTTCAACGTGGTCGGCACCGATGCCGGGGCCTACGTCGAGCTGCAGGGCACGGCCGAGGGCGTGCCGTTCGACCGCGCGGCGGCGGACCGCCTGCTCGACCTGGCGGACACGGGGCTGACGCGCCTGTTCGAGGCACAGACCGCGGTCCTCGCCACCGTCCGGCGGTGACCGCGCGGCGCCTGCTGGTCGCGACGCGCTCGGCACACAAGTTGCGCGAGCTGAGCGAGGTCCTCGCCCTGGATGGGACCGAGCTCGTGTCCCTCGACACGCTCGGCATCGTCGGCGATCCGGTCGAGGACGGGTCCACGTTCGAGACGAACGCCGCGATCAAGGCCCGCTTCGGCCTGCGAGCCAGCGGTTTGCCGACCCTCGCGGATGATTCGGGACTCGAGGTGGACGCGCTCGGTGGTGGACCGGGCGTCCGGACGCGGCGATTCGCCGGGGAGGATGCGACCGACGACGCCAACAACGCGAAGCTCCTGGCGACGCTCGATGGCTTGCCGCCGGAGCGTCGTGGCGCCCGGTACGTGTGCGTCCTCGCCTTGGCACTCCCCGACGACGCGGGCCCGCGCGGTGGCATCCGGGTCATCGCGACACGGGGGACGTGTCGGGGTCGGATCGCTACGCGGCCGCTCGGGACCGGCGGGTTCGGCTACGACCCGATTTTCGAACCCGCGTCGGAGGACCCGGGCGGGCGGACGCTCGGGCTCTGGACACCAGCGGAGAAACACGCGATCTCGCACCGAGCCCGCGCCGCACGGCGGATGGCGCCGCGCCTGGTCACACTCGGGTTCTGAGTCCAGCCCGGCGGCCGATCAGCCCGGCGTCGCCTCCGGGGTCTGCGTCGCCTTGGGCGGCTTCGTCGGTTTCGGGGTCGGCCAGGGTTTCGGCGGCGTGCCGGGGTCGGAAAACAGGGCGGCCGCCATCGATCGGATGCGGGCGAGATCCGGCGCCTGCGAACTTCCGAAGCGGGTCTGCTTCGAGCGGACCAGCGGCGAACGGATGACCACGCTCGTCACGCCGTCCCGCCCGACCTCCTCCACGATGGCTGCCAGGGCCGGGAGCTGGTCGATCGGTACGTCGGAGCGGATCGTCTCGCCGACCGCAGCGAGGAGGTCGGGGAGCGCGAACAGGAGGCTGCCACCCCGTGTCGCCTGGTCTCGGAGGGCGACGAGGATCTGCTGCTGGCGCGCCTGTCGCGTGAAATCGCTCTCGCCAAGCGCCTTGCGGGACCGCGCGTAGGCCAGCGCATGCAAGCCATCGAGATGATGGGTGCCTGCCGTGATCGAGTAGCCGCGTCCGTCCAGGCCGTACCCGTCGTAGGTCGGGTCGTCGAATCCCTTCGCGACGGTCACGCTGACGCCCCCGACGGCATCGACCATCTTGACGAAGCCGATGAAATCGATGCGCGCGTAGTAATGGATCGGGATCTGGAGGAGGGATCCGATCGCATCCTGGAGCGCCCGGATCCCTCCATCCGGGAACTCCTCCGGGTGCGCATCCGCGTACTGCATGAGCGAGTTCAGCTTCGGCGCATAGGTATCGCCATCGCCGAGCGGCGTGTCGATCAGATCGCGTGGGAGCGACAGCAGGGAGACAGTGCGACCGACGGGGTCGATGGAGGCGACCATCATGGTGTCGGTCAGGGTATGGGTCCCCTTCTTCCGGGAGTCGACGCCGAAGAGCAGCACGTTGATCCGCTCGCCGTCCTTCGGGATCGGGCCCGTCACGGCTCCGGGTTCGTCGTCGGCACCGAGGACCGCACCCGTGAAGACGCGTTCGAACGTGTCTCCGAGGATCGTCCCGTACCGGTAGACCGCGACGTGCGGGAGGACCACGACGATGGCGATGATGACGATCCCCACGATGCCGAGGCGACCGGTGGGGCCGGTCCGGCTGGTATCGAGGAAGGCTTGCCCGACCGCGAGCAGGCGCCAGGCGAGGACCAGGACGTTGAGGGTCAGGAGCGTGCCCAGGACCTGTGGCGAGACGACCCAGGCGACCAGCCGCGCCGGCGACTGCGACTGGACCAGCAGGACGGCGAGCGCGATCAGGATGAGCGATGGGACAAGGAACAGGGCGGCCAGGCGACGGCGACCGTTGAACAGCTGACCGAGTCCCGGGATCAGCGCGGACAGCGTGGCCGCCGCGAGGCGGCGGAGGTCCGTTGGCCTGGTGTCAGGCCGGATCCGGGTGGCTTGCAAGCGGGCGTCGACTCCTGTGACGGATCAGGGCGGGTTCATCGTTGCGTCGGAGTCTACCCGGCTGCGGCACTCGAGACTCCGGCGACGCGATCGATACCGCCGGACAGTGGAAGACGCCGGGTGGTCGATCAGCCTGCCTTGACCACCCGGCGTCTTGTCATCAGACGACCCGATCCGCCGTTCCGTGACGCGGCCGCCGCTCAGCGACGGCGCCGTTACCCTCCAACCTCCGTACGACGCCGAACCCCGTCCGGCAAGCCGAACGACACCGCGACCACCGCGAGCCCGACGAGGACGAGCAGGCCGAACCCCAGGCTGATGCCGGCCGCGGTGACCGAGGCTCCCAGGACCGCGCCGGCGAGGCTCGCCCCGAGGACGCCACCCAGGTAGCGGCCCGTGTAATAGGTCCCCGCGGCCATCCCGACCCGGTCCCCCGGGATCGAATCCATCGCCGCGGCCTGCCGGGGCGATCCGGAGAAGCCCATCCCGAACCCGACGACCCCGAGCAGCAGGCCGATCGCGGCGGGCGTGCTGTCCACCGCGACCAGCCACAGCGCGACCAGGCCGGCGGTCAGGCAGATCGATCCGGCCGCGACCGGCCGGCGCCGCCCGAACCGATCGGACAGCCGCCCGCCGAACGGCGCGGCGACCGCGCCCATCCCGGAGATCCCGAGCAGGACGAGCCCGGCCGTCTCCGCGGTCCCGCCCTGCAGCCGCTCGACGAGCAGGGGAACGAGGATGAACGCCGCGTGGAGGATGACGGTGGCACCCAGGACGCCCAGCACCGCGGCCGTGAACGGGCGGCTGGCAAACAGCCGCGGGTCGACGGCCGGTCGCTCGGCAGCGAGCTCGAACCGGACGAACAAGGCGAACAGCGGGACGATGGCGAGCAGCGCCAGGAGGCCCGGCCCACCCGCTCCGAACCCTCGGATCGCGAGGAGCACGGCGATCAGCAGGGCGGCGAGCAGCACGAGCCCCGCGATATCGATGCGGGGTCTCGGTCCCGGTCGAGCCGCCCCGCCGTCGGTCGTGCCGGCATCGGGCCGGACCACAAGGCCGACGGCGACCGCGGCGAAGAGGGCAACGGGCACCGCGATCACGAACAACGACCGCCAGCCGAAGGCGCCGACGAGGAGGCCACCGATGAACGGGCCGATCGCCGCACTCGTCGAGACGAGCATGTCGAACAGCCCGAACGCTGCGCCGCGGCGCTCGACCGGAGCGATCGCGCGGACGAGGACCAGTGACGTCGTCGAGATGAGCGCACCGCTGAGCGCCTGGAGGACTCGCGCGACCGTGAGCAGCGCGAACGACGGCGCCACGGCGGCGAGCAGCGACGAGGACGCGAAGGCGGTGACGCCGATGAGGAAGACCCGTCGCTGCCCGTAGCGGTCGCCCAGGCTGCCACTGGCGAGCAGTGCGATCGTCACCGCACCGAGGTAGAGCGTCACGAGCGACGACACCGTCGCGGCGTCGACGCCGAACTCGTCCATGATGCTCGGCAGCGCGACCGCGAGCATCGTCGAGTTGAGCGGCACCAGCACCGACCCGCTCGCCACGCCGAGCATCGCCGGGCCGAGGAGGCGCGCCCGACGCGAGTCGGTCACAGCAGGCGCACGATCCCGTTGCTCCCATCGAGCTCCACGAGCCGGCCGTCGGCGATCCTGCTCGTCGCGTCGCCCGTTCCGACCACCGCCGGCAAGGCGAACTCGCGGGCCACGACCGCTGCATGCGACAGGACCCCGCCGGTGTCGGTGATGAGACCGCCGGCGATCGCGAAGAGCGGGACCCACGACGGGTTCGAGGACGAGCACACGATGATGTCGCCCTCCTGCACGGCCGCGAAGTCCGCCTGCGTTCGCGTGACGCGCGCCCGACCGCGGACGATGCCGGCGGACGCACCCGTGCCGCGCAGTTCGTCGGGCTCGGACGATGTGAAGCGCTTGCCGTCGAATCGGTCCGATTCGCCGTCGTCCGTCGAGGGCGCTCCGACCTTCTTCGGTGGGCGGGTGGCGGACCACGTGGCGTGTTCGGCGCGACGCCCCTCGACCACGCCGCGGCGATCGTCCGGTGCCCGCAGGAGCTCCGGCACCTCACCGCGCCGCAGGTACAGGATGTCGGTCACGTCACCGATCAGACCGGCGTCGACGAGTCGTCGGGCGACGCGCATGACGAACCGACGGAGCGACGCCTGGGCCATCCGGTCGATCCAGTAGTTGTGGGTCTCGGTCAGGTGTCCGATCTGCCTCGCCGCGGCGAGCAACGCGTCGAACTGCTCGCGCTTCTCGGCGTCATCGGCGAGTCGCGCTCGCACGTCGGCGGCGAGCGCCTCGCCGTGCGCGGTGAGCGCCTCGCGACGCGCATCGGCTCCGACCACCGGTGGATGCTCGACGCGCTTCGCCAGTTCGGCCAGGAGCAGGCCGGGGTCCTCGCCCCACGATGGCAGGGCCAGATCGTCGAAGCTCTGCCCGAGGTGGCCGTGTCGGGCCAGGAAGGCATCGAGGGCCGTGAGGAACGGCGCCGCGTCCGGCCGTCCCGCAAGGTCTGCCACCGTCGCTCCCGGCTCGCGGATCCGGGCCGCGAGAGCGGGCGTCCCCGCCAGGAGCGCGGCGAGGGATTCGAGCTCGCGCTCGACGTCGTGGAGCTCATGGACGCCGCCGCCGATCAGCCCGAGCGCCTCGCCGGGCGACGCGTTCTCGACGATCGATTCATACAGGTCGGCAAGATCCTCGAGGACCTGGTACGGCCCGCGGATCGCATAGAAGTGGATGGACCAGCAGCGCCCGATCCGGGTCCAAGTCTCGTCCCATCGATCGGCCAGGTCCTCGAACGGCATCGTTTCCACCGCCGCGCAGGCGACCCATTCGTAGTAGTCGCGGAGCTGCGGGACCGCCCGGCGCCAGTAGGCATCGGTGAGCAGGATCTGCGCCCGCGCCGCTTCGGTTCGGCGCTCCCACATCGCCGCCTGCTCAGGCTCGGGGACCTCGGTATCG
>Ga0184612_10001167_pt1 | contig 12699 bp, 9 predicted proteins | sample PLM3_60_coex_FD_133163 | JGI IMG/M metagenome (GOLD analysis project Ga0184612, IMG submission 133163) | Groundwater sediment microbial communities from an aquifer in East River, Colorado, USA - PLM3_60_coex | ecosystem: Environmental > Terrestrial > Soil > Riparian zone | place: USA: East...
CGCGCTTCAGCTCGTTCGTGCTCATCGCTGTCCGTCCCAATCCACGACCTCCTCAGAGGTCGTAAGCTTAGGGGGACATTTCTATCGAGTCGGCGAGGGGACATTATCAAAGAGTCACAACACTGGGTTCGGGGTCGGGGCGTACTCCGATGGTCGCCCGTGGCGGAGTCTGTGGCCCCAGCGGCTTCCACTCTCGCAAAGCCTTCTCACCTTCGGGTACAAAACTGAAATCGCCGTAACGTTCCAGAGGTCATTTACCGTGGAGGATCGGATAGGGGGGCGCGAACGCCCCGCCGGGGAATAGCGGTGGCTAGCGGTCGGTTGGTACCGCGCTTGCTCGTCTCGGAACCCTTCCGGCGCGTCGAGCAATTGCGTGGCGGTCGGAGGCTCCCGCGTTCTGCCTCGCCATCGGTCGTGAGCGTCTTAGCGACGACGCCGCTCGATGGCGTGCGCTGGGCGTCCAGATGCGATGTCCGTACCCACCGGCATGTCGGTCTGAATCTAAGTTGAAAATCGAGTTGAGGTGAACAATGGGTCTCTTGAGTATGCTGTCGAACTCCGGCAATGGCGAGGGGAACTCGCAGGCTACCTTGGCGACTGAGCTCGAACGTCTGCTCAGGGACGCCGTCGATGAGCGCCGGACTCTTGAGGCCGCAGTGGCTTCGGCCCAGACCCGGGCGACCGAAGTGCCCCAGATGAGTGCCTCGTTCGACGAGATGGGCCGCCGTGCGACGGAGCTCGTGCAGCGACTCGACAGCCTCGCCGAGCGCATCGACAGCTTGGAGACCGTCCAACACAGGCTCCACCCGCTGGACGAGCGTGTGGCGGCGCTCGAGGGCGGCGTGGACAAGGTCGAGGGACGGCTCCAGCAAACCTTGTCTCACGAGGCGGAGGTCGACAGGCGTCGGGACGCGCTGGAGCAGCTCCTGTCGCTCGCGCGGGAGACGCTCGGGGCGACCGATGCGCTCAAACACGACCGTGCGGCCCTCGCAGGCCTCGAGGAACTCCTTCCACGGCTCCGAACGGAAGTCCGGCCGCTGTTCGATCAGCAAGATGCCTTGAAGGCCGAGCTCGATCGGCTTCGAATAGGCCTCGCCTCCGTGTCCCAGGACGCCGAAACGAGTCGCGAGGCGTCGCTCAAGGCACGCGCGCACGCCACCAAGGCGACCGAAACGGTCACCGACCTCCTGCACAAGCTCGAGCCCCTGACCCAGCTGCAGAGCCTCGGCCAGGACACGGCCGCACAGTTTCGCACCCTGAATACACTCGCCGAGCACGTCGCGGTGAAGGTAAAGGCGCTCGAAGGCCAGCAGCAGGTCGTGGATCACGCGCTGCTCGAGTCGCGTCGGGTCAACGAGATGGTGTGGGACGTGGAAGTGCAGATCAATAAGTTGACCGAAGGCGCGCAACTGGCGACTCGAGTCGAAGAGACCCTGCGCACGCTGGAAAACCTCCATACGGGCACTACCGCACGGGTCGAAGCGGCGACCATTGCACGGCAAGAGTTCGGCCGCCAGGTCGCGCTGCACGAGCGCGAGGCGAACACGCTGGTGGAGGGCCTGCGCGGGCACGTGGAACGTCTGGCGGCCGAAAAGCGTGAGCTGGAGACGGTCAACGAACGGCTGCGGACGCTGCAGGCGAGCCTCGCGGACCGGGAGGCCCGGGTCGACGCTCTCGCGGCTCGCGAACCGGTGCTGGTCCAGCTCGGCGAGCGGGCCGAACGGCTCTCGACCGAGATGGAGGATCTCAGGACGCAAACCGATGGACTAGAGCGCAGACAAGCGGCGCTCAGTACGCTCGAGGATCGGCTCACCGCTCTGGAGATACTGGCCCAACGCACGAACTTGCACTTCGAAAGTCTCTCCCGGAGTCGCACCGATCTCGAGCAGCTCCGGACCGAGTTGAACGGAGTGCATGCCCTCTACGAACAGACCGCCACGCTGCTGGGCGGGTTCCGGGTCGACAAGCAGGAGTACGAGCGGCTGCTCGAAAGATCCGCCGAGTTCCACGGGCAGACCTCACAGGTGGCCGCCAGAGTCGACGCGCTGACTACTCACATCACCGAGATCGAGGCGACCGCGGCGCGTGTCACCGGTATGGCCACCACCGTCGATGACCTCGCCACCAAGCTCCACGCGTTGACGCCCCGCCTGCAGGCAGTGGACACGTTGGAGGCGCAGCTCCATACGCTGCACACATTGAGCACCGACGTGGACCGCCGGCTCGGTGAACAGCTGGCGCGTCGGGCGGAATTGGAGAGCCTGAAAGTGCTGTGCGATGGCGTCGCGACGCAAGTGACCGACACGCAGGAGAAGCTGACGACCGTGAACGCCGTCCAGACGCAGTTGGGGCCCGTCCGGGCCCAACTCTCGGGACTGGAGACCGATCTGGACCGCGTGCGGAGCGAAGTGCACGCCCTTCAACTGGATCGGGAGACACTGGCGGCACAAGAACGCCAGATGGCGGACCTCGTGGACGCGTCCCGCACGCTGGCGCAGGACATCGCACACCGACAGGAGGTCGTGGGGGCTCTCCAGGCCGACCTGGGTAGGGCCGGAGCGATGAAGGCGCAACTGCTCGGCGAACTGGCCCAGATCCAGAACCAGCAGCGCGACACGTGCACGCGGATTGAGGCCGCCGACGATCAGTTGACCCGCCTCGACACCCTTTGGAAGCAGTTTGAGCAGCGGCGTGGGCAGCTCGCGGAGGCCGAGCAGAAGATGGCCCGCGTCGACAACCGACTCGGCCAGCTACAGCAGCTGTCAGACGAGGTGGACCGGAAAATACAGGCAATCGCCGGACGCGAGCAACTCGTGGACGCCGTCAAACGCGAGGTCGAGGCGATCCACACGCTCGGCGTCAAGAATCACGCCGATCTGGCCGCCATTGCAGAACACCGGACAGAGATTACCGAGACCAAGAGCGAGATCGACCGATTCGACGCCAGTCTCGCCAGCACCCGCGAGCAACTGGCGGGCATCGAGCGCCGCCGCCCGATAGTGGACGAGGTCGCCCGTACTGCCGACATGATTACCAACGTCTTGGAGGACATGCGGATCACGCTCGACAGCCTGGGCGAGCAGAAGGCCATGGTCGATCACGTCTTCGGGGAATTCGCTCGATTGGAGTACCTCGTGCAGGAAGCACGGGGCACGATGAGGACCTTGCAGGCCGAGCGAGACGTGGCCCAACGCATCGCTGAGAACGTCCGACAACTCCACGCCCGCGTGGGGACCGACTCGGTGCGATCTGCGTAAGCGCCGTGGTGACCGCATCAGCGAAGACACGGCGGAGCCCAGCGGAAACGACTCAGCCCCTTCGGCGTCCAGGCTTGGACCGCCGAGACTTTCGGACCTGTGACGCGGACCGGTCCACGCGCCGGCCGGCGACGGCGCTGGTCGATCGCGAGCGCGTGAGGGCGCGGATGGCTTCGTGTCCGCGCTCGAAAGCAGGCTTCGCGGGGGCGTCGGGAATCCGGCGAGGGCTCTCACCGCCCGGCGTGGAGGGCGCCAGAATCACGCCGAGCACGGTACGTGCCACGGCATAGAAGCGCTCGCGATCCTTCAGGCCGTTCAGCCCACCGTTGATGCGCTTCGTGATCTCTCGAAACGCATCGGCGCTGGCTCGGTCGGCCAGCTCGTTGAGGCCATTCTTCATCCAGAACAGACCGGCAATTCGAAACGCCAGGTCGGGGACGGCCGCCCGCCCCGGATCCGACACCAAATCGACGCCGAGCAGGCCCCCAAAGCGGTGATAGTTGGCCCGTCCCGTAATCTGAATGGGACCGCGGCCCTTGAACCGCCTGCCATCGCCAGGCTCGGTGTTTCCCAGCTTAGCCGCGAGCGTGCTCGGTGGCTCGTAGCGCCGCTGCGCGTCGGTGGGGCCCCAGATTTCTTCCATGAATCGGAGCTCACCAGACTCGTGCGCCAACTGGGCGAGGAAGGCCGCCGCTCGAGTGGCCTGGTCGATCGCAAACTCCGCCATGGCGGTTTGGAGAAAGGGAAGAAACTCGCCCCGTTTCGCGACAGGCACGCGCGGCATGATCGCGAGGAGCTGGTCATTGCTCAACATGGCTCAACATGGCTCAGCAGGGCTCAGCCTGGCTCAACGGCAGACACGTTCTCGCGCCTCAGCGTGACACCGGGAACACTCGCGGCGGTTTCTGCCCGCGCGCGATCGGTGCTGGTGGCGGCGGTGGAGGGCCCGACGGCACGGCTGCGTCATCCCACGTACACGGATTGAAGCTTGCCGCTTCCGCCACCGAATGTGTAACCGTATCGGCGAGCTGCAACGAGTAGTCCGCTGCAGTCAGCGTGACGCCATTGAGAGACGTCTCGCAGACAGATCCTTCGGGGTCGAATCGTCCGAACGGCTGTGTGCCAGGCAGATTGCGAAACCAGTTCGATCGCATGGAGAAGCATGCCCCGCCTCCTGGGGGCCGCATATCTGCAAGAGTGGGCGCCTGTGCGGTGCTGTGGCATGACATGCACGCCGACAGCGGATTGTCGACGGGGCCATTCAGCCGGCCGTCGACGCCGAGGTGCGCCTTTGCATACGCGGGGGCTGACGGATTGATCCAGGATTCGACGATCGGCGGGCCATTCGGATCGTTGCCCCACATGAGACCCACCGGGACCATCTTGCGCCAGACGGAGGTGCCCGTCACTGTCCGGTCGTATGCGTAGGTCGCAAAGTACCAGCCAGTCGCACCCGCGCGGGCGTCCTTGACAGCAATATCGATCTGAAGGAGACGCACGCTGAGCGGCGTACCGTTGCCATTCGGCAGAATGCTGAGCGCGTGCGAGCCCGCGAGCGGGTCTTGGCCTGGCGGAAACTGGTTCGGTTGCGCAGCGCTGTAGAGCAACTTGTAGACGAGCGCACCGGCCGCGATGGGCATCTTCGTGCGGTCCACCGAGTCAACCCCCGGCGTAGTCGTCCCCCACACGCGCGCGTAGGTCCGAGCCCCGCGCGCATCGTAATAGGCAACCGCGTAGTTTCGTATTGGGGAGCTGTTTCCTGCAAGCTCATCCTTCGGCACCGTTCGCTCGGCCGTCATGCCGCGAGCGGCCTCACGCGCCCCAGAACCTGCTGTCGCGGGATTCCCATACGTCATTCGAGGCGCGGGGTACCATTTCTGCGTTCGCTGGTTCTGCGGCACCGTTCCGCCAACCGAATCGAAGTAGTCGCTGTCTGATGTCAACTCAGGCGTGAGGCTCCGCACCGGTTCGCTGGCCAACGCATAGTTCCTCAGCGCAAGCACATAGGCCAGGCGCTGGCTCTCCTGGCTCGGATCGAAGTTCCGCCACGGCCGCGTGCCTGACGGGATGCCGGTGTGTGCCTGTTCGATCAGGTTCGGCTGAAACCACGGTCCGTTGTAGGTCGCAGGAATCGTGGTACGCGGAACGATAAAGTCCGCGAACTCACCGCGACACTGCGCGATGGCGCTGCCGGTTGCCGAAGGACGGCCATCGGCCCTCACGCGAATACAGCGGGCTCCAGGTGCGCACCCGGTACCATTTGAAGGCATGAGCTTGGCGAGTTGCCCAGCGGTCCTCACGTTTGGCGCCGGGACGGCGTCATCGGCGGGGTCGGCATCGTCTGCCGCGGCTGCCGGCGGTTGTGGGGTCGCGGCCGGCGGCGGTGGCTGTGAGGGTTGTCCACCGCAGCCGCACAACACGGCACAGGCCGCAAACAACACCGCGTATCGCGCAATCAACATGGCAGACGCCTCCTTGTCGTGGGGCACATCACCAATCCCTGGGCTAATTGCTGAAAACGTCAGGTTGAGGATAGTCGAACACTCTGCGCCGTGGTAGGCCGCGGGCTCAGCAGTATGCGATCTCCGGGACCCGTCGATCCCAGGGCACAGCGCAGAGCGCGTGACGGAGGGGTGTCGCTGACGGCTTTCATTCCGCCGACACGTCGGGAGAGGGATTGGGCGGTGGTGCGAAGAGCCGGGAGCCCGAGCCCCCGGCCCTTCCCGATCGGTGATCAGTCGCGCCAGGTCAACCAGACGTCGAAGATGTGGTCGTATTGCCCGTCCGTCCAGAGAACGCGCGAGCGCTGGCGGAACTCGTTGCCATGACGATCGACGCGCTTACTGTTCCTGTACTCGGTGCCAATGGCTTCGAGACCCGACTCCGCGACGGACTGCAGCTCGTCGGGCTCCGAGAGACCGTTGTGGTTCAGATCGCGCCAGAGCACGAGTCGGGAGAACACCGAGTCCCTTGCGTCGATGACTCCGTTGCGCTCGCTCGGCCCATACGCCGGAGTCTCGACGAACTTCAGGGCTTCGAACCCGTTCGGGGTCGTGACATCCGGCGCGTCCGGACGGGCCGGCGTGTGATTGCCGAACAACTCCGACCCATCATCAATCCGTCCATTGCCGTTCCGGTCCAGCGCCAGAAACGCATCGTCGGAGTCGCGCCGCGTCCAGGCTACCTGTTCGGGCACGCCATCGGCGTTCAAATCGAACCGGACGCCGTTCTCCACGCTGGTCAGCTTGTAGCCGTTGCGGGACGTATCGACGATGAGGGGACAGTTGGGAAGCGCACAATGCTGGCCGTCCCACTCGCCACCCTCCACGACTTCGCACTGGTACGCAGGGTCCGGCTCGGGCTCTTCGCCGCGAGGCTGGATGAAGACCTCGTCCACCGTCGCGGGGAGATCTTGTGGGAATTCTTTGACAACAACGGGCGTCGGCAGCCAGATCGAGAATTGGTGCCATCCCCTGCTCTCCCACGTCGAGGAATACGGGACCATCACCTGCCTGTTCACTGACGCTGAGAACAATCCCTCTCTGAAGAGGCCAGAATGCTGCACACCTGGCACATGGGCTGCGACCGCCACCGTCAACGGACAGGTGTTGATGTCGCGCGTCGTAAAGACGATGTATTCCAGCCACAGGCCGTATTGTCCGTATTGCCTAGCGTCGTTGCCGATGTGGATCTGTCCACAAGCGCCGAACCACTGACTCGGCACCGGGATCTGAGCATACCCAAAGGAGGGGAGCGTACACACCACGACTGTCATGAGCAAAAAGCGCTTCATCTTCGCACCTCGTCTCTGTTGATTCGCTGTGATTACTGCGGTTGCCGATAGAAGGCGAGCTCGTTCTTCGGAACGTACACGCGCATTCCCGCCTTCAGGGACTCGACGTATTGGCTCAGGGCCGTTTGCCCCGGTGGACCAAGACCCGCCAGGACGCGATCGCGCAGGTGAAGCGTCTGCCGGCGACAATCGAGATTGATCTGCTGAGTTCTGTCGTTGATGAACTTCGCTTCCTCTGTCTGGAGCGTTGGTATGAGCTTGAGCGCGCGCTCCTCACAAGCCAGTCTGTTCTGGCCGTTCTCCTTCGCGGCGGCAAGAACCAACGCTGCCTCTTCCTTCGACACGTGCTTCAGCACTTCGGTGGGCAGATCCGATACCTTCGCCATGATCAGGAACGCGGCTTGCCAGACGTCCCATTGCGGGATCATCTCCGGGTTCTTGCTGCCGTCGATGTAGATGCGTTCAGACAGCGGCGGGATATCGAAGACGACTTTGGGAGGGTTCTTGTCTTGCGCTGGCGGTCCAGCGCTTGCTGCGCGCACGGCGGGTGCCGTGGCGGCCAGCACGGCGGCCACCAGCACCACGGCCAACATCACACGTTCTGCCATACAGTTCTCCCGTTGATGCAGCCCGTTCCCGGGACAATGAGCGGTGCGGCGCGCAACCTCCGCGGTCGGTCATCGATCGATCGCGCTGCCTCGCCACACGCGTCCGTTGCCGGAGGCGCCCGGCACGCTCGCCACTCATTCTTCCAGCGTCGCTGCTGGTTCCGACTGCCCTCCTTCCGCCTGACCAGGGCCAGGCCGCTCCGGACGATACTGCAAATGCGACCTCAAGGTGTGGTAGGAAATCCCAAGCTCGCGACACGCCTGGCGCTTGTTGTTGCCGCAACGCTCGTACACCAGCCTCGCGTAGCGACTGGCCCAGGCCCGCATGGAGTCGCGGGCGCGCATCGACGGCACCAGCACGTCCGAGTAGCCGCCGAGCAGCGCCGGCGGCAGGTCGTCAAGCTCGAGCCAGTCCGACCCGGCGAGGGCCACCGCGCGCTCGATCACGCGCTCCAGCTCGCGGACGTTGCCCGGCCAATCGTAGACGAGCAACGCATCGGCCGCCGCCGTGGACAGCTGCAACTGCCGCACGAACCGGTGGCGCTCGAGAAAGTACCTGGCGAGCTCGGGGATGTCTTCGCGACGCGCTCGCAGGGGCGGCACCTGCACCTCGATACCGTGCAGGCGGTAGTACAGGTCCAACCGGAAGCGTCCCAGCTCCACCAGACCGGACAGCGGCCTGTTGGTGGCCACGATAATTCGCGTGTCGACTCGGCGCGATCCGATGCCGCCAACCCGCTCGACCGACAAATCCTGAATCGCGCGCAGCAGCTTCGCTTGCGCGGCCGGCGAGAGGTCCGACACCTCGTCGAGGAAGAGCGTGCCCTCGTGCGCGTGTTCGAACTTTCCACGCCGCCCGCGCACACCCGTCGCCGTCCGTTCCTCGATCCCGAAGAGTTCGGCTTCGAGGAGCGTCTCGACGATCGCCGCACAGTTGACGGCAACGAAGGGGCCCTTGCGCCGGCGACTGAGCTCGTGAATCTGCCGGGCGACCAGCTCCTTCCCCGTACCGGACTCGCCCTCGATGAGCACCGTGAAGTCGGTCGCGGCCACGCGCTCGATGCGATCGCGCACGGCCCTGATCGCGAGACTCGATCCGATCAAGGGAGCCGCGCCGTCCACGCGGTTGCGGCTGGCGAGGCTTCGTCCCTGGGCCCGCTCGATCTCCAGAATGAGCGCGGCGATATGCGTCGCCGTCTCGAGGAGCTGGCATGTCCACCCATCCAGCATCCGCGACGGCTCGAAGACGGCCTCCAGACGCGCGCGATGATGCGGGACACCCCCGGGCACGTTAAAGCACATCACCTCGTCGCCGGCCGACACGTGCGGGTCGTCTCGGAGCACGATGGATCGCGCCTGCACGATCGTCCGCAACACCTGCTCGAATCGCTCGCGCGCGAAGACCGTGTCTCTCGTAACCGCCAGCCCGCTTGTCACCGCCGCCAACAACGCCGCCGCACTACGCCGCCGCTCTGCGGCACGCCTGTCCACGCGGATCGGGCCGGCGGAGGCGTACGCTGGTTCTGCCATGACCATCGTTCCTCCTCTGACCTCAAGATGGAGGGCGTAACCAATTAGGATGCCAGGATGGCGACGGGACGAACTGTGGTGATCGGGGGCGATTCGCGCGCTAATCGCGATCGGTTCCGCGGCCGGCCTCGGGATCCGCCGGAAGCCCGGGTAGGCCGTGCCCTTCGCCCGCAGCGACGGACGGTTCTTCGATGGGCACGAGATACCCGTCAAGGGTGCTCGCTTCCCACAGGGCATCGCACCGATGATCAAACCTCAGGGCCCCGCGGTACTGAACGCCCTGGCGCGAATCGAGGGAGGCGACCGCACATCGCAGCACGTGCGCCGCGATGCCGAGCCGCCTGGTGCCGGTCAGCAGTTGGAGGTGGACCCGGGCCCCGGGCCTGAGCGGACGCGACCCCTGAATGAGGGCGCCGCCCGAGCTCAAGTCGACCAGAGACACGGCGTAGCCAGGCCGGAGAATCGCCTGCGTGCCGGCGATCACCGGCTGGCCGAAGCGCGTGTCGGCTCGTCGATCCATTAACGGCTGAGCCATGTACGATCCCCTGGCTGGTACTGTAGCATCCGCGTGCGTCCGGTGACACCCAGAACGCGAACGGCGTACTGGCCCCTCCGTCCCCGAATATACAGAGTCCCTGATGTTGCCGTCCCATCCACACTCATCGTGAGAATGCGCGCCGAGCCGATGCGGATGCCGTCCGCACCAGTACCCGCCTGGCCATCCGCGTCTGGCACACCGGGCATCAGTTCGAACTGAACGCCGGGAAACTTGTCGCGCAACCGCTCGAACGGCCCGAGCGGTCGATCGATGCCCTCTCGAATCTCGGCCGTGCGCACGCCGTTGCCGTTGCCGTCCTCGTACGGCGCGTACATGTACTCTCCATCGACGGCCTCGAATCGCAGCGCGACCGCGCTGCCACGCCGGACCGCGTCGATCCGTGTCGAGCCGATCCGCCCGGCGACGTACCGGGCGGCAACCGCGGTACGCATCTCGTCGACCGCAGTGCTCGTCATTGCCATCGCGAGCGCGCCGACCGTGACCGTCGTCGCGAGGGCAAACAACACCTCGAGCACCGAGACGCCGTGCTCAGACATGCGCGCGGGCGCGAACCCGTCACGCATCGGAGACCGGCGGCCCGGCGCGAGGTACCGGGCGCCGGCGCTCCCAATCGACGCGCTACAGGGCCCGGCTGGCGTCATCCTGCCGCTCGGCCTTCTGCGACGCGACCGTCACCATCGGCTTCAGCTTCAGAAAGCTCTTCTCGCCGATGCCCTTGATGTTCATGAGCTCCTCGATCTTCTTGAAGCCGCCGTTCTTCTCGCGGTGCTCGATGATCAGCCGTGCCGTCGCTGCGCCGACGCCGGGCAGCGCCTGCAGATCGGCGACAGTAGCCGTGTTGAGGTTGACGGGAGTCGTGACGGCGGCCGCAGGCTTGGACTTGGCGGCCTTCTCCTGCGCTCCGGCGGTTACCGGTGCCGACGCCATCAGCGCGGCGAGCGCACACCCGAGAACGAAAGACATGCGATGCATCGATCCTCCTGACAGGGCGAATCGCCCTCCTGCGTGACAGAGAAACGCTTGTGAAGTCCCCACCCGCCAGACGAGCACGAGGAGAGGTCGCGCCACCGTGGCAAGTCCGACAGGCGAGGACGTGAGACGCAGGGCAAGGAGGCTGCCGGATTCCGCTCGTAGGGAACGGTCCGTCCAAGATCAAGTCCGAATGGGAGTTGAGACGGTGAAGGTGATGAAGGCGCCGCGAACGGTTCAGGCAAGCGCGCGAAAAGCGTCAACTGGAGGGGCCATCAGGTGTTTCCGGGGTTGCTAAATCGCGGTACCGACCAATGGCACGTGCGTCCAGCATGCGCGAGTGCCTTTTTCGTATCGGCCTTTGCCGCTTGGTGATATTGGTGCAGGTACTTCGGCGTACAGGCGTCGAACGAACCGGGGTCCTGTTGACTACATCATAGACTTAGTCTACAAAGTAGTCTCATGAGCGATCCCGCGTATCTCAGGGCAACTAGAAGTAGAACTTCAACCCGAACTGAACGATCCGCCCGTTGCCCGCGCTCAGGATCTGGCCGAAGCCGCTCGATTCCCGCTGAATGTTCGGCGGGCCGAAGTTCGGGTGGTTGAACGCGTTGAACAGCTCCGTGCGGAACTGGACCGACCGTCGATCGCTCACACGGAAGGTTTTTGCCAGCGTGAAATCGAAGTTCACGTACGCCGGGCCGCGCATGATGCCGATGCCGGCGTTGCCAAATGCCTGCACTCCCGGGCTGAAGGCGGCAAACGCGTCGGTGTTGAAATAGCGCGACAGCGTCCGTTCTGATTCGGGCAGCACCGGATCGCCGACGAGGTTCGGCCGGGCCCTCCGCTCGCCACCGATGTTGAGCACTGTCGACCCGCCGAGCGTCGCCGTCAGCGCGAGACCGCTCTGGGCCACGTGGATGCCGGAGAGCTGCCAGCCGCCGAGGAGAAACTCCATCGGACCAGTCCAGTCACTTCCGAAATGGCGGCCACTACCGAAGGGCAGTTCCCACACATAGCTGACCACGAGACGGTGGGTAATGTCGAACTCCGCGGGACCGTACTCGGCGCGCAGGTTGTTGCCGTCCTGCGGTTCGCGGAACACCCCGGTGTCGAAGCCTGGGCCGCCTCCGCTCGTCGAGATATGATCCGGCGCGCCGGTGAGCGCCTCCCCCCACGTATAACTGACGAGCGCCGACAGTCCGTTCGAGAAGCGTTTTTCCAACCGCATTTGCAGCGACTTGTACGTGGAGCTGACGCGGTTCTCCATCCACTGGATGTCGCCGAAGTTCGGATAGGGTCGCGCGCCGGCCGCCTGCGATCCATCCGTGTTGGTGATGACGGCGCGCTGGTTCAGATTGCGGAAGCCATTCAGCTTGGTCCCCTTGTTGCCCACGAACGCGACGTCGAGGACCAGATCCGATCTCAATTCGTACTGCGCGCCGATGTTGTACTGCTGAATGTAGGGCGTGCGCTGATTGGCATCCTGTGCGCGGCGCCCCACGGTCTGGGCAATCGTGTTCGGGTCGAGGAGGCCCGACGGATAGCCGTTGACCAGCCGGAACGGCGCGGCGGACGCGACCGCGGCGGCGCCCGAAACGCTCGTCTGTAGGAGGTTGTCAATCAGGTACGGAGGATTGAACCCGAGCAACCCCTCGCGGCCCTGCCGGACCGTGTGCGTGTAGAAGATCCCGTATCCGCCGCGCACGACCATCCTCTTCGACGGCGCGTAGGCGAACCCGATGCGCGGCGCGACGTTGTTGCGATCGGGGTGAATCAGCGCGCGTTCGAAGACGCCGCCGTCGCTCGCAAAGACCATGGTGCCGGTCACCGGGTCGAAATTCGCGAACTGGTTGTCCTTTTCGACCGGCGGCGTGGCGTACTCGTAGCGCACGCCCAGGTTGGCCGTAAGCCTCTCTGAAATGCGGTAGTCGTCCTGGACGAAGTAGAACTGCATGGTCTGTCCCTGGTCCATCACCGTGA